>Ga0187779_10000246_pt1 | contig 38541 bp, 37 predicted proteins | sample 1015_Q2_SP10_10__FD_132435 | JGI IMG/M metagenome (GOLD analysis project Ga0187779, IMG submission 132435) | Tropical peat soil microbial communities from peatlands in Department of Meta, Colombia - 1015_Q2_SP10_10_MG | ecosystem: Environmental > Terrestrial > Soil > Wetlands > Peat | place... | reverse complement strand
GAGGTAGTCGAGCGCTTCTTCTCCGTCCCGCATGACTACGACCTCATTCGCAAGATTGTTTGCGGCAAGGGCGGTCATGATAAGCTCCTCATCGTGGGGGTCATCTTCGACGAGCAAAATACACCTGAGATCAGACATGTCTAATCCTCCTTTGTCTTCGGAAGGGCGAAATAGACTGTGGCGCCCTCTCCCGGAGAGCCTTCGGCCCAGGTCCTCCCACCGTGGCGTGCTATGATGCGCCGGACATTGGCGAGACCGATGCCGGTGCCCTCGAATTCTTCACGGGGATGGAGACGCTGAAACACGCCGAAGAGTTGGTCGGCATATTTCATGTCAAACCCGACACCGTTATCCTTAACGAAAAAGACGACTTCCTCTTTTTCTTCTCTGCAGCCGATTTCGATTTCGGCCTGAGCACGTCTCTGGCTGAATTTTACCGCGTTCGAGACCAGATTGGCAAGGACGAGCTTCAGCATCGATGGGTCCCCGTATGTATCAGACAGTTCACCGATCTTCCATGCAATGTCCCGCCCCTTTACCTCGGCATGCACTTCCTGGATGACCTCCTTCACGAGTGCGGTCAGGCCTACTCTTTTCATTCGTACCTCAGCGCGGCCGATGCGCGAAAACGCGAGCAGGTCATCGATGAGGACTCCCATTTTCTTTGCCGCTTGTGAGATGACGGACACATAATGGAGGCTTGTCTCATCCAACTCAGCCCGTGATCTCCTCTCCAGCAAGTCCGCGAATCCCGTCATATGGCGGAGAGGAGCGCGAAGGTCGTGGGACACCGAATAGCTGAAGCCTTCGAGCTCCCTGTTTGCCGCTTCAAGCTCGACGTTCCTCGCCGCCATCTCTTCGCTCAACCTCAAAATTTCCCGCTCGGCCTTTTTGCGCTCGGTGATGTCTAAGGCATAAATACGCGCCACGTCGAACTGAGGCGCGAGATGGATCGTTTCGCCCATGACCCTGTCCTGCACCGTGACTTCACGGTAAAAGGTTGCTTCTTCCGCCCTCTCGAGCAGCCTCAGTATGTCGGCCATGTCGGCGGGCATGAAAACTGCGACTTCGCCTCTGTCCAAGCCGATGTCTTCCAGTGTTTTCCCCGCTGCCGGATTACAGAAGGTCACGTTGCCCGACGAATCCACTTCACATATCGGATTCGGATTCAGGCTCGGGAATGACGCAAGATGTCTTATCTCTTCCTCGGCCTTCCTGCGCTCGGTGATATCCCAGGCCAGGCCGTCAATCCATCGCGGCTGACCGGCCGTGTCCCTCGCCAATCGCCCGCGTGCGGCTATATGGCGGATGCGTCCGTCCGGCCAGACTGCCCGATACTCGACCTCGTACGGCGTGCCGCTTCGGATAGTCCGGTTAAGGGCAGCGGTGATGCCTTCTCGGTCATCGGGATGCACAGCTGCGTAAAACTCCTCGGTAGTCCCGCGGAAATAAGCCGGATCGATCCCCAGGCAGCGGCATGTCTGGTCGTCGAAATACCGCTTTTGTTCGCTTAAGTCCATCCTCCAGATCCCCATGTCAGCCGCGCGCAACGCCAGAGACAACTTCTCCTCGCTCACCCTGAGCGCCTCTTCACTGCGGGATTTCGCCAGGGCAACCGCGAGATACCCCGCGAGTCTTTCCCAATGGGCGATACCCTCCGGCGTGAACATTCCTTTTCGTCTGTCGTTCAATTGGATCAGACCCAAACGCTCCGCGCCGATGTATAACGGCGCCAGCGCCACCGATTCGTAACCCTCACCATTGCACCGGTTGCGCGTGCGCGTCTGGCGGTCTGCATCGGTGGTGCTGCCAAGGAGTTCCGTCGTGCTGTTTGTCCAGAAACTTCCGCCCTTGCTGAAGAACTGTTTTTCGGGGTCGAACCTTCCGCAGATGATATTTCCGCACATGCAGGCGAGAATCGGATTTCCCCATTCATCCTTTATGACGTTTCCGGATTCATCGCAGGAGCAGAGGGAGCCTTCCACCTGAATGAAATCTTTCGGGAAGCCCCGGGCCTCATAATAAGGATAATCGTCACCTTCTTTTAAGCGGATGCCGACAGCCTCGCAGCCGGATTGCTCCTGGAAGAAGGTCGCTGCCGATTTAATAAGATCATGAGTCCCTATGCTCTCATTTACGATATGCAGGAATTCCAGCGACACCTCGCGTTCGCGCTCGGCCCGGCGCACTTCCTCTTCCGCCCGCTTACGTTCAAGGATCTCCCAGGAAAAATCGCCCAAAAGCGTAGCGATCTCAATATCAGTCGCGGTATAGTCTGTCGGCTTGTTGCCGACTCCGATGACGGCCACAATCCGCTCGCCGCGCATAATAGGTATGACCATTTCACGAATTACCGGCGCGTGACCCGGGGGCATCCCCTTCCTGTGAGGCAATGACGCATAATCGTTATGGATGACGGGCTTTCGCTCTCGCACGCAATCCACCCATACGCCGGCTTGCGAGATATTGTAATGACTGCCCGCGCCCTCGGCGGTACACATGGAGGAGACGGTATTCGTGGACCATCGACGCAGCGAGAGCGTCTCCTGATCCGCCTCAAGAAAATGGTAGAAGCCGATCTTGCTGCCCGTTTGGCTTTCGATCTCATCGAGCGTCAGCTGCAGCGCTTCGTCAACGGATGTTTCACCGGTGTAAGCAGCCTCCAACATTCTGAACCGGGCCTTCATAACGCTCTCGGCCCGCCTGCGCTCCGTAATCTCTTTTTCAAGGTTGCTATAAGACAGGTGCAGTTTCTTTGTCATCGCGTCGAAGGCCGCAGAGAGCTCGGCAAATTCGTCATCACCTTTGAGGCCGATCCTGTGATTGAGGTCCCCTTCCCCAATCACGGCAGCGCCGTCGCGGAGCCTGGTGATACGGTCCGTTATCGCCCTGCCCGTCATCCATGAGTTCGCAAGTGTTAGCGAGCTGACAAGGAGGAACACAAAGGCGATGCCGCCTCCCGCAAGCCGTAAGGCCGAAACAAGGGCAGCACTGCTAGACTCCTGGAGCTTCCGTCCGAGCAGGGCCGCTTCGTAAACCCTCATGTTCAACTGACTGAGGAATCTGTCTTCGCTCTCCCTCGAAACAGAGGCGGACCTGCCCAACGATGCGCTCTCTCTCCGGTTTTCGACAATCGCCCTGAAGTTTTTTCCGATCGACTCATGACCCTTCATCAATGCGGCGATGGTCTCTCTGTCTTCGGGATCGGTAAACTTTTCCGACGCTACTGTGAGCAGTTCGGCTATCTCCCTGTGCTTGGCAGAGACCTGTTCCTTTGCCCTGTCGCTGCCGGTGCGCAGATAATCGGCCCTGAGCGTTCCCCTCTCAAACGAGGCCGTGATTATGCCGTCGGCGATCCTGTCGTTCTCCATCGCCCTCATCGCTCGGTGCATCGTCACAAGGAGCACGGCAATCACGGCAAAAGCCGACAGTGCCATAACGACTGCGTTAAGCCTCAGTCTCTGTTTAATCTGCATGGATCTTCTTCACCTCAGAATTCTCACGGCCTCGGGTTTGACCTCCTGGAGTCCCTTCAGATAGATGAAATCGAGATAATTAGGGATCTTCGTAGCACTTGTCAGCCCGTTCGCGATCGCCCATTGGGACTCATCCTCAAGCGCAAGGATTAATGCCTGATCAAGCGACACTCTGAAGGTCGTATCGGCCCACACGGCGCGAACGATCTCGATATCTATGCCGGTGAAATCAACCAAGATCTTTTGCGCTTGAGTTCCGTTCTGACTTACAAATTCCTCGGCCCTCACGAGAGCGCGGAGCATCTTCTTTACCCTTTCGGGGTTCTTGCGTATGAATTCCTGTGTAGCGACCAGATTGAAGGTCCAGGTGTAGATGTTTTCATCTTGAAATGTGATCCCGCGTCCGCCCAGTTTCTTTTGCGCCTGAAGCGTGTAGGGATTGAACGTCGAGGCAGCGTCGATATCGCCGTTTGCCAAAGCCTGAGGTATCTTCTCAGCCTTCAGATCAGCAAGTTCCACCTCTTTCGGTGCGACTCCTTTAGGAACCAAGATGGCGTCCAGAAAGTAATCGGAGGTTGTGCCTCTCGTAACTGCTACCTTCTTCCCCTTGAGATCCTTGAGGGTGAGAATCCCCCTGTCCCTTCTCGCGATTATTGCGTTGTCCCTGTGAGAAGACTCGATGGACGCGATAACCGATATTTTTTCACCCTTCATGATCGCGAACATCACCGGCGTTTCCGCGACAGTCGCAAAATCGGCCTGGCCCGACAGGACATCTTCGAGGGCGAGCTTCCCGTATGGATGGAGGTGCAGTATCGCCTCTAACCCTTCCCGTCTGTATAAACCCTGAACCTGCGCGACTTCGGCAAGCACCGCGTCGGTCGTTGCGGAAAGGGCTATCGTGACTTTCTCAGGAGGGCCGGAGGCCTTCTGGCCTGTCCGGGAGCATGAGAAGAGGCTTGCGCTCACCGACAGCGCCACGACCATAAATGTCATTCGGATCATAAGTGCTCTACCCCCAGCACTCATCTTCCGCATTCCTCTTGCTGTCGTTCTTCCCCTCACGTCGACCCTGGTTCCCTATCGCCTACGGCATGGCCCCTAAGAAACTTCTCTCTAATGAGGCGATCAGACCATCATCTCGGGAACAATCGGAAACATTATCGGATAACGGATATGTTTTTGTTACCTCAAAGAGAGAGGAACGTACTCTTTTCTGAGACCGGGTAAGGATGAGTAGTAGGACGGCCTCATCAGTCTTCCCTGTATGATCTCTTCAATCCGGTGGGCGGACCAGCCCGCGACCCTCGACATCGCGAAGATGGGGGTGAAGAGCTCTTTCGGTATTCCCATCGACCGGTAGACGAATCCCGAATAGAAATCGACGTTGGCCGCCGCTACCTTTCCCTTCTTCGCTTCGACGATTCTCGGCGCCAGCATCGCGATCTTCCTGTACAATGCAAACTCTTCGCTCATGCCGTTCTTCTCTGCGATCTCTTCCGCCTTGCGTTCCAGTATCTCTGCCCTCGGGTCCGACCTCGTGTATACCGCATGCCCGATGCCGTAGATCTTTCCCGTTTTGTCATTCGCCTTGCCGTCGAGAATCCTCTCGAGGTAGTGTGAGATTTCACAGTCATCGTCCCAGTCTTTCACGTTGGCCTTTATATTTTCGATCATGCCCTCAACCGCTTCATTGGCGCCCCCGTGGAGACGCCCTGAAAGTGAGGCGATCCCCGAGCATATCGCCATGTAACTGTTCGCGGCAGCGGAGGAGACGGTCCTGACGGTGAATGTCGAATTGTTGCCGCCGCCGTGTTCGGCATGGAGGACGAGCATCATGTCGAAGAGCGAAGCAGTGAGCCTGTCCGGTTTCTTTCCCTTCAACATGTAGAGGAAGTTCTCCGCGTGGCTGTAATCATCTCTCGGCTCCCGCAGCGCGCGCGCTCCTTTTGCGTGCGCGTTTGATGCCTGGTAGTTGTACGCGACGATCGTCGGAAACCTTGCGATGAGGTCGATGCACTGTCGTGCCAGATCCTTTATGTCGGTAGAGTCGGGGTTGTCATCGAAGAGATGCATCGCCGAAACGATCGTGTGAAGGGACCCCATCTGATCATCATGAGGCGGTCTGTTTACGATTATCTTTTTCGCTTCTTTCGGGAGGTGCCTTCTCTCGGCAAGCTCCTTCGTGAAGATGTCGAGGTGCTTCTGATTCGGGAGCTCTCCGGTGAGGAGGAGGTACGTCGTTTCCTCGTAGCCCCACCTCCCCTCCTCCTGCTGATGCCTGACGAGGTCTTTAATGTTGTAGCCGCAGTAATAGAGTTCACCGCCGAGGTCTATCTTCTTCTCGGACCCGTCTCCCTGAATCTCCTTCTTGTAGCCGATTACCTGTCCCTTGCTTGTTATGCCGACGAAGACCCCTGTGCCGTCTTCGTTCCGAAGGCCGAGCTTTATGTTCTTATCCCTGACGAGGTCCGGCGGTATCTTATCGTGTTTTAACGCCAAGTTCTCGATTATGGTGAGCACGTTCTGCATCTCTTTTACCTCGAAGAAGTTTATTCGTTTTGCTGTGATGCCGACTCCTATGACTATAAAAATAGAGACTACGAAAAGTCAATGAGTTTCCGATACCGCTCATGCCGCTTTGATGAGAGAGGGACTCGAAGCAGGACAAAGATCGGGCTTACTAAACTTTCATAGAGAGCACGGGCAATCCCAGTCGCTGCCTTTTGTTTTCGCCCTTGAGGAGCCCTGTCTTCCTCTCCGGGACATCCCCCCGCTCTCCCTCATGCAGGGCCTGAAGCTTTGTCGGGAGGCTCGCAGCATGATGGACCGCGTATTTTCCGAACTTTTCGGATAACAGGTCAAGCGTGCTGTAAATCCTCGACATCTTCTCTATCCTCGCCCTGTCATCAAACAGGGTATACTGGATGCTGTTGTCCGGCATGAGGCCGGCAAGGACAACACCGGTCTGGCGATAAAGACAGCCGTGCCGGTAGATGTGATGAAAGCCTTCCTGGAGAGGCTTAAAGAGGTCAGATGGGTAAGCGCTGGGGCGGTTCAGTTTCATCTCCGTGCCGCTATCCCTGAATTCCTGTGTCCTGAGAAAAATAAGAAGCCTTGTTGCTGACAGCTTGTGACGACGCGCCTTGATGCAGGCGTTCTCAAGGTTTTTCGAAAGCTGGGCAAAGATAAAGGTTTCATCTTGTGAAGGTGGGGTAAAGGTCTTTGCCTTGCTTATGGATTGATAGCTGCTTTTTGATTCTACGGTGACAGGGTAGACAGACCGTCCGTTCAGTTCATGCCAGATCTCCCTGTAGGGTTTCGAGAGGTGTCCCTGTACAAACCCCTCATCCCTCCTTGCGAACTGAAGGGCGGTAGTTATTCCGAACTTCCCGAGGAATGCTGCTGTGTTCGGCCCGATCCCCCATACCTTCCCGACCGGCAACTCTTCCAGGTAACGATGGATATCCCTTCCCGGTATGAGGGTAAGCCCCCGGGGCTTGTTCTGCTTCGACCCTATCTTCGCCAGGACCTTTGAAAGGCTCACTCCCACGGATACCGTAATCCCCAGTTCCCTCTCGATCGTCTCCTGCATGTTGCCGGCTATCATCCCGTAAGGACCGTGAAAGGACCTTCTCAGGCCTGTCAGATCGACAAAGGCCTCATCGATCGAGTATTCCTCCACATCCGGCGAGAAGCGTCTGAGGATCTCGAACATCCGGACAGAAAAGAGGCTGTAAGTCTCATAATCCGAAGGAAGAATAACGACACCGGGACAGGCCTTCTTGACCTCGTAAAGACTCATCCCCCTCTGCACTCCCAGCGCCTTCGCCTCGTAGCTTGCCGCAGCAACGATCCCGCGCTCTTTGCCCGTTATCACGGGTTTCCCCTTCAACTCCGGATGGATCGCCTGTTCACAGGATGCGAAGAAGGCGTCGGCATCGAGATGGAGGATCGCCCTCGGCCAGGAATGGATGGTTAAGGGTTGGGTATCCATGGTGCTCCTCAAAAAGGGTTCTTATCGGTATTTCCTCAAAACAGCCGTTACCACTCCGGCGATCTTGAGTTCCTTCTTGGGCTTGATAGGCTGATATTGAGGGTTTGCGGGCAGGAGTACTACGCTCTCTCCCCTTTTCCTCAGATATTTCATGGTCCATTCCCCGTCAACCTCGGCAATGACGATATCCCCGCTCTTCGGGGCCTCACCCTTGTCGACGAGGACCATATCGCCCGGGAGTATGCCTGCCCCCGACATCGAATCCCCTGATACCTTGAGTAAAAACGTGGCTTCGGGGTTCTGTATGAGGAGGTCATCAAGGGAAAAGGTGTCCGCTAGTTCTTCCTCGGCAGGGCTCGGGAAGCCGGCCTCCACCGTACCGAGCATCTTTACCGGGGAAGCTATCGATAGGGGTATGAGCCTGCCTTTCGAGTCCCTCTCAAGGACTTTGTCCTGTTCAAGCCTGTTAACGAGCTTGAAAACCGCATTTTTTGAGCGTAACCCCACTATCTCCCCGATTTCCGAAAAGCTCGGCATCCTTCCTCTCCGGGAATAGAAACGGGATATCCCCTTGACTCTCCTTCGGAGCGTATCTTCTTTCAAGCCTCTTTTCATGGTTTCATTATAAGGTGAACGATAGTTCACTGTCAAGAGGAGGGAAAGGGATATAATTGATTTTTTACCGGTTAAGGATTAAGCTAAACAATCTCTTCTTCACCGGGAGGAACCATGCCGGCCGATCAAAATTTGATCAAGATCTTCGAATATGCCTTAAACCAGGAGGAGACCGGAAAAACCTTCTTCCAGACTTCTCTCGAACGAATGGGATGGGGAGCAGCGGTGGACGCCTTTACCCAGTTGATCAAGGAGGAAGAGCAGCATATCCTTTTTATCAAAAAGATCCTCGAAGATCTGAAGCGGGAAGGCCCGGACCAATTACGGATTGAAAAAGGATATCATCCCGGAACGACCAGTTTTTTCGATGAGCGGGCAAAATCGGAATTCCTTCAGCATTGGATGTATGAATCGATGGTCCCAGACGTTACCGTTTTCAGCGTGGCCTGGCTGATCGAAAAGGATTTGAGTGAGTTTTATGAGAGGATGGCGGGCCAGACGAAGGGAAAGGCCAGGGAGGCACTCGCCATGCTCGCTGAATGGGAAAGAGGACACGAACGCTTCTTCAAAGAGTACCGCGATAAATTGACCGAAGTCTATTCCAAAATGCCCTGGGCGGGCTGACCCTTGCGCCGGATTTGATGCTCACGAATTTGGTGCATGACATCTGATTTTTTCTGCCCGTCCGGAGTAACCGCGTGATGATTTCATTCCGTCTCATTTACCATTCCGACTTTGACTTGCCCCGAAGCAAAGAGTTAGATTAAGAAAGAAGATGGAGAAGTCCCGATAAAGCTAAACCCTCCGAAAGGAGGGGACTGAAAGCGGCGGATGCCGAATGAGTGGGCATGGCCGAGCTGCCGAAGGACATGGAGATGACTTCGGTTGCTCGGTTTTTTTGTTTATAGCCGGAGAAAGGAGATAATCTATGGCGATGAGAGAGAAAATGGATGTCCGCCAGTACTGCGACGCTATCTATAGAGAGCTGAGCGAGATGAAGACAAAGGTCTTGAATATCGTCTGTAAGGTGGAGTCTACGACCGCCGCCGAAGAAACGAGGCGGGCCGAATATTTTGACCTATTCGATATTGTAGACCATATCGAGAAGAAGCTCGAATCCCTCGTGCAAGACTGTCCCGCTGATTGGAGGGAGACGAAAAGAGAGATCGAAATCGACAGAAGGCACCTCAGCGACGCGGTAAACTGGTGGTATGGTTGATATATTTGTGGACAAGAGACAGCGGTGGAGTCTTGAGGACTGTTTCCGGAGGGCGCAAATCGAATATAGATCGCCTATCGAAACGGCAGAGTTCTTTCTCATGCCAAAACGATCGCCTTCGGGAGTTAAATATGTTTTCAAATCCATGGGTTCTCTGCTGCGGGGGTAGCTGACCGGGATAACGGTTTGGGGCCGATAAAATTTTTGGGGACGGGCGACTTCGTTGTAACTTTTCGGTCGGTTTTAACGTCTGCTATAATAATAGTAGAGAGAGGTAAAAATAGGAGGGTTTTCGAAAGAGGAAAGAGACTCCAAGCAAAGGGAGGTAAACTATGAATAAGGCCATCTGTCTTGTTCTTGCTGTTTTGGTACTTGTCTTTGCAAGTAGTTTGCCCGCATTCGCGAACTCTGGTGGAGGTGGCTGGCACGGTGGTGGCGGCGGCGGCTGGCACGGTGGCGGCGGTTGGCACGGTGGCGGCTGGCACGGCGGCCACTGGAGCGGCGGCGTCTGGATCGGCCCAGGTTGGGGATGGGGCTGGGGATGGGGCGGATGGGGTCCCTGGTGGGGCGGATACTATCCATATTATCCATACTCATACTATCCGTACTATTCGGCGCCTGCTGCTATGCAGCAGCAGCCTCAAGAATATATCCAGCAGAACTCTCATAGAGAGCAGAGTTATTACTGGTATTTCTGCCCGAGTCCCGAGGGCTATTATCCTTACGTAAAAAACTGTTCGAAGGGCTGGTTAAAGGTTGTTCCTCCGGCCCCAAAGGGTGAGGAGTACTAAATGGTGAGACTAAAGAGAAGTTTATTAGCGCTACTGGCAGTGGTAACGCTTGGGGGGTGTGCGACCCTCCCGACAGGTCCGAGCGTGATGGTGTTGCCGCCACAGGACAAGCCCTTTGAGGTATTCCAGGCCGAGGATGCCTCTTGCAGGCAGTGGGCGGCGCAGCAGATCGGGATAAGTCCTCAGGAGACGGCCAATCAGAATACCGCCCAAGGGGCGGCCGGCGGCGCGCTCGTCGGAGCGGGCCTCGGTGCTGCTATCGGGGCAGCTTCAGGCGCTGCGGGGGTTGGTGCGGCCATCGGCGCTGCGAGTGGACTCCTCGTCGGTTCGGCCGCAGGCTACAATGCAGGCCAGGCTTCCGGATGGGAGGCGCAGAGGAGATACGACATAGCGTATCAGCAGTGCATGTATGCGAAAGGGAATCTTATTCCGGGAGCTGTCACAAGAACGCGCACTACCCACAGAGTGCCGCCGCCTCCTCCACCCCCTGATTACGGCGGTGCGCCGCCGGATTTCGGCTCTTACGGCACCGTACCTCCGGGAGAATAACCGCTCCGCATAAGCGCTCTCACGGGCAGCAATATCTCGGGTGAAGGCATTCACCGAATGTTTTCGGTCCTGAGTCTTATTTCGCACTTCACCGGTTTGAAGGACCGCGGGGAAAGTTCTCTCTTTCTCTCACATTGTCGCGTCGGGAAGAATGAGAATTTCTGACCGTCTCCCTGAGTCTCATTTACATTGTCCCGTCTCCTGTAATACAATGAAGCGTGATTCGATACACGCTTTTTCAGAGCGAGGACAATATCTTGATCCACAAATTGCTCGCAATCTCTTTTCTTCTTTTGTTATTCGGATGCGCGACCGTCCCGCCGGAACAGAACCCTCCGAAAGAGGAACCGAAGTTCGTAGTCAGAACCGACCAGGATAGTATTGAAGTGGGGAAATTACTCTTCGACTCGAGATGCAGAAAATGCCATGATCCCTATAAGGATGTCGGCTTCCCCGTCGGACTGCATGGCATTCTCAAAAAGAAATCTCTCCCGGTGAGCGGGAAGCCCGCCACCCCCGAGAATATCGCGAAGCAGATACGGCATCCGTTTTACGAGATGCCGGAATTTACAGACCTCTCCGACGATGATATCCTCGATTTAATCGCTTACCTGAATACCCTCTAGCTGAACGTTTCTCATAGTTCAACGTATTATTCCTCTTTTTTCGCCGCAGGCCAAGGGACGCCGCCCGGACCCATTCCCTTCATCATATGCAACATGATACCCGCGATGGCCTTTGCCACAGCAGCCTTGATCGGATTAATGTTCGCGTCATAGTAGTAAGCCTTGCCAAGATGAAACGCATGGTCCGCCGGTAAATAGTGCCGGCATTCGTGGTATGCCCTCTGCCTGAGGAGGAAGAGGACAAGGCTGCGCATCGTGGGCGAAGGCAGAGACTTTTCCAGGCAGGCCCGGTAGAACTCTTTGGCGGCAGCATCGATGGCGCGTTCCTTCTTTGCGACAGTGCGTTCAGTCTGAGGCCAGGGCGGCGTCGCGATCCCCAGCTCGTGGACGACCCGGGAGCCACCGAGTGCGTTTCCCAGGAACGATAGCGCCGCCTTAGGGCTGTCGCCTCCGGTGTTCACCACGGTCAGCACCTTCTGGCGGTGGAAGCGCGGCCGGTGATTCGAGTAGGCGAACCGGTCGATGAAATTCTTCATAAGCCCGCTGACATTGAGCACGTACATCGGCGATGAGAGGATGACTCCGTCGGCAGCAAGCAGTTTTTGCTCAATCGCGGCTCGATCATCCTGAAGCGGGCATCTCTCCTCGCCCTTTGCCATGCACGTATAGCAGCCGGTGCACTGCCTGAGGTTCGCATCCTTCAGGAAGAGGTACTCGAACTCGATGTCGCCCATCGCTTTCATCCTATGTTCGATCATCTTCACGATCCTATGGCCTGAGCCCCTTCCCTTGGGGCTGCCCATGATCACCAGTATATTCATGCCCTGTCTCCCAGTCGGGCGCAACCTGCCCGGCAATGATATTGCGTCTGCAAATCAGCGACTACGCTTGCCTTGAAAGGCTATCTACCTTGGGCCGTTGCGAAGTGATCTTCGACCGTCTCATCAAGCCGGATGTAAACTCGTATGATTCCTCCAGGCTCGAGAAAATATGACGTAAAGAGAACATCACTGAGTCCATACGCCAAAGGATAATACAGTGGTCGAATCTCGTAGCCTATGGTTATTCCTACGGGATCCAGTATCTTACTCACTCTCGCCTGTTTATAGTCAGGATTCTTACTGCCGACAAATGCAAGGGCAATTGGAAAGGCATACTGACCGCTGACATTCCTCCACACGCTGTAATAAAAGTCTGGCACGTAGGGTTCTATGAAATATCCGGTTCCCTCCAGGCTAAGAAAGCCCAATGTTCTAAGGCTATCATATTGTCCTTCACTGTAGAGTATAAGAGTATATAGACCATTTATCTCCCGAACATCTTGCACCCTTTCTGTCCTCAGTGCTATTCCTCCAGCACAACCACACGCAATGGAAAGCACCCCCATCAAAAAAACAGCCATGATGAATTTCGTCTTACGAATCCTCAATACACTTTTGACGTGCCTGCACCTCGGCGCACATGTCGTCAGTAGATACACTATCCACGAGCTTTCAATTTTAGGCCTGCAGTCCCTTGATTGCATTACACCCTTTTTTCGAGCTGACGCGATCACCGTTTTGTTTTAATTGTAGCATACACATGAATGTGGCTGACTGTAGCATACCAGAACGGTCTCAAATACTCAGCGTTTGTGACTTTGGATAACTCAGGAGACGTTATTAATTTTGTCTCGTGTGAATCTCAATCGCTTGATTTTCATCAAACCTATTCTTGTATGTAGTACAAAAGGAACTTCTCGAATTGAAGTTACTATTGAAAAATAATGCCTGCGCTATGATGGTCTGAGGTCAGGCAGGAGGGGAGTCGATAGTCATCAAGATTTGCAACTCGCGTGACTTCCATATGCGAGAGGCGAAAAGGAGGGGCGGCAAACTCCCGCCCCTCCTTTTCGCGACAAAGCTGGAGCACGTTCTTACTTGGCTTTCTTCTCCGACATGATCATAATCTCGACCGCGGTAGATTTTCCGTCTTTTTCATTAAACTTCACTTTCACATTTTGCCCTGACTTAAGATCGTTGAAGGTTTTCGTTTGCTTGTCCATGCTTATCTTTGTCATGTCGTTTGTTGCGAACGTCACGTCACCCTTCCACCTGTTGTCGGCCGCCGCTTTTACCCCTTCAATAGAATGCACGGTCACCGTCTTGGCTCCTGCATCGATGGAAACCACCGGTCCCTTGAGAGAATACATCTCGTCCGCGGCAATGGCGACAACGGCAAAGGATACTACGATCATCAATACGAAGCCCGTAGCGAGAACTTCTTTCATCTCATTTCACCTCCTTCCTCGGTATCTAATCCGTATTTAGAAGATAACTCTCTGCACGGTTCGTCTCTTCTTTTCGCTTATCCATTCATAATTAAAGGCTATCACACAAAAGCCCCTTGTCAATAGTATTTAGGATACATTCAGATGGCAAATACCATATTCCAGCTTCGTACTGTCCAGAACAGCATTGTGGGGTGCATAACCTGCTGTATTCTGGTGATTTCAAGGAATGATCCGTGGCTTGATTAAGAATACACAAGGTGTTGTAACGGGAAGCGACAAACCCTCTTCGCCTCTCGCTTTTCCTTGTCGATCATTCTTGTACCACTTCAATTGCGATTTTAGACAAAAAAGGCCGATCTTTGCAAAAGTCCAATGAAATAACTCGGAAAAGGCTTCTCTTGCCGCTTTTTCTTCTCTTTATAGGCTTCACTCCGAATGTACGACATTGCTTAGAGCCGCGAACTTTTTTAGATTAAAGCAAGAGATAATCTGAAAAGAAAGGAGGGTAATTATGAAAACACGCGAAAGTTCTTCAGGCGTCTTGACTGCAGTCAGGGTGTCTTACCAGACGGCGAAGATTGACGGCTTGGATATCTTCTACCGGGAAGCGGGGCCGGAGGACGCTTCCACTCTGCTCCTGCTGCATGGGTTCCCGACTAGTTCTCACATGTTTCGCAATTTGATTCCGGCGCTTGCTGACGAGTTCCACCTTATCGCACCGGATTATCCCGGTTTCGGGAACAGCTCAATGCCCTCTGTGGGCGAGTTTGAGTACACATTCGATAATCTGTCCAACGTGATCGAGAAGTTCAGTGATGAAATCGGATTAAAGAGATACACATTATATGTTCAGGACTACGGTGCACCCGTCGGTTTCCGACTGGCTGTCAAGCATCCCAACCGTATAGAGGGGATCGTGGTGCAGAACGGCAATGCATACACCGAGGGAATTGACAACGACTTCTGGAAACCACTCAAGGATTACTGGAACGAAAGGACGGTTCAACGCGAGAAGCCCCTGCGAGGCTTCTTAACCCGTGAAGCCACCATCTGGCAATATACTCATGGCGTTCGTGAGAAGGATGCGATCAGTCCCGACAACTGGAACATCGACCAGCCACTGCTTGAACGACCGGGAAATGCCGAGATCCAGCTTGCCCTTTTCTATAGCTACGGCAGCAATCCAGCACTGTATCCGAAATGGCAGGCTTACTTCCGGGAGCATCAGCCACCGACGCTCATTGTCTGGGGGAAAAACGATCAGATTTTCCCTCCGGCCGGTGCGGAGCCGTACAAGAGAGACCTGGAGAATCTGGAATTTCACCTGCTCGACACCGGACATTTCGCCCTTGAAGAGGACAGCCAGAAGATAGCCGACCTGATGCGAAATTTCCTCAGAAGGAACATTGTGCGATAAGAGATGGGGATTAGACCTCAGGCGCGGTGGCAAATCCTGATCGTACTCTCAATGTTGTTGCGCCCAGAGGAAATTGCGGCCTTCGGGAAGGACCGTTGCCTCTTTTATCGTTGAGACTCTCAGAATACGACTTAGGAGGATGTCTGAAAATTTAGAGAATGTTCTTTAACCTCTATCAAATCTTGTGACGCTGTTGCAAGAGCACCTTGGCAGTTTGAGCTAATTTTGCCGCGGACGTCCCCCGTTTAGAGAAAAATTCGTCTGCTCCGGCATTCATGATCTTCTCTTTGACATCCTGTGTGTCATGTCCGGAACATATTATTACCGGAAGCTCTTTCCATTTTGGGTTTGCCTTTAAGACTGATAGTACTTTAAACCCATCGATTCCTTTCATATAGAGGTCAAGGATTATAAGATCTAACTTCTCTTCTGCAATAAATTTCATAGCTTCTATCCCGTCCATTGCCTCTATAACATCAAATCCTTCTTTACAGAGCGCATTCTTGATCGCCTGCCGAGAAGTGTCGCTGTCCTCGACCAAAAGAACTTTCTTCCTTTCTCTGTCGGACTGGTCAGGCCCTTTTGTTATGCTTTCGATTATTCCCCTAATTTGAGCCTTCTGCTCATCATTCAAGCCAACAAAAGCTACACCCATTCCGATTCCTGGTTGACAATATCGGACCTGTACCTTAAATGTGAACTTCTTTTCTTTAAAAGGAATCGTTAAATCAATCAGACTATTTATTTCATAAGATTGTAGGCCGGAAATGTAAAGACCGCCTTCGCTTATATCCATGCTCGTAGATATTCTTGTGCCGTCCAAGAGAATGTCTTCTCTATAAGGAAATCTCTCGGATCCCCGGCGTTCTTTTTCTCCTGCGTAATCCATCCCATTGATTATACTCTGAGAATAGTAAGCTGGCAATTGAAATTATTGCTTACTATCGCCGCAGTGATTTCCGTTCATAATCCGCAAATCTAATCACAGGCAACGGCTCGGGACGTGCTTGGTAGGCGTGATTCAAGGCGACCGATTCGAGGATGAGTGGATAATAGGATAAGTGGATAATAGTCGTGTCAACTCAGGAAGAAAACTATTTGTGCACCGATACTGCGGGCAGTCCTATCGACGTTAAGAGAAGGGAAAGTGGACGGTAGGGGATTCGAACCCCCGACTTCCACGTTGCGAACGTGGCGCTCTCCCAGCTGAGCTAACCGCCCTATCCCGCGCTGCCTCTCCTTACTCCTGAATAGTTTGCCGCCTCCTGCCCTGCGAAGCCATCCCTATTTTCCCTCTTTCTGCCCTATGCCTGCCTCTGATTGTTTTGCGACGACGACGAGAACATATCTTTCGGGATAGAGGTATTTTCGGGCGACCCTGAGGACGTCCTCCTTTGTTACAGCAGTGATATATGCCGGATACTTCTCGACATAATCGAGACCGAGACCGTAGAATTCGACGGCGGTGAGAAAATCGGCTATCTTCCTGTTCGTGTCGAGCCTTCTCGGAAAGCTTCCTGTCAGATACGACTTGGCATCATCCATCTCCTGCTCAGAAACCGGGACAGACCGCATTTTGTCGATCTGCTTCCGTATTTCGTCTATGACGGTCTTCGCCGACCCGTTTTTTGTCTGGACACGCACCTCAAACAGCCCTCCCTCCTTTTCGGAGTCGAAGAAGCTATGGATGTCATAGGCGAGTCCGAGTTCATCTCTCACGGTCTGCATCAGCCTCGATGAGAACCCTCCGCCCCCGAGGATATAGTTCATGACCGAGACGGCATAGTAATCGGGGTCGCCCCTCCTTATCCCCGAATGCCCGAGGACGATATTTGCCTGAGTGAGGTCACGGTCGATGAGGATCGTCTTCTTCTCACCCAAGGGCTCGAGGGAGGCAGGCCCCCGCGGCACGTCGGCTGCCTTCCATCCGGGAAGGAACCGCTCGATGAGGGCGGTCAACTCGCTGGCGGAGAGATCACCGACGACAGAGAGAATCGCGTTGTTCGGGCGGTAGTATTCGCTGTGGAACCTGACGATATCTTCCCGCGTGATCGCGTCTATCGTCCCGCTGCTCCCGGTTACGAGTCTTCCGTAAGGGAGGTCTCCGAATACGCCCTTCTTGAACGCCTTATCCGCGACAAAGGATGGCTCTTCTTCGCTCTGTCTGAGGCCGCCCTTTATGAGTTCTTTCTGACGACGTATCTCTTCGTCGGGGAATGTCGGGTTGAGCACGATATCGGCAAAGAGTTCGAATCCTCTCTCGATATCCTTTTTCAGGACCGAGAGGGTGACCGTCGTAAAGTCGCTCCCTGCTGAGGCGCCCAGTGAGGCACCCAGGAATTCTGTTTCTTCGCTGACAACAGCGGAGGTGCGCGTCTTTGTCCCTTCGGTGAGGAGTTCCGCGGTGATGTTCGCTAGCCCCGCCTTTTCCGGAGATTCATTGAGCGGGCTCGCCTTCACGAGGAGCGTCACCATTACGATAGGCAGATTATGCCTCTCGACCTGAAGGGTAGTCAATCCGCTAGATAAGACGGTTCTCTTGACGTCAAGGGCATCGAGATTCCCCGCGAAGAAGAATAAGGCGAGCGGGGTGAGCAGAAGGAGGCCCTTCAGCCCTCTCACACCGCCTCTGAGTCTGCCCCTTTCCACTATTTCTTCACCTCTTCCTTTTCCTTTGTCGGGATGAGGATGCCGACAGTCCTGTTCTCTTCGGTCAGGTATTTTACCGCAACCCGCTGGACATCCGAAGGGGTCACCTTTCTTATCCCTTCGAGATAGGTGTCCATGAGTAGCCATCCCCCGAGTATCTCGAAGCCCCCTATCTTCGAAGCCTGCATGTAGAGGGAGTCCTGACTGAAGATGAAGGCAGCCTCGATCTGGTTTTTTGCCTTCTGGATTTCTCGTTCCGAAGGCGGCGTGTTTCTTAACAGCTCAATCTCTCCGTAGAGCGCCTTCTCGACATCGGCGATATCCCGCCCCGGTGCGGCCGTTCCCCAGAAGATCATGAGGAAGGGATCGATGGTCATTCCGTCATAGTCTGCCCCCGTACTCAGGGCAAGGTGCTTCTCATAGACGAGAGAAGTGTAGAGGCGCGAGCTTTTCCCTCCGGAAAGAATCACGCTTAAAACCTCAAGCCCGAAACTGTCTTCATGGGGAATGCCAGGCGTATGGTAGCCGATGAGAACGTAGGGGAGTTCGGCCTCCTTTTTCAGGGAGAGCCTTTTTTCTCCTTCCTGGACCGGCTCTTTCGTGATGTGATGTTCCCCGGGTTCGCCTCTCTTCATAGCACCGAAGGATGCCTCAATTTTCTTCACGGTCTCTCCGGGATTGACATCCCCCGCTATAACGATAAAGGCGTTATCGGGGACGTAATACTTCTTGTAATAGGTATAAAGCTCGTCCCGCTGAAGCGATATGATATCGGACATCCATCCGATGATCGGCCTGCGATAGGGGTGAGCCATGAAGGCGGTAGCATCGAACCTCTCGAACAGGGCATTCTGGGGGTCGTCCTCCGAACGGAGCCTCCGCTCTTCCATGACGACGTTCTTCTCGGCTGCCATCTCCTTCGGGTCGATGATGAGGTTGGTCATCCTGTCAGATTCGAGGTCTATCGAGATGCCGATTCTGTCTGACGCCATAATCTGGAAATACGCGGTATAATCTTTCGTGGTATGGGCATTGTCGATTCCGCCGTTTCTCTGGATGATCCGGGAGAACTCCTTTGAACCGTATTTCTGTGTCCCCTTGAACATCATATGTTCAAGGAGGTGGCTTAATCCCGATTTTCCCGACAGCTCATCCCGCGAACCTACCCGGTACCAAATCTGGAATGTGGCGAGCGGGACTTTGTGGTCTTCGCTGATGAGGATCTTCAGGCCGTTATCGAGGGTATATTCCTTCACCCCGGCCCCTTCTGAAAAAGGCGTCAGCAGGAAAAGACCGATAAGGAAAGCGAACACTGCGTATGATCGTGGCATGACTAGAATATACCAGAAAGGGATGGGCTCTGACAAATAGGCAGCCGATGCATAACCATTACCGTTGGAGTATTATAAGGGTATGCGCCGTCCTCTCAGGACGCTTTCGAATTCCTCCTGAGGACGGCGGCTGGAACGGAGGCATAACGCGATGGTGAGAAAAGGACTTATCTTAAAGATCTTCGACGCCGCAAATATGCAGCGGTGGAACGACAAGATACGGCCGGTAGAGTTGAGGGAACTCGACAAACAGGCCCATAAGATGATGATCGCCTATTTCCTCGGAAAGTTTGAAGAGGGCGAGGAAGGATTCAGCTGGACCGAGATTATCGAGGGAGGTCTCTTTGAATTCCTCCAGCGCCTCGTCATTACCGACCTGAAGCCCCAGATCTTTTACCAGATAGCGCGGGATACGGATAAGTATAGGATGTTGAACGAGTGGGTCTACGGAAAGCTAGAGCCCTTCGTGTCACCCCTTGGAGAAGATTTCTGCAGGAGGTTCCGGGAATATTTCTCGGACGCCGAGGACACGGTGAACAAGAGGATCCTGAAGGCGGCCCACTTCTATGCCACGAAATGGGAGTTCGACATCATAGAGCGTGCGAATCCCGCGGGCTACGAAATCTCCGACATCAAGAAGGATCTCCAGAGCCGCCAGGAAAGATACTACGACCTGAAGGGAATACATCATCTCGCGTTGTACACGCGGCTCAGGAATTTCATAGATCTCTGCGGAGAGCTGAGATTCCAGCTTCGGTGGAGCCATATCCACAGGGTGCCGAAGACATCGGTAATCGGCCATATGCTCATCGTCGCTGTCCTCTCCTACCTCTTTTCTCTCGAAATCGGGGGCTGCCGGAGAAGGTGCGTCAACAACTATTTCACCGGGCTCTTCCATGATCTTCCTGAGGTCCTCACGAGGGACATCATCTCACCGGTGAAGAGATCCGTCGAGGGACTGGACGGCCTCATCAGGGAATACGAGAAGCAACAGATGGACAAGGAGGTCTATGCCCTGATACCGGAAGCGTGGCATCAGGACATGAAGATGTTCACGGAAAATGAATTCTCGGGAATCGTGACGATACACGGGAAGAGGGAAGAAAGGACGTCCGATGAAATCAGCAGGGACTATAACCTAGACGAATTTAATCCGCGGGACGGCCAGCTCGTTAAGGCGGCTGACGAACTCGCCGCATTTGTGGAAGCATACCTCGGCCTAGAAAACGGCATCAAATCCCACGAACTGGAAGAGTGTAAGAACATCTTGAAGGTGAAATACGAGCAGTCGATCGTCGCGGGGATAAAGTTCGGAAAGATCATGGCCGACTTTGAATAAGGGGCGGCGGCCTATTCCTTCCAGACCGTGATCGCGATATCGGGGCACATCTGTGCGCAGAGACAGCAGCCGTTACAGGCATCGGGATTCGCGGCACTCGCGGGGAAATATCCGCTTGCGTTAAATTCCTCATCGATGCGGATGACGCCTTCGGGACAGGCGAGGACACAAAATCTGCAGCCCTTGCAGAGTTCCCGCTCTATGGTGATCTTCCCCTTCATGATTCTCTCCCGAGGAGTTCCCGGGCGTGTTTCCGGGATATATCGGTAACCTTCCCGCTGAGCATCCTCGCTATCTCCTCTTCCCGTTCTTCCCCAGTGGGTATCTTTACTCTAACAGAAACGCCGTCTTTTTTCCGGACCTTCTCTATCACGATGTGGCGGTCGGCCACTGACGCGATCTGGGGAAGGTGGGTAATGCAGAAGACCTGATGTTTTCGGGCGAGGCTTTTCAGTCTCTTCCCGACGAATTCTGCCGTTCTGCCGCCGATGCCGGCATCCACCTCGTCGAATATGAGGACCGGTATCCTGTCCACCTCAGCCAGGGTCTCCTTCAAGGCGAGCATCACCCTCGAAAGTTCTCCTCCTGATGCAGTCCTGCTCAGGGATTTTGGAGGCTCGCCCTCATTGGCAGAAAAGAGGAACTCGATCGAATCCATGCCTGCTGGGGAGAGGGGGGCAGGCCGGATGGCGATCGAGAATTCCGCCTTTTCCATGGCGAGTTCTTTCAGAACGCCCTTGACCGCGGTCTCTATCCTGCCCGATGCCTTCCGCCGCAGATCCGTAAGCAGGGCCGCCTTCTCGCGGAGGTACCTCTCGCGCTCATGGAGGGCGGCCTCGATCTCGCGCACCCGCTCATCGGAAAGGGTGAGACTCTCGAGCTCCTTCTCCGACTTATCGCGGTAACGGAGTATCCCCTCGATATCCTCCCCGTATTTCCTCTCGAGCCTTTTCAGGAGATCAAGCCGCGTCTCTACATCATCAAGCCTGTGCGGGTCGAGATCGTATCGGTCGCGGTATGCCCGCAGGGACGACGAAGCGTCATCGATCAGGGGCTTCGCGGATTCGATGATGCCGAGGATTTCCGCAATACCCTGATCTATCCGCGAGACCTCTCTCAGCAGGGAGATCGCAGAGGAGAGCCTTTCCGATGCCGGTCCTTCTCCGCTGTAGAGGAGCGAGTATGCTCCGTCGGTGAGCTCAAGGAGCTTCGTGAGATTTGACAGGATCCCCCGCTCCTCCTCAAGCGCCTCTTTTTCCCCGGGTCTCAGCGCCGAAGCATCTATCTCCTGAATCTGGAATTTCAGGAAGTCGATCCTCTGCTCCTTTTCCCTGAGGTTCGACGTGAGGTCAGATAATTCGTTCTTCATCACCTGCACTTCTCGGAACAGGTTCTCGAGTTCTGTTCGTTCTCCACCGAGCTTTCCATACGCATCGACGAGCGCACGCTGGTTTTCTGTGGAGAGGAGGCTCTGGTGTTCATGCTGTCCGTGGATGTCGACAAGGGTGTGGCCGAGTTCGAGGAGTGTCTGGAGATTGACCATGGCATCATTAATGTAGGCCCGGCTCTTGCCCGATGAGAGGACCCTCCTAAGGATGATGCCGTCCCCCGGCGTGATGCCGATCTTCTCGAGCAGCGGGTGACCGGAAATTTCGAAGAACGCCTCGGCGACGGTCTCCTCCCTTCCCGCTCTCACCATGTCACTCTGGGCCCTCTCTCCCAGGGTGAGCCCTAGGGCGTCAACGATGATTGATTTGCCGGCGCCTGTCTCACCGGTCAGGACATTGAGCCCCGGGCCGAATTCTATGGTAAGGTCATCGATGATGGCAAAGTCTTTAATGCGGAACTGCCTCAGCATACGTAAGAACCATACCACAGAGTTCGGGAAAATTCCAACGCCTTCTGGCATGAATCTTTCTTTGAATGTTTGCCTAAAGTGTCGTGAATTTAGGGCTTGACAAAAGGATTTCTTCCTGATACCTTTATGTAAGCTAGCAAAAAAATCTCATAGAGAAAGGGGGGGAGTAGATGACAAAAGCGGAGCTTATTGACAAGATCGCCTCTGGCGCCGGGCTCAGCAAAGCGGATGCTTCAAAGGCATTGGATTCAACTCTTAATGCAGTTAAGGCATCTTTGAAGAAGGGGCAGAAGGTTACACTGGTAGGTTTTGGAACTTTCGGGGTGGTTAAGAGAAAATCGAGAAAGGGACGCAATCCGAGAACCGGTGCGGTGATCACCATTCCGGCGGCCAGGACGCCGAAGTTTACTGCAGGTAAGGCTCTCAAGGACGCAGTAAGATAATAGTCTTCCTTTTTATAGGGTATCGGGGATAGGTTTCTATCCCCTTTTTTTTTGGCGGGGTCCCCTTCATTTGATATTCCTGACCCGAAGGACCTCCTCCGTTGAACGTTCTGATCGCCCGCGAGAAGGCGGGAAGGAGGGTATGATGTTGGTAGAGTTCACTATCGTGCCTATCGGTGTCGGCAGCAGTATCGGTGATCAGCTCGCCGAGGTGCTGAAGATCGTGGACGCGGGCGGAATGCCCTACAAGGTTAACCCCATGGGAACGGTCGTAGAAGGGGAATGGGACGAAGTGATGAAACTCGTCAGGAAATGTCACGATGCGGTCATGAAGACCGGGGAGCGGGCGATCACCACGATATCCATCGATGACCGGAAGGGCAAACCCGGCCGGATCGATGAAAAGGTAAAATCAGTGGAACGGAGAATAGGCAAATCTCTGAAGAAATAAGTACCGCCCATGGACAACGGAGAAGAGGCAATCCCCGGATATTCTGTGAAGATCGAGAGAATCCTCGCCGGCATTGACCTTGGTCCGGATACCGGGAAGATTCTTGCCTATGCTTCTTTATTTGCAAAAATAACCGGAGCCTCCCTTCAGCTCCTTTCGGTCCTCGATTACCTCGTCACCCCGCCCGCTTACCTCGCCCCTTATATCGAAGACGAGAAGAAGATCGCTGAAGAGAAATTCCGCCGTTGGGAAGAGAGGCTCGCCGCGTATGGGGTCTCGGCGGTGAAGGAGATCCGGGTCGGAAGGCTCGCCGAATCGTTCGCTGCTGCCGCCGAGAAGGGAAAGGCGGACATGCTCGTGCTCGGCTTCAAGACCCATACCTTCAGGAGGAGCAGTTCCGAGGGGTTGGTAAAGGGTCTGCGGATGCCGGTGCTTGTGGTGAGGGGAGAGCGTGCCGAGTCCGCGGATATCGGCCCGCTCGGGATAAGGAAGACACTCTGCCCTACCGATTTTTCCGAGACTTCGTCGAATGCATTCAGGACGGCAAAGGCACTGGCGGGCCTCTTCTCATCGGAACTCACGGCGCTCCACGTAGTACCGAGTCATATCATCGAAGAGCGGCTGGAGAGAAAAAGCCATGGGGACAGAGCGAGAGAGGATCTTCTTGAGAGGGCAAAAGAGAGGCTCGCCGGCTTTTTGAAAAATTTCGGCCTCGAAGATTCAGGGGTCGTCAGGGAGGGAGATCCTTACCGGGAGATCAGTGCTTTCGCCTCGGAAGAGAAGGCCGACCTTATCGTCATCGGAGCAAGGGGACTCTCCTCGCTAGAGGGTCCGCTCATCGGAAGCGTCTGCGATGCCGTCTTGAAATCGTCTCCCTGTCCCGTCCTTGTGATCCACTGATGATCCGTGACATCGTCTTTCTCCTCGCCGGCCTCTTCATGATACTCCTCGCTGCCGAAGGTTTTACCAACGGGATCGAGGCCCTCGGGCGAAGGCTTTCGCTCTCTCAGGCGGTGGTCGGCAGCATCCTCGCCGCCGTCGGAACAGCCCTGCCGGAGACGATGCTGCCGATCGTGGCGATATTCTTTTACGGCGGTTCCTCTGCGCATGAAATCGGCGTCGGCGCGATACTCGGCGCGCCCTTCATGCTCTCAACACTCGCTTTCTTCCTCGTAGGGCTCACCGCGGCTATATCCTGTCTCTTAAAGAAGCGCGCCTTCGTCATTACTGTCGAGGCCCATTCAACGACGAGGGATCTCGTTTTCTTCCTTCCGATGTATGCCGGCGCCGTCCTGATTCCGCTTGTCGCGGGAAGGTCGTCGGCGATACCGATAGCGATCCTTCTCATAGGAGGATATCTCCTCTACGCATATCGGACATTCCGGGGAGAGAGTGCCGACCTCGAGCATTCCGAGGGTCTCCATCTCTCGAAGTTATTGAGGAGTCCACGGTCCGGCGCGTCGGACCGCCCGGGCGTCGCCCTTATCCTCCTTCAGATAGCGGGTGCCCTGTCCGTCATGGTGGCCGGCGCTCATATCTTCGTTGCACACCTTGAACACCTCTCCCTCAGCTTCGGCATGAACCCCCTTCTCTTTGCGCTTGTCCTTGCTCCTATCGCAACGGAGCTTCCGGAGAAGTTCAACAGCGTCACCTGGACCTGGAAGGGGAGAGATACGCTTGCCATCGGAAACATTACCGGTGCGATGGTATTTCAGTCGACCTTTCCTGTTTCTGTGGGGCTCGTATTCACGGAATGGAATCTCAGCGGGATGGCGCTTTTTTCGGCGATCGTCACCCTCGCATCAGCTGCGGTCGTTCTGGGACAACTGGCATTCCGGAAGCGTCTCTCTCCGCTCACCCTGCTCCTCGGAGGAGTATTGTATCTTCTTTATGCCGTTGCATTGGTAATGAGGACCACGTGACCTGATTCTTGAACGCGGGCACCAGTGGTTGCATTTACCGGGATGCAAGGCGGATAAGATTATTTCTTAAACAGGTCATCAAACCTCTTTCGTATGTCTTCGCTCTTCCCCTCGGATCCCCCGCGGGCTGAAGCCTCCTTAAAAACGAACCAATCGCAGAAATTTGCCTTGTCACGGAGCCTTTGGAATTCGGCCTTCGGCTCGACGCATTTGTTGTGTGCCGTTTCGGAATAGAAGCGGCAGTTGAGACAGATATGGAGATCTCCCCTGCAATGGATGCAGACGGACTTTCTCGAGAAGTACTTGTCGACTTCTATCTCTTTTTTACAGAAGGCGCAGGTTTTCATGTCATCCTCCTTCACTATGAACCTTATTCATTATACTCTCAAGGTCATTATGGTGAAAAATACATCGCGCCTCGGTGGGATATTGAGGTTTATCGGCAAAAGCGTGTAAACTATCGGCATCCAGAATGCCGGGGTAGCTCAGCTGGCAGAGCAGCTGATTCGTAATCAGCAGGTCGGGAGTTCAAATCTCCTCCCCGGCTCCAGTATTTATTAAAGGGTTAGCTTTACAGGCTCATCCTTTTTTCTTTGAAACTGTGCACTTATTGTGCGGTTGGTTTTCCTGCCGGCAAAGGGGCAGAGCAGGAGATCATCTGCCCCTCATCCTCGGTTCTATTTACTTCACCGCGTCCTTCAATGCTTTCCCTGCCGTGAACTTAGGTGCTTTATGGGCAGGTATCTTTAAGATTGCCCCAGTCCGGGGATTCCTACCCGTCCTCGCCTTCCGCTTGGAAACAGAGAACGTGCCAAAACCGACAAGGATAACTTTATCACCTTTCTTCAATGCCTTGACCACTGCCTCGATCCCCGCTTCAAATGCCCTTCCCACGGCTGCCTTTGTCAGAGAAGTCTCTTTTGAAACCTTTTCGATTAAGTCTGTCTTCGTCATATGAATCCCCCTTAGGAAATATTTGATAAGGAAAGTATACAGGATGAAAAGGACAAAGTGAAGAGTTCGGCAGGAGTTCTCCTGGTATGTTCACTTAGCGCTTTCTCCAAAGAGGCCTCCCTGGCTGATACGAGCGCAGGGAACGATACCTTTATAATCATCATGTCCAGTCCCACTGTGTCACTCGTTGCCTCTCTGAGTAAGCAGTGAGAAAAGGGCGGTCATAACGGCTTATGAAGATAGACTGTAAGTGCCCGGACTGGTTTGTAGGACGGGCACGATCTTCTTTATTTGTTTTGCTTCTGTTTGCAGTAGTCATGCTGGCCGTTCCAGCTACGTCACCCGCAGAGGTTTCTATAGGGGTATCGGTAACTTTCGCTCCCCCAGCGCTTCCCCTATACGTTCAGCCGCTTTGCCCTGGTCCCGGCTTCATCTGGATACCGGGCTACTGGGCATGGGATCCGGATATCGGTTACTACTGGGTTCCCGGCATGTGGGTGCGGGCGCCCTTTGTAGGCGCGCTGTGGACGCCGGGCTATTGGGCATGGAGCGACGGCGTGTATATCTGGAGCGAAGGCTACTGGGGACCTGTTGTAGGCTTTTATGGAGGGATTATCTATGGTTTTGGCTATGCGGGTATCGGCTACGATGGCGGCTACTGGAAGGACGGCACATTCTACTACAACCGCGCAGTAAATAACATCAACACAACGAACATCACGACCGTTTACAGGACGACGGTCAGCAACATTCGCCCGACCGGCGCCAGTTTCAACGGCGGCGCAGGCGGTACCACCGCTCACCCCACTTCTGAACAACTGGCTGCGGCCAGTCAAAAACGTTTCACGCTCACCGATGCACAAAAAAAGCAGATGCGAGTTGCCAGAGCTAACCCCAAGCAGCGGGTGACTGTGAACCGCGGACGTCCAGCCATTGCAGCCACAACGAAGCCAGGTGTGTTCAAAGGGCACGGCGTCGCACGTGCAAGCCGGGCAGGAGCCCCTTACAAGGCGCCACCGTCCCACAAGGCGGCCCCCACCGAACATGTTCGAACTCCGAAACACGGCGCTGAAAAACATGCGCCGGTCGACGCGCCCGAACATAAAACTCCCGGTGCCCCACAGAGAGAGCCTCAACAACGAGTCACCGAGCCTCACCCCGCCCCTCAGCATCCAACGGAAACAAAACCGTTGCCGCAGGAAAAGACCAAAGGTGAAAAGGAGCCGCGATAGTGCCTAGGCAGATGGTAGCGGATAGGTGGTTCTGTCTTAGCAAAGACAACCATCACCGTCCCAGCCAGTCCGACAGTATCATCCCCTAAGAAATGGTTATCGAATATTTAGGTTACTTTCAAGAACAACAATTGCGGCTAAAATGACTGGTTTGCTGAAGGAGCAGACCTTCACGCCGAAACCTATTACGGTAATCTATGTGTCTCAGTTATGGCTGTCAATTTGCTGTAAAATAAATCATGATTCTCACAGGTAGTTGCTCCTTGATGGAGGATATTGCCAAAGAAGCCTGGCTGCTCGATACGTCATCTTTATGATGCGAAGACTTGCCATAAGCGCTCTCGTTGTCATCTTTTTGTTCAATCACGTTGTCCTTGCCTCTGATTTCAGCTTTTCTCCCCGCTCTAACAAAGCCCATCTCATAGAGTGGAGGCACTGGGAGAAGCAGTCTCTCGATGATGCGAAGAGAGAAGGCAAACCCATACTGCTTTCCTTGAGCGCGGTATGGTGTCACTGGTGCCACGTAATGGATGAAACGACCTATTCTGCTATCAGCGTAATCGATTACATTAATAGCAATTTTATTCCTGTACGGGTAGATGCGAACATGAGACCCGATATAGACAATCTCTACAACCAGGGAGGCTGGCCCAGCACGGTTGTCCTCGCGCCCGATGGAGAAATCGTGCAGGGCGGAACCTACATTTCCGAGGAGTCCATGATCACGTGGCTTTCAGATGCATTGGGCATACTCAAAGAGGACAAGAAGGGATTCAAGGAAAAGAGCGATACAATGAAGAAAAAGAGAGGGCCAGCTCGGCAGACGGATGGCTCCGCCCCCGACCTTTCTGATATTGCCAGAATAACCACTCTGCTTGAATCGTCATATGACGAGAAATATGGGGGCTTCGGGCTATCGCAAAAGTTTCCTAATCCCGACGCAATCGATTTTCTCCTTTCAGGGTACGTGAGCACGAGAAACACAGAACTCATGACAATGATTTCCACGACTCTTGAGAAGATGTCCGGGGGAGAACTGCATGACCGTGTCGAAGGAGGCTTCTTCAGATACGCTACAGGGCGAGACTGGTCGGCGCCTCATTACGAGAAGATGCTGGATCTGAACGCAGCGCTCATCAGGAATTACGCATCGGCCTACATGGTCTTCGGTAACGGCGACTACAAGAAGGTTTTGAACAGCACCGTCACTTACATAGCGAAACATCTCTATAACAAGAAGACGGGAGCTTTTTACGGCAGTCAGGATGCCGAAGAAGAGTACTACAGGAAACGAGAGCGAGCCGGGGTTAAGCCGCCGCGGATTGATAGTACTATTTATGCCGACTCCAATGCCCAGATGATAACCGGCCTCATTGTCGCGTCTGGGGCGACCGGCGAAAAGAACCTCATCGGAATGGCGAAACAAACTGCAAATTTTATCATGACCAATCTCTATTCAGACAAGGCCGGCACATATCATTACTACTCCGGACAGAAGTATCTGAGCGGTCTCCTCTCAGACAACGTACTCTTTGGCTTGGCCCTTATCGATTTATACAATGTGACAGGAGAGAAAAAGTACATCGACCGAGCTGAAGATATCTGTCGGCTCATCATAGATAAATTTTACGATAAGGCGACCGGCAGGTTCATTCCGTCTCTTGAAACCACGATTGTCAATCCGACGAGAACCGGTGCGCTCTCAGACTATAACACGTATCTGTCAAACTACAGAGCAGTAATATTGTTCAATAGGCTGTATTATTGTAACGGCGATGAAGACTTAAAACGCATTATTGAAAACGTAAATGCTCATGTAAGCACTATCTATGAGACGTATGGGCCTTCTGCTGCCCTCTATGGAACGGCATTGCGCTGGAGCCTGGAAACTCCGTTTGTGGTCACGATCATTGCCCGTGATAGGAACGTCGGCAGATTTCTCTTGCAGGCCAATAAAATCTATATCCCTCAAAAGGTGCTAAAGATACTCTCTTTAAGCCGGCAGGGAGAGCGAATCAGGGCACTTGGCTATCCGGTGGAAGAGGCCGCATACGTCTGTTCGGGAAGGAGATGCTCACCGGCTTTAACCGAGCCGGACAGGCTGATTGCGGGGATTAAAAGATTTATGGCAAATCGTGACGGAAAGGATAAAACGGACTGATATTTTCCCCGTGTTTGCACCGTTTCACCTTCCCACGATTCCCTCAAGAGCCCAAAAGAATCCCGCCGGAAGCCTGCTATCTCGAAAAGACCGCAGGCCTCGGCAAAACGAAACCGACATGTCCACAGAAAGGATCTGAGAAGGCAAACAAGATCTCTCATTGGAGCGATTACCGTATCATCAGGTCTTCACTCCACCATTCAGGACCGCAGACCTCATTCCCTCTCATAGGAGCAACCGAGCGAAATAGGGAAAATCACGGCGTCCTGTGACGCACAGCTGCTAAGGAACCTCGCCTGAGGGCATGTCCTCCATCCTGTTGATGAGATTCTTGACAGCCTCTTTTTCGATCAGGATTCCCTTTTCCTTACCTGATTTTTCCAAATCCTTGAGATAGAATTGGAGTGCATTCATCACCGCACTGGCTTCTAAACCGGTTAATTTCAGATCCATCGCCTTACCTCCTTTCTCTTCGAATAATGCTCATATCAAATGTTACCAACTGCACGGTAATTGTCAAGTCATTCTTGAAGACGTGTCGCAGGAGGAATGATGCCGTGAAAGGGATATTCGGAAGCCGACGGATTCATCACCCGCGGGGTCCGACGGGTAAGGAGAAATAAAAAATCGCCCCCTCATTGATCCTTCCTTCCGCCCAGACCCGTCCCCCGTGTTTTTCGATCACCCGCTTAATGATGAAAAGTCCGATTCCTGTCCCTTCAAACTCCTCCGATGCGTGCAGACGCTTGAAGAGGCTGAAGAGTTTCTCCGACGCATCCTCATCGAATCCGATTCCATTGTCTTTGACATAGTAAATCGTTTCAGCCCTTTCTTCGGTACCGCCGATTTCTATTCTTGCGGTTTCTTCGCGACGCGTATACTTGAACGCATTGGACAGCAGATTTATCACTACCTGACGCATCATGGATGGATCACCCCAGGCAACGGGGAGCGATTTTATTTCTAGCTCCAGATTTCTGTCGCCGAGTGTTGCCTTTATTTCCTCGGCGACGTTCTTCGCGAGCGCCTCCATGTCGATATCCGATTTCTCAATCTCCCTTGTGCTGACACGCGAGAAAGAAAGGAGGTCACCGATGAAGTGCGTCAGCTGTCTGGTCTTCTCACTGATCGTAGTAAGCTTTTCCCTCCCCTCATCGTCAAGCTTATCTCCATACTTTTTCAGCAGATTGCCTGAGGACCATTCGATGACAATCAACGGCTCCCGGAGATCATGGGACGCTGCGTAACTGAAACTCTCCAGATCCCGATAGGAGGCCTCAAGGCGCCTGTTTGATCTTTCGAGTTCTCCCGTGCGTTCTTTCACCGTCTCTTCGAGGTACTGACGATATCGTCTCTCCTCCTCCGCTTCCCTCCTGCGCCAGATGAGAATAACACCCGCGCCTGCGGAGATGATACAGAGGCCGATCAGGAGCATCACATTCCACAGTCGTTGACGGATCGGCGCATAGACCTCTTCTTTGTCGACCTTAGAGACGATGAACCATGGAGAATCGGGGATCGCTCTCGTCGCCGCAAGGACTTTTTCTCCCCGGTAATCTATCCCCTCGGAAATCGTCTTCTTCCCGTTCACCGCAATCGCGGCCGGAAGGTTCGGCGTGCCCGCCGACAAACGAAGGGTGAGTGCCGTATCTTTCCGGTGTCTCAGATCGGAGAGAAAGACGACTTCTCCTCCCTCCCTGCGAACCAGCATCGTTTCGGCGGTCGGACTCGGTGTCGGCCACGACTCGATGAGGGGGTAAAGAAAATCGTAAGGGTTTATCTGTAAAAGGGCCACGCCTATGTCAGAGGGGCCGCACTCCTCCTGTCGAAGAATCGGCGCGATGAGGCTGAGATGAATCCTATTCGAAGCCTTGCTCCGATAGAGGTCAGAAAAGATGATCTTCCTTGTCCTTGCAGCTTCGAGGACCAGCCCCTTGACATCGGTCTCGATCCCCCCGTTCTTTTGCGAGATCGACAGGAGAACATTTCCTTTTCTATCGAGGAGAAGAATGTCTTCATACTGGTATGCCTCCCCCAAGGACTTCATCCAGGTGAGCATCTGATGTTTCTCCTCGGCCCTGTTCGGATCCTGCAACAGGCGCTCCACGTAGGGCGCCAGGAGGAAATTATCAAAGATTGTGAGCGCATCTGCCAGGCGTTCTTTACGCCATTCAACGATTTGGCTTACCTTCAGGTTGGCTATCGCCATCAGCTCATCCTGCTTTTCTTTCTTGATCTGTTTCTTCTGGCTTTCGTAATAGAAAAGACCGAGAACGGTGATAAAGATAATCAGGACAAGAAAGACGAGAAGTAACTGCCAGGGGGTCTTACGGGAAACGGGTTGCATCGACATGACGACATTCTCTGCCAAACAAAATTCAGTCCCTCACACTTTCTTTAAGTATATCATGAACTCGACTTTTCAGTTCGCGGGGAACCTTGAACCCGGCGATGATCATCCGTGGGAATAGTCAGGCTTCCAAAGCTCCGCTTTACTCCCCCATTCGAGGCGAAACCGAGCAGCCCGGGGCAAACAGACTCTATGACAAACGTCTCCGTCTTCAAAAGCGGAAACACCTCCCCAAAAAAGGACCCGAAGTCACCGTGAAAAAATATTGTGGTATCTTTTCGGTTAAGAACTACTGCTTTTTTCCTTGTTCCGCGGGGTGGCATCGAAGTTGCTCAACCTGTTTTCGAGGTGAGGCCTGATTTTAGATTTTGAGTAACATGCGGCGCGGAAGGCAGCACAGGGGAGAGACTTTGAATAGTCCAAAACTCCTATATGCTATACATATGGGCAATCCTTCCTGAATCGGATTACAGGAATCGGAAAGCTGAATTCATGTCTTGTTTCCGTGCCGTTCGGTTTTAACTGAAGAAACTGACTGTTAAAGGAGGTTACTATGAAGATAACAAAGGCGATACTGATTGCGGCCATACTGTTCCTCTTCCCCTCATATCTCTTTTCGGCAGATCTCGGCTACTTACGCATCAGTTTCATCCAAGGTGACGTCCAGGTCAAGACGCCGGATGCAGGTGATTGGGGTCCCGCTTCGGTAAATGCTCCACTCATGGAGGGAGACCAGGTATGGGTTCCCCAAGGCGGCAAGGTCGAACTCCAGTTAAACACGGGAACGTATGTGCGACTCGACGAGAATTCGGCGTTCCAGATACTTTCGCTGGACCGGAACGCTTCCCAGTTTTATCTCTCGCAGGGACACGCTTACATTCTCTATGATGCGCCCCCCGGGGTGGTCTTGCAGATCGATGACCCCGACGCATCAACCCGCGCTTTCGACAAGGCTATTTTCAGAATCGATATGTCCGACCAGTATCAGTACACTGATGTTGCCGTATATAAGGGGTATGTCGAGACCGAAAACCAGATCGGAAAGACGAGGGTGGACGCCGGTCAGATGGTCTCTCTCGGCCAGAATTCAGACGGAGAGGTTGCGCCGATGGGCCCGCCCGATTCATGGGAGAGCTGGAACAAGAAGAGAAACGACAGGCTTCTCGCAAGAAGGGGCGAAAGTTCCCGCTATCTTCCTGCGGAACTCAGGGCGTATTCCTATGATTTTGACAGCGGCGGCAGGTGGGTCGACGTCCCCGATTATGGTTATGTTTGGACCCCGACGGTTGTTGTCGGAGCAGACTGGGCGCCGTATCGGTTGGGCACCTGGATATGGCGGGGGGGCGAGTATATCTGGGTCTCGTATGACCCATGGGGATGGGCGCCGTATCATTATGGCAGATGGGCCTTCGTCGCGAGAACAGGATGGTGCTGGGTGCCTCCCGTTGCCAGTGAGGTTTACTGGGGGCCGGGGTTTGTCGGCTGGGTCAGGACGGCGGACTATGTGGCGTGGGTCCCATTGGCGCCCGGAGAAACCTACTATGGCCGCGGTTATTACGGCCGAAACAGCGTAAACGTCACGAATATAAACGTCAACCAAGTCAACATCACGAATGTCTATAAGAACGTGTATGTTAATAACGGGGTGACGGTCGTCAACCGCAATACTTTCGCCACAGCTTCGCCCAAGGTTGTAAGGGTGAACCAGAATGTCGTAGAGCAGAAGATATTCGTAAAAAACAATATCAGTGTCGGCACCCCCGATATAAAACCGACGAGGGCGAGTTATTTTGCATCAGCCAAGGCTATTCCCCAGGCAAAGCTCCCCCCTCAGCCTGTCCGGAATCTGCAGGTGCAAGAATTGAAACAGTCGCGTCCTTTGACGAAGGAACCCACGCGGTCCGTCATGAACCGCGGCGCAGCCCCGAAGACGCTGCCGGTTAATACGGCTTCAGCACCGAGGTCACCCGGTAAGGGAAAACCTGCGATCCAGCAGGTTCAGCCGGCGGAAAGAGCGAGGCCGGGTGCACCGGAAGGCGGCGTCGTGCCGAGGGGTGAGAAACCGCAAGCCCAGCCCACAGGAAGAAAACCGTTGCCGACGAAGGCTGCTCCTCAGAGAAGTGAGAAAACACAGGTCCAGCCGAAACCAAGTGCCCCGGAAGGCGGTGTTGTGCCGAGGGGCGAGAAGCCACAGGCTCAGCCAGCGGAGAGAAAACCCGTTCAGCCACCTCCTCAGGCAGTTCCTCCGCCGAGGGGTGAGAGGCCGCAGGCACAACCCGCGGAAAGGAAACCCGTTCAGCAACCCCCGCAAGTGCAGCCCGCGGAGAAAAGGCCGACACCTCCACCACAGATCCAGCCCGAGGAGAGAAGACCGGTTCCGCCTGTGGAGAATCCGCAGAAAGGCCAGAAGCAGGAGAGGCCGGAAGAGCCACCACGATAAAGTCATCCGGTTGAGGGAGATATATGTTCCTCTCCCTCAACCGGATAAACAAACATGTCTTCCTAACATTGTTTTCCTCTCGCCGGAACATATTCTTCTTGACTAATAATTCCACTTGTGGTATTCTCCTTTCAGAGTTTCAGAGTTTTTGAGCTGCAAAGGCCACAAAGACTTTTAGCTTTGTGGCCTTTTTTTATTACGGCAATTCTGAGATTTTAGTTTACTCGTAAGGAGGTACAGGAAATGGCTAATGGAACAGTGAAGTGGTTCAACGATTCCAAGGGATTCGGTTTTATCACGAGCGAAGATGGCACCGACGTGTTCGTCCACCATTCTTCCATCCAGGGCAATGGGTTTAAGTCCCTTGCCGAGGGTGACGCAGTCAGCTTCGATTCCGAAAAAGGCCCGAAGGGCCTTAAGGCGATCAATGTAGTGAAACTCTAATCACCCGGAAGCCCTCTTGCCATGCAAGGGGGCTTCTCCATAAAGAGAACATGACAAGCAAAGAAAGAAATGCCGCGAGACTCGAGAAAAAACAGGAACGGCTTAACGCCGGTCGTATAGCAGAACGCTTTCCCGAGATTTCGGATATTCAAGTTCAGATGACGTACTGCCAGAAGGGACTAAACCCAATTCGGGTCTTCCGTACGGTTACCTTCCGGCCTGACAGTCACGCTTACTTCAACATGGAGTGCCTCGACAAGAACTGCGTTGATGGTGGGTTCGATTTACATCACGTTCTCAACATGATGATCAGAAGCCGCCGGCCCTCAGGAGAAGGAAAGATAGAATGCAAGGGAAATAGTCCCGCCTCGGACCACTCTTTTATCGACTACAAAATCACGATCCGGTATAACAGCGCTGTTTCTTAATCCCCGAGAGGCCCTGAGTTCATCTCAGCCGCCTCAGGACCGCTTCCCTAGAACGCTATTCCAGATTATTCAGTGTTTCCGTTATGAGATCCGAAAGGGCCGGGAAGATATGCATGCTCTCTGTGACCGATTTCATGTCACGCCCCGTTGCCACTGCGTTGACGATCTCCTGAATAAGGATAGAGGCGTCGGGGCCGATGATATGGAAGCCGAGAATCCTGCCGCTCTTCTTTTCGACAATCGCCTTCGCGAAACTCTCTTCTTCCCCCATGGCACTGCCCTTCACCGTGTCCGAATACTTTGCCTTACCGACCATGACGTCATGATCTTTTCTCGCCTGCTCCTCCGTTAACCCGACAGACGCTATCTCCGGACGGGTGAAAACAGCATGGGGTACGGCAAGAAAATCCATCCTCACCTTCTTTTTCGAGTTTGCATTATGCCACGCAAGTTCGGCCTCTTTGTCGCCCGCATGGGTGAACATCTGTTTTCCGATGGCATCACCGAGCGCCCATATGTTCTTCTTGCTCGTCCTGAGATAATCGTCGACCTTTATGAATCCCGTCTCGTCCGTCTCCACCCCCGTGTTTTCGACCTTCAGGAGATCGGCGTTCGGTCTTCTGCCGGTTGCGACCATAATCTTCTCTGCCTTGATTTCTTTTTCCCCACCGGTCTTCCCGTCCCTGAGAAGAACCGCATATCCGCCGCTGTCATGCCGGACCTCCGCCACCTCCGTGCCGGTAAGAACGCGCATACGCCTCGACATCTCTTTCTGCAGGAGCTCGCTTATCTCCGGCTCTTCATGAGGGATCAACAGCCTGTTCATCTGCACTATGGTCACATCTGTTCCCATCGCTGCGAAAAAATGTCCGTATTCGACGCCGATATATCCGCCGCCGATAATGCAGACGCTCTCCGGTCTCCTCTCGAGTTCGAGGACGCCTTCATTCGTCAGATAATCGATCGCATCGATGCCTTTGATCTGCGGGATCATGGGACGGGCACCCGAAGCGATGAAGATCTTCCTGCCTTTTATCTTCCCGCTCTTGAGTTCGAGGGTGTAGTCCTTAATGAAGCGTCCCTCTTCGTTGTAGAAATCGAGGGATTCGGAATCCTTTAACGCATCCCTGATCGAATTCCGGCCTCCGGTGACGGCGTCTTTCATCCGCTGCATAATCATGCCGAAATCGATACGGGTTATCTCGGCGTGAATTCCGAGTTTTGCCGCTTCTCTGATCTCCATTATCCTGTCGGCAGGGTAGATCAACGTCTTCGACGGCACACACCCCACATTGATACAGGTCCCGCCGACGTTCCCTTTCTCTATGAGGGCGACTCTGAATCCTGCCGCCAATGCCTTAAAGGTTATCCCCAGACCGACATCACCAGCGCCGACTACGATTATGTCATACGTTTTCATGCCCTTCACCCCTCCCATCCTCTCCGGTCTCTCGTTCGCCTCTGAGGTGTACCATCCGCTGCGGGAACGGTATCGCTATCCCTTCGGCCTTGAATCTCCTGATAATCCGTTTTCTTAATTCGTGCTGAACGAGATCCTTCTCTGAGAATTCCCTCACCTGACAGGTAAGGGTGAAATTCAGAGAGTTCTCTCCGAAACCCGGAATGAGCATCGCTGAAGCCCCGGGGTCTCCGAGCAGACCCGGTATCTCCCCGACCGCGCGTTTCACCTCTTCCATGAGCACCCGTTCAACTACTTCAGGATCGGAAGCATAACTCACCGCCACCGGTATTGACAGGGCCATCTGCTTTCCGGGCAGATGAAAATTTGTGACGATACTCTGCGTGAGCCTGCTGTTCGGGATTATGACCATGTTGTTCGGGGCCATCCGTATCCATGTGGTCCTCCAGGTGATGTCCTCTACATACCCCTCCTGGCCCGTCTCGAGCTTAATCAGGTCTCCCACCCGTATCGACTTTTCGACGAGTATATGGATTCCCGCAAAGAGGTTTTCGAGCGTATCCTTAAGCGCAAGAGCGACGGCGAGCCCTCCGATGCCGAGAGCCGTAATCAGGGGGGTTACCGAGATTCCGAGAACGGAAAGGGAGATGAGGAGGCCTATAATGAGTATGGTGCCCTTCACCATCCCGTGGGCAAGACCCGTTGACGGGATGGACAGGCGCGACTGCTGAATATAGTCCCTGAAGATCTTTCCCGCGAGGTTAGCGGCAGCAACGGTGACCGAGAAGACCACGAGGACATGAATAGCCTTACTCAGATAAAAGACATACCTTTCCGGAAGGTCAGAGAACCCGATCCCGCTGTGAATTGCGATGGCGATGCACCAGTAAACGGAAGGGGTTCTCAGGGCCGTTCTGACGATATCTTCGATCTTCTTCTGCCCTTTTCTTTCCGCCCAGCGATGGAGGAAGGTGAAGGCCACTCCCCGAACGACCATGAGTATCGACGCTGAGATGAGGACAGCGATAAGGGGTGCGATAATTCGCTTAATCGTAATGTCCATCAGTTCTTCCGTGAATCAGGAAAGGCACGCACCGTCATTTCCCTTCAGCGTCTTTCGACGTCTCCGGCGCCGACGGAGCTTTTGGTCTCCTTCTTCAGGGAGCGGCGTATCGAGCGTGAAGATAGGACAATCACCGTTATGAGGACACCGCAGAGCACCGAGAGAAATATGACTATCGCCAGCGACGCCTCGAACCTCCAAAAGAGGAATGTAATGGCGACGGGGGTGGCGTTCTGGACAGAAAATATCGCGACGAATGCGACGATGATGAGCAGTAAAGCAATAGTAACCATTCTCCCTCCGCCCGTGCGGTTCCTCGCCTTGTTTCTCCGGAGCCTCTCGCTCCCGACAGTATAATCATCTCATGTTCTTCCCTCTTTGACAAGAGGTAAAGGAAGTTTGAAGGATGAGTCGAGTCACAGAACTATTTGAGATTACAGGCTTTTCCATGGTATAGTACATGAATGATAATTTAGCCTACACGCCGTAACATGAGCACATTCGGGTCGTGAGGAGGTTTTGCGCTAATGCTCGTCGTTCAGAAATACGGGGGCACGTCGGTTGCTAATCCGGAGCGAATAAAGGCTGTTGCCGCGCGCGTGGTGAGAACCGCGGGGGAAGGGCATCGGGTGGTGGTCGTCGTCTCTGCGATGGCCGGAGAGACAGACAAATTAATAACCCTTGCCCAGCAGGTCTCGACGAATCCGCGCGAGAGAGAGATGGACCTGCTCCTTTCCTCAGGTGAGCGGGTCACGAGCGCACTTACGGCAATGGCGATTGAAGAACTCGGCCAGAAGGCGATGGCCTTTACCGGACGCCAGGTCGGGATAATCACCGATACGATTCATACCAGGGCAAAGATAGAAAAGATTACCGGAGAACGGGTGAAGAAGGCCCTCATGGAAGGCTACATCATTGTCGTGGCCGGTTTCCAGGGAGTCACCGAGCAAGAGGATGTAACGACCCTCGGCAGGGGCGGTTCCGACCTTTCTGCGGTTGCTATCGCTTCTGCGCTGAATGCGGACCTCTGCGAAATCTATACCGACGTGGACGGCGTCTACACCACAGACCCGAACATAGTCCCTGAGGCGAGG
>Ga0187779_10000243_pt1 | contig 38777 bp, 32 predicted proteins | sample 1015_Q2_SP10_10__FD_132435 | JGI IMG/M metagenome (GOLD analysis project Ga0187779, IMG submission 132435) | Tropical peat soil microbial communities from peatlands in Department of Meta, Colombia - 1015_Q2_SP10_10_MG | ecosystem: Environmental > Terrestrial > Soil > Wetlands > Peat | place... | reverse complement strand
CCCGCCAAGGCGGGGAGCGACCTAGGATCTACGCGATCCGGTCATTTGATAGAAGCCATTGCCTCCTTTTTGGCGCTTGAGGTGAAGCTCAAGGTGACGTGCATGATTCAACTCAAGCGGATTACTTTGCCAAACCAGCCTCCACGGTCCTCGTCCTCGCGTCGAAGGAGTCATCCCTGCGTTATGTTGCTTAACGCGAAGGGCGACGTCTTCAGTGAACCCGATGTAACCCCGCCTCTTCGGGTTTTCCAAAATATAGACTCGGTAGGACGCCGGCATGGGGGATTGGTTGCGGGGGCTGGATTTGAACCAGCGACCTTCAGGTTATGAGCCTGACGAGCTACCAGGCTGCTCCACCCCGCGATCAGGCGAGAAATATGGCGAATTGAACCGGCAAAAGCAAACGACAATAAAGAATTCAAACGGTGCTGCGCGACTTCGCATTGGTTTGCATTGGAAAACAATGGATAATCCTTTAGTGCGTGAACTGTGGCTTTTGATTGCGACGCGGTAGTGGTTGGTTCCGGACCGAATGGTCTCGCAGCTGCCATCACGCTGGCGCGGGCCGGCCTGTCCGTCCTTGTTCTCGAAGGAAACTCGACGATCGGCGGCGGCGCACGATCAGCCGAGCTGACGATACCCGGTTTTGTTCACGACGTTTGTTCCGCTGTTCACCCCCTGGCCGCCGGGTCGCCATTCTTTAAAACACTGCCGCTGGAAAAATTCGGACTGGAGTGGATCCAGCCGGAAATCCCGCTGGCACATCCGCTCGATGACGGAACGGCGGCAGCTTTGCATAGAAATGTCGATCGCACGGCCGACTCGTTAGGCAAAGATGGTCGCGTCTATCGATGGCTAATGAAATCGCTCTCCAACGATTGGGACGCTTTGAGTGTTGAAATCTTGCGACCGCTCCTTCATTTTTCGCGGCATCCTTTCGCGCTTGCGCGGTTTGGAATCCCGGCGCTGTGCCCGGCACACTCTCTGGCGAAGACAATATTCAAAGAGGAAACGACGCGCGCTTTGTTTGCCGGTATTGCGGCGCATTCTTTTCTACCATTGGAAATGGTCGGCTCGTCCGCATTCGCGCTGGTGTTGGGTGCGGCCGGTCACGCGGTTGGCTGGCCGATTCCGCGCGGCGGTTCGCAAATGATCACAAATGCGCGGGCCGGATATTTTCGCGAGCTCGGGGGCCGGATCGAAGTCAACCGTCGAATCGACAACATTGAGAGATTGCCGAAATCGCGGGCCATCTTGTTCGACGTTTCGGCCTGGCAATTCGCGCGCATCGCCGGGGATCGCCTGCCGGGCCGATATCGAAGACGACTCAAAAGGTTTCGGCACGCTCCGGGAGTATTCAAGGTTGATTACGCGTTGAGTTCGGCAATTCCGTGGAAATCTGAAAGTTGCAGACGAGCCGGGACGGTCCACGCCGGCGGAACATTAGATGAGATCGGGAGCGCAGAGCGCGACGTCGCGGACGAGAAAATTCCGGAACGTCCGTTTGTTTTAGTCGCGCAACAAAGTCTCTTCGACTCAACGCGGGCGCCGCGCGGTCAGCAAACGCTCTGGGCGTATGCTCATGTTCCGTTTAATTGCGAAACGGATATCTCAGGAAAAATTGAGTCGCAAATTGAACGATTTGCCCCGGGGTTTCGCGATTGCATCCTGGCGCGGCATAAAACGAGTGCGGTCGATCTCGAAAATTCCAACTCGAATCTAAGTGGCGGCGATATTAGCGGCGGATCCGCAGACCTCTGGCAATTACTCTCCAGACCAGTTTTTAGCCCGACGCCATATCGCACGCCGATTCGAGGGACTTATTTATGCTCAGCGTCAACGCCGCCCGGCGGTGGCGTCCACGGAATGTGCGGTTACCATGCGGCGCGCGCCGCGTTGCGCGACGTTTTCGGAACACAAATCCCAACTCGTCCTTGTTAAGAACGGCCAATCGAATGTTGATCGCTCAACACCAACGCGGAATTGACCAGAGAGACGTGCGAGAATGCCTGCGGAAAGTTTCCCAACTGACGCTTCGCGACCGGATCGTACTCTTCCGAGAGCAATCCGAGATCGTTTCTTAATCCTATCAAGCGCTCGAATAGCTCGCGAGCCTCCTTTTTGCGGCCAAGCAGATGCAGACAATTCGCCAGCCAAAAAGAACAGGGCAAAAACACTCCTTCTGAACCCGGCAATCCATCGACATTTTCTTCTTGCGGTCGATAACGAAGAACAAAGCCATCCTGCATCAGCTCCCGCTCAATTGCGTTGACTGTTCCAATGACCCGCGGATCGCTGATCGGAAGAAATTCGGCCAGAGGAATCAGGAGCAAACTCGCATCGAGCGCGTCGCTGCCATAATATTGAGTAAACGCTTTTTTGTCCGAATTGTAGCCACGCTCGCACACTTCACGATAAATTTGATCGCGAATCTTGCGCCAGCGATCGAGATTCTCGCTGATCGCGCAGTTGCATACTTCGGCCAGTTTGATTGCTCGATCGAACGCGACCCAGGCCATGATCTTCGAATGAGTAAAATGTCTTGCACCGCCGCGCACCTCCCAAATTCCTTCGTCTGGTCGCTGCCAGTTCGATTCGAGAAATTTCATCAAACCTTCCTGAAGTGCCCAATCGTCTTCGTCGGTTTCAAGACCGGCAATTTGGGCGCGATACATTGCGAATAAAACTTCTCCGTAGACATCAAGCTGAAATTGACGAGAAGCTGCGTTGCCGATCCGGACCGGTTTCGAATTCTCGTAGCCATTGAGGGCCGCCACTTCGAATTCTTCCAGTCGCCGTTCCCCGCGCACGCCGTACATGATTTGCATTTGCGACGCGCTGCCGGCGATCGCTCGCAACAGCCATTCGCGCCACGATTTCGCCTCGTCGGTGTATCCAGCGTTCATGAAGGCAAGCAGGGTGAAAGTCGCGTCGCGCAGCCAGCAGTAACGGTAATCCCAGTTACGAACCCCACCGATTTGCTCCGGCAGAGAAGTTGTCGCGGCCGCGACCAACCCGCCCGTCGGGGCGTAGGTCAATCCTTTGAGCGTGATCAGGGATCGAACAAACGCTTCCTTCCAATGCGTTTTACGATGACACTTTTGCGACCATTGCCCCCAAAATTTTTCGGTATCTCTTAGCGCGTTTTCCGCGTGCACTGGTTTCGGCGGTTCTTCATGGGAGGCAAACCAGCTCAGGACAAATGGGACGCGATCGCCCTTCTTTACCGTAAATTCAGCGACGGTCGTAAGATTTTTGCCATGGGTCTCAACCGGTGTTCGCAAAATCAATGCGTCCGGGCCGGCGATCGCTTCGAGCCCACCATGGCATTGCCGCACCCACGGGACGACTTGGCCATAATCGAAGCGGATGATCAGCTCCATTTTCATCGGAACTTCGCCGCGAATTCCTTCGACGATCCGGATGATGTCGGGATTTTCGCCACGCGGCGGCATGAAATCGATCAATCGAATGGCGCCGCTTTTGGTTTCGATACCGGTCTCGAGAATGAGCGTCTCGCCACGATAACGCCGGCTGCATCTCTCGATCTTTTCGTTAGGCCAAAACCGCCAGTGACCGTTTTTGGATTCGCCTAACAACGAAGCGAAACAGGCGCCTGAATCGAAACGCGGAAGACAAAGCCAGTCGACACATCCATCGCGACTAACGAGCGCAGCGGTTTGGGTGTCGCTCAGAAAACCGTAGTCCTCGATCCTCGTTCCCTCATTCTGCATTGCCGATCAATAGACAGAGATCACCGCGACGGCGCAAACATTGTGCTGGATTTCATTGGCGCAGGGGAAAACCACAGACCACACTGTTCGATATGAAAAAACTCCTGACTCTAACACTTACTCTCGCAACATCCGTTGCCTTTAGCAGCCTTGCCCGCGCTCAAAGCGACGCGCCCTACACCGAAGGCCCGGTTTGGACCATCACAATGGTGAAAACCAAGCCTGGCATGTCCGATGATTACCTCAAAATGCTGGCGAAAATATACAAAGCCACCAGCGATGAGGCGAAAAAACAAGGGATCATTATGGATTACAAAATCCTTCTCGGCGATGCCTCGAGTCCCCATGATTTCGACATCCTGTTGATGCAGGAGTTCAAAAACATGGCCGCGTTTGACGGACTGCGTGACAAGATCGATCCGATCGATAGCAAAATCATCGGTACTGCCGATATGCAACGCCAGGGCTCGGTGAAACGGATGGAAGTTCGCGAGATCCTGGGCGACAAAACGATGCGCGAGATCACGCTGAAATAAGTAATTCGTAAAGCTGAACGCGCCGTGATGAACTTGCGGCGCGTTTTTTTCAATCGTTTGATGCGCGCCAACAAACGATGTTGCCCTGTTGCAGATCGACCTTCACGTTCCCAATCTTCCGCTCAAGCAACGGAAGATCGTCGGCCGTACAGACACCAATTGACGGAACGGCCAGCTTCGCTTGCGGAAGCTCAGAGGTCCAAAACCGGCTGACTGGAAAACGCAGATTGCCGTAGAACAAATAAAAAGGCTGATAACCGATCTCGCCCGTGGTCGACCGGATCACGTAAATCGGAATGTCCGGTTGTTGCAGTTCCCCAATTCGACACGCGATCGCCAGTTGGTCAGCTGCGTCCCGTCGACGAACATGAATCATGATTGCGGCCTCAATCACGCTGGCGACGAAAAATCCGATGGTGACGAGAACAATCAACCGCGCGAATTTCCTTTTCTGTTCCAGTAGCCACAGAAAGGCGATCGCCAGGAGCAAAGACAAAAGCGGAGTGATCGGGAGCATGTATCGAATCGATCGAAAATTCGAAATCAAAGCGAGGATGAGAACGCCAAGCGAGAGAATCGATAACTCGCGCACGATTGCTCGCGACCGCCATTGTTTGGAAGCGAGCAACGCAACCGGCGCAATCATGGCGAAAATGCCGAATGGCCATTGCGCAATCATTTGAATCGGGACTTCCAGAAATCGCCGTCTCAAGAGCCGCTCCGGACCGGTTAAAACCGGAAGTTCGCGCACACCGATTGCGTCCGCGATTGAACAGTGAAATTTCACCAACTGCACTGCCGGCCAGATCGCGAACAGGACTATTCCAAGGGCAATTGCCGCGGCAAGCCAGCCGTTACGCAACCGCCGACGCTCCTGTGACGAAGTAAGACGCGCAACCAAAATCAAAATCCAAAAAAGATATCCGAGCGGAATCTTCTGGAGTGCGCCGAGCCAGCAGGCAACGGCCACCGCCGTCCACCATGCAGGATTTTTGCGCGCGAGCTGGGAAAAAATAATTGCCGCGGTCGTGAAGAGCATCAGTCCACTGTCAAGAAGACAACGGCTCGCTTCCGTCAGGAAAAGCGGACATGAAACGAAGAGTGCGATACTGACAAAGACCAGCCACGTCTTCGCCGGATCGACCAGATGAGCCAGCCAACCGAGTCCCAGAATCGTCAGCGTGCCGAAGAGCAACGGCCAAATTCGGAGTGCGACTTGAGGATTGGTAATTTTTCCGAGCGTGAGAGTCGAGAGCCAGTACTGCAAAGGTGGTTTCTCGAAAGACGGCTCGAAATTTATATGGACTGGAGCCCGACCGAGCAGGAGCATTTCGCGCGTTCGTTCGGCCGTTAGCAGTTCGTCGGTATTGGTAAACAATCCATGCGGCATTTCCAGGGAAAGCCAGCTGATTACACAAACGATCAGCAACATCGCTGCGATCATGGATTTTCTATGGCTGGCTTCACTCATGTTGGGCGGAAAGCATATCTGGCCGTTACTTTGTCGTAAACGGTCGCCTTCTATCTTGTCGATCTTGAGACCTCGCTTAGGATTTTCCTCAGTCGATGAAGCTTTCTCGAAAAATTCGGAAAATTGTCTCGCGCGAAGGAAGAGAAAGTCTTGCCGAGCACGTGACCCGCTGGACCCATCCGGTCAGCGCTCGCCGCATTCTGGCGACAATCGACTCCGCCGCTGTCGCAAAATTACGCGAGCGCTACCCCGAAGGATTGAATTCTCCTGCCATCAATCGATTCGCAAATGTTCCATACTGGATTCGGATCAACATCGAACGCGCGCAGGATATCTGGCTCGATCGTTCGCCGCCGCTCTCCATTCTCGACCTCGGCTGCGGCGCGGGTTATTTCCTCTATGTCTGCAAATTTCTCGGCCACCAAGTGCTTGGCCTTGATCTGGACGATCATCAACTTTTTCGCGACACGCTCGAGTTGTTTCAAGTCCGTCGAGTCGTTTCGCGGATCGATCCCAATGTTCCCCTGCCCGATCTGAACCAGAGATTCGATCTGGTTACCGCGCATCGAATTTGTTTTCAGCGGATTGGCGGCGCTCGCAGCGGACGAGAATGGTCGCCAGAGCACTGGAAGTTTTTTATCGAAGATGTACGCAACCGATTCTTAAACCCGCAGGCCCGACTGCTTTTGGATTTCAATCCGCGGAAGGACGGTTCGTCCTTTTTCACTCCCGCGCTCCGGACGTTTTTTCATTCACAAGGCGCGCGCATTCGCCGGTCCAAGGCTTTGCTGGCGGCTAATCCGAAAAAGCAACCGCGTTTCCGGTAGGATCGGTCTTCTGGGTTGTGGTTCGTCAGACGCATTCTATGGTCTGGCTCATGCGCAATATTTCGTTCTTCATTTGTGCAGGTTTAATGGCCAGCCTGAGCGATCGGGCGTTCGGCGATGAGGGAATGTGGCTCTACAACGCGCCGCCGCTAAAGCAGCTCGAGGAGAAATATAATTTTGAGCCGACGAAACAATGGCTTGATCATCTCCAGAAAGCGAGTGTGCGCCTCAACTCGGGCGGAAGCGGTTCGTTTATTTCAGCAACCGGGCTGGTGATCACCAATCATCATGTTGGCGCAGACGCGCTCCAGAAGTTTTCAGACGAGCAGCACAACTATCTTCACGACGGTTTTTACGCACGAACTCAGGCCGAAGAGAAAAAATGCGTCGATCTCGAGCTCAACGTTCTCATGTCGATCGAAGATGTAACCGCACGCGTCAACGCAACGGTGAAACCGGGAGTCACCGGCGAGCAAGCCGCGAATGCGCGGAATGCTGCGATCGCGGCGATCGAAAAGGAGAGCAAGGACAAGACCGGTCTGCGTTCGGACGTGGTGACACTTTATCAAGGCGGCGTTTACAATCTCTACCGTTACAAACGCTATGACGACGTCCGGCTGGTATTCGCCCCGGAACAGCAGGCCGCATTTTACGGCGGCGATCCGGATAACTTCGAGTATCCACGATTCGATCTCGATATCTGCATCTTTCGTGTTTATGAAAACGGACAGCCGGCCAAGATCGAGAATTACTTGAAAATGAATTCGCGCGGGCCAGCCGATGGTGAACTGACGTTCGTCAGCGGCCATCCGGGCAAAACCGACCGTCTATTGACCACCGACGAACTGGCTGACATGCGCGACCGCTTCCTGCCTTATGTCCTCGGCATGTTCAAACGGCGCGAAGTTCTGTTGCACAGTTTTGGCGACCGAACATTCGAAAACGCACGGCGCGTGCGCGACGATTATTTTGGCATTACCAACAATCGCAAGCGCTACGACGGTTATCTCGCCGGACTGCTCGACCCGCAAATTTGGCAATCCCTCCAGGCGCGCGAAGAGAAACTGCGCGACGCAATTTCGCGCGACCCCAAATTTGGGTCGACCTCTTCGGCCTTCGATCAAATCCGAAAGGCGCAGGCTGAGATCGCGAAGAACGCAGCGGTTTACGATTACCTCGAAATGGAACGGCCAAAGTTTGGCGTTTATCGGCAGCCCCGTGCGTTTTACAGCATGCTTTTCAAATATGCTCGACTGCTTGTTCGCGCGGCCGATGAACGAGCCAAGCCAAATGGCGCGCGGATTGAGGAATTTCGCGATAGCGGTCGTGAATCGTTGGAGTTGGAGCTTTTCTCGACTGAGCAGGTCTACGACGACGTCGAGGTCTTGACCCTGACAGATTCATTGACCGATTTCGCCAACGCCTTCGGCGCGACGAATCAACTGGTGAAAATGGTTTTGAACGGGAAATCGCCGGTCGAGCGCGCAAACGAACTCGTCAAAGGGACGCAACTGAAAGATGTCGCGTTCCGCAAAAAGCTTTACGCCGGCGGCAAACCTGCGCTCGATGCCGCGCATGATCCGATGATCGACATTGCTCGTGCGATCGATCCAACCGCACGTCAGTCGAAGAAAGCTCGCGACGCGCAGGACGAAATTAAACAGCAAGCTTACGGCCAAATCGCCAAAGCGCGCTTTGCTGTTGAAGGAACGAATACTTATCCCGACGCAACGTTCACCTTGCGGCTTTCCTACGGGACGGTTCGCGGTTACGAGGAAAACGGAAAACAGATTCCGGCGTTCACCGATTTCGCCGGTCTCTATCAGCGTTCGGCCGACCACGAAAACAGACCGCCATTCGATTTGCCGCAACGCTGGATTGAAAAGAAAGATAAGCTGGCGATGACCACGCAGTTTAATTTTATTTCGGACGCCGACATCATCGGCGGTAACAGTGGCAGTCCAGTGGTAAATAAGGCCGGCGAATTCGTCGGAATTATTTTTGACGGCAACATTCAATCGCTCGTGCTCGATTGCATTTTCACCGACAAACAAGCACGCGCCGTGTCAGTCGATTCCGCCGCCATCATCGAAGCTCTGCGAAATATCTACGACGCCCAGCCGTTAGTGGATGAACTAATGAGTGCGAAATAAGCAAGTGACGTCCGAATGCCGCGGACCGGCGGCCCCACGACTCAAAGCTGTTTAAGCAGCGTTTTCCAGCGCGCCCAGGCTTCGTCGCGCGCTTTTTTGTCGCCTTCGCGGACATTGGGATTAGCCGGTTCGCCCGAGCGCATAAAGCCGTGGCCTGCACCTTGGTAAGTCACCGGCTCGTATTTTTTGCCGGCGGCCTTCATCAACTCTTCCGCTTTCGGAATGGTCGCGTTCACGCGTTCGTCATTCTCACCGTAAAACCCGTAAACCGGACAGACAATTTTGGCAGCGTCCTCGGGATTATCGACCCCCACTCCGTAAAAAGAATACGCCGCCTTCAATTTCGGATTCATGTGCGCGTAGTTGAACGTCCATCCCCCGCCCCAGCAAAACCCGCAGACGGCAAGCGTACCGTTGGCGGCTGGAATTTTCGTGAGCGCATAATCGGCCGCAGCATTCAGATCACTGACCACCTGTTCCTTCGGCAGCGCGTGAGTCGCCTTGCTCGCCGAGTCTCCGTCTTCGTATTTTTGGCCACTCAACAAATCGGGCGCAATCGCGATCACGCCGTTCTCGGCCAGCTCGTCGCACAGACTACGCAACCAGTCGGTCAGGCCGAAAATTTCCTGAATAACAAGGACCACTGGCGCTTTGTCTTTGCGTTCCGGATAAACGACGAACGCTTTGATCGTGCGATCGCCCGATTTGAGATCGATCCAATCAGCATGCCGCGGAGAATTGTTGAGGCGATCTTTGCCGAAATCTTTGAATTCCTGCGCAAAAGTCAGCTGCGCTAGGCCAGCAATTGCGAACGCGAAGATAGCAGACTTCATCGAGTTTTAGCCGCGTTGCACCTTAGGCCGAGACGCTCGCGCCAGCTTTTCCCCTGCCGATCAGAGCGTCAATGCTCCAGCGGCCTCCGCCGTAAAAAATGGCAAAGAAAAAGAACCAGCAATAAAATACCGCCGACTCGCCGTGATTTTGGATCGGAAAAAATCCGCCGGCGGCGTGCACCATGAAATACGCGACGGCCATTTCGCCGCTCGCAATGAATGCTGCCAGTCGCGTTAGCAATCCGAGCGCAATCAGGAGTCCACCTGCCAATTCAATCCAGGCACCGATTACTCCCAAAGTTTCGCTCGGCATGCCGTGACCGCCCGGGGGAAATCCAAGAATCTTTTGTCCGCCATGGCTGGCAAACATTAAACCGACAATCAATCGACTGATGCAATAAACCGGGTCCGCAAATCGATTAAGCGCATTCATGGCTGGGCAGGCTGCCCGATCTCGATCTTCCGGTCAAGCGATCTGTCTCTGCTTGGCTAAGCGTCGGCTAAACCCAGGCCGCCTTTTCGCGCCGAGGGTAATGTTGACTGTTTGCTTCCTCTTCGCGCCTTGCGCCCCTGTCAACCTTTGCCGCAACCGTTTCGCACAGTTGCAAGAACAAGATTTGAACAACAACGAATAAACTCATATCCAAAGATCCATCCGTCAGGCGCTCGGCGCAGCCTGAGAAAAGTAACGCGATTGTTACCCGTTAGGCAGGCGACAATTACGCGGCCAGCTCGAGCTGTTTTCTCGGAATACCGCGCAACTCGAAAAGACGAATCAACGTTTCTTCGATCAAGTTGTTGGGGCAGGAAGCGCCGGCTGTGATGCCGACAACAGCGGGACCGGGCGGCAACCAGAAGTGGGAAATAACTTCACGCTTCTCATGCAGATCGTAATGTTTGATTTCTTCGCGTGACACGAGCCGCGAAGCGTTGAGCACGAAGTACGTTGGTAATTTTTCTTCGCCCATCTCTGCAAGATGCGAAGTATTTGAGCTGTTATAACCGCCGACCACCAGGAGAAGATCCATTTTTTCGTTGAGCAACTCGCGCAAGGCGTCCTGCCGTTCCTGCGTTGCACCGCAAATCGTATCGAAAAAGCGGAAGTTTCGCTCGACTAATTCTGCGCCATCTCGATCCATGATTGCCTGGCGAACGCGGCGCTGCACTTCCTCGGTTTCGCCGCGCAGCATGGTGGTCTGATTCGCAACGCCAACCGTTCGCAAGTGAACATCTGGATCGAAACCGGGCGAATAGGCTCCGCGAAATTTATCGAGAAATTCCTGTTTGTTGCCGCCATGGCGAATGTAATTACAAACGTAGTCGGTATCGGCCAGGGTCAGAACAACGAGGTAATGTCCTTTGCCATCACCGAGCGCGCGCGAACTGGTCGCTTTGGTTTCCTCGTGCTCGGCTTTGCCGTGAATGATGGAAGTGACCGATTCGCTTGCATACTTGCGGACCCGTTTCCATACGCTCATCACGTCGCCGCAGGTGGTATCGACAATCTGGCAGCCGCGCTCCTTGATTTGCTGCAACATCGATAATTCGGTGCCAAACGCCGGCACGATGACAATGTCGTCCGGCTGTAAATCTGAAATCTCAGCCTGTTTATTTTTCCCGGTGAGATTTTTGATGCCTAACGAAGCGATCTGATGATTCACCTCGGGATTGTGAATGATTTCCCCGACAATGAAGAGCCGGCAGTCCTTGAAAACCTTGCGTGCGGCATAGGCGAGATCGATCGCTCGTTCGACGCCATAACAAAAACCAAACTGCTTGGCCAGTCGCACGGTCGTATCGCCGACTGCAATCACACCGCCTTCGCGCCGCACTTTATCGACGATGTCGCTGCGATAATGCGATTCGACCTGCTCCTGAACCGCCGCCATCACATCCGGCGTCCGCAGATTAACTTTCTCGCGTGCGGTCGTCCCGCTGGAAATCAGGTTTGCGCTCACAAATCCAAGCGGCAATCTGCCGCAGATCGGCTATTCGAGCAATTGCCCGGTTGGGCTCGGGAAAGCCGCATCCGAAATCATGATGTGCGGATCGGGATCGGGCGTTCGTGAATCATCCACTCGCTGCACCTTCGGGCCGATCGTTGCATCTTCCGGTTGAGTGGTCGCGATGTTTACCGGCGTGCCGATTCGCATCAGAGCGTAGAATTTCGGCGCGGCCTCGCCCTTCAATCGAATGCAGCCGTGAGTTCGGGGCACCGGATGAACAAAGCCCTGATGAAACCCGTAACCGGGCGCGAATTCGCACCAGTAACCCATCGGATAACCTACGTATTGTCCGGAGGCGTTCCCTGCAGTGGCGGGAGTCACGTTGTTCCCATTAACGCTAAATCCGTATTCACCGGAGCGTTTGTGTTCCTGTTTTGAATAAATCGTAAAACTGCCGCGTGGCGTAGGCTTTTCCGGCAAGCCGACCGAAATTGCCGCCGCCATCAAACAACGATCCCCTTCCATGACATAAACATTTTGCTTTGAGAGAGAAACCTTGACCCGCACAGCCGATGGGTCGTTAGGCTTGTAAGCAGTCACGTGATAGGCGCCGCCGCCACCGCCAGTGAGCAGCCGCCCGGTTTCACAACCGGTGAGAGATAAGATTGTTCCGGCGATTAAAAGGAAATTTCGAGACACTGTTCGCATACAGCGGTAACTTGAAGAGCAGGCGGCGCTTTTGTCAAACCTCGGGCCGAGCATGATTGGTGGTGGGCTCGATCAACTCATCGAACCGACGCCATTCTTGGGCGTAAAACGGGTATGGCCGCGCGGCATGGGTCGGTTTGTAGCGCCAGTGTTTGTACATCCAAAGCCATGGCGCCGGATTTCTCCGAACATACGGCTCAAATGAATCCCAACATGCCTGCGCGATCTGTCGATGGTTCATATCTTCGTTTTTGTTCGTCGCGCCAAGTCGGCCCTTTGGCGCATCAATCACGCGATGAAAGACCAATCGATAACGGCCGCTCGGAAGCGGTTCGCAGTGCGCCGGAACAATCGGCACACCGGTCTGCTGGTGTAGCCACGCATGCGCGGAAGTCGCACTTGTTTTCAAACCAAAGCAATCGATTGCAACGGCGCCTTCAGTCGGCGGAACCGTCAGATCGACCAGCAACGCGGTTCGTCCTTTTCGCCGAAGCACTTTGTAAAGCCGCATGATTCCGCGTCCGCGCGCAATCAGTTCGTGGCCGGACTGCTCGCGCAGTTTTTTGAAAATCGGATCGAGCAATGGATTCTTAAATTCCTGCGAGATGATCGTTCCTGCAAAATCGAGATAACCGCAGGCAAGGCTGAGCCATTCAAAATTGCTGTAGTGATAACAAGCGACCATCACACTGCGGTCAGGCCCGGCGGCCCGCACCAGTTCCTCGAAATTCTCCAGCTCGATGTAGCGCGAAAAATTCTCGCGGGTCAGACGCGGGCTCCACAGAAGATCGAGCATGCTGCGGGCGAAATGTTGAAACGACGCACGGACAATTCTGCGCCGCTCCGAATTCGACAGGTCGTCTCCAAAGGCCGCTTCAAGATTAGCAGACGCAACGTTTCGCCCCTGCCGATCCAGAACCGACATCAACGCGCCGGCGAACATCGCTAATCGATAACAGGCATCGCGCGAAAGCAGCGGAATCATTTTCGCGGCCGATAAAAGGCCTAACCACTCCAGCCGATAACGAAAACGCTTCCAAAGCGATCGCATGATGAATTAATTTGCTTTCGAATCAGTGAACGAAGTTTTTGAAAGTCATTTTTCCTTCGCGATCGATCATCCCGTCGAGTTCGGTATTGATCTTGGCACTCTCAGGGAAGCCTTCGATTCCTTTCGGATCCGACTCCAGTTCGGCATGCAAGGCTAACGGCAGTGAAAGAGGGCCGTTCTCTGCCTCGGCCGTGCTCACGTTGATCGTGAAGCCATCGGGGAAATGCTCGCCGCTGCCGGCATTCCTTTTCTTGGCCGCCGCATACTTCTTGGGATCGGCCTGGCGCGTCCTGGCCAGGATCTCTTGTTGCATTAACTTGAGTAAATCGCGCTGCCATATCACCTCGCCGTTTTCGATTTTGATAAGAACCAGCGCGCGCGGGCACCACTTGCCATCCACCTGCCAGAGTACGAATGATCCGTCTGACGACCAGCTTGCCGGCAAAATCCCGCCGTGATTCATGTGCACCAAACCAGTCTCGGCTTCGATGGTTGCCAGGACGCGGCCGGTACCGATCTCAACTACTTTGTTCTGCGGTTTTCCATTTTCGTCGTAATGGTCCGAATCCGCCGGTGCTAAAACTCCGTAGCGCTTATCCGGCGAAACGCTCGATTCTGCAACCCCGAAGCCGACAGGGAATTGCCTGCCGGTGATCAACTTGCTTTCCTCTTCGACCTGCGCAGAACCAGTCGAGATGGCGAAGATGGCGACAGGAAACAAGGCTCGAAATATTGCTTTCATTGCAGGATTAAAGCGCGTTCGAACCAAACACGCGAGTTCAACCCAGACCAGCGCCGCACCGGACACTCCAGCGCTTCGATTGACCTTGATCTCCTTCGATCTTACCTTGCTTGCGCGCGCGCGCGCCCGGCGCCAATCGTGAAAAGCGTTCTCTTTGTTTGTACTGGTAATATTTGCCGCAGCCCAATTGCGGAGGGCCTTTTCCGCCGGCTCGTGGGAAATCGTAAAGACATCGAAGTGGCTTCAGCCGGCGTGCATGCCGTTCGCGGTCAACCCCCGAGCCTTTATGCAGTGCAGGTTTGCGAGAAGGACGGCGTCGATATTAGTCAGCAGCGCAGCCAGCCGCTGACCGCGGAACTGGTCGATCACGCAACCCACATTTTCGCGATGACCGGCGCGCACCTCGAGACAATCCATCTGCTTTTTCCGGGTGGAATTGAGAAAACTTTTCTGCTGCGCGAATTTGAAGAGGCCGGTTCGACGGTTTGGCGCGATGTCCCCGACCCAATTGGTCTCGGCCGGGACGTTTACGAAGAGTGTGCGCGGACAATCAAAAACGCTTTACCGAGTGTCCTCTCCTTCGTAGAACAGAGCGAACTTGCACGGACTTCGCGCCCAGGCCGCGCTTCCTATTTCATGAGTGGTCCACAATTTCAGGGCGATCAAACCGGCGGCGGATCGATACCTTTCGCGGCACCGCCTGATTTGCGCAAGGTCGATCCTGAAGTCTTTGACGCAATTCAGGCCGAGGAGAAAAGGCAGCGCGAAAACATTGAATTGATTGCCTCCGAAAATTTTACCAGCCGCGCTGTGATGGAAGCGCAGGGCAGCTGCCTAACGAACAAGTATGCCGAAGGATATCCAAAAAAGCGCTGGTATGGCGGTTGCGAAAACGTCGACACGGTCGAGCAACTGGCGATTGATCGAGCAAAGCGATTGTTTGGCTCCGATCACGTAAATGTTCAACCACACAGCGGCGCCCAGGCAAACATGGCGGTTTATTTTTCGGTTTTGAAACCGGGCGACAAGATTCTGGCCATGAACCTCGCCCATGGCGGCCATCTTACCCACGGGCATCCAGCAAATTTCTCGGGCAAGTTCTACAACGTCGCGCAATACGGCGTGAGCGATAAGACGGAACAGATCGATTACGACGCGTTGCAAAAGCAGGCTGAAGAAGTCCGACCGGCAATGATCACCGCCGGCGCGTCAGCCTATCCACGAATCATCGATTTTCCCAGGCTGCGCCAAATTGCCGATTCGGTCGGTGCGCTGCTCTTCATCGACATGGCGCATATTTCCGGACTGGTCGCCGGTGGCCAGCATCCGAGTCCGATTCCGCACGCGCAATTTGTCACAACCACCACCCACAAAAGTTTGCGTGGACCGCGCGGCGGCATCGTTTTGTGCACAAAAGATTTTGCCAAACAGATCGACGCGACCGTTTTTCCCGGCGTCCAAGGCGGACCGCTGATGCACGTGATTGCAGCGAAAGCGGTCTGTTTTTATGAAGCACTGCAGCCGGGATTCCGTGAGTATCAGCGACAAGTCGTGATCAACGCCAAGGCGCTGGCAGCGGGAGTGGCGGCGCACGGTTTTCGCATCGTTTCCGGCGGAACGGACAATCATCTCATGCTGGTCGATCTTCGCCCGAAAGAAATTAACGGCAAAGAAGCTCAGGAGACGCTGGATCGGGCCGGGATTACGGTAAATAAGAATGGAATTCCGTTCGATACCTACCCGATCTTCAAACCGGGCGGTATTCGCATTGGCACGCCGGCTGTAACCACACGGGGAATGAAGGAAGAAGATATGCTCGAGATTGCCGACTTACTGGCTGAAGCGCTAGAGCATCGGGCAGACGACGCGGCGCTGGCTCGCATCCGCGAAAAAGTGCGCGAGCTCACGCGAAAATTTCCATTGCCCTTTTGATTTGAAGAGGCCGGCCGCGATTTTCTTGATTCTGGTCTTCGGCGGCTTAGACGGGGTTCGCGCTTACGGCCCAACTGGCCACGAGATTGTCGGCGCGATCGCAGATCAACTGCTTGCGACAAAACCGGCTGGAGCACGAATCAGCGCAATCATCGACGGGATCACGCTCGAACGGGCGTCGGTCATCGCGGATGAAATAAAGGCTTGGGATAAAAATGGTCCCGACGATCCAAATGCATTTCCGAATTATCCGGATCACCCGAACATCGACAAACAGCTGCGTGATTTTTGGCGGGCAAATCCGCCAACCGAAGATCTGAATTCCCCGATTCCCTCGCATCATTGGTTTCACTACACAGACGTTCCAGTCCTAACGGTTGAAAAATACTCCGATGGCAAAGCCGGTCGCAGCAAATGGGACATCGTGCACATGATTCCGTATTGCGTTAGCGTGTTGCGCGGCCAGACGCCGGAGGATAACGAGCGCAAAATCACCAAACCGGTTGCGGTGATCTTGCTCGCACATTACGTCGGCGACATTCACCAACCGCTTCATGTCGGCGCGGAATATTTTGACCAATCAGGTCAGAAAACCGACCCCGACAAGAACAAATCGAGCCTGGGCGACGAAGGTGGAAACACTTTCCGACTTCATTTGTCGGACGATCCCGCGCCCCAACGCGGAATTCATTACAAGAAACTTCACGGCTTTTGGGACCTGGACGCGGTCAGCACGCTTTTGCCGCAATTCCCGCCGACGACGCCGAAAGATCAGCAGAAGAAAGAAATGTACGATGCCATTGAAAAGATGGCGCGCCAGATGGCTGCGGACGAACCGAAGAACTGGCGCCTGCCAGCGAATCTCGATTTGAAAAAATATGCCGAAGCGTGGGCGGACGAAATCCTGCCGATCGCGCGCGAAGCACACGAGCGACTGCAGTTAAATGACGTCCACTCGGAGGTCGATCAGGGAAACACGATTGCCGCCGGCGACGCGACCGAAAAACCGGAACCGGATCATATTGTTTACCGCCAGTGGGCATCTAGCGTTGTGCGGGAAGAGCTTCACAAGGCTGGCTGGCGTCTTGCAGATTTACTTGAGAAAAGCATAAAAAGTAATGCAACCAATCTCCCGGCAGCAGTTTCAACGGACGGAGCCGTGCCAGTAAGTTCGGCACACTCCACACTCAACGAATTAAACACCACCATCCGCGCGACTTCAGGTCAATCGTAGTACGGGGAATATCCAAGCATCTATAAAGAAATCGTTACGGCCTGGATGAGCCAAAACGGTCGTGACGCGATGACGATCGATTGGCAGACGGAGCCGAAGCCGGCGGACTTACCCGATATGCGTGGGCAACATCGTTATGGATATCTCGTGATTTTTAACACAGCGTCATTAAATGGCGCTCCGAAAAGCCACGGTCTGCTAATCCACGATGACGAAGTAATCAGCGCGTCGGGATTTTAAATCCGCCCGTCCGCCGCGAAAAAAAAGAGCGGCCGCCGTAGCGACCGCGCTTCACTGAATTATTTTCGATCTCAGGCTTCTGTCTTTTTCGACTTCTCGCATTGCTCTTTGAGCTTTGCGTACTGATCAGCCGAAAGAATCCCTTTCGCCTGCTTCATGAATTTTGCCCGGCTTTCCTTGGTGCAACCAGCTTTCATGCACTCGGTCTGCCACGCTTCCAGCTTCGACTTCTGATCGGCGGTCACGTTCAAGCTCGCAAAATCGGTGCACATCGCCTTGGTGTTATTCGATGCGTTCTTCGCGCAACACGCCTGATCTCCCGCAAACATCGGCGAAGCCAAAAGCGTCGCCGCCAACACTGCTGATCCGATAATTTTTACCATGGTGAATCGTGAGACAGGCCAGTCGCTCCACATGTTCAAACGAAATGCCGGTTATCTGCCCGCTTTAAACTCGAACGCACCGTTCTTTGCATCGACGTGGACGGTTTGGCCTTCGCGTACTTTGCCTTCGAGAATATCGATCGAAAGCGGATCGAGAATTTCTTTTTGAATCGTGCGACGGAGTGGCCGCGCGCCGTAAACCGGATCGTACCCTTCACGCGCCAGCATTTGTTTGGCCGAATCAGAGAGCTTAAGCGCAATCTTTTGTTGCTCGAGTCGTTTCGACAAACGCTTCAGCTGGATTTCGACAATCTTTTTCAAATCATCCTCGCTCAGCCGATCGAAAATAATGATCTCGTCGACGCGATTGAGGAACTCGGGACGAAAATGCGCGAGCAACGCATCCATCACCAAACGCGACCGCGCCTCTTTCGATTCCTCCTCGGTAATGAATTGCGAACCGATGTTTGAGGTCATGATGATGACCGTGTTTTTGAAATCGACCGTTCTCCTCTGCCCGTCGGTAATTCGACCGTCGTCGAGCACTTGCAGAAGCACGTTGAACACGTCCTGGTGCGCTTTTTCGATCTCGTCGAACAGGACGACCGAATATGGTTTACGCCGAACAGCTTCGCTCAGTTGCCCGCCTTCCTCGTACCCGACGTAACCTGGAGGCGCGCCGATCAATCGCGCGACCGTGTGCTTCTCCATGTACTCGCTCATGTCGATCCGGATCATCGCGTTTTCGTCGTCGAACAAAAATTCCGCGAGCGCGCGCGAAAGTTCTGTTTTGCCGACACCGGTCGGTCCGAGAAAAATGAACGATCCGAGCGGACGATTTGGGTCCTGCAAACCGGCGCGAGCGCGACGCACGGCGTTCGAAACAGCTTTGATCGCCTCCTCCTGTCCGACCACCCGTTGATGCAAATGGTCTTCCAGCTTAACCAGTTTTTCGCGCTCACCTTCCTGCAACCGGGATACCGGAATGTGCGTCCAGCTGGAAACCACTTCGGCAATGTCTTCCTCGGTCACTTCTTCACGAAGGAGCGTCGATTTGCGCCCTTTCTCTTTTGCGGCCGCGTCCGTCAGTTTCCTTTCCAGCTCCGGAATGCGTCCATATTGAATTTCGCTCGCCTTGGCCAGTTCGCCGCGACGTTGCGCTCGCTCCAGTTCTGTGCGCAATCGATCGAGTTCCTCCTTCCATTTCCGTTGCTCGTCGATGATCGCTTTTTCTTTCTGCCATTCCGCTTTGAGCGCGCCGGATTTTTCCTTCAACTCGGCCAGTTCTTTTTCGAGCTTTTTTAAACGTTCCTTGCTCGCGGGATCTTTCTCTTTCTTGAGCGCCTGCCGCTCCATTTCGTGTTGCATGATCTCGCGCTCGATCACGTCGATCTCGGTCGGCATCGAATCCAACTCGATCTTCAAACGACTCGCCGCTTCATCGACCAGATCGATTGCTTTATCGGGCAAAAATCGATCACTGATGTACCGATTCGATAAGACCGCGGCCGCAACCAGCGCCGCATCTGTGATCCGAACACCGTGATGAACTTCATAACGCTCTTTTAATCCACGCAAAATTGCGATCGTATCTTCAACGGTCGGCTCGTTCACCATCACCGGTTGGAATCGGCGTTCGAGCGCAGCGTCTTTCTCGATATATTTGCGATATTCATCCAGCGTGGTCGCGCCGATCGTGCGCAATTCGCCGCGCGCGAGCATCGGCTTGAGCATGTTCGACGCATCGACCGATCCCTCGGCTGCGCCGGCGCCGACGATGGTGTGCAATTCGTCGATGAATAAAATGATCGCGCCCTGCGAATCGGTCACTTCCTTCAAAAATGCCTTCAGCCGGTCTTCGAATTCGCCGCGGAACTTCGCGCCGGCGACCATTGCGCCGATGTCCATTGCAATGAGTCGCTTGTTTTTTAGCGATTCCGGCACGTCGCCCGAAATAATTCGGCGGGCTAGTCCTTCCACGATCGCGGTTTTCCCGACACCGGGATCGCCGATCAGAACGGGATTATTTTTGGTGCGTCGCGAGAGAACCTGCATGATCCGCCGGATTTCGTTGTCCCGTCCGATGACCGGATCGATCTTGCCCCGGCGCGCCAGCTCGGTCAGATCGCGCCCATATTTTTCCAGGGTTTGATATTTCCCTTCGGGATTTTGATCGGTCACACGCTGCGATCCTCGCACCTGTTGCAGGGCCTGCATTAACTTGTCGCGCGTGACGCCGAATTCTTTCAGAATTTTCGCGGCCGGAACCCCGCTAAGCGGGGCGCCTGACAGGGCCAGGAGATAATGCTCGGCGCTGGTGTATTCGTCTTTCAGCTTCGCCATTTCCTTTTCCGCGCCATCCAGCACGCTTCGCAGTTCGTTTGAGATTCTAAGATCCACGGAAGCGCCATGGACCGTTGGCCGCTTTTGCAGCTCGCTCGTTAGGCGGGCGCGCAGCTCACTCGCCGGGGCGCCGATCTTCTCCAAAAGCGGCCGCGTAATTCCGTCGCTTTGATCGAGCAACGCCAAAAGGAAATGTTCGTTTGTGACTTCCTGCTGATTAGATTGCGAAGCGAGGTCCTGCGCTGCCTGGAGCGCCTCCTGCATTTTCTGAGTGAACTTGTCGATCCGCATTCCTCAACATATTAACGGCACCAGCATCTGCAATTACTCGCAACGTCCATTGCAGCCACGCTTCTCTCCGCGTATGAGTCTGTGCGATGAGCGCGAGCGAAACATGGATCGGAAGGCAGGCACTGTCCCTTTTGCGGCCGGGAGCTTTCCGCCGCTACATCGTTGGCTCGGCGATTTCCGATACCGGCACGTGGATGCAAATGATGGCGCAGGGCTGGGTCGTCAGTGGCTTAACGAGCAGCACATTTCTCCTCGGCCTGGTCACGTTCTTCACCGGCCTGCCCACTCTCGGCCTCGCGCCGATTGGTGGATCTGCGGCCGATCGATTCGATAAGCGAAAAATTCTGATCGCGACCCAGGTAGCACAAACTGTTTTTGCGGTTGCCCTGGGTTGGCTCGTTCTCACGAATCGGATTCAAATCTGGGAGGTCATGATTTTTGGAGCCTTGCTCGGAATGGTGATTGCATTCGAAATGCCGGCCATGGCCGCGTTAGTTCCCGAAATCGTAAAGCGTGAGGAAATCGCGGCAGCGATAGGTTTGGATCGAACGATCTTCCACGGTTCGCGGCTGATAGGAGCTTCATCGGGCGGTCTTCTCATCGGCGCGTGGGGGGCGGCATCAGCATTTTTCTGTAACGCCGTTTCGTTCGTTGCCCTGATTATTGCATTAGTTTCCCTCCCGAAACGCCCGATTGGTTCGGCCGAGGAAGAAGAACAGCGCAAGAGCGGATTTTCTGAAGGCCTGCGTTACGTACGATCGAATCGCATCATTATTTCCATGATCATGCTGATCGCATGCAATACGATTTTTGTTTTTCCTGCCATCTCGCCGGCAATGCTGCCGCTCTACGTGCGCAACGTTCTTCGGCTCGGACCCAGCCAACTCGGCTGGCTGATGGCGGTGAGCGGCACCGGCGCATTTCTGGGCGCGATTGGGCTTCTCAGCGTTCAACGCGCGCGTCGTCTCAAATTCATGAGCGGCAATGTGCTCGCCATCGCGGCCGGCGTTTTTGGCATGTCGCGATCGCATAGTTTCCTGTTCACTGCTATCGCGATGGGAATCATTGCGATCGCGCTCTCGATGAACTTCGGCCTCGCCAACACCATCGTTCAGGAACATGCGCCTTCACATTTGCGCGGCCGCGTCTCCGCTGTTTTCGGGATGAGCTTTTTCGGGCTGATGCCAATCGGCGGCCTTTTTGTTCCGGGAATTTCTGATTTGATTGGAATGAGAACTGCCCTGGCAGGAGCCGCCGTGATTTACGCAGCGCTCGCCGTCACCGTTTTGAGCCTGGCCGGTCGTCATGTTTGCGACCGCCCGATGGCCCCTATCTCGGAATCGGAAATGGCGCCGGCAGCGTGATACTCGTTAGGCCGCGCATGATCTCGTTTTCGACCTGCTGGAATTCGCATCGGCACACCGATGGCGAAGAGATGCTTCGCGAGATTGCCGAACTCGGGTTCAAGCGGGTGGAGCTCGGCCATGGCATTCGAATTTCGCTGATGCCCGGCATTCAAAAATTTTTCGATGAAGGAAAAATTGAATTCAGCAGCCTGCACAATTTTTGTCCTTTGCCGGTGGAGGTTTTGGGCGCTTCTCCCGACTGCTATCAATTTTCGTCACCGAGCGCGTCCGAACGCGAACGCGCTCTCAAACAGACGTTTCAAACGATCGATTTCGCCCAGCGGTTCGGCGCGCCGTTTGTCGTTTTGCATTTGGGCAAAATCAGAATGCAATCGATTACCGACTCGCTCATTGGACTGGCAAAAAGAGGGAAACTTCTCTCGCGAAAATACGTCCGCGAAAAGATCCGGGCAGTTGAAAAGCGAGAAGCGAATGCCGCACCCTACCTCGTCCGGGTGAAGGATTGTCTGCAGCGGATCGTCGCCTACGCCGGTAAAAAGAACGTGAAGCTTGGCGTCGAAGGGCGTCGCGGCTATGAAGAGATCCCGAGCGAACGGGAATTGCCGGACCTGCTTGACGAAATGAATTCGCCGCAAGTTGGCTACTGGCACGACCTCGGCCATATTCAAATCAAGGCGAACCTCGAGTTTCTCGATCACGCCGACTGGCTCCGGAAAATTGGGCCGCGCACCTTTGGGTGCCATGTCCAGGATTGCATCTGGCCGGCGCAAGACCATCAGCCGCCGTTTGCCGGAGACATCGATCTTATGAAGCTCATTCCGCTTTTGCCACGGGATTGCGCGTGGGTTTGGGAAATGAGTCCACGAAAAACGGCCGAGGAAATCCAGCAGTCGGTCGAACTTTGGGAAAAGCACTTCGGCGAATGAAGAAAATTCTGATCACTTTGCTGCAGCTTTCGGTCACGATTGCTCTTCTGTGGTGGGTTTTTCACGATCCCGAACAGCGCGACAAGATGGGCAAGGCCCTGCGCGCCGCGGATTATAGATGGGTTGCGGCGGCTATTTGTGCCTACGTCACCGTGGAAGTTGCCGCCGGAATCCGTTGGCAAATCTTACTGCGTGTGCAGGGCATTCGACTCAATTTTTTCCGACTATCTGCTCTTTTTTTAATCGGGATGTTTTACAACCAGTTTCTGCCGGGCGGGACCGGTGGAGATATTATCAAGAGTTATCTCCTCCTGAAAGAGACGGCGCAGTACAAGGCGGGCGCGCTCCTCGCGGTGGTCTTCGATCGATTGATTGGCCTTGTCGCATTAGTCACCATTACGGTGACGTTGGTTGCCTTGCGATTCGATTTACTCTGGCGAACCCCAGTCACGGTCGAATCCGGTTTTACCCCGCGGCAGTTGTTGATCGTGCTGGGCGTTCTTCTGAGCGTTTCTATCACCGGACTGCTCGTCAGTTTTATCGTAAGCGGTTTCAATCTCTTCCATCTGTTGCCGCACAGGTTTCCGGGTCGCGATAAACTGATCGAGATTTCGGCCGCCTATCATCTCTATGCTCATCATTGGCTTGCGACCTTGTTCGCGTTCGGTGCATCCCTGGTGGCCCATCTGGCGACCTTTACCACGTTTCTTTTTGTTGCTTACGCCCTTCACGCTGAAGATGTGCGCAAACAACCACCGATGCCGGTGCCGGCGGTCGATTTCTTCGCCGTCATGCCAATCGAGCGCACGATCACGGCCATCCCAATTAGCCTTGCTGGAATTGGTCTGCGCGAAAAGCTCCTTCAAGTCATGCTCAACAATCTTTGCGGTATTACCGTCGAAAAATCCAAGCTCATCGGGTCGCTTGGGTTTCTTGTGATTATTATCTGCTGCGCGCCAGGTGGAATCGTCTATTTCTTTTACAAGCCGAGCGGCGCTGCCGGTCACGTGAAGTTGCGCGAGATGCAACGCGAGGTCGCCACGCTTGAACATGAAATCGGCGAAGGAAAATGACGCTATTGAAGACGCCGGCGTCGCGATGAAAAGTTTACGAAGCCAGCGCCTTCGCCTGCATAAAAAAACAAGTTGCTTCCACGTTATCCGTCCATTTGTCAGCGCTACCTTCGCCATGACGGTTGATGGCAAAATTACCACTCGGAAATTTTCGCCGGTCGATTTCACGTCACGGGAAGACAAACTCCACCTATTTCGTGAGCGTGCGATGGCTGATGCAGTCTTGGTCGGACACAGCACGCTGAAACGCGACAACGTTCGGCTGGCTTTGCCGGCAGAGTTACGAGAAGAACGAATCAAACGCAACCAGACTCCCGCTCCTATCCGGGTGATCGTCTCAAACGAGGGCAAGATCGACCATCGTCTTCAGATTTTTCAATCCGATGTCTCGCCAATCGTTATTTTCTCGACCGTGCGAATGCCGAGAACAGTGCGAGCGGCACTTGCGAGTAAAACGATTCTCCACTTGCAAAAAAAAGGAAATGTCGATCTTTCCGCGATGCTGCGAACTTTGCGTCGCAATTACAAAGTGCGCCGCCTGGCTTGTGAAGGCGGTCCAATTTTGTTTCGCGCGTTGCTCGAGCGCGGCCTGGTCGATCAACTCAATCTGACTGTCGCGCCCTATCTTTTTGGCGGTAAGAATGCACCCACGTTGACCGGATTGAGCAAAGAATTTCTGCCGGCGAGCGTGCAATTTCGTTTGATCGATCTGCGGGTTGTGGGCGACGAATGTTTTCTGACCTACCGAATCAAGTCGCGTCGCTGATGCTACGATTTACTTTTCCGGCACGAGGACGCCTGACCAATTCGCCGCCGCAGTTTGGACAAGTGGAATTCATCGCCGCCGCACAGTCTGGGCAAAACGTGCATTCAAAGATGCAAATGCACGCGTCGCCCTCGGGGGCCAGAGTCCGCCCGCATTTCTCACATCGCAATTTCATTTCCAGCGCCATCGTGAGAGTGTAATTCAGTTTTAGGCAACCGGAATGCACAAAACAAACTCAATCGTGATGCGAGCACCGAAGAAAACAATCTTTGAAACAGCCGCCGACTTGCAACTCTGGCCAAAAATCCTGCCGCATTACCGTTACATTCGTTATCTCGAACGAAGTCCAAACCGAAACGTCGTGATTATGGCTGCTAAGCGATCCGGAATTCCAATCAAATGGACTTCCGAAGAAATTATCGACCGCGAAAACTTCGAGATCCGCTTTCATCATTTAAAGGCGTTCACCAAAGGGATGCGTGTTATTTGGACTTTTAAGGAAACTCACGACGGCGTTCGGGTTGAGATTTCACATGATCTTCGCTTTCGCGTCCCCGCGCTTGCCGCCATCTTTGATCCCATCATCGGCAGTTTTTTTATTCATCATGTTGCGAACAGGACCCTGCATTGTATGAAAGCGCATGTGGAAGCTGAAGCGAGGGCCAATCAGGTAATCGCATGAGCCGCCGACGAGCCGTTATCACAGGCATCGGGCCGATCACTTGTATCGGAAGCGGGCGCGAGAATTTTTGGAACGGCGTTCGGGCTGAGAAAACCGGAGTCAGCCGAATCTGCGGCTTCGACCCGCACCCGTTTCAAGTACGCTGCGCAGGCGAGATGGCGAACTGGAATCCCGAGGAATTTTTCTCCTTCCAGCGCCTCAAGCGTCTGGATCGTTACGCTCAATTTGCCGTCGCGTCGGCAAAGCTTGCTCTCGATGACGCAGGAGTTACCTGCTCGGCGGAGCAGCCGCAGGATCGCGTCGGCGTCAGTTTTGGGACTGCTCTCGGCGGCATTTGCAAAGCGGAAGACCAACACGTCCGTTACCTCAAAAAGGGAGTACACGGCATTAATCCGATGCTGGCGCTCCAGGTTTTTGGTGGCTCCGCTCATTCGAACATTTCGATTGAGTTTGGATTCCGCGGAGTCGCCACGACCAACTCGAACAGTTGCGCGAGCGGAACCATTTCCGTTGGAGAAGCACTTCGTTATATTCGAGACGACTTTGCCGATGTGATTGTTGCCGGCGGCGCCGAAGCTCCGCTCAGCGTGCTGACCGTCGGGGCGTTCGATATTATCAAGACCATGAGTCGTTGCAACGATCCGGACGTCGCATCGCGGCCGTTTGATCGCCTGCGCGACGGTTTTGTCATCGGCGAAGGCGCCGCCTCGTTGATTGTTGAAGAATTAGATCATGCTCGTGCGCGGGGCGCGAAAATCTATGCGGAGGTTCTCGGCTACAGTTTAAATAACGACGGCTTTCATATGACCAAGCCCTTGCCCACCGGCGAATCGTGTGTTCGCGCGATGCGCGCAGCCCTCGCCGATGCCCAACTGAGGCCGGAGCAAATTGATTATATCAACGCTCACGCAAGCTCGACTCAGCTCAACGACAGCACCGAGACGCTTTCGATCAAACAGGTGTTCGGGGACCACGCCAAAAAAATTCCGATCAGCGGGACAAAAGGCTATCACGCGCATCCACTTGGCGCGACTGGCGCAATCGAAGCTTCAATCTGCGCGCTGGCATTGGACCAGCAATGGGTCCCTCCGACGATCAATTATCAAAATCCCGACCCGGCCTGTGATCTCGACGTCGTTCCAAACCACGGGCGCAAAGCCGAATTGAATTACGTTCTGAGCAATTCGTTCGGCTTCGGTGGAATCAATGCCTGCGTGATTTTGGGGAAAATCAGGTAGGCTCGGCTCACCTGCGGCTGCCGCGTCCGATCAAGGCCAGTCGACTAGCCAGCAAATCGAGCGATTTCCGTTTGTTTGCCGCAACGGCTGAGGCGTTCGCCCTCAGGCGACCCAGTACCCGCCCGTATGCAGAAGATAAAGGAACACTTGCACCGCAAACATCGGGACTGCGAGGTAGTACTCCGATTTTTTGAAGTAAGCGCCAACGAACAGGAAAATTGGAAACGCCATCAGCACGAAGCGCGTGTAGGACATGAACGACCCGGCCAAGGCTGGCACCAGAAGACTGACAGCCGCATAGGCGAACAAGGCTTTGTTTTGTGTTCGATAAATTCCGACGAGAATTGGTGCGCAAACCAGAAAAGCAGCACGATCAATCGCGCTGGTAGTGTAGTCGTGCAAATGCAGATGAATGTCGACGAAGTTGTTCAAAAACCAGCGGTAAGGCGAAAAAATGTTACTGAGTGAGTTCTGAGCGACAAAGCCATTCTGCGAATTCAGACCTTCGAAGAAACCCCCCAGTTGCCATCGACAGATCGCGAAGTACGCGAATGCGCCCAAGACCGTCGCCAACAGCGGCAGAAGATAGGTCCTGGCCGCCCGCGTCACGTTGGCTCCGAAGTTGTCACCTTTTCGCATCACATCCTGGAAGAAAAGGACTCCGACGGGAACGACCAATAGTAGCCCTTGAACCCGCGCCAGAGGAGGTAGGAAGCAGAAGAGACAGGATTTGGGAATGTCTCGTTTAAAAAGATAGTAGAAAGCCATCAAGCAGAGCGAGAGATAAATCGCCTCGCTGTAAGCGACACTCATAAAAAACGCTGTCGGAAACGCCAACAAAAGAACAGTCGCCCTGAATGCCTGTTCCTTTGAGTAGAACAAGCAAGCTAGTTTGTACATGTAGAGGGAAACCAGGAGCGAAAAGAAATTGGCAATAAACCAGGCCGCGATAAGACCTTTGTTGAAAAATACAGGAGTCAACAGCTTGATCAGATATGGGTAGAGTGGATAAAAGGCATCGCTCGATGGGTCGGCCCCGTATCCTCTTTGCGCTAGAAGCAGATAGTGCTGGGTGTCCCAGGTATTAAATGGCCGGAATAGCTCCGGTAAGCCTTGAAGATCGAAAACCTGACCTTGAAGATCGAAAACCAGGTTTGCATGGTAGAGGGTCCAGTTGAAGGGTAGAAACTCGTGACCAAGAAGAGCCAGCGCTATAAAGGCAACCTTAACCGCGAGATACAGGGTCATGAGATCCAACAACCGAGGATCCGAACGGTTCACGGCGCGAAGTTTTCTGAAAATAGTCGAAATGAACATGGAACGATGCTCGCTAAGATTTGGAATTATCGATCTAACAGATCTGGCCGATTGGTTCGGGTGCGCTTTTCGGCCTGCTCTTCCCGCCACTTTGCGATCTCGGCGTGGTTTCCAGAGAGCAGGATGTCTGGAACTTTCCAACCGCGAAATTTTGCGGGACGGGTGTACTGTGGCGCTTCGAGCAGACCTCTGCTGAAACTGTCGTCGGTCGCCGATTGTTCGTGGCCGAGCACTCCGGGTAAGAGCCTGACGACCGCGTCGACCATCACCGCCGCTGCGATCGCCCCATTCGTAAGGACGTAATCTCCGATCGAAATCTCGAGATCGACCAGATGTTCGATCACCCGGTGATCAACACCTTCGTAGTGGCCGCAAATGATGATGAGATGCCACTCGCGCGACAGGTCGGTCGCCAACTGCTGATCCAGCTTTCGTCCGGCCGGCGACATGAGAATAATTTTCGATTTTCGATTTTCGATTTTCGAGCGCAGTTCTTCCACCGCTGCGAAAATCGGTTCCGGTTTCATCACCATCCCCTGCCCGCCCCCGAATGGCGTGTCGTCAACAACGTGATGTTTGTCGCTCGTCCAATCGCGCAGGTTGTGAATACGAAGCTCGACAATCTTATTTTCTTGCGCGCGTTTCATCATGCTCTCGCCTAGCGGCCCACGGCAGATTTCAGGAAACAAAGTGAGAATATCGATCTTCATGTGCGAAGAGAACGTCCAACGCTCAACGTCCAACGTCCAATCTCGAAATTAACTGGAGAGCGGTTCTGCGAAACGCCGCTGGCGTCCTGCAAGCTTATTCCACGATCTCGAGAGTGGCGCGCTGTCCGTGACGCGACGCCGAGCTATTCAACAATGCACGAATTGCGTGAATCGTCTGGCCATTACGTCCAATAATGCGGCCAACATCGCTTTGGCGAAGTTGAACTTTAAAGATAGTCGTCCGGCCGCTCGGAATTTCGGTCAGCACCATGTCGTCTGGAAATTCAACGAGTTGCCGAATGACGAACTCGAGAAACTCCTTCATCGAAAAAAAATCTTAGCCCGCCGCCGGGGCTTCGGCTGATACCGGCGCGTTCGTCGCCTGTCTCTTGTTCTTCTTGAGAAGGCTTCTGACCGTATCGGACGGTTGCGCACCTTTCTTGATCCAGTGTTCGATACGATCGATTTTCAACGCGCTGTTATGGCCGACCTTCGTCGGATCGTAAGTGCCGACGATTTCAATGAACTTGCCATCGCGCGGACTGCGGCTATCAGCCACGACCACTTTGTAGTACGGACGATTTAACGCGCCTTCTCTTCGTAATCTAATTGAAACTGCCATGTTATTTTCTCATTCGCGCCATTTGCGCCATCATTTTCTTCATTTTGCCCGCGCTTTTCATCATCTTTCGCATCTGATCAAAGCGGCGCAACAAATCGTTCACCTGGGTGACGCTGGTGCCGCTCCCGCGCGCGATGCGTTGACGCCGCCGAGCATTCAAAATGTCGGGGCGCGTTCGCTCTTCATTCGTCATCGAAAGCACAATCGCTTCCGTGCGCTTGAGCTGCTTTTCGTCAATCCCGCGGTCGCGGGACACTTGCACGTTACCCATGCCGGGCAGCATGCCAAGAATATTTTCGAGTGGTCCCATTTTGCGCATCATTCTGAACTGGGCGAGGAAATCGTTGAAATCAAACGACGCGCTGCGCAGTTTGCGCTCCAACCGGGCCGCGTCGTCCGCTTCCATCGCTTCGGCCGCCTTCTCGACCAGACCAACCACGTCACCCATTCCCAGAATGCGGCCAGCCAATCTCTCGGGAACAAAAATTTCGAATTGATCGAGCTTTTCGCCGGTGCCTGCAAATTTGATCGGACGGTTGGTGACTTCACGCATCGACAATGCCGCACCGCCGCGCGCGTCCGAATCGAGCTTGGTCAAAATCAATCCGGTAATGTTCAGCGCATCGTTGAAATGCCTCGCAACACTCACCGCCTGCTGGCCGGTTGCGGAATCCACCACCAGCAGAATTTCCTGCGGCTGAAGCAATTCTTTCAGCTCTTTTAACTCGGCGATCAGCGGTTCGTCGATTTCCTGACGGCCCGCCGTATCAAAGATCTTCGGCCCACCCGAATCCGAACCGGACGGATGCTGTCCCGCTTTCTCAACAGCGAAGGCAGCCGCGCGCCCCACGTTTTTTTCGCCCGGATCCGGCGTGAAGACCGGAACGTCGATTTGAGCGCCGAGCGTTGCGAGTTGCTCGACGGCGGCGGGACGTTGCAAATCAAGCGCCACTAAACATGGTGAATGACCCTGCGCTTTGAGCAATCGAGCAAGCTTCGCCGAAGTTGTTGTCTTACCCGAGCCATTTAAGCCGACGATCAAGATCCGGCGCGGTCCGGTTACGTCCAGCGGAGCAGCATCACCCCCGAGCAAGGCCGAAAGTTCATCATAAAAAACCTTCACGATCTGTTGCCCGGGTGTGATGCTCCGCAGGACTTCTTCGCCTAACGACTTTTGCCTTATTCGCCCGATAAAATTTTTCGCGACCTGGAAATCGACATCGGCCTCGAGCAAGGCGAGGCGGACCTGGCGCAACGCGGCGTCAATGTTCGACTCACTGATCTTGCCGTGGCCACGGAGATCTTTGAAAATTTCCTGCAGCTTGTCGCCGAGTTGCGAAAACATCTCGTTCGAGGAACGCGCTCTATGCGTCCGTTATATCATTGGGGACGACACTCGCCACGGGAGCAGGCTAACGTCGTCTCTCCAATCACTTCTTTTTTGGCGTTGGAGTTGCGGTTGGAGAAGGCGCTGCCGCGGCGGCGACCTCGTCGATCCCAAAAGTCCAGTGCGCTTCGACTTTTTTACCTTCCGATTTCGCGGTTAAGATGACGGTACACGAGTTATCACGCAGCTTTTGCGTGACCTGATAGGCAACGGTGCCGGTCTTCGGATCGTATGTTGCCGGAACGACACCAAGGCCGCTGACCCGCATCTGCACGCTGCCGGCATCGACTTGACCGAGCGCGCTGACGTTAGCTTTGATTAAAGGCAATGCCGTCCGAACGGTCTCACCGTCGGCCGGCTGAGTCGAAAGATTAGCCGCGCCCACCTGAGCCACGGGCGCACCTCCGGAAGTCGACGTTCCGATCATTTTTACCGCGTCGGCAAAAACTTTTGGCTTGTTCGCCTCAATCATGTAGCGGCCTAACGAATCAAGCGCGGAAGAGTAAGTAATCGGCTGGCCATAAACTGTAAAAACGGCTTCATAGCCCGCATTCTTGGCAATCTGCTTGGCTTGTTCGTTATAAAATCCGTAGGGAACCGCAAAACAATTGACTTTGATTGCCAATTTCTGCTCGAGCAATTGCTTGGAACCGCCAATCTCGTCCTCAAGCCATTGCTGGTATTCCTGCGGGTTTAATTTCCTTTTCGTGACCTTGTCGTACGGCTTGCGCAAATCCTGATGGGTCTTGGAATGCGCTTCGATGTCAATTCCGGCATCCCGCATCTCACCAAGCTCATCCCACGTGATTGCTTGGCCGCCACCGAAATGACCACCCTGAACGCCTTCGGTGTAGATAAACATGGTAAAGGTGTAACCGAATTTCTTGAGAATCGGCCACGCCACTTCGTATTGAGATTTCCACCCGTCGTCGAAAGTCAGGACCGCGGCCCGTGGAGGAATATTTTTTTCACCGCGCTTCCATGCCAGCAGGTCCTGCATCCCAATAACGGCAATTCCGTGATCCTTCAGTTCTTGCAGTTGCTTCTCAAAATCCTGCGGCGTGATTTCGGTATCCGGGCGACGCACCTTGTCGACCAATCGATGCCAGCCAAACACCAGAACCTCAGCTGTTTGGTCGACAACCTGTTTGCTGGCAAGGCCCGGCGCTGGAGTGGCCGCGGGTGTTTTGTTCTCGCTTGCCGGCTTTGATGGAGGAGCCGCCGGAGTGGCGCTGAAGGAAGAAGGGCCGGACAGCATCAGGCCCAACAACGCAACGGGAAAAAGCAAATTTTTCTGAAGCATAAGCAAGCTAAACGCCTAAGTCGCGGCGCGTAAAAAACAAGCGGTTTTTCGTGTCGAGGCGCAATCGCCGAAAAATCTTTGGCGAATTAAATGCTTTGGAGTAAAAAAACAAATGCTCCAAATACCTCAACGCATCCTCGCGTTTATCGTCCCTTGTTTGTTGGGGGCCTGCGCGATCGTGCCGACAATTGGAACCAAAAATACCAGCAAGACTTTCACGACCGTGGTTGTCGATGCCGGCCACGGCGGAAAGGACAACGGCGCCTTTCGCCGTTATGGCGGGGCCGAAAAAATCGCGACCCTCGACGTGGCCAAGCGGCTCGAACAAAAACTGCACGAGTCTCAAATCAAGACCGTCATGACCCGAACGACCGACGTCTTTATTCCGCTCGATGAGCGGGTCGCGATCGAGAATTCGCAGAAGAACGCGATTTTTGTGAGCATTCACTTCAACGATTCACGTCAGCGGGGCATTCACGGCTACGAAACATATTATCATTCTGCGAACTCAATTGAACTGGCCAACCGGATTCAGCAAAAACTGCTGACCATTCCCCATTCAGCCAATCGCGGAGTACACGCGGCGAACTTCCGGGTTTTACGGCTGGCTGTTTATCCCGCGGTTTTGGTCGAATGCGGATTTCTTAGCAACCGGTCGGAAGGAGGGGAAGCGCGCGACGCCGAATATCGCGAATTACTGGCCGACCGGATCGCCGAAGCGATCGTTGAACAACGTTACGGCAGCGGAATTTATCACGCGCCCGCCCAGGCAGACGCGCAACCCGCGAACCAGGGCTCCGGCCTTGCGTCGCCGACTTTGCACACACGCTAAAATTCCTTGCCGCGCTGCTCGTGTCCGATTGCCGCTAAAATGATGATGGCGACAAAAACCGCCGACTCTACCAGCGCCATCGTCAACGCGTAATTTGGAGCGCCGCCGGCCGTACGGAAATGCTCCGCCAGCCAGGCCTGTTGCTGCGCTGCATACGCCGCCGCGAAATTTCCCAGTTGATAGGCCAGCCCTGGAAATGTTCCGCGAAAACCTGACGGCGAAAGTTCATTTAAATGAACCGGCACAACTCCCCACGCGCCTTGCACCATGAATTGCATTAAAAAACCGCCAACGATCAGAAGCACCGTCCCCGGCGCGAAAACCCAGATTGGAATCAGCAGCATGCCGCAGGCAGCACACCAAATAATCGAGCGCCGCCGCCCCCATTCTTGCGAGCCATAACCGACGACCATTCCCCCACAAATGGCCCCAAGTGAATAAATGATCGCGACGACCGACTTTTCGTTTACGCCGAAACCGCGCTGTTTCTCCAAGAATGTGGCGTAAAGATCCTGCGTACCGTGGGACATGTAATTGAAAGCGGTCATCAGCAGCGCCGCATAAAGAAACAGAATGCCGTGCTGCCTAACAAACGTTCCGAGATCAAGCCGCCTGGTTTTTGCCTTGTCGCGTTGCCAAACCGGCGATTCAGGGACGCGTGCGCGAATGTAAATTACCAAAAAAGCAGGCAGCGCGCCCGCAACGAAAAGTCCGCGCCAACCGAAAATCGGAAATACTGTCCAATAAACGACAGCCGCAAGTAAATAGCCCACTGCGTAGCCCTGTTGCAAAATTCCGGAGAACAAACCGCGCGTCTGGATCGGCAGCGATTCCATCGCCAACGAAGCGCCCAGTCCCCATTCGCCACCCATGCCGATCCCAAAGAGCGCGCGCAAAATGAGAAAGGTCGAAAAATTCGGCGCAAATGCGGTCAGCAATTCCATGACCGAATAAAAAATGATATCGATCATTAACGGAACGCGGCGCCCGAATTTGTCGCCCAGAAATCCAAAGATGAACGCACCGATTGGTCGCGTCATCAGCGTCAGAGTGATCGCAAACGCCACGTCCGGAATGCTTTTTCCAAAATCACGCGCAATTGGAACAAGGACAAAGGTGAGCAGGAAAAAATCGAGGGCATCGAGAGCCCAGCCCAGGAAGCAGGCGGAAAAAGTGTTGCGCTGCGTTCGATCGAGTGAGTTGAACAATCGGACCGCTTTCACGCCAAGCTCACCTAATTCTCAGGCCGGGCGAAGTCGAGACATCTCTTATCCTAGCGCGAAACAAAGGCGGAAATGAGGAGCGCCGCTTAGAAATCAACGCATCTACATATCATGATACGTCAATTTGTTTGTTGATCTCTGGCATAAACGCCGCTTAGTTCACAACCAATGGCTTCGGAACTTCATCCTCATCCACTGGAAGCATTGCTGCGCCAGCGCATCGTCCTGCTCGATGGCGCAATGGGCACCATGATTCAGCGCTGCAAGTTGACCGAAGCCGATTATCGCGGGAACCGCTTCCAACACTGGAAGGGGAAAGACCTCAAAGGCAGCCTCGAACTTCTCAATCTGACCCAACCAGAAATTATCGAGGAAATTCACGCCCAATATCTCGAGGCCGGCGCGGATATCATCGAGACGAACACTTTTAGCGCAACGACGATTGGGTTGCATGATTTTCTGTTCACCGGCCGGCCCCCGGATGGACGCAAGGACCAGAAATTTTTCCAACGCGTCATTGAACAGGCCGATCTTCGCGCACTGGTCCGCGAGATGAATCTTTCGGCCGCAGCCATCGCGCGCCGCGCTGCCGATCATGCGGCCAAGCAACACGGTATGCCTCGGTTCGTTGCGGGTTCGTTAGGCCCACTTCCCGTCACGGCGTCGATTTCGCCGGATGTGAACGACCCGGCGTTTCGCGCAGTCACTTTCGATCAATTGCGGCAGACGTATTTCGATCAAGCGAGTGCGTTGATTGAAGGAAATGTCGATTTTCTTCTCCTCGAAACTATTTTCGACACGCTCAACGCCAAAGCTGCCCTCTTTGCAATTGCCGACGCTTTCGAGCGCCTGGGAAAGAAAATTCCCCTGCTGATTTCCGCGACCGTCACCGATAAGGCGGGCCGCACATTAAGCGGCCAAACGGTGGAGGCCTTCCTCATTTCGATCGAGCATGCGCAACCGCTGGTAGTCGGTTTGAATTGCTCGTTAGGCCCGGATGAAATGGAGCCATTCGTGGAAGAATTCGCCCGCGTTTCGCCATTTTATGTCAGCGCATATCCGAACGCAGGATTGCCCGATCCACTTTCCGATACCGGTTTTCCCGAAACGCCTGGATCATTCGCACCAAAACTGAAGAAGTGGGCAGAGAACAGCTGGATAAATTTGGTCGGCGGTTGCTGCGGAACCACACCGGAACATATTCGCGAGATCGCGAGCGCGGTCCGCGATTGCAAACCGCGAGAGATAAATCGAAGGATAGCCTCCACTTTGCCCCAGGAATTTGGGACGCGACAAAATGCATCCCTCCAGTTGTCCGGGCTGGAACCGCTCAACGTCACGCCCGAATTCGGATTTGTCGTGGTCGGTGAAAGAACCAACATCACCGGTTCGCCGAAATTCTCGAAGCTGATCCTGGCCGGCGATTACGAGAGCGCACTAAGCGTAGCGCGGCAGCAAGTGGCCGGCGGCGCAAACATCCTCGACGTCAATATGGATGAAGGAATGATCGACTCCGCCGCCACCATGACGCGCTTCCTAAATCTGATTGGGAGCGAGCCGGACATTTCGCGCATTCCGATGATGATTGACAGCTCGAAATGGAGCGTGATCGAGGCCGGTTTGAAATGTGTTCAGGGAAAGTGCGTCGTGAATTCGATCAGTCTGAAAAATGGCGAAGAGGAATTTCTCCGCCAGGCGCGAGCCGTCAGGCAATTCGGGGCAGCGGTCATCGTGATGGCTTTTGACGAGCAGGGCCAGGCTGACAATTTCCAACGCAAGATCGATATTTGCGCCCGGGCTTACAAACTTTTGACCGAAAGGGCTGATTTCTCGCCTAACGACATTATTTTCGATCCAAATATTCTGACGGTTGCAACCGGATTGGAAGAACATCGCAATTACGCCGTCGATTTCATGAACGCCAGCCGCTGGATCAAATCGAATCTGCCGGGCGCGCGAGTCAGCGGCGGAGTGAGTAATATTTCATTTTCATTTCGCGGCAACAACAGGGTGCGGGAGGCGATGCACTCGGCATTCCTGTTTCATGCAATCCGGGCCGGCCTCGATATGGGGATCGTTAATGCAGGTCAGCTGGCCGTTTATGAAGAAATCGAGCCCGGGCTGCGCGATCGCGTTGAAGACGTGCTACTCAATCGTCGCCCGGATGCAACCGAGCGATTGGTCGATTTTGCCGAGAGCGTACGAGCGAAAAACAAGAGCGACGTTGCGAGCGACGCGTGGCGGCATGAGCAGGTGGAAGAGAGACTCAAGCATGCCTTGGTAAAGGGAATTGTCGATTACATCGAAGTCGATACGGAGGAGGCCCGAAAAAAATTCAGCCGCCCGCTGGAAGTGATCGAAGGACCGTTGATGGCCGGGATGAGCGTGGTCGGCGATTTGTTCGGGGAGGGCAAAATGTTTCTGCCGCAAGTGGTAAAGAGCGCGCGTGTCATGAAGAAGGCGGTCGCCTATTTGATGCCGTTCATGGAAGCGGAAAAATCCGCAGGGGCGAAACCACAGGGGCGAATCGTGATGGCAACGGTAAAGGGCGACGTCCATGACATCGGCAAGAATATCGTGGGAGTGGTCCTGCAATGTAACAATTACGAAGTGGTGGACCTCGGCGTAATGGTTCCGGCCGCAACAATCTTACAGATTGCGCGCGAAAAAAATGCCGACGCGATCGGATTGAGTGGGCTGATCACTCCTTCGCTGGATGAAATGGTACACGTCGCGCAGGAAATGGAACGCGAAAATTTCAAATTGCCGCTGCTGATCGGCGGCGCGACGACTAGCCGCGCTCACACCGCCGTCAAAATCGCGCCGCACTATCGCAACAGCACCGTTCATGTTGTCGATGCATCGCGAGCAGTCGGCGTTGTGAATTCGCTCCTGAATGAGAAGCAACGCGTCGCATTCGACGCCAACACGCGGGCAGAATATGCCTCGCTCCGCGAGCAGTATGCCGCCAGGACCCGCGACAAAAAACTGCTCTCGATCACGCAGGCGCGCGCAAATCGAACCGCCATCCAGTGGGAGGGTTACGATCCGCCGCGGCCAGGCTTCTCCGGGACGCGACTGGTCTCGCCCTCACTCGTTAGTCTGCGGGAATTCATCGATTGGTCGCCTTTCTTTCACGCCTGGGAATTACGCGGCCGTTACCCGGAAATTCTTAACGACCCGGCGATTGGCAAACAGGCCAGCGAGCTATTCGATGATGCTGAGAAAATTCTAGACCAGATCATCGCTCGGAGATCGCTAACGGCAGTCGGAATATTTGGTTTCTGGCAGGCAAACTCAATCGGCGACGATCTCGAGCTGTGGACAGAGAAGCGAAGTCAGAAGCTTGCGACCCTTTATTTCCTGCGGCAGCAAATGCAAAAGCCGGATGGTCAGTTCAACCATTGTCTGGCGGATTTTGTTGCACCGAAAGGTGACGATTTCGTCGGCGTATTTGCGGTGACTATTCATGGCGCGGACGAGTTGGCGGCAAAGTTCAGAGCGGAACATGACGATTACAGCGCAATCATCGCCAAAGCGCTGGCGGACCGATTGGCGGAAGCATTTGCCGAGTTCCTCCACAAGCAGGCGCGCATCGCGTGGGGCTTCGGACAAACTGAGAACCTGTCGAATGTCGACCTGATCCATGAAAAATATCGCGGGATTCGTCCGGCCCCGGGTTATCCGGCATGTCCTGATCACGCGGAGAAACGAACGCTGTTCGACTTGTTGGACGCGGAGTCCACGACTGGGATCAAGTTAACCGAATCGTATGCGATGCATCCGGCGGCGAGCGTTTGCGGCTTCTACTTTTCGCATCCGGAAGCAAAATATTTTGGGATTGGCCGAATTGGCCGGGACCAGGTCGCCGATTACGCAGCGCGGCGTGGTGAAATATTCGAGGTGGTCGAAAAACGACTCGGACCAAATCTTGGTTACGAGCCGATTATTTGATGAAAGGACGATCTCTGTCGCTCTAGTCGGGGATTCCAACTGCTGGACGGAAAATCGGGGCGAGAGGATTTGAACCTCCGACCTCGTGGTCCCAAACCACGCGCTCTACCAAGCTAAGCTACGCCCCGCAGATCAGCGTGATGCTTATCACGAATCGTCATTTCTCGCATCTGGAAAACTGATTACATTGGAGAATCTCAGAATGAAAATAAGTGGACGCATCATTCTTGCCATTTTGATCGGCAGAACCCTCGTTTTGCCGGCGCAGGAAGCCACCAACCTCGATCTTCAGGGACGTCGCGGCGAGGTGGCCTCGCCCGAGCGACAACCGGCGCCGAGCGCAAGCGTGCCGGAATTGTCGGATATCGACCAGATTTTCAAGCAAACCTCGTTAGGCAAAGAAGCTGACGAACAGCGTTTGCACATTGAGTGGCGACAGTTGGCAAACCAGATGACGAATGATCCGGAAGTCATCGCGGCCAAAAAATCGGCAGGTTCGGCCCGCAGCGATTTGGAAAAACGGGAGCGGCTGCGCGCATATTATGATATTTACTACGGCAAAATGCGGGCGTTGGCCTCGAGCGACGAGATGAAGCGCGCGCTCGATGCGCTGAAGCAAGAGCATTTGAGGTACATTAACCAACCTCGTGTCCGCCATGAAACCGACGGAGCGTTGCCTACGCCGGTGCCGACACCACATCATCGTCGCAAGTAACCAAGATTGTTGCTGCCCGAATGGTAGCGGTTATGATAACGGCCCAAATTACGGCGCGTTCGTCTAGTGGTTAGGACACGGCCCTCTCAAGGCCGGTGCACGGGTTCGACTCCCGTACGCGCTGCTACTACGCGTATATTACATGGTAACGCTACTTTACCGCGAACGTTCCGCGACGCCAGCACACACCGGAACAAGCAAGTAGCGGTTTAAAACCGCGCGACGCACGGATTGCGGG
>Ga0187779_10000242_pt1 | contig 39028 bp, 37 predicted proteins | sample 1015_Q2_SP10_10__FD_132435 | JGI IMG/M metagenome (GOLD analysis project Ga0187779, IMG submission 132435) | Tropical peat soil microbial communities from peatlands in Department of Meta, Colombia - 1015_Q2_SP10_10_MG | ecosystem: Environmental > Terrestrial > Soil > Wetlands > Peat | place... | reverse complement strand
GCCGGCACCTCGTCGAGCAGGCGGCTCGAGGCGGTGAGCGGCTTTCCCGCCACCGCGTACAGATCCTTGAGGCCGACCGGCACGCCGCACAGGGTCGGGGCGTCGCCGCTCGAGCGGCGCGCGTCCGCCCGGAGGGCGGCGGCGAGCGCGTCCTCCTCGTAGACCCTCACCCAGGCGTTGACGGACGCCGGATCCCCGTCGCGGCTGTGCACGCCGTCGCTCTCCCGGATGCGCGCGAGGCATGCCTCGACGAGCTCCCGGGACGAGAGAGCCCGCGCCGCGAGCAGCTCCGCCGCGTCGAGGACGCCGAGGTCGGCCGGGTCGGTCGTCACGCGGGGATCATCTCCCATCCGGTATACACGGCTCTCGTCATGGCACTGCGCAGCACGCCTCCGTTCCGCGCCGACCACGTGGGCAGCCTCTTGCGGCCGCGGCGCCTGCTGCAGGCGCGGGAGGACCACGCCGCCGGCCGGATAGACGCCGCCGAGCTGCGCGCGATCGAGGACGACGCGATCCGCGAGGCCGTGACGATGCAGGAGAGCGCCGGGCTACGCGCCGCGACCGACGGCGAGTTCCGGCGTGCCTCCTGGCACATGGACTTCATCTACCAGCTCGACGGGATCACGAAGGAAGCCGGTCATATCGCCGTCAAGTTCTACAACGAGCAGGGCGAGATCGAGTTCACGCCGGCGGCGATGCACGTCAACGGCAAGCTCGGCGTCTCGCACACCATCTTCGGCGACGACTTCGCCTTTCTTCGGGAGACGGTGACGGCGAGCGTCCCGAAGCTGACGATCCCGTCGCCGAGCATGGTCCATTTCCGCAGCGGCAGAGCCGCGATCGACCCGGGCGTCTACCCGGACCTCGATTCGTTCTGGGCGGACCTGACCGCCGCGTATGCCGACGAGGTGGGCCGGCTGGGTGAGCTCGGCTGCATGTATCTCCAGTTCGACGACACGAGCCTCGCGTACATGAACGACCCGCACCAGCGCGACTACGTCGCGTCGATCGGCGGCGACCACGACCGCCAGCACGTCGAGTACATCCGCCACATCAACGAGGCGCTCGCCGGCCGGCCCGAGGGGATGGCCGTGACGACGCACATGTGCCGCGGCAACTTCCGCTCGTCGTGGGTCGCGTCGGGCAGCTACGACTTCGTCGCGGAGGCGCTCTTCAACGAGCTCGACGTCGACGGCTTCTTCATGGAATGGGACGACGAGCGGTCGGGCGGCTTCGAGCCGCTCCGCTTCGTGCCGAAGGGAAGGCAGATCGTGCTCGGGCTCGTGACGACGAAGCACGGCGAGCTCGAGGCAAAGGACGACCTGAAGCGCCGCATCGAGGAGGCTTCTCGCTTCGTGGACGTCGAGCAGCTCTGCCTCTCCCCGCAGTGCGGCTTCTCGTCGACGGTCGACGGCAACGAGCTCAGCTACGACGAGCAGGTGGCGAAGCTGCGCCTCGTCGTCGAGGTGGCGGACGAGGTCTGGGGCTAACGCCGGCCGACGACCTCGAGCGTGCGCGGCTCGAAGCTCTCGACCGCCTCGCTGAGCCGCGCGACCCGCTCCTGGTAGCCGGCGAGCGCCCGCCAGTTCTTCACCGCGGACAGGCTCGCCCAGGGGCCGAAGCTCACGAACGTGCTCGGATCCTCCGCGTCACGGAGCAGGAGGGCCGGAGCCGCGAGTCCCTGGCGGTGGCTCCAGTCGACCCACTCGTCCCAGCGCGCGACGAACTCGTCCTCGCTCCCCGGCTTCACGTGCCAGGTGGTGTGGGTGTACGGCTCTGCCATCTCTGCCTGCCGGGTGAAGGCTAGCGCGCCCGGCGCGCGAGCTCGTCCTCGACGTCGCTCACGTCGACGCCGGCGACCGCGAGCAGGACGTACAGGTGGTAGATCAGGTCGGCCGCCTCCTCGGCGAGCCGGCCGTCGCCGGCGACGGCGGACAGCGCGGCCTCGACGGCCTCCTCGCCGAGCTTCTGCGCGCAGCGCCCGATGCCGGCCTCGGCGAGCGAGGCGGTGTACGAGCCCTGGGGCCGCTCGCGCACGCGCCCGACGACGGTGCGCCAGAGTGCAGGCGCGAAGCACGACCGCGACCCGGTGTGGCACGCGGGGCCGGCCGGCCGCACGCGCAGCAGCAACGCGTCCCCGTCGCAGTCGTCGCGGATCTCCTCGACCGCGAGCGTGTTCCCCGAGGTCTCGCCCTTGTGCCAGAGCTCCTGCCGCGAGCGGCTCCAGAACCACGCCTCGCCGCTCTCCCGCGTCCGGCGCAGCGCCTCCTCGTCCATCCACGCGAGCATGAGCACGCGCCCGTCGGACGCGTCCTGCACGATCGCCGCCCGCAGCTCAGGCAGCATCGCGGAGCGGGACGCCGAGGGAACGCAGCTCGTCGCGGAGCGAGCGCAGCCGCGCCGGCTGCTCGTGCAGGATCGAGGCCAGCAACGCCGCCTGCGAGACCTCGAGCGCCGCGGCGACGTGCGCGGCGCTGCCGGCGCCGCCCGAGGCGATCACCGGCAGCGACACCGCGTCGCGCAGCGCGCCGAGCAGCTCGAGGTCGTAGCCGCTCTGCGTGCCGTCACGGTCGATCGCGGTGACGAGCAGCTCGCCCGCGCCGCGCTCCTCGCACTCGCGTGCCCACGCGACGGTGTCGCGCTCGGCGTCGCGCGTCGCCGAGTGCGAGTGCACGCGCCCGCCCTCCGTGTCGATCGCGACGACGACCGCCTGTGCCCCGAGGGTGCGCGCGAGCTCGGCGATCAGCGCGGGCCGGGTCAGCACGGCCGAGTTGACGGAGATCTTGTCGGCGCCCGCCTCGAGCACCGCGCTTGCGTCCGCGACCGAGCGGATGCCGCCGCCGACCGTGAACGGGATCGAGACGCGCTCCGCGACGCGGGACGCGACCTCGACCGCGGAGCCGCGCCGCTCGAGCGTCGCGCTGACGTCGAGGAAGACGAGCTCATCGGCGCCCGCGTCCGAGTACGCGGCGCCCAGCTCGACGGGGTCGCCGACGTCGCGCAGCTCCCGGAAGCGGACGCCCTTGACGACGCGCCCGCCGGCGACGTCGAGGCACGGGATCAGGCGCGGGAGAGGCATCGCTCCAGAAACCGCGCACCGGCCGCGCCGCTCTTCTCCGGGTGGAACTGGACGCCGAGGAACGAGCCGGACTCGACGACTGCGACGATGCCCTCGCTCGTCGCAACCGCCGCGTCCGTCTCGGCGGCGTACGAGTGCGCGAACCAGTACGTCTCGCCGTTCGGCTCGACGGGCGCCCAGCCGATGCGGGGGACGCGCCCCTCGCGCAGGCGAACCGCGCGGCCGGCCACGAGCCCGAGCCCGGCGACCCCTCCGTCCTCCTCGCTCTCGTCGAGCGCGAGCTGAAGGCCGAGGCAGACGCCGAGGATCGGCCCGCCGGCGGCGGCGCGCTCACGCAGCGCGTGATCGAGCCCGCGCAGGCGTAGGCCGTCCATCGCCGAGCGCGCGGCGCCGACGCCCGGCAGCACGGCGAGGTCGGCGTCGAGCACCGACCGCGGCTCCTCCGCGAGCTCCGTTCGCGCCCCGAGCCGCCGGAACGCGAGCTCTACCGAACGGACGTTGCCCGCGCCGTACGCGCAGATCGCCACCGTCAAAGGAGGCCCTTCGTCGTCGGCAGCTCGCCGCCCTCGCGTGTGACCGCCGAGCGCAGCGCGCGCCCGACCGACTTGAACGCCGCCTCGGCGACGTGATGGGGATCGCGGCCGCCCGCCTCGACGTGAAGCGTCATCCGAGCGGCGCCGGCAAGGCTCTCGAGCGCGTGCCGGGCGAGGCCCGGGTCGTGCTCGAGGTCGATCTCGGCGCCACGCCGACCGCCGAGGTCAACTGCGGCACGCGCGAGCGCGTCGTCCATCGGCACGTCGGCCGAGCCGTAGCGCGCGATGCCGCGCCGGTCGCCGAGCGCGCGGTCGAGCGCCCCGCCGATCGCGATCGCGGTGTCCTCGGCCGTGTGGTGCGGGCCGGTCTCCCAGTCGCCGCTGCCCTCGACGACGAGGTCGAGACCGGCGTGGAAGGCGAGCTGCTCGAAGAGGTGGTCGTAGAGGCCCGCGCCCGTGGAGACGCGAACGCGGCTCTCTCCGTCGAGCGACAGCCTCACCCTGATCGCCGTCTCGGCTGTCGCGCGAACGTAGCGAGCTCGTCTTCGCCCCGCGTGGTCCTCGCCGCGGAACGCGGCGAGGAGCAGATCGTCGTCCTCGCGGTCGCGCACGGTGATGCGGACGCCGCCGCCGGTGACGCGCACGACGCAGCCCGCCATGAGCAGGTCGTCGGCGATCCGCTCGGCGTCGTCGGTCGCGAAGAAGACGAAGTTCGTGCGTGAGGGCGGCGACTCGAAGCCGAGCCCCCGCAGCTCCGCCGCGAGCCGCTCGCGCTCCTCGAGCACCGGCGTGACATCGGGCGGGTTCCGCAACGCGGCCAGCGCGAGCGCCACCGAGAGCGTCGAGACCGGCGCGGGAGACTGGCGCGCACGGAGCTCGGCGGCGAGCTCCGGCTCGGCGAGCAGGTAGCCGATGCGCGCCCCCGCGAGCCCGAACGCCTTCGAGAACGTGCGCACGACGACGACGCCGTCGTCGAGCAGGCCCGCCGCTGTCTCGCCGCCGCTGTACTCGAAGTACGCCTCGTCGACGACGAGCGGCCGTGCGTCGGGCAGCGGCGGCAGGTCGCCGATCGGGTTCGCCGGCCGGCAGCAGTACGTGAGCACGGGGCTCGCGTCCCCCACCTCGGCCCCTGCCAGCTCCGCGGCCGCCTGGAAGAGCGGGTACGTCGGCGCCGGCGGAATCGCAACGGTGTCGCCGGGCCGCGCGAACGCCCGGGCGCAGAGCAGCAGGAGATCGTCGGCGCCGGCGCCGAGGACGACGCACTCCGGAGCGACGCCGGCATACGCGGCGATCGCCTCGTCGATCTCCGGATAGCCCCCGTGCGGATACGTGTTGATCTCGGCGAGCGCGCCCGCGATCGCGCCCGGCCGCGAGCTCGGCAGCGGCAGCGGCGGCACGTTGCCGTCGAAGCGGACGATCTCGACCGGGTCGAGCCCCGCACGACGCGCCAGCTCCTCGGTCGACGGCGCCCAGGCGTACGGGCGGAAGCCTGCGGGAAGGGTGCTCATCGCTCGACCGCCGCGGCGTGAGCCGGCATGCCCTCGACGGCGGCGAGCGCGCGGACGACGGGCGCGACACGGGCGAGCCCGGCCGGCGTGAGCCGCTGCACCGTCACGGGCTTGAGAAACGTCTCGAGCCCGAGCCCGCCGCTCGAGCGGCCCCAGCCGCCCGTCGGCAGGACGTGGTTTCCCCCCGTCGCGTAGTCGCCGGCGGCGACCGGCGAGCTCTCGCCGACGAAGACGGCACCGGCGTTGCGGATCCTGCCGGCGAGCGACTCCGCCTCGCCCAGCAGCACGACGTGCTCCGGGGCGAGCTGCTCCACCTCGGCGAGCGCCGCCTCGAGATCGTCGCCGTCGACGAGCGTGCAGACGCTGTCGGAGCCGTGCTCGGCCTGCGCGGCAAGCTCGAGCTCGGCGATGCGGCGGGTGCCGCCGCGCCCGAGCACGACCGCAACCTCGGACGGGCCGGCCGGCAGGTCGATCGCGACGTCGCGTGAGACGAGCAGCTTCGCCTCGTTCACGACGGCGCTGCCCGGCCCGGCGATCTTGTCGACGTGCGCGATCGTCTCGGTGCCGTACGCGAGCGCGGCGACGGCGTGTGCACCGCCGACGGCCCAGACCTCGTCCAGGCCGAGCAGGTGCGCCGCGGCGGCGACGAGCCCCGCTCCGGCCGGCGGCGTGACGACCACGATGCGCGACACGCCCGCTGCGCGCGCAGGCACGGCGCACATCACGAGCGTCGACACGAGCCCGCGCGGCACGTAGATCCCGACGGAGCGCAGGGGCAGCCAGCGCCGCTCGAGCATGACGCCCGGCTCGACCTCGAGCGAGACGTCGGCAGGCCGCTGCAGCTCGTGCCACCGGCGCACGCGTCCTGCGAGCGCGAGCACCTCCTCCTCCGGCAGGCCGTCCGCAGGTTCCGCACGCGCGGGCTCGACGCCGTCGAGGCGCAGCGCCCACTCGCGCAGGGCCACGTCGCCCCGCTCGCGCACGTCCGCGACGATCTCGCTCACGGTCGCCGTGACGCTCATCCCAGCATCCGTTCCACGGGCACGAGCAGGATCGAGGAGGCGCCCGCCGCCTCGAGCGCCGGCAGCAGCCGCCAGACGTCGGCGGCGGGAACGACGCTGTGCACCGCCACCATCCCGGGCTCCGCGAGCGGGAGGATGCTCGGCGCTCGCGAGCCGGGCACGAGCGCGCAGATCTCCGCGAGCGCCGACTCCGGCGCGTTGAGCATCAGGTAACGCGCGGCGCGTGCCTCGACGACGCTGCGGAAGACCGCCGCGAGCTGAAGCGTCTCCGCGCCCGGCTCGGGCGGTGCGATCAGCACCGCCTCGGACTCGAGCAACGGCCCGAGCGAGCGCAGGCCGTTCGTGCGCAGCGTACTCCCGCTCGAGACGAGGTCGACGATCGCGTCGGCCAGGCCCAGCCGAGGCGCGAGCTCGACCGACCCGTCGACCGGCACGAGGTCCACCGGCTCCGGCAGCAGTGCGGCCGCGAGCCGCGGGAACGTCGTCGCCACGCGTGCGCCGCGCAGCTCCGCCGCCGTGGTGAACGGGGACTCGACCGGCACCGCCACCTCGAGCGTGCACGCGCCGAAGCCGAGGCGCAGCACCTCCGTGACGTCGACGCCGCGCTCGCGGACGATGTCGAGACCCGTGATGCCGCAGTCGACGACGCCGTCCTGCACGTACTCGGGAACGTCGTCCGCGCGCACGAGCAGCGCCTCGACGGGAGCGTGGCGGCAGGGGAACGCGAGCGCGCGGTCGCCCGGCGTCTCCGGGCCGAGCCCGGCGTCCTCGAGCAGGGCGATCGCCGGCTCGCGCAGGCGGCCCTTCGAGGGGACCGCGATCCTCAGGAGACCCGGCGACGCCGGCGCAGCGCCAGCGCGTAGCCGCCCTCGCCGCGGTGCAGCCACTGCGCCACGCGCGTCACCGTCGTCGTCGACGCGTGCGCGCGGCGCGCGACCTCCAGGTACGGGAGCCCCTCGTTCAGCAGCCGCGCCACCTGCCAGCGGTGGGCCATCGCGTCCAGCTCCGCGATCGTGCAGAGATCCCGCAGGAACCGCTCCGTCTCGTCCCTCGTCCGCAGCGACGCGATCGCCGCGAACAGCTCCTCGTGCTCGCTCGTCGGCCAATGTGAAGGCTCGGCAGTGGTCGTGGCTCTTGCCATCGTGTTAGCATGTTACCACGATGACACGGGAGTTCGCAATAGTCCCGGCGGTGGACGTCCTGGACGGCCGGGCCGTGCGGCTGCTCCAGGGCGACTACGACAGGGTCACGCTCGACGCCGGCGACCCGCTCGCGCTGATCCGGAGGCTCGCCGCGGCCGGGCCGCCGTGCCTCCACGTCGTCGCGCTCGGAGCCGCCCGTGACGGCGGCGCGCCGGTCCAGCTCGCGCGCGACGCGGTCGCGGCGGCCGCACCCGTGCCGGTGCAGCTCGGCGGCGGCGTGCGGACGATCGGCGATGCGGAGGCGCTCGCGGCAGCCGGCGTCGCCCGCGTGATCATCGGCACTGCGGCCCTCGGCCCGCTGCCCCTCCGCGCCTTCGTCGAGGCCGTCGGCGGCCGGCTGGCCGTCGCGATCGACGTCGCCGGCGGGATCGTCCGCACCGCCGGCTGGCGAGAGTCGAGCCAGATCACGGCGGCCGAGGCGCTCGAGCGCTGCACGAATGCGGGAGTCACGCACGTCGTCTGCACGGCGATCGACCGGGACGGCACCGCCTCGGGCCCCGACCTCGACCTGCTGCGCGAGGTGCGCGCGCGCTTTGCGGGGACGGTGTACGCGGCGGGCGGAATCCGCGACGCAGCCGATGTCGAGGCGGTGCGGGCGACCGGCGTCGACGGCGTCGTCGCCGGCCGCGCCTTCCTCGAGGGGACACTCGAGCTGCCGGGCCCTTACGAGCTCGGCTTGCGGTAGATCGCCGTGTAGCGCAGAGGCGCCTTCGAGCGCCGCACGAGCCGAAGCCCCTGCTCGGCCGCCACGCGGTCGAGCCCGCGGCGGGTCGGGAACCGCTCGCCGCGCGGCGCGACGAAGTCGCGGTAGAGGAGCCGCCCTCCCGGCCCCAGGACGCGCGCCATCTCAACGAAGGCCCGCCGCCACTCCCGGATGTGGTGTGTCGTCTTGCTCGGTGTGGACGAGGTCGAACTCGCCGTCTGCGAAGGGGAGACGGGTCGAGGTAGCGGGCGGCGAGGGAGTCCGTGCCCGCCGCGACGGCGGCGTCGATCTGCTCCGGGTCGACGTCGACGGCGGTGACCTCGAGGCCACAGGCGGTCGCGAGACGGATCGGCGCGGCCCCGTTGCCGCAGCCGACGTCCAGAAGGCGCTCGCCCTGCAGCTCGACCGGACGGGCGCCGGCCGTGGCGGCGGCGCCGCTCGACCGGTATCACGCGACGCTCGCGGCCGCGACGCGCCGCCTCTCCCCTGCCGAGCGCGAGGCGGTCGCCGGCTTCCTCGCCGCGGCAGCCGCGGCTGCGGCTGCCGCCGCCGACGCCCTCCTGACCGAGGACGCCGGCCCTACGCGCTGAGCACGCGGCGCATGCCGCGGACGGCCTGGGCGATCCGCTGCTCGTTCTCGACGAGCGCGAAGCGGACGAAGCCCTCGCCGTCCTCGCCGAAGCCGCTGCCCGGGCTGGCGGCGACGAGCCCCTCGCGGAGGAGCCGCAGCGCGAACGCGTGCGCTCCCTCGGCGGCGAAGCGCTCCGGGATCCGCGCCCAGACGAACATCGTCCCCTGCGGCCGCCCGACCTCCCAGCCCAGCCGCGCGAGCCCGTCGCAGAGCGCGTCGCGGCGGCCGCGATACACCTCCGCCACCTCTGCAGGACGTCCGGCCGCCTCGCGCAGCGTCACGGCTGCGGCGATCTGGAGCGGCTGGAAGGCGCCGTAGTCGAGGTACGACTTGAGCCGCGCGAGCGCGGCGATGACGTCGGCGCTGCCGAGCACGAAGGCGACCCGCCAGCCCGCGAGCGAGAAGCCCTTCGTCAGCGAGTACAGCTCGACCGCGACCTCCTGCGCCCCCTCGGCCTCGAAGATCGACGGCGGCCTGTAGCCGTCGAAGGCGAGGTCGGCGTACGCGAAGTCGTGCACGAGCACGAGCTCGCGCTCGCGCGCGAAGTCGACGAGGCTCTGCATCAGCGCGAGATCGGCGCAGGCGGTGGTGGGGTTGTGCGGGAACGAGCAGAGCAGGACGCGTGGCCGCGGCTGCGACGCGTGCCACGCCGCGTCGGCGTTCGCGAGGAAGTCGACGCCGACGCCGACGTGAACGCGCTGAACGGCGGCGCCGGCGAACACCGGCCCGAACAGGTGGATCGGATAGCTCGGGCTCGGCACGAGCGCGACGTCGCCGGCGCCGAGCAGCACCCAGAGGAGGTGCACGAGCCCCTCCTTCGCCCCCAGCGCGAGCGTCGCCTCGCGCTCCGGGTCGAGCTCGACACCGTAACGGCTGCGGTAGCGGTCGCAGATCGCCTCCCGCAGCCGCGGCAGTCCGCGGCTCGAGGAGTAGCGGTGGTTTCGCGGCAGGAGCGCCGCCTCGCGCAGCTTCTCGATCGACACCTCGGACGGGGCCACGTCCGGGTTGCCGAAGCCGAGATCGATCACGTCCTTGCCCTGGCGCCGCAGCTCGAGCTTGAGGCGCTCTACCTCGGCGAACGCATACGGCGGCAGTGCGCCGACTCGGCGGAACTCCATCAGCCGGTATTCCTCAGGGCCGCGGCGATTCCCGCAATCGAACGAAGAAGCGGCGGCACCGCCTCCTCGTCGCCGCCGCGGTAGCGACGCAGCAACTCGACCTGGATCGCGTTCATCGGGTCGACGTATGGATTGCGAAGCTTCACGGAGCGCTGGATGACGGGCTGCCGGTCGAGCAGCTCGTCGGCCTCCGCGATCTCGAGCACGGCGGCGACCGTGCGCGCGTGCTCGGCCGCGATCGGCCCCCAGAGGCCACGGTCGCCGGTGAGCTCGAGGTACTCCGCCGCGATCTCCATGCTCGACTTCGCGAGCGCCATCTCGAGGTTCTGCACGAGCGAGCGGAAGAAGGGCCAGGCGCGGTACAGCGCCCGCAGCTCCTCCATGCCGGCCTCGGCGAAGGCGCTGCCGCAGCCGTACCAGGACGGCAGCAGGCAGCGGTTCTGCGTCCACGCGAAGACCCACGGGATCGCGCGGAGCGAGCCGAGGTAATCGGCACCCCCGGGCCGCCGCGCGGGACGCGAGCCGATGTTCAGCAGCGCCAGCTCGTCCACGGGCGTGAAGGACCGGAAGAACGCGGCGAAGCCGACGTCGTCGACGAGACAGCGATAGACGGCGCGTGAACGCTCCGCGAGCCGCTCGACGAGCGCCTCGCCACCGTCCGGCGGACGGACGCCGGTCGCCGCCGGCGCCGCTGCGAGGAGGGTCGCCGCCAGCGCCGCCTCGAGATTGCGATGGGCGAGCCCCGGCAGCCCGTACTTGAAGGCGATCGTCTCGCCCTGCTCGGTGAGCTTGAGCCGGCCCGGCGGCACGCCCTGCGGCTGGGCGAGGATCGCGTCGTAGGTCGGGCCGCCGCCGCGTCCCGCGGAGCCGCCGCGGCCGTGGAAGACCGTCAGCTCGACGCCGCGTGCACGCGCGACCTCGGCGAGCGCGACGAGCGCGCGGCGGATCTCCCACTGTGCGGCGAGGTACCCGGCGTCCTTGGCCGAATCGGAGTAGCCGACCATCACCTCGCGGCAGCCCACCGTGTCGACCAGCTCCTCGTAGATGCTCGGCGCGGCGCGCAGGTCGGTGACCGACTCGAACAGCGGAACGACCGACAGCTGCTCGCCGCTCAGCGCGTGCACCCGTTGCACGTCGGCGGCCGACTCCGTGCCCGAGACGATCACCGTGTCGAGCGCGGCGCTCCCGTGTCTGCGTCGCGCCTCCCCCGCCGCGCCGAGCAGCTCGCGGATGCGCTCGTCGCTCTCGCGCGCATGCACTCGCACGTCGAGCTTCGCGAGATGGAAGCCGAACAGCTCGACGCGGCGGCGGAGCGCGGCGAGCCCGCCGTCGGCGATCCGTACGCCGCGGTTGGCGCGGAGGCTGCGGTCGAGCACGTCGAGGTCCTCGGCGAAGCGCGCGGCCGACGGGTATGCGTCGTCGTCGAGCCGCCGCCAGACGAACGAGAGCTTGCGCCGGTAGGGCTCGTCGAGGTTCTGGTCGCCGATCGCCTCCGTGTACTCCGGCAGCTCGCGCTCGTCGCGGGCGATCGAGTCGCGCAGGTCGCGGTCGATCGGAGTCAGCCGGGAGGAGACGCCGATCTCCGCGGCGAGCGCGCGCACCTCGTCGCGGTAGCGCGCCAGCAGGAATCCCCTCGCACGCGCGAGCGCCTCACGGATCGTGTCCGCGCCCGTACTGGGATTGCCGTCGGCGTCGCCGCCGATCCACGTGCCGAAGCGAAGCGGCGGCGCTGTATCGGGAAGACGCAGCCGATACTCGGCCAACAGCCGCTCGGCGGCGTCGACGAGGCTCTGCTCGAAGAACCAGTGACCGTTGCGGATCTCGTCGACGACGCGCGGGCGGCGAGAGCGAACCTCGTCGGCCTGCCAGAGCATCGTGATCTCGGCGGCGAGCTCGTTCTCGATCTCGGCACGACGCAGCGGCGAGAGCAGCGGATCGTCGAGCTCCTCGAGCAGCGCGCTGACACGGAGGTGCGCGGCGAGCACGGTGCGTCGCGTCGCCTCGGTGGGATGCGCGGTCAGGACGAGCTCGAGCGAGACGCTTCGCGGTACGTCGTCGCCGAGCTGCGCGAACGCGTCGGCGAGCGACTCGCGCGGCACACGCTGCTCGTGCAGGTACTCGCGCCGACGGCGTACGCGGTGATGCTGCTCGGCAACGTTCGCGAGCTGGAAGTAGAGCGCGAACGCGCGCAGCACGCCGGCCTGGCGGGCGAGGGGCAGCTCCTCGACCGCCGAGCGCAGCTCGTCGAGCGCAGCGCCGCCGCGCGCCTCGCGCGCGAGTCGCCGGACGTGCTCGACGTCCGCGAGCAGCGTCTCGTCCTCCTGCTCGACGAGCACCCGTCCGAGCAGGTCGCCGAGCAGGCGGACGTCGCGCCGGAGCGCAGCGTCCGCCCGGGCCTCGTCCTCGCGCACCGCCATGGAGCAAGGGTAGGCGGCCGCCGGTGCGAAACCGGACAATCCGTTGCCTCGCCCACCTCCCCGGGGCTAGCCTCGAGCCATGGGGCGCACGCTGTTCGAGAAGGTGTGGGAGAGCCATCTCGTCAGTCAGGGCGAGGGCCGTCCCGACCTGCTCTACGTCGACCTCCACCTCGTCCACGAGGTCACCTCGCCGCAGGCGTTCGAGGGCCTGCGCATCGCCGGCCGCCGTGTGCGCCGGCCCGACCTGACGCTCGCGACGATGGACCACAACGTCGCCACCGGCGACGACACGCCGGCCGACCCGCTCTCCGAGCTTCAGCTCGACGCGCTCGCGCGCAACTGCGCCGAGTTCGGTGTCCCCCTCTACGCGACCGGCAGCGGCCGCGAGGGGATCGTGCACGTGATCGGGCCGGAGCTCGGCCTCACGCAGCCGGGGCTCACGATCGTGTGCGGCGACTCCCATACATCCACGCACGGCGCCGTCGGCGCGCTCGCGTTCGGCATCGGCACGTCGGAGGTCGAGCACGTGCTCGCGACGCAGACGCTCGCCCAGCGCAGGCCGCGCTCGCTGCGCATCCGCTTCGAGGGCGTCATGCCGCCCGCCGTGACGGCGAAGGATCTCGTCCTCGCCGCGATCGGCAAGCTCGGCGTCGACGGCGGTGTCGGCCACGTGGTCGAGTACGCCGGGCCGGTGATCGAGCGGCTCTCGATGGAGGGCCGGCTGACGATCTGCAACATGTCGATCGAGGCCGGAGCGCGCGCAGGGATGATCGCGCCGGACGAGACGACGTTCGCCTACCTCGAGGGTCGCGCCGGCGCGCCGCAGGGCGCCGCCTGGGAGGCCGCGCTCGACCGCTGGCGGGCGCTGCCGACCGACGCCGACGCGACCTTCGACCACGAGGTCGTGATCGACGCCACCGCGATCCGCTCGCAGGTGACGTGGGGTACGAACCCGGGCATGGTCGTCCCGATCGACGGCGCCGTGCCCGATCCCGCAGCGATGGACGACGCCGACGATCGCGCCGCCGCCGAGCGGGCGCTCGCGTACATGGGGCTCGAGCCCGGGACGCCGATCCGCGAGATCGAGGTCGGCCGCGTCTTCATCGGCTCGTGCACGAATTCGAGGATCGAGGACCTGCGCGCCGCAGCCGCGGTCGTGCGTGGAAGGCACGTGCATCCCTCCGTGCGTGCCATGGTCGTCCCGGGCTCAGCGCAGGTGAAGAGGCAGGCCGAAGCAGAGGGCCTCGACCGGATCTTCACAGCCGCGGGCTTCGAATGGCGGCGCGCAGGTTGCTCGATGTGCCTCGGCATGAACCCGGACATCCTCGCTCCGGGCGAGCGTTGCGCATCCACCTCGAACCGCAACTTCGAAGGCCGGCAGGGGGCGGGCGGGCGCACCCACCTCGTCAGCCCCGCCGTCGCCGCAGCGACCGCGCTTGTCGGTCATTTCGCGGAGGCGGGTGAGGTATGAGGGCGTTCCGCACGGTGACGTCGCGCGCAGCGGTGCTCGACCGCCCCGACGTCGACACCGACCAGATCATCCCCAAGCAGTTCCTCAAGCGGATCGAGCGGACCGGTTTCGGCGAGTTCCTCTTCTTCGACTGGCGCAAGGACCCCGACTTCGAGCTGAACCGGCCGCAGGCGCAGGGGACGCGGATCCTGCTCGCCGGCCGCAACTTCGGCTGCGGCTCGTCTCGCGAGCACGCGCCGTGGGCGCTCCAGGACTACGGCTTCGACGCGGTGGTCGCGCCGTCGTTCGGCGACATCTTCAAGCAGAACTCGCTCAAGATCGGGCTGCTCCCGGTCACGCTGCCCGCAGAGCAGGTGCACGAGCTGATGGCGCGTGCCCGCGACGGCGAGGAGCTGACCGTCGACCTCGGGGCACGTACCGCCGGCGGCTTCCCGTTCGAGCTCGACGACTTCCAGCGCGAGTGCCTGCTGGACGGCCTCGACGAGATCGCCCTCACGCTGCGCGAGGACGCTGCGATCGCGGCGTACGAGGCTGCGCACGCGGCCCCCATCTCGACGCTGGCGGTCTAGCCTTCGCCCTCATGGGCGACCACTTCGTGCTTCATCAGCGCGAGCAGCTCGTGATAGAGGCGCGACAGCCCCTCGCCCGAGAGCGGCCCTCGGTTCATGCGGTGGAGGTACTGCAGCATCCACTCCTCCCGCGCGAGGTCGACGAAGCCGATGCCGTGCTCCTCCTTGTAGCGCTTCAACTGGGCGACGAGCTTCAGCCGCTTGTTCACGAGCTCCACGAGCGACCTGTCGAGATCGGAGATCTCGCGGCGCACGCGGGCGACGTGCGGATCGTCGACTGCGCTCATCTCGCCTCCTCTGCCGCCTCGTAGACCCCGAGCACACGGTGCGATCGCGTCATCTCGCCGAGCTCGGCGAGCGCCGTGCGCACGGCGGTGTCGAGCGGATGCCCCGCGACGACGGCGTCGAAGCGGTAGCTCCAGGGGGTCGCGGGAATCGGGCGCGAGTCGATGCGGACGAGGTCGAGCCCCGCACGCGCGAACGGGCCGATCGCGTGGTGGAGGGCCCCCGGCCGGTGATCGGTCACGAACGTGAACGCCGTGCGCGCCTCGCTCCGGCGCGCGCCGACCCACGTGTACGGGGCGATCGAGACGAAGCGGGTGAACGCCGGACCGTCGCCGACGTCGTCCTCGAGCACGACGAGGCCGTACAGCGCGGCGGCCCCGGCGCCCGCGATCGCCGCGACCGTCGGATCGCCGACCTCCGCCGCCTCCCGCGCCGCCTCCGCCGTCGTCGCCGCGGGCATCGCCACGGCCTGCGGCAGCCGCTTCAGCAGCCCGCGGCACTGCTCGAGGGCGGTCGGATGCGACCGGACGATCCGGATCTCGTCCAGCGGGACGTCGGCCGACGCGGCGAGGACGTGATGGATCGGCAGGACCGCCTCGGCGACGATCGAGAGCGAATGCTCGTTGAGCAGGTCGTGCGTCTCGGCGACCGTGCCGGCGAGCGAGCTCTCGATCGGGAGGACGCCGTGGGCGACGTCGGCGCAGGCGACGGCGTCGGCGACGGCGTGGAAGCCGCCGAACGGCACGAGCGTCTCACGCGGGAAGAGCGTCGCGGCCGCCGCGGCCGCGTGCGACCCCGGTGGCCCCGGATACGCAACGGTGTGTGGTTTGGTCTGGTTCATCGACGGTTCGCCTCCTCGCGAACGAGTGCGGAATCTCCCGCGAGAGTGCTGACTAGCCGGCGGCAGCGGGAACGCGAAAGCGCCGGCTAGCGCATAAAGGCGTACGCGAAGAAGCCGAGGAAGGCGGAATCGTGCACGGCTTCAGGGGCGCGGCGCATCCACTTCAGGCTACGGGGCGGCTACCGAGCCGTCAACCGCCAGTTGTCCCCTTACCGCGAGCCCGAACTCCGCCGTGGTGGCCGTGCCGCCCACGTCCACCGTCGGCGCGTCGGCGAGGGCGGCCTCGACCGCCTCGACGAGCACGCGCGCCTCGTCCGAGCGCCCGAGCCCGTGCTCGAGCAGCAGCGCGGTCGAGCGAAGCATGGCGGTGGGATTGGCGATCCCCTGGCCGGCGATGTCGGGCGCGGAGCCGTGGACGGGCTCGAAGATGCCCGGGCCGGAGTCCGAGAGGCTCGCCGAGGGCGCGAGGCCGAGCCCACCGGTCACGGCCGCGGCGAGGTCGGAGAGGATGTCGCCGAACATGTTCTCGGTGACGAGGACGTCGAAGTGCTGCGGCCTGGCTGCGAGCTGCATCGCCGCATTGTCGACGAGCATGTGCTCGACCCGCACGTCGGGGTACTCCGGGGCGAGGGAGCCGACGACGCGCCGCCACATCCGCGACGTCTCGAGCACGTTCGCCTTGTCCACCGAGGTGAGAAAGCCGCCGCGCGTCCGTGCGAGCGCGAAGGCGCGCCGGGCGACTCGCTCGACCTGGCTCGGGTGGTACTCGCACGTGTCGAAGACGGTGCCGTCGTCGCGCACGCCGCTCGCGCCGAAGTAGAGACCGCCGACGAGCTCGCGGACGATGAGCACGTCGACGTCGCCGAGCACGGCCGGGCGCAGGTTCGCGTAGGCGTCGAGCGCGCTCCGCAGGCGCAGCAGGCCCTGCTCCGGGCGCACGTCGGCGGCGTCGAACTCGGGGTCGCCGACCGGCCCCTTCAGCACGGCGGTCGCGCCGCGGCAAGCCTCGAGCGTCTCCGCGGGCAGGGGGTCACCGGTCGCGCGAATCGCGGCCGCACCGATCAGCCGCTCCTCGACCTCCACGTCCGGAGCGAGCAGCGCGAGCGCGAGCCTCGCCTGCTCTGCAACCTCCGGGCCGACTCCGTCGCCGGGCAGGAGGACGACACGGATGTCACCCATCCGAGAGGGCGCCCTCCGTCAGCGAACGCGGCTGGCGGCCGCGCGGGCGGGGCGTGAAGCCCGCGGCGTGCATCGCCTCGTTCCAGCTGCCAAAGACGCGGCTCACGGTCTGGCGGGACGGGTGGTTCTCCCCCGCCTGGTCCCATTCACGCGTGAGCGGCGTCCTGCTGTGCTTGCGGTACCAGAGCGTGATCGCGTACACGATCGTCTCCGGCGTCCAGCGGAACCCCGTCCGCGGACCGGTTCTCATGACACACCTCCCCCTCGTTCGCTAAACGGAGACACCGAGCCTCTCCAGGATCAGGTCGGCGTCGGGCTCGACGAGCACCGGGTCGAGCCGGTCGGCGACGAGACCGGGCGTCTTCAGCCCGTCGCCGGTGACGAGCAGGACGACGCGGTCGTCCTCGCCGAGCTCGCCGCGCTGGACCGCGCGGCGCAGAGCGCCGACGGTGACGCCGGGCGCCGTCTCGCCGAAGACGCCGGTCGTCTCGGCGAGCAGCGAGACGTTCTCCGCGATCTCCTCCTCGGCGACGGCGTGCACCGAGCCGCGCGAGGCGAGGGCGGTGGCGACGGCGAGATCGCCGTCGGCGGGGCTGCCGATCGCGAGCGAGCGCGCGATCGTGTCGGGGCGCACCGGCTTGACGCGCGTGCCCTCGGCGAAGGCGAGCGCGACGGGCGAGCAGCCCTCGGCCTGGCCGCCGATCAGCCGTGGCCGCTCCCCCTCGACGAGGCCGAGCTCGAGCAGCTCGCCGAAGCCCTGGTGCACCTTCGAGAACATCGCACCCGAGGCGATCGGCGCGACCACCGCGTCGGGCAGCTCCCAGCCGAGCTGCTCCGCGACCTCGAAGGCGAGCGTCTTCGACCCCTCCGCGTAGTACGAGCGGAGGCCGACGTTGACGAAGGCCCAGTCGAGCTCGAACGAGAGCTCGACGCTGAGCCGGCTGCAGTCGTCGTACGTGCCCTGGACGGCGAAGATCGTCGCGCCGTAGACGGCGGTGGCGATCAGCTTCTCCGGCTCGAGCTCGGCCGGGACGAGCACGGCGGCCTCGATCCCCTCCGCAGCGGCGCGCGCGGCGACCGCGTTGGCGAGGTTGCCGGTCGAGGAGCAGGCGAGCGTCGTGCGGCCGAGCTCGAGCGCCTTCGCGCACGCGACGGCGACGACGCGGTCCTTGAACGAGTGCGTCGGGTTCGCCGTGTCGAGCTTGAGCCAGAGCTCGCCGACGCCTACCGCCTCGGCGAGCCGCGGCGCGGCGACGAGCGGCGTCAGGCCGGGCGGGAGCCGCTGCTCGGCCGGCGCCGCGACCGGCAGCAGCGCTGCATAGCGCCAGATCGACGGCGGGCCGGCCGCGATCGACTCGCGGCTGACGGTGCGGCGCTGCTCGTCCCGGTCGTAGACCGGCTCGAGCGGCCCGAAGCAGCGGGTGCAGACGCCGATCGGGTCGAGCGGGTACTGCGTCTCGCAGATGCGACAGCGAAGTGCGGTGGCGGGCACTACTCCTTCTCCTCTCGTCCGTTGCTCGACATCCCCCGAGTCATCTGCGGCTCGGCCGGGCTTGGCACCACGCTCTTCCGAGCAGGTTGCCGAGGCTTCACAGGGCCGGTTCCCTCTGCCTCTCTCGATGTGGAGCGGGACGCGCCCGTCTCCAGGCTCGTACTATACAAAAGAAAGCTCACGTCAGCACCGCCCCTTCCGAGGCGGACGAGACATGGGCCGCGTAGCGGGCGAGCACGCCGCTCGCGTAGCGGGGCGCCGGCGGCTTCACCGCGGCCAGCCGGGCGGCCAGCTCCCCCTCGGCCAGCTCGACGCGAAGCTCTCGGCCTGTGACGTCGATCTCGACGACGTCTCCGTCGCGGAGCGCCGCGATCGGCCCGCCGCGGGCGGCTTCCGGCGCGACGTGGCCGACCATCAATCCGTGCGTCGCGCCCGAGAAGCGTCCGTCCGTGATCAGCGCCACCTGGTCGCCGAGCCCTTCGCCGACGAGCGCAGCGGTGACGTGCAGCATCTCGCGCATGCCGGGGCCGCCGGCCGGGCCCTCGTAGCGGATGACGACGACGTCGCCGGGGAGCACGTCGCGGTCCTTGACGGCGGCGAAGCACTCCTCCTCGGAGTCGAACACGCGCGCGGGGCCGCGGTGGAAGAGCCGCTCGTGCCCGGCGAGCTTGACGACGCAGCCGCCGGGAGCGAGGTTTCCGCGCAGGACGGCGAGGCCGCCGCTCGCCTTCAGCGGCCGCTCGAGCGGGACGACGACCTCCTGGCCCGGCGTCTCGACGACCGCGGTCGCGACCTGCGCGAGCGAGCGGCCGTCGACGTTCGGTGCGTCGCCGTGCACGAGTCCGGCCTTCAGCAGCTCCCGCGCGACGAGCGCGATCCCGCCGGCCGCGTGCAGGTCGGTCGCGACGAACCGCCCGGCGGGCTTGATGTCGGCGACGATCGGCGTCCGCTCGGCGATCCGCTCGAAGTCCTCGAGCTCGAGCGGAATGCCGAGCTCGCGCGCGATCGCGAGCAGGTGTAGGACGCCGTTCGTCGAGCCGCCGGTCGCGGCGACGGAGGCGATCGCGTTCTCGAGCGCATCGCGCGTGATGATCTGCGACGGGCGAACGTCGTCGCGGACGAGCTTCATCGCGATCCGCCCGGCCTCGTAGGCGGCCTGGTGCTTCGCCGGGTCGACCGCCGGCACGTCGTTGAGCCCGGCCGGGCTGATACCGAGGAACTCGAGCACGGTCGCCATCGTGTTCGCCGTGAACTGGCCGCCGCAGGCGCCCGCGCCGGGGCAGGCGACGTCCTCGAGCTCGTGCACGTCCTCGTTGCTCATGCTCCCCGCCGCCGCGGCGCCGACGGCCTCGAAGACGTCCTGGATCGTCACGTCGCGGCCGCGGAAGCGGCCCGGCGCGATCGAGCCGTTGTAGAGGACGAGCCCCGGCACGTCGAGTCGCGCGAGCGCCATCACCGCGGCCGGGATCGTCTTGTCGCAGCCGACGAGGCAGACGAGGCCGTCGAGAAGGTGGCCGCGCACGACGAGCTCGATCGAGTCGGCGATCACCTCGCGCGAGACGAGCGAGGCGCGCATCCCCTCCGTCCCCATCGAGACGCCGTCGCTGACGGCGATCGTGTTGAACTCGACCGGCGTGCCGCCGGCCTCGAGGATGCCGCGCCGGACGTGGCGCGCGAGCTCCCGCTGGTTCCAGTTGCACGGCATCGTCTCGATCCACGTCGTCGCGATCCCGACGAGTGGGCGCGCGAGCGCCTCCTCGCCGATCCCGATGCCCTTGAGCATCGAGCGGGCCGGGGCGCGGTCGACGCCGTCCGTGAGGGCGGCGCTGTGCCGCTTCGCCGGATCGGACGGGCGGGCATAGGGATCGGTCATAGCGGGCCGGCTCCTGTGGTCGTGACGGGCAGATGCATGACGTCGTGCGTGGGAAAGCGGGCCGCGAGCGCGGCGACGACCTCGGCCACGCGCTCCTTCTCGGCCCAGACGATCACCGTCGGGCCCGAGCCGGAGAGCGTCGCGCCGAGCGCACCCGGAGGCAGGTCGCCGCGGATCGCCGCGAGCTGGGGGGCGTGCACGGCGCGGTAGGGCTCGTGCAGGCGGTCGTCGGCGCTCGCGGCGAACAGCGTCCTGTCGCCGGACGCGAGCGCGGCGCCGAGCAGCGTCGCGCGCACCGAGCTGAAGACGGCGTCGGCGTGCGGCACTGCCTCGGGCAGCGCCGCGCGCGCCTCGGCGGTCCGGACGCGCTCCTCCGGGATCACCGCGATCGCCGCGGCGGGAAGGTCGTCGGCGATGCGGTTCACGTGGCCGTCCCAGGTCAGGCAGACGCCGCCCGCGAGCGCCGCGGCGAGGTTGTCCGCGTGCCCCTCGAGCGGCAGCCCCTCGGCGAGCAGCTCGTCGGCGGTCGGATCCACGCCCGCGGCGAGCGCGCCCGCGACGAGGCCGAGCGCGACGATCGACGCGCTCGAGCCGAGCCCGCGCTCGCGCGGGATCCGGTCTGTGAAGGCGAACGACCGGCCGGCCGGCGAGGCGAAGCGGGCGAACGCGCGCACGCCGAGGTGCTCCTCGTCGACGGGGCCGCCCCCCTCTCCGACCTCGAGCTCGTTCCAGAGGTCGAGCGCGACCCCCGCGACGTCGAAGCCCGGGCCGAGGTTCGCGCTGGTGGCCGGCGCGCGCACGTGCAGCCTCACGCCGCGGCCCTCTCCACCGCAGCGGGATCCTTGAGTCCGTGGCCGGTGAGCACGCAGACGACGCGCTCGCCGGGGCGGGCCGCGCCCGCGAAGAGCGCGGCGATCCCGGCGGCCGACGCCGGTTCGCAGAACACACCCTCCTCGTGGCGGACGGCGTGCCAAGCTGCCGCGATCTCCTCCTCGCTCACCGTGACGACGGCGCCGCCGGAGCGCACCATCGCCTCCTCGACCTCGTGCCGGTGGATCGGATCGACGATCCGGATCGCCGACGCGGCCGTGTCGGCGCGCCGCTCCGCCTGCGCCGGGTGCAGGCGCGGCAGCGCGCCGGCGAGCGCAAGGAAGCCGCGGGCGTACGCCTTCGTGTTGCCGCCGCCGCCGTAGGGCAGCGTGAGCACGTCGGGCAGCCCGCCGAGCTCCTCGACGATCTCGAAGGCGGCGGTCATCTGCCCTGCGATGCGATGCTCGTTCGTCGAGTTGACCTGGGCGAAGCCCTCGCGCTCCGCGAGCCCGAGCGACGCGTCGTACGCGTCGGAGAACGTGCCCGGCACCTCGACGACGCGGGCGCCGACGGCGCGCACCTGGGCGAGCTTCGAGGCGGCGGCGGCGCCCTCCGCCACGACGATCGTCGCCTCGATCCCTGCGCGCGCCGCGTAGGCGGCGGCGGAGGCGGCCGTGTTCCCGGTCGACGCGCAGACGACGCCGGGCGCGCCGTCCGCACGCGCCCGAGAAACCGCGACGGTCATGCCGCGGTCCTTGAAGGAGCCGGTCGGGTTCGCGCCCTCCCATTTGAGCCAGAGCTCGATCCCGAGCCGCTCCGACAGGCGCGGCGCGGGCAGCAGCGGCGTCGAGCCCTCGCCGAGCGTGACGACGGGGACGCCGGCGAGCTGGGGCAGGTGGTCGGCCCACCGCTCGGCGAGGCTCGGCCTCACAGGCTCCCCTCCGTGATCACCGGGAGCGCAAAGGGCGCGCGCAGGACCTCCGGGAAGGCGGCGATCTCGCTCAGCGCGGCCGTGATCTCCCCGAGCGGCGCCTCGTGCAGCACGAGCTCGAGCGACGCCTCGCCGTCGTGCAGGTGCTGGACGAGCTGGGCGACCGAGACCTCGTGCGCGGCGAGCCTGCTCGCGGCGTGCGCGAGCACGCCCGGCCGGTCGGCGACGTCGAGGTGGACGTAGAACGGCGCCCGCCACTCGCTCGGCGGCAGCCGCTCGAGCTCGCGCCAGCAGGCGTCGTTCTGGAGGAAGCCGGTTCCGGCCGTGCCCACGACGCTGACGAGGTCGGCGACGACCGCCGAGGCGGTCTCGATCCCTCCGGCGCCCGGCCCCTCGAGCGTGATCTCGCGGATCGCATCGCCCTGCAGCATCACCGCGTTGAACGCGCCGTCGACTGCGGCGAGCGTGTGCGAGCGCGCGACGAGCGCGGGCTGCACGCGCACGTCGACCTTGCCGGCCATGAGCGTCGCGATCCCGACGAGGCGCACGACCATGCCGAGCTCGTCGGCGGCCCGGACGTGAGACTGCTCGATCTCCTCGATCCCGCGGCACTCGACGTCCTCGAGCGCGACGCGCGAGCCGAAGGCGACGGTGGCGAGGATCGCCATCTTGGCCGCAGCGTCGGCGCCGCTCACGTCGTCCGTGGGGTCCGCCTCCGCGTAACCGAGCTGCTGCGCCTCCGCGAGCGCCTCGGCGTACGAGCCTCCGTGCTCCATGCGCGAGAGGACGAAGTTCGTCGTGCCGTTCACGATCCCGAGCACGCGGTGCACGTTCGAGACGACGAGCGACTCGCGCAGCACCTTGACGACCGGGATCGCCGCACATACCGACGCCTCGAAGCGAAGCTGCACGCCCGCGCCGGACGCGATCGCGAACAGCTCGGCGCCGTGGCGCGCGACGAGCTGCTTGTTCGCCGAGACGACGGACTTGCCGGCGCGGAGCAGCTCGCGCACGTACTCGCCCGCGGGCTCGATGCCGCCCATCACCTCGGCGACGACGTCGACGGCCGGGTCGTCGCGCACCGCCGCGAAGTCCGTCGTGAGCACGCCGTCGCCGACCGCGAAGGGGCGCTCCTTCGCCGGGTCGCGGACGAGCGCGTGGACGACGCGCAGCCGGTGTCCGGTCGCGCGCTCGATCTCGTCGGCGCTTTCGACGAGCAGCCGGTTTACGGAGGAGCCGACCGTGCCGTAGCCGAGGAGGGCGACGCCGACGTCAACTGACGCCATGGGCTTCCTGTCCCAGGAGCCCCTCGATGCCCGCTAGCTCGCGCAGCTCCTTGCCGACCTTCTCGATCTCCGCCGCGCGCTTCGCACCCTCCGCGCGTAGCTCCGCGAACTTCGGGCGCCCCGCGTCGTCGTCCGCGAACAGCTCCTTCGAGAACGCACCGCTGCGGATCTCCCCGAGGATGCGGCGCATCTCGTCCCGCGTGCGGTCGTCGACGACGCGCGTTCCGCGCGACAGGTCGCCGTACTCGGCGACGTCCGAGACCGAGTAGCGCATGTACTCGTAGCCGCCCTGGTAGAGGAGGTCGACGATCAGCTTCAGCTCGTTCAGGCACTCGTAGTACGCGATCTCCGGCTGGTAGCCGGCCTCGACGAGGACGTCGAAGCCCGCCTGCACGAGCGCGGGGACGCCGCCGCAGAGCACGGCCTGCTCGCCGAACAGGTCGCTCTCCGTCTCCTCGGCGAAGGTGGTCTCGAGCAGGCCGACGCGGCCGCAGCCGATGCCGACGCCGTACGCGAGCGCGAGCGCGAGCGCGTTGCCGCTCGCGTCCTGCTGCACGGCGACGAGGCCGGGGGTGCCGGCGCCGGAGACGTAGAGCTCGCGCACGCGGTGGCCCGGAGCCTTCGGCGCGACCATGATCACGTCGTGGTCCGCAGGCGGCACGATCCGCCCGAAGTGGATGTTGAGGCCGTGCGCGAAGAGCACCGCCGCACCCGGCTCGAGGTTCGGCGCCACCTCCGCGTCCCAGACGCCCTTCTGCACGTGGTCGGGGACGAGCAGCGCGACGACCTGCGCGCCGCGGACCGCCTCCGCCATCGGGCGAACCTCGAGACCAGCGTCCTCCGCGGCCGCGCGCGAGCCGCTGCCGTCGCGCAGCCCCACCTGCACGTCGACGCCGGAGTCGCGCAGGTTCAGCGCGTGTGCGTGGCCCTGGCTGCCGTATCCGATCACGGCGACCTTCCCTCGCAAGAGTTCCAGATTGCCGTCGCGGTGGATGGTCGCCATGAGTTCGGCTCCTTTCGTCAGGCGAGGACGTGCTGCCTGGGTCGGTTGGGCTTGGGCTTGTTCGCTCGGCCGAGACCGATGCGGCCCGTGCGGACGAGCTCCTGCAGTCCGTGAGAGCGTACGAGCTCCTCGAACGAGTCGACGTCCTCCGGCGCGCAGCACAGCTCGAAGACGATCGCATCCGGGCCGAGGTCGGCGACTCGCGCGTTGAAGACCTCGCCGAGCGCCATCAGCTCGGCGCGCGCACCCGGTGGGGCGGCGACCTTGAAGAGCGCGAGCTCGCGCTCGATCGACTCGCCCGGGGTGAGCTCCGACACGCGCAGCACGTTCACGAGCTTGTGCATCTGCTTCTCGATCTGCTCGAGCGGCAGCGTCTCGCAGTCGACGCGCAGCGTGATCCGCGACACGTCGTGCCGCTCGGTCGGGCCGACCGCGAGGCTCTCGATGTTGAAGCCCCGGCGCGCGAACATGCTCGTGATGCGCGTGAGCGCGCCCGGCTTGTTCTCGACGAGGACAGACAGGGTGTGCTTCATCTCGCTTTGCGCGCCTCCGGCGCGCTCGCTTTACGGGGGAAACCATGTTTCCCCCGTGGTCCCCCTTCTTCAATCAGAGTCGCCGTGAGCGCCCCGCGCATGTCGGTGCGCTCACGGAGAGAGAGCGGGCGCCGACCGAAACGGCTTGCAGCATGAAGGGCACCACCCGTCACAGGGTCACCTCCGAAACGTCGTCCTCGAACTCCACGAGATCAAGTGCGGCGGCACCCGCCGGGATCATCGGGAAGCAGTGCTCCCGCGGGTCGACGCGCGCGTCGACGACGGCGGTGCGGCCCGACGCGAGCGCCTGCGCGAGCGCGTACTCGAGCTCGTCCTCGCTCTCGACGGTGAAGCCGAGCGCGCCGTAGGCCCGGGCGAGGCCCGCGTAGTCGGGCAGGGACTGCGTGAGGCGGATGTGCGAGAAGCGCTCCTCGAAGAACATGTCCTGCCACTGTCGCACCATGCCGAGGTAGCCGTTGTTGACGATGACGACGACGATCGGCAGCTCCTCGAGGACGCCGGTCGCGAGCTCCTGCTGGGTCATCTGGAAGCAGCCGTCGCCGTCGATGCAGACGACCGTCGCGTCCGGGCGCGCCGCCTTCGCCCCGATCGCTGCGGGGACGCCGTAGCCCATCGTCCCGAGGCCGCCCGAGGTGATGAAGGTCCGCGGACGGTCGAGGCGCAGGTACTGCATGGCCCACATCTGGTGCTGGCCGACGCCGGTCGTCCAGACGACGTCGTCGCGGCCGGCCGTCAGCTCCTGGAGCGCCTCGAGCACGCGCTGCGGCTTCAGCAGCGGGCCCTCCCGGCGGTAGCGCAGCGGGAACTCTTCCCGCCACTCCGCGATCTGGCGCAGCCATGCGCCGGTCCGCCCCGGCTTCGCGTGCTCGGCCATCTCCGTCGCGAGCGAGGCGAGGATCGGCTTGAGCGGACCGACGACCGGGATGTCCGCGTGCCGGATCTTCGAGATCTCGGCCGCATCGACGTCGAGATGGATCACGGTTGCACCCGGGGCGAACGCGGACACCTTGCCGGTGACGCGGTCGTCGAAGCGGGAGCCGACGGCGACGATCAGCTCGGCCTTGTTCAGCGCCCAGTTCGACCACTTCGGCCCGTGCATGCCGGGCCAGCCGGCGTGGAGCTCGTGCGACTCCGGGAAGGCGCTCTTCGCCATCAGCGTCGTCACGACGGGCAGCCGGCCGGCCTCCGCGAACGCGCGCAGCTCGTCGGTCGCGTGCGCGTTGAGGACACCGCCGCCGACGTACAGGATGGGCCGCTCGGCCGCCACGATCGCCTGGGCAGCGGCCTCGATCTGGCGTGGATGCCCGCGCCGGGGGGGCTTCCAGCCCGGGAGGACGACGTCGTCGGGATAGGAGAAGTCGAGCTCCGCCTCCTGCACGTCGCGCGGGATGTCCACGAGCACCGGGCCGCAGCGGCCGGTCTGCGCGATGTGGAAGGCCGCCTTGATCGTGTGCGGGATCTCCGCCACGTCCTGGACGAGCCACGAGTGCTTGACGATCGGGATGGTGATCCCGGTGATGTCGCACTCCTGGAAGGCGTCGGTGCCGATCAGGTTCGAGCGCACCTGGCCGGTGATGCACACGAGCGGGGTCGAGTCCATCCACGCGTCGGCGATCGGCGTGACGAGGTTCGTCGCGCCGGGCCCGGACGTTGCGATCGCGACGCCGGCGCGGCCGGAGGCGCGCGCGTAGCCCTCGGCCATGTGGCCGGCTCCTTGCTCGTGGCGCGCGAGCACGTGCCGCACGGTCGTGCCGCGGGCGATCGCGTCGTAGAGCGGCAGGATCGCACCTCCTGGGAGGCCGAACATCACCTCCACACCCTCTGCCTCGAGCGAGCGGAGGACCGCGTCTGCGCCGTTCATCTTCATGCGGCCGGCCAGAACTCGGCGTTGCGTACCGACACCTGGAAGCCGGCGAGCACGCGGGAGGTGAACTCCCGTGTCGTCGCGCCGACGCCCTGGCGGAGCAGGTCGGGCGTACGCGGCCCGTCGACGAGCGCGGCGGAGACGGCGCCGGCCAGCGTGGCCGCGGCCCCCGGCCGACCGAGCCCGAGCTCGAGCGCGAGCGCGGCGGCGAGCAGCATGCTGCTCGGGTTGACGCTGCCGGTGCCGGCGAGCGCGAAGCCGCCGTCCGGCGACGGCACGAACAGGCTCGGGCCGTGCTCGGCGAGCAGTCCGTGCGCGGCAACCCGGTCGGCCGCAGGCGCGGCCGCGATCTCCACCATCGGCTCGGCCCAGGCCGGGGCGACGGCGACGACGTCGAACCGGCTCGCCTGGAACGCCGCCAGCGGCAGCGCGGTGCGGGGCGAGAGGTGCTCGACGCGTACGTGCTCGAACGCGGCCGCGGCTCCGTCCGCGAGCTCGCGCCACTCGTCGTCGCCGACGACGGCGAGCCGGAGCGTGCGGGACTCGGCGAGCCTGAAGGCCCGCACGATCGCCCACGCTTCGCTCGACTGGTCGAGCGCGGTGACGAAGGCGACGTCGTCGTGGTGGCCGAAGCGGACGCGGGTCACTCTTGCCCGGAGGTCGAGCTCGCTCATCACGTCGGCGAGGGCGGGCTCCTCGGCGCCGGCGACGAGCACGGCGTCCGCCCCGAGCAGCGCGGACCGGGTGCTCTGCGGCACGGACTGGCCGAGGCGGGCGTGGGCGACCGCGCCGAACGGCGCATGCACCTGCTCGAGCGTGAAGCCGTGGAGGCGTGCGACCGCGTCGAGCGCGAGCGAGGCCTCCGCCATCAACTCCGGAGCGGTGCCCGCGCCGGCGAGGCACGCGACGGTCGACGCGGCCGTCATGCCGTACGCACCGTCGGTTGGGAGATCGAGCTGCTGCGACGTGTCACGAACACTTCCTCCTTTGCCGCCCGGAGGGCGCAAATGTGATGGAGCGAGGTCGGCGTATGCGCCTGTTTGGCGCGTGTTCGTGTTCTCCCCCTAGAGGGGGAGAATGAGGATGACGACCATAATCGTGAGCGCGAACGCGCCTGCGAGCCGGATCCGGCTTGCCGAGGGGACGCGTGTCGGCGCGGTCGTCATCGCCGTCCCAGGATGCATGCGGGAGCGGCGGATGTCAAATTTGCCCTCGCCGACGCTCTCCGGCAGACTGGCTCCCAGGTCGACGCCGACGACGCAGCGGCGCGATCGGGCGACGAAGCCCGTGGGGACGAGAGCCCCGCGGGCTTTTTCATCGGCCTGGAGCCGATTCGGAGGAGGCGGAGCGCGTGGAGAAACCGGAGAACACCCTTGACTCGGCGGGTGCGGCCGCTAGGGTCGGGGGACTCTCGTGTCGCGCGCGTCCTCCATCCGCAAGCCGAGCTTCATCGTCTTCGCGGCGCGCGCGCGTCTGCGCTAGTCGGCCTCCCCTCCGCCACCGCCGACTAGCCGCACCAGGCGGAGCCCTCGTCACCTCTCTGACTGCGAGGCAGTGACCGTTGCCCCACCCTCGTCCTTCGAAAACCGGCCTCTACGACCCCGCCCTCGAGCACGATGCCTGCGGCGTCGCCTTCGTCGCGCGCCTGAGCGGCGAGCCGAGCCACGAGACCGTCGCGAAGGCGCTGACGGCGCTCTCGAACCTCGAGCACCGCGGCGCACAGGGCGCCGACGCGGACACGGGCGACGGCGCCGGCATCCTCGTCCAGATCCCGGATGCGTTCTTCCGGGCCGAGCTCGGCGGCGCCCTTCCCGCTCCGGGTGCGTACGGCGTCGGCACGTGCTTCCTGCCGGACGACGAGACGGCGCGGGGCAGGCTCGAGGAGCTCGTCGAGCGGACGGTCGCCGCCGAGGGGCAGCGGCTGCTCTGCTGGCGCGACGTGCCGGTCGAGCCGGGCCATGTGGGCCGCGCGGCGATCTCCGTCGCGCCCAGGATCCGGCAGCTCGTCGTCGCCGCCTCGTCCGGCCTGGCCGAGGACGCGGACGCGTTCGAGCGGAAGCTCTACGTGATCCGCCGCGTGGCCGAGCTGGCGGCGGGCCCGGCCCTCGTCATCCCGAGCCTCTCCGCGCGCACCCTCGTCTACAAGGGGATGCTGATGGCGCCGCAGCTCACGCGCTTCTACCCCGACCTCGAGGACGAGTGCTTCGCGAGCGCGCTGGCGCTCGTCCACTCGCGCTACTCGACGAACACGTTCCCGAGCTGGGAGCTCGCGCACCCTTATCGGATGATCGCCCACAACGGCGAGATCAACACGCTCCGCGGCAACGTCAACTGGATGCGCGCACGCGAGTCGCAGCTCGCGTCGGAGCTGTTCGGCGACGACCTGCACAAGGTGCTGCCGGTGATCCGGCCCAGCGGCTCGGACACGGCGGTCTTCGACAACGTCCTCGAGCTGCTCGTGCTCGCGGGCCGCTCGCTGCCGCACGCGATGATGATGATGATCCCCGAGGCATACGCCGGCCGCGCCGACCTGAGCGACGAGCTCGAGGGCTTCTACGCCTACCACGGCTGCCTCATGGAGCCGTGGGACGGGCCGGCCGCGATCTCGTTCACCGACGGCCGCGTCATCGGCGCGACCCTCGACCGCAACGGGCTGCGCCCGGGCCGCTGGCACGAGACGGCCGACGGGTGGGTCGTGCTCGCCTCGGAGACCGGCGTGCTCGACAGCGTCCACGAGCCCGCGCAGATCGTGCGCAAGGGCCGGCTGCAGCCGGGCAAGCTGTTCCTCGTCGACCTCGAGCAGCACCGGATCGTCCCGGACGAGGAGATCAAGCGCTCCATAGCGAGCCGCAAGCCGTACGCGAGATGGGTCGCCGAGGAGATGCTGCGGCTCGCGGATCTCCCTTCGGCGCCGCCGCCGCCGGCGCCTGCCGAGCCGCTGCGCCGCCGCCAGCTCCTCTTCGGCTACGCGCAGGAGGACATGAAGGTGATGCTCGCGCCGCTCGCGCGCAACGCGGAGGAGGCGGTCGGGTCGATGGGCAACGACACACCGATCGCCGCCCTCTCGCGCCGCAAGCCGCTCCTCTACTCGTACTTCAAGCAGCTGTTCGCGCAGGTGACGAACCCACCGATCGACTCGATCCGCGAGGCGGTCGTCATGAGCGTCCAGGCGAGCGTCGGCTCGGAGCGAAACCTGCTCGACGAGACGTCCGCGCACGCGCGCCAGCTCGTGATCGAGAACCCGATCCTGCGCGACGACGAGCTCGAGCGGCTGCGCCACGTCAGCTCCGACGTCTTCAAGGCGCACACGGTCGACACGACCTGGCCGGCGGCCGAGGGCGTCGACGGGCTCGAGGCGGCACTCGACCGCATCTGCGCCGAGTCGAGCCTGGCCCTCGCCGCCGGGGCGAACATCCTCATCCTCTCCGACCGGGCCGCGGGCCCGGCCCGCGTGCCGGTGCCGTCGCTCCTCGCGACGGCGGCCGTGCACCACCATCTCGTGCGCGAGGGCACGCGCCTGCAGACAGGGATCGTCGTCGAGTCGGGCGAGCCGCGCAGCGTCCACAGCATCGCCGTGCTCGTCGGCTACGGCGCCGCGGCGGTGAACCCGTACCTGATGCTCGAGACGGTGGCCGAGCTCGTGACGGAGGGCTGGCTGCCGGAGGGGATGACCGTCGAGCAGGCGCAGGCACGCGCGGTGAAGGGCATCGGCAAGGGCCTGCTCAAGGTGATGTCGAAGATGGGGATCTCGACCATCCCCTCGTACTGCGGCGCGCAGATCTTCGAGGCGGTCGGGCTCGCCCCCGACCTGATCGACCGGTACTTCACGTCGACGCCGTCGCGCATCGGCGGCATCGGCCTCCGCGACCTCGCCGAGGGCGCGCTGATCCGCCACGCGCGCGCCTACCCGGGCTCGGGCGACGAGCTGCTGCCGGTGCTCGGCCTCTATGCCTGGCGGCGCGACGGCGAGCACCACCAGTGGAACCCGGACACGATCGCGCTGCTCCAGCACGCTGTCCGCGCGGGCAGGTTCGAGACGTACGAGCAGTACTCGCGCACCGTCAACGCGGAAGCGGCCCGGCGCTCGACGCTGCGCGGGCTGATGCAGCTCCGCGTCCGCGAGGACGGCGGCATCCCGCTCGAGGAGGTGGAGCCTGCCGCCGAGATCGTCAAGCGGTTCTCGACGGGAGCGATGTCGCTCGGCTCGATCTCGCGCGAGGCGCACGAGACGCTCGCGGTCGCGATGAACCGGATCGGCGGCCGTTCGAACACGGGCGAGGGCGGCGAGGATCCCGTCCGCTACGTCCCCGATCCGAACGGCGACTCGCGCCGCTCGAAGATCAAGCAGGTCGCCTCCGGACGCTTCGGCGTCAACGCGAACTACCTCGCGAACGCGGACGAGCTCCAGATCAAGATGGCGCAGGGCGCGAAGCCCGGCGAGGGCGGCCAGCTCCCGAGCCACAAGGTCGACCGCTACATCGCAAGCGTGCGTCTGACGACCCCCGGCGTCGGCCTCATCTCGCCGCCGCCGCACCACGACATCTACTCGATCGAGGACCTCAAGCAGCTGATCTACGACCTGCGCTGCGGCAACCCGGACGCGCGCATCTCGGTGAAGCTCGTCGCGGAGGTGGGCGTGGGCACGGTCGCCGCGGGCGTCGCGAAGGCGGGCGCCGACCACGTGCTCATCTCCGGCCACGAGGGCGGCACCGGCGCCTCGCCGGTCTCCTCGATCCTGCACGCCGGCATCCCCTGGGAGATCGGGCTCGCGGAGACGCAGCAGACGCTCGTGCTGAACGACCTCCGCTCGCGCATCTGGGTGCAGACCGACGGCCAGCTCAAGACGGGACGGGACGTCGTCGTCGCCGCGCTGCTCGGCGCGGACGAGATGGGCTTCGCGACGGCGCCGCTCGTCGCGACCGGCTGCGTGATGATGCGCGCCTGCCACCTCAACACGTGCCCCGTCGGGATCGCGACGCAGGATCCCGAGCTGCGCAGGCGCTTCGCCGGCAAGCCCGAGCACGTCGTCAACTTCTTCTTCTTCGTCGCCGAGGAGGCGCGGCGGCTGATGGCTCAGCTCGGGATCGCGCGCTTCGAGGACCTCGTCGGCCGCGTCGATCTGCTCGACGCAGACGAGGCGCTCGCGGATTGGAAGGCACGCGGGATCGACCTGGCCAACGTGCTGCGCGTGCCCGAGGCGCCCGCCGGCGCACCGTTGCGGCGCACCTCCCCGCAGGAGCCGGCGCTCGCCGACGCGCTCGACTGGACGCTGATCGACGCCTCGCGCGAGACGATCGACGGCGGCGCCCCGCTCGAGGCGTCGTTCGCGATCCGCAACGTCGACCGCACGGTCGGCGGGCTCCTCGCGTACGCGGTCACCCGCGCCCGCGGCGCGGCCGGCCTGCCCGAGGGCTCGCTCCGCCTCACCCTCACGGGTGCCGCCGGCCAGTCGTTCGGCGCCTGGCTCGCGCCCGGGATCGAGCTCACGCTCGTCGGCGACGCGAACGACTACGTCGGCAAGGGCCTCTCGGGCGGCGTGCTCGCGCTGCGCCCGCCCGACACCGCCGGCTTCCGGGCGGAGGAGAACGTGATCGCGGGCAACACGATCCTCTACGGCGCAACGGCCGGCCGCGCGTTCTTCCGCGGCGTGGTCGGCGAGCGCTTCGCCGTCCGCAACTCCGGCGCGCACGCCGTCGTCGAGGGCGTCGGCGACCACGGCTGCGAGTACATGACGGGGGGCGTCGTGGTCGTGCTCGGCAGGACGGGACGGAACTTCGCCGCCGGCATGAGCGGCGGCATCGCCTACGTTCTCGACGAGGACGGCACGTTCGCGACCCGCTGCAACGACGAGCTCGTCGGCCTCGATCCGGTGGCGGGCGAGGACGCGGCCACGCTGCTCGCGCTCGTAGAGGAGCACGGGCGGCGCACCGGCTCGCCCGTCGCGGCGCGGCTGCTCGCCGTCTGGGTGGATTCGCTCGCGCGCTTCGTGAAGGTGCTGCCGCACGACTACAAGCGGGCGCTCGAGCACAGCGACCGGCCGCTCTCCACCGGCGGCGAGGGCTTCCTCACCGCCGAGACCGAGACCGCCGAGGCGGCTGCGTAATGGGCGAGCTCGGTGCCTTCCTCAAGCTCAAGCGCGCGGAGACGCCGGAGCGGCCGCCCGCAGAGCGAATCGCCGACCACCGCGAGTTCGTCAGGACGCTTCCGCTCGCCGAGCTGCGCGAGCAGGGTGCCCGCTGCATGGAATGCGGCGTGCCCTTCTGCCACAGCGGCTGCCCGCTCGGCAACCTGATACCCGACTGGAACGACCTCGTCTACCGTGACCGCTTCCGCGAGGCGCTCGACCAGCTGCACCGCACGAACAACTTCCCCGAGTTCACCGGGCGCCTCTGCCCCGCCCCGTGCGAGGCGGCATGCGTGCTCGAGATCGACGAGGGCAACGCCGTCTCGATCAAGCAGATCGAGCTCGCGATCTCGGCGCGCGGCTGGGACGAGGGCTGGATCGTCGCGCAACCGCCCGCGGCGCGCTCCGGCCGGACGGTGGCGATCGTCGGGTCCGGCCCGGCCGGCCTCGCCTGCGCGCAGGAGCTCAACCGCGCCGGCCACCGCGTCACCGTCTTCGAGCGCGACGAGGCCGGCGGCGGGCTGCTCCGCTTCGGTGTCCCGGACTTCAAGATCGACAAAGCCGTCGTCGAGCGGCGCCTCCGCCAGCTCGCCGACGAGGGCGTCGAGCTTTGCTACGGCGTCGACGTCGGCGGCGACCTCGACCCGTCCGAGCTCACCGCGGGCTTCGACGCGGTCGTGCTCGCGACCGGCTCGCGCGTTCCCCGGGACCTGCCCATCCCCGGGCGGGAGCTCGACGGCGTGCACTTCGCGATGGAGTACCTGTACCAGCGCAACCGTGCGGTGGCCGGCACCGCGACTCCGTCGATCAGCGCCGCCGGCAAGCACGTGATCGTCGTGGGCGGCGGCGACACGGGCGCCGACTGCGTCGCGAGCGCCCACCGCGAGCGCGCCGCATCGGTCACCCAGATCGAGCTGCTCGGCGAGCCGCCCGCCTCCCGCCCCGACGACCTGACGCCGTGGCCGCTCTGGCCGATGAAGCTGCGCACGTCCTATGCGCTGAAGGAGGGCGGCGAGCGCAGCTTCGCGATCTCGACCACCGCGCTCGCCGGCACGGGGCGGGTCGAGCGGATCGACTGGATGCGGAACAGCGGTGTGCCGCCGTTCGAGCCGGTGCCGGGCAGCGAGGAGTCGCACCCGGCCGGGCTCGTGCTGCTCGCGATGGGGTTCGTCGGGCCGGAGCCGGCGCTGCTCGAGCGGCTCGGGGTCGCGACCGACGCCCGCGGCAACGTTGCGGCGGCCGAGTTCGCGACGTCGGTGTGCGGCGTGTTCGCAGCCGGGGACGCCCGCCGCGGGCAGTCGCTCGTCGTGTGGGCGGTCGACGAGGGACGCCGTTGCGCCCGCGCGGTCGACGCCTGGCTGGCGACCGCGCCGGCGCGCCCGCGGCTCGCCCGCCGCGCTCCTCTGTCGCCCGCGCCGCTGCGGGATTAGGCAGACTCGCACCGTGGCGGGCTCAGCGAAGATCGCGATCCTCGGCGGCGGCCGCATCGGCGAGGCGCTGCTCATCGGGCTGCTGACCTCGGGCTGGCGCGGGCGCGACGAGATCGTCGTCACGAGCCGCCGCGAGAGCCGCGCCGCCGAGCTGCACGAGCGGCACGGCGTCGAGGCGACGACCGACAACCCCGCGGCCGTCGACGGCGCCCAGCTCGTCGTCGTGGCGGTGAAGCCCCAGGACATCGACGTGCTGCTCGGCGAGATCGGCGACCTGCTTTCTCCCTCGCAGACGGTGCTCTCCGTCGCGGCGGCGATCCCGACCGCCACGATCGAGGCGCGCATCGCCGAGAACGTCCCCGTCGTGCGTGCGATGCCGAACGCGCCGTCGACCGTGCACGAGGGCATGGCCGGCGTGTGCGCAGGCGCACATGCCGGCGAGGCCCAGCTCGCCCTCGCGGAGGAGGCGCTCAAGCACCTCGGCCGCGTCGTGCGCGTCCCCGAGAGCGCGATGGACGCCGTCACCGCCCTTTCCGGCTCGGGGCCCGCCTACTTCGCGCTGCTCGCCGAGGCGATGATCGAGGCCGGCATCCTGCTCGGCGTCTCCCGCGAGATCTCGACCAGCCTCGTCGTGCAGACGATGCTCGGCACCGCGAAGCAGCTCCGCGACCAGGGCATGCATCCGGTCGAGCTGCGCGAGTCCGTCACCTCGCCCGGCGGCACGACGATCGCCGCGATCCGCGAGCTCGAGCAGGCCGGCGTCCGCGCCGCCTTCCTCAACGCGATCCAGGCGGCGATGAACCGCGCCCGCGAGCTCGCGGCCGGCGACTTCAGCCCTTGACGACGCCGAGCGGCCGCAGCCGGGCGACGCGACGCGCGAGCCCGGCACGCTCCACGACCGCGACGAGGCGGTCGACGTCCTTGTAGGCGAAGGGCGCCTCCTCGGCGAGCCCCGAGTTCGACGGGCAGCGCACGACGATTCCCTGCGCCGCGAGCTGTCGGCGCAGCTCGGCCCCGCCGATGCGGCGGCGGGCCGCGGTTCGGCTCAGGGCTCTCCCGGCGCCGTGGCACGTCGAGCCGAACGACCGTTCCATCGCCCCGGGCTCGGCGGCCAGCACGTAGCTCGACGTGCCCATGCTCCCCGGGATGAACACCGGCTGCCCGACACCGCGATACGCCGGCGGGATCTCCACGGAGTCGCCGGCGAACGCGCGCGTCGCGCCTTTCCGGTGCACGCAGACGAGGCGTCCGCCGTGCCGCTCCAGCTTCGCGATGTTGTGCGCGACGTCGTAGACCTGGCGCGTGCCGGCGGCCGCCTCGGCGCCGAGGACGCGCTCCACCGACCGGCGGATCAGGTGTGTCATCGCCTGCCGGTTCGCCCAGGCGAGGTTCGCCGCCGCCGCCATCGCGGCGAGGTAGGCGCGTCCTTCCGACGACCCGAGCGGCGCGCATGCGAGCTCCAGGTCGGGCAGCACGATCGCGTACCGCGGCGCCACCGCGAGCATCGTGTGCACGTAGTCCGTGCAGACCTGGTGGCCGAGACCGCGCGACCCGGAGTGGATCAGCACGGTTGCCTGGCCCTGCGCGAGCCCGAAGCAGGCTGCCGCCGCGGCGTCGATGATGCGGTCGACGCGCTGGAGCTCGATGAAGTGGTTGCCCGAGCCGATCGTGCCGACCTGGCGTGCGCCGCGCGTCCGCGCTCGTTCGGAGACCGCCGCGGGGTCGGCGCCGTCGAGGCAGCCGCGCGACTCGGTTCGCTCCAGGTCGTCCTCGGTTCCGATGCCGAGCTCGTCGACGAGGACGCGCGGACCGAAGGCGAGCAGCCGGTCGAACGCGGCGGCGCCCGGCCTCAGGCCGCCCTCCTTGCCGGCGCCGGCCGGGATCGCCCGCGAGATCTCGTGGACGAGCGCCTCGACCCGGCCGCCGAGCTCGGCGGCGGCGAGCGGCAGCGCGAGCAGCCGGACGCCGCAGTTGATGTCGTAGCCGACGCCGCCCGGGGAGACGACTCCGTCGGTCGCGTCGGTCGCCGCCACCCCGCCGACGGGAAAGCCGTAGCCCTGGTGCATGTCGGGCATACCGAGCGCGGCCTCGACGATCCCGGGAAGCGTCGCGACGTTCTGGAGCTGGACGAGCGAGCGGTCACGGGCGATGGCCGCGAGCAGCACCTCGTCCGCGAACACGCGCGCCGGCACGCGCATGCCGGGCCTGGCGCCGGCGGGAAGCTCCCAGACGGTCTCGTCGACACGGACGAGCTCAGACGTCGAGGACGACGCGACCGTGCCAGGTTCCCCCTTCCACCGCCGCGGCGAGGTCGTGCAGCGTCACCGCCTTCACGAGGTGGCGGGGATGCCCGTGGACGCCGCGGACGATCGCGCGCAGCCCGCCTTGCGCGAAGTCGATCACCGTTGCGCGCTCGGGGACGAAGTCCTCGACCTCCGCGAGATACATGAGCTCGTCGAGCCATCCCCAGAGCAGCTCGGCCGGCGTTCCCGGGAGGAGCTCGACCGCGTGACTGGCAGGCTCGCCGTCCCCACAGGCGCCGAGCAGCTCGCAAAACGCCGCGAGCGCCTCACGAAGAAGATCGGTCTCGCTCTCGGCCTCGAGCACGATCTCGACTTCGCCCACGTGCTCGGCGAAGGTATGAGTCGACACTTCCCTGCCTACCCCTTCGGCTCACTCCTTTGCGACGTCCGCGAGCAGCCCGTCCGCGACGACGATCAGATCCTCCGTGCGCAGGCGCAGCGACGTGTCGTGGACACCCGCTTCGAGCACGATGTGCTCGCAGTTCGCGAGCTTCCGGTCGATCACGACACGATCGCCGGCGGGCCCCGAGAAGGGCGGCACCGCTCCGAGCTCGAACTGCGGGTACGAGCCCGCGAGCTCGCTCTCGGTGAGCAGCACGACCTCCTTCGCCTCCACCGCATGCGCGAGCTTCCGGAGGTCGAGCCTGCTCGACGCGGGGACGACGGCGCGAATGTTGGCACCGGTCTCGTCACGCGCAATCACCGTCTTCGCCGTCTCCTGTGGCAGAACGCCGAGCGCGCGGGCCTCCCCTGCGGCGGTCAGCGTGCGGCGATGCGGCAGCAGCTCGAACTCCACGTGCGACTCGCGGAGGTGCTCGACGAGGACGTTCGGTCCGGCGGCCGCCTCGAGCTCCGGCCGCGGCAGCGGCGGCTCGTGGCGGACGACCGTGCCGCTGCCCGGGAAGAACACGGTCTCGTGGCCGTCGTCCCAGCGGACGCGGTAGTACGGGCGCGCAGCCGATCCGAGCACCTCGAGGATCTCGCCGGCCCGCGCCGTGTCGCCGACGCGGCGGCCCGTCACCTCGATGACGTCGCCGGGGGCGACGACCTCCAGCTCCTTCGTGGCCATCTCTCCTCCTTCTCCGATCGCAGCTCAAGCGTCGTCCGCCGCGCGCCGCTTCCCATCCGCGCGCGCGCGGATCGGACGCCGTCACCGCGGAAAATCCCCAAGGGCGGTAGGGGGCAGCCCGGATGCGCATGCGCGCCGCCGGTCGGACGTTCCTGTCAAAGGAGGCTTGCGTCATGAGCGTGGGGCGGTTCCGCCCAGATCGCGATGGCTTCTTCGGCATCCGGTTCGAGTCGATCGGAGGCCTCGGCGCACACCTCGCCGGGCAGATGCTCGCCGAGGCAGGCGTGCTCCGGCAGGGCCTGAACGGCTCCCACTTCTCTTCGTACGGCTCGGAGAAGAAGGGAACGCCGGTCAAGTCGTTCGTGCGCTTCGCCGCGGCGGACCGGGAGATCCGTACGAGCAGCCCGGTCGAGACGCCGCAGGTGATCGCGATCTTCCACGAGGCCTTCGGACGCTCCCCCGCGGCGATCGCGGGCCTCGCGCCCGCGGGCACGGTGATCGTCAACACGCGCTCCACGGCGGAGGAGGTGCGCGAGGCGCTCCAGCTCGACTCGGGCACGATCGGAGTCCTCGACGCACTCGGGATCGCGGTCGAGGAGAAGACGCGCGTGAACACCGCGATGCTCGGCGCGGTCGTCCGCGCCTGCCCGTTCATCGAGCCCGACGCCGTGCGCGAGACGATCCGCGCGACGTTCGGGCGGCGGCATCCGGAGGTCGTCGAGGCGAACATCCGCACGTTCGATCGCGGCTTCCGCGAGCTCCGCCGCACGCGCTTCAAGGCGACGGCTCCGGTCGAGCCGCGGCCGCCGAGTCGGCAGGCTCCCTCGTTCGGCTACCTCGAGGCGCCGATCGGCGGCGTGATCCTCGAGCCGGCGAACAGCATCGTCAAGGATCTGAGCACCTCGCGCGTCGGCTTCGTTCCGGAGCTGCTGCTCGAGAAGTGCGTCCACTGCGGCCTCTGCGACATCGTCTGTCCCGACCTCTGCATGGTCTGGGACGAGAGTGCGGACGGCGTCCGGCTGCTGGGGATCGACTACCGGTACTGCAAGGGGTGCCTCAAGTGCACGGAGGTCTGCCCGACCGGCGCGCTCGTCGAGTTGCGCGAGGAGGACGGCTGGGCCGACGCGCACACGGTTCCGATGTTCGCGGGGGTGAGCTGACATGGCCGTTGCGCTGAAGACACAGCGGCGGACGCACCCCCGCCCGGCACAGGTGACCGCCTTCAAGACCGGCAACGAGATGGCGGCGCTCTCCGCGGAGCACATCGACTTCCACCTGATGGGCTACTACCCGATCACGCCGTCGACCGAGATCGCCGAGATACTCGACGAACGGAAGGCCGCGGGGGCGCACCGGATGGTGATGGTCCCCGCCGACGGCGAGCACGGGGCCGCCGGGATCTGCTACGGCGCCGCCGTCGGCGGGGGTCGCGTCTTCAACGCGACGAGCGCCCAGGGCCTGCTCTACGCGCTCGAGGAGCTGCCGGTGCAGTCCGGAACGCGCTTTCCGATGCTGCTCGATCTCGCCACGCGCACGGTGAGCGGGCCGCTCGACATCCGCGGCGACCACTCCGACGTCTACTTCGCGCTCAACACCGGCTGGCTGATCCTCATGGCGCGCGACCCTCAGGCGGTCTACGACCTCAACGTCTGCGCGCTCCGTGTCGCCGAGCGCGCCGACGTCCGCCTGCCCGCGATCGTCGCGTTCGACGGCTTCTTCACGAGCCACCAG
>Ga0187779_10000240_pt1 | contig 39457 bp, 28 predicted proteins | sample 1015_Q2_SP10_10__FD_132435 | JGI IMG/M metagenome (GOLD analysis project Ga0187779, IMG submission 132435) | Tropical peat soil microbial communities from peatlands in Department of Meta, Colombia - 1015_Q2_SP10_10_MG | ecosystem: Environmental > Terrestrial > Soil > Wetlands > Peat | place... | reverse complement strand
CCAGCAATGCCAAGGCTCGCTTCCGCCGATCTTCGAGCAGATCGGCGCTCCCCTTAAGTCTGGGCATAGGTGTTCTGCTCCGGAACACCTACATTATTGCATTATTTATGCAGAGATCAATAGTTCTCTCACGAAGTCCGCTTTCCAGTACCACTGCAACCCCGGGGTATAAAGGCCATCAAACATGCGTTGCAACATGGGAAAAGGCATCGGAGCGAAGAACTCGAAGGCCGGACGACGGAAGTGTCGCAGCGGCCCAAGAATGTTCTCCGCCTGTGGCAGCGCTCCGTTGTAGCACCAAACTACGCCGCACATCTTCCGGAAGTGCAGAGCTTCCGGAAAGGGCGGCCCCGGAGGAACGATAAGAAATGCAAAGAAACCATTAAGCTCTTCCGGCGCCTGGGCAATGAACTCGCGGTACCACTGCATGATGTCGGCCGCCTGCTCCATCTCCCACAACATGGGTCCGGCACACACCGTTTGAACCGGTCGATGGTCGGCGTTGCGTTGGCCTGTTGAATCTCGTTGTGTACGCTTGAGCCTGGCAACGCGGGGCGATACAGATCACGGTAGCTGCAGGGAGGCCGTCCCTGACATACTGGGCGGTGGGCGGCGCCGAGAAACTTCGAGGAGAGGTGAGCTGTGGAACTGGGACTCCGCAAGTCGTTCAAGATCTTTGCTCCGGGTGGTTCCTTGCGACGAAGAGTCGCTTACAGCCTGGCCATCGTGAGACTGGTTCTGGTGCCGGTGATATTCCTGGCCGTCTACTACCTGTTCAGTATGGGTTGGATTGTCGACCGCATAGTCAACGTGGACGCTCCCACAGCAACCCTTGCCGAACAGGCGACGGTGCAGATGCTGGACGCCCGCCGAGCCGAGCGCAGCTATTTCTTGCTTCGCGATCCGGAATACCTTCAGGCCAACCAAGACGCGCTGACTCAGTTGAAGAGCATCCTGGGGAAGATTGCTGTTGTTTCGTCCAGCGAGCACGAAACCACACAACAAGCATTGGCCAACGTCAACGTGTACGAGCAGCAGTTTGCCGCCGCCGTGTCACTCGCGCAGAAGCCTGGCGGTACGGCCGTGGACCGCATTCAGGAAGTGGTGCGAGCCTACGAAGCAGATCTCAACGAGCTTTTGAAACAGGCCCGCCATAAGACCCGCATCCAGATGATTGACGACCTTCGCCGCCAGGTCGATTCCTTCGATGCTCAGATCGCCAGTACGGTGGAGGCTGGGGACCCCACTCTGCGCCGAGTTACGCCCCTACTACAGGCGTCCAGCCAGCAAGTTCTGCAAATTGCCTCCGAACTGGAAAATCGAAGCTGGGCTCGTGTTGAAAGCGATCATCACGAGGCCCGATATCTTCTTCGCCGTGCGGAATGGGTGCTGAGCACGGTATCGGCCCTTACGATTCTGCTGAGCGTATGGATCAGCTTCGTGCTGCCCCGCCAGGTGGTAAAGCCCTTGGTGGAACTGAGAGAGGCTGTCGATCATGCAGCTTCGGGGAATTACCTGATTGATCTTGAACTCCGCGGCGAGGGCGAGGTCGTCGAACTGGCAAAGAGCGTCCGCAAGCTGATCGTGCACCTGCGGCAGGCCGCTTGAACAGTGCTGCGCAACCAACGCCTCCCAAGATGGGAGGCACTACTTCGATAGCACAATGCACTGACGACGGCTACTCCCGGTCCCCTTCTGCTACGTTCCAAACAGCCCTTCCGCTAGACCAGTCGCAGAGGAGCGTTTGGTCGTTAGTCTGCCTTTCGCGCCGGCTGGTCGGTATGGGCGTTAGGCACGTAGCAATCATCCGGCGACGGGCTGATATACGAACGACTGCAGCAGCCCCTGCAGAAAGATGGCAACCCCGCGAAAAGCCGATGAGTGGAATCCGGGCAAGGCACGGGGAGGGGGGAGGGCCTGCGCCGTTCAGCCGCAGGAAACCTGGTCCAGCTCTGTTTCCTGGGAACGCAGATAAAGAGCCGCAGAAAACTGGGCCAGAGTGACAAGAACACTCTCACCCACATCCGCGGCAAGATCCCGTGGTGGAGGCGACGACGGACTCGCTCCGTATCCTGAATCGCCGGTCCACAGCGCCAGTCTCCAGCCATAGCCGCCGCACTCAATCGGGACCGAGTTTGCCTGCGCAGAGAAGTTGCAGACTACGATCGCGCTGCTTCCCGAGGGGTCTGTTCTGTGCGTCACCAGCCACTTTGCTTCGTCATCGAAGTCCGCGCGGACCAAGTCCTTGCGGCAGTTGTTCAGGCAGGCGTGCTGGCGGCGGAGCGCGAGCAGGTCACGGTACAGGCGCAGAAGCTCGGCGTGGGGCGAAAGACCCAGCTTCGACCAGTCCAATTTGCAGCGCTGGTAGGTCGTTTCCGCCTGCGGATCAGGGAAGTCGGTTCCCCCGTAGTATGCGGCATACTCCCGCTGGCGGCCTTTTCGCACTGCCGTTACCAGCTTCGGATCTCCATAGCTAGTGAAGAACAAGAAGAACGCTGTCTCGCCGTACTCCTGTCCCATGAAAAGTAGCGGCAGGAACGGTGAGCAGAGCAGCAGCGCCGCCGCCAGCTTTTGCTGGTCCAGGGAAACCAAGGAAGCCAGTCGCTCCCCCCTGCCGGTGTTGGCAACCTGATCGTGATTCTGTATGCATACAACGAACTGCTTTCCCGGGCGCCCTTCGGACGAGCTCCCATGACGGCGCCGGCGGTAGCGCGAGTAGCGGCCGTCGTATATGAATCCTTGGTGCACGGACTTGGCCAGGTCGCTGACAGAGCCAAAATCCATCAGGTAACCTTGCTGCTCTCCCGTCAGCAGCGTGTACAGCGAATGATGGAAATCGTCATGCCATTGGGCATCGAGCGCAAAGCCACCCGCCGAGCGGGGATTGATGATCCGGACATCGTTGAGATCGCTCTCTGCGATGACCCACGCCTGGCGCCCCAGGTGCCGCGCCTCCCGGTGGAAGGCTTCTGTCAGTTCGTCGAGGATGTGATGGGCGCTGAAGTCGTAAATGCCGTGAATCGCATCCAGGCGAACGGCATCGATGTGATATTCGGTGAGCCAGTAAAGAGCATTGTCGATAAAGAAACGGCGCACGCCATCGCTCTCCGGCCCGTCGAAGTTCAGGGCTGCTCCCCACGGCGTCCGGTAGGAGTTGGTGAAGCAGGGAGCGAAGTCGGGCAGGTAACTTCCTTCCGGCCCGAGGTGGTTGTAGACCACATCCAGAACCACCGCCAGTCCCCAGCCATGACAAGCGTCGATTAGCTTCTTAAGTCCGTGCGGGCCCCCGTAGGTGGTATGCGGAGCATAGAGGCTGGCGCCGTCATAGCCCCAGTTGCTTCCTCCAGGAAACTCCGCCACAGGCATGAGTTCCAACGCGTTGACTCCCAGTTCACGAAGGTAAGGCAGCCGGGAGATGATGGCCTCAAAGGTCCCCTCCGGAGTAAATGTGCCGGTATGGAGCTCGTAGATGACGAGAGTTTCCAGAGGGAGTCCCTTCCAGCTGGCGTCGGACCACGGAAATGCGCATGGGTCGACGACCCGGGAGGGGCCGTGCACGCCCTGGGGCTGCCAGCGAGACACCGGATCGGGACGTTGGCGCTCCCCCTCCAGAAGAAACGCGTAATCGGCTCCTTCCACCACGTCGGAAACCTTGACCAAGAATTCCGCGTCGGCATTGCGCGTCATCGCCAGCGTACGCGGATGCTCGTCCAGGATGCGCAGCGCAAGGCCGGTGAGCTTGGGCGCCCAAACCCGGAACTCCACTTCGCCGCCGTCGACCACGTTGGCCCCAAATCGCATTCTCCAGGATGGGCGCGCGCGACTAGCTGGCATTGTGCGGTCCTTCAAGGTTGATGAGCAGAGCCACCGCCAGGTGCGAAAACACCTCTCCGGCCGGAAGGACCAGGACGCCATCGCGTTCTTCGGTGGCCACGGTGCGACCTGTAAGGATCTCACGGTAATGCGTGGCGGCAACGTGCTTGCGCAGCACCACCGCGGTGTCGCTCCATGTCTCTCTGCCCAGCGGCGGACGTGCGTCTGCGTCCAGTTGCGCAAAGAAGCGACCGGCAAGCGCCATGACGGTGCACTCGCGCAGAGAACGGGCAAAGGCAATGATATGCCGGTGTCTTTGTCCAATCACGCGAAGCGGCGCATAAGTCCCTTGGGCAAAAAGCTCACGCTTCTCGCGTCGTAAGCGTAACGCCGCCCGCGTGAGGTAAAGTTTGATCCGGCCATCTTCAGGGGACTGCATTAATTCACCCACAAAACTCGCCAGATCCGTGTTCCCAACGGGACGAATCCGCTCCAGCAGCCGGCGTGAACTGTTATAGTCGACCGGACGCCGATTGTCCGGATCAGTCAGACTGAAATTCCAGCCCTCCGTTCCTTGGTAGAAATCGGGAATGCCGGGAGAGGCGATCTTCAGCAGGGTTTGGGACAAGGAGTTGAACATCCCGTTCCGTGCGATCCGGGTCTGAAAAGGAAGAAACTCCGCCAGGAACCGGTTGCTCTCAGAACGGTCCAGAATAGCGTCCAGGAAAGCTCGAAACGCGCTTTCGTATTCTGCGTTAGGATTCACCCAGCTGGTGTTGATCTTGGCCTCCCGCAGCGCCTTCTCCATGTGGGTGTGGATTCTCTCGACAAATGCGGAATACTCCGGCTGACTCACGGGAGACGTGGGCCATGCCCCCAGCAGCGTCTGGTACAGGAAATACTCCTCGTTGGCGGCTGGCACGCGATTGCCGGCAACCAGCATCTTCTTGTCCCGATTCAGCCGTTGCCAGGAACGAATTGCCCGGTACCAGTCGCTCGGAATCTCCGACAGCACATTAATGCGCGCCCGCACGTCCTCGCTCCGCTTGTGGTCATGCGTCGAAGTCGCCAGCAGCGCGTTATGCCATCCTGCCTGGCGAATCGCGTTCTTGGCATGGAAAACAGTGGGCGAAGTGCCGACCGAATCGGGTGTCCCCCCCACTTCATTCAGCGACAACAAGGGGCAATAACGATAGAAGGCCGTGTCCTCCAGTCCCTTCGCCATGACAGGTGCGGTCAGCTGCTGAAACCGCATCACGAACAGTCGCCGTTCGGCGCGGTCATTGTCGCTGATTCCGTCCGGGTCCTCCAGAAGCAGTACGCCCTGGATGAAGTCGAACAGCGACTCGCTGACCGCCGGGTTGCGGCGCTTGGCAGCTGCGATGGCCCTTCGAATGTGCTGTTGATCGTCGTCGTCAGGATGCAGGGAGCAGTCGCGAATATAAGTGCGGTACACGGGAAAGCACGCGATCACTTCTCGCAGGGCATCCCCCAGGCTTTCCAGCGTGAAGTCGCGCGACCAGCGCTGCTGCTCGGAGATCCGGTCGAGGCGTCGAGCCAGCACGGTCACTTCGCCGGCCATCGACACTTGCAAAACCAGCCGTTTGCATTCATAAACCAGGTCGCCGTAGCTTTGGGACCATCCACTGAACTGTTGATACAAACGCAGCAAAGCCCGCTGTTTGGAGCTGTCCACGAACAATCCATTGAGGAAGTTCAAGAACCCGTATCCTGTGGTTCCCTCGATTGACCAAGAAGGACGGAGTTCCTCATCTCCTATCAGGATCTTTTCAGCCGTCAGGAAAAATCGTCGTCGGGGACCGGGCTGACGCAGGTCCGCGGGCGCGCTGCCGACCACCGGGACCTGCTCCTGAACGTCTTCAAAGTATTTCTCCGGGTCGAACAGGCCATCGGGGTGGTCGATGCGCATTCCTGAAATGTATCCCCTCCGCACCAAGTCGAACACCAGGGCATGCACCGCAGAAAATACTTCAGGGTCTTCCACGCGGATCGCCGCCAGATCATTGATGTCGAAGAAGCGGCGATAGTTGATCTCATCCGCCGCAACCCTCCAGTAGCTGAAGCGGTAGGCTTGGTCGGCGAGCAGGCGCTCCAGCAGATCAAAGCTGTGTGGGTCTCCCTTGCGGCCGTTGATCGCCTCGAGTGCCCCGTCCAAGGCCGTGCGTGCGATCGGAATAGCATCCACCAGCCCGGCCAGGCGTCGTTTCACAATTTCTTTCTCCCGTTGTCGCTCACGAATTTTTTCTGGGTCTTTTTCATTTCTGGACGGCAAATAGGAGATAGCCGTGAGTATGCTTTCCAGCTCAAGCACCTGGTCGTGGGCCGCTCCCAGTTGTTCCCGCATCACCCGGAGCACTCGGTCCAGAACCAATCCCCAGGAGGAGGGCGCAACCGGGAAGCGAGTGCCTTGGCAATCGACGAAGAATGCACCGCCCTCGTAATCCAGCACCAGGAGCTGATTCTCCAGAGCGCGTCCGAACTGGTCCGGCAGATAGGGCAGCAGCACTTTGTCAGCGAGCTCGGCCTTGGGAGGATTCCAGTCAACATCGAAGTATCGGGAAAAAGGAGAGCTCGGCCCGTTTTCCAGGACATCCCACCACCAGGTGTTGGAGGAGTGGGTGATACACATGTGGTTCGGCACAATGTCCGCAATGAGGCCCATACCGCGTTGCCGGAGCTGTTCGGCAAAGCCCTGGAATTCTTCCTCGGTGCCGATCTCAGGATTGAAGCGCCTGGGATCGGTCACGTCGTAGCCATGCTGGCTGCCGGGATGTGCCATGAGAAACGGAGACGTGTAGCAGTGGCTGATCCCTAGGTCCTGCAGATAGTCCAGCAGCGACGCCGCCTGGGTAAAGGTGAAAAATCGGTTCAGCTGCAAACGATAGGTCGAACACGGGATGTGCAGGTGTTTTGCCTCAACCAGTTCACTCATGTCGTTGGGCTGGTTAACCTTTCCGTCGCGACGGCCGCAAGGGTTCACGGTTTGGGCAAGTGCACCGGCGTGATCACCGGAACCTGTCCGTCCGTCGGCGCACTGAAGTCTGCCACAGTCCCTGCCTGCCCGTCCCTCTCCGTGAACCTCACATATCCATGAGCTCTTACTAATCCTGTGGTGCTGGGCGTATCGCGAACAAAATCTCTCTCGCTATCGGAGTCCGGGTCCATGCTGTAACTCACTTCGCCCGCATGGCTGTTGCACCTGGGCCCGCTGTCATACGCGGCCGCCCCACCCACAACGCCTGCCGCTTCACAACCGACGGGCTTCTCCACATTCGCACGCAATGCCGCGCCCGGACTACGGTAACGAGCTCGGTGTGGGCAAAGCGCGGTTGTCATGAGAACATCGCCCTGGCCAAGCAACCCAGTTTCCATTTTCCATGAGTGTAACTCCAAGCGCTCGCGCCGATTGCACATCCCGGGCTCACCCGGGCGCCCGTTTCTCATTCACCTTGGCTCGTGAGGCCGTTGAGCTCCCGGTCGGCGTTCTCCGTCATCTGGGTGGCTGTTTGCCGCGAAATCAGGCCGTCATGCACCGCCTGCTCGATCGAACTCTTCTCGGCCGCGATCAACTTCATCCGCGCCATCTGCATCTCAGGAAGAATCCGCGATTCATCTTGGCCATAGATTTCGGCGACTTCGGTTTGAACCCGCTCGAGCCGGGACTCTAGTTCATGACGAAGCTGCTCATAGGCTGGTGACGAGATCGTGTGGTTTCTCCGCAGGTCCTCCAGTTCGGACTGTGCGGAGGCGATTGCGATCTGACGTACACGCGCGCGTTCGTAACCGTCTTCCCGGGTCGTGGTCATTCCCAGAACGTGCAGCAGCGGGGCAATGGTCAGGCCCTGGACGACAATGGTGAAGGCCACGACCGCAAACGTCATGGCCAGGATCTGCTCGCGATAGGGAAACTCGATGCTGAGACTTAGGGCCAGGGCCAGGGAAAGAGCGCCGCGGATGCCTCCGCCCACCAATACATGTTGCCAGCGCAGGGAAATCTTGGCGCTGAACAAGTTGCTGACCGGGACCAGACCGTAAACGGAGAGAATCCGGCCCAGAACCACAGCCCCGATCGCCAGCAGCGTAGCGCGCCAGGCGTGCAGCAGGGTTCCGACCCGAACCTGCAATCCGATGATGAGGAAGACCAGCGAATTGATCGCGAACGAAAAGTACTCCCAGAACGACCACAGCGCCACGCGGGTGCGTGCGCTCATGCCCACGCGCGCACCTAGATTGCCGATCAGCAGACCCGCTGTAACCGTGGCGATCACCCCCGACAAATGGAGCGCCTGCGCCACCAGATACGAGCTGTACGCCAGAACCATGGTCAGGGTAATCTCGATCTGAGGCTCGTCGATCCTCTCCGTCAGTTTGCTGAACAGGTAGCCCAGCGTCAGCCCGACCCCGCCTCCACCCAACACGTCGACAAGAAAGTTCTGAATGCCGCTCCCGATGCCAAGACTGCCCGAAGCCACGCCTGTCGCCAGAATTCCGTACAGAACCGCCGCCGTTCCGTCGTTGAACAGGCTTTCGCCTTCGACGATGACAGACAGCCGCTTCGGAACCGACACCTCCTCGAAGATCGACAACACCGAGATTGGATCGGTGGCCGCCGTGACAGTCCCGAACACCAATCCCACCAAGATCGGCAGACCGAGCACCCAATGCGCGGCAAATCCGGTGATCAGCGTCGCAGCCATGACACCCACAGTTGCCAGAAGCAAAATGGGCAGAGCATTCTCGCGAAGCTGCTGGACCTGAAGCTTCAAGCTTCCTTCGAACAGCAGAGCGGGAAGAAAGACCACCAGCGTGACGCTGGGAGTCAGCCAATCCGGCTTCTGGCTGATCAGATTTTGCAGGATGGGCAGATGGACCGAGCCGAGGATGAGTCCCCCCAGCACCAGCGCCACCGTGTATGGAATTCTGAGGCGCGCGGCAACGACGGCGATAATGGAGGCCGCAATCAACAGCCAGATCACGAATTCGACTGCAATGTTGGTTGTCATGCCCGTCTTCGCTAAAGACGATATTATCCTGCCCGGCCTCGCTATTCGTGGAGGATTGCGTCCCCCAACCCGCATTCTCCGCTTGTTGCCGCAAGGGCGGCGGGTAGCGCCTTTACGATTTTGGCGCTGGCGCAGCGACCTTTTCTCTCCGGTCACAGCGTGTTCGCTGTCCGAGATTCAGGCCGGGAGAGCCCATAAAACCATCGAAAACCATTTGGATATGGCTCCGGGCCGCGCCGGTAGCTGGTCGTGTTGGCGGCAAGTTTGTTGCGTGCTCTGTTTGCCAATCTGCAGGTCGTGAACGGACACCCGATGCGGGTGTGGGCGGCTATCGTAGTGGTTTAAGCGTGGCGGAGGCGCTGTGGAAGAAAAAGCCGGTCACTGGCGGAGCCGTCGGGCGGCATCAAAACCCAGATCATCGACGGCGTCACCGGCTACCTCGTTCACTCCCCAGAAGGAGCTGTTACCCGCACGGTGCAACTGCTGGATGACCCTGGCCTGTGCCGGCGCATGGGGGAAAATGGTAAAGTAGAACTCTTTCCTTACCCGCCACGTAAAGGATTACATGCTGGTCATGTTGGCCTTAGAGCATCCGGGAAAGGACGTCGTGTCCCTGAAATAGGTGGTGTTTCAGAAGCCATCTTTCAGCACACGCGCCTTCAGCCGCCGTGCCCTTCACCGAACAGTCGATCAGCCTTGCCGCATTGCAGGGATCCCCGAAATCGCCATAAGCATTTGTCCGAGACACGACTTGGCGGACTGTCTTTTGCCATGCCCAGCGGGTGACCAGGGTCAAGACCAGTTGCCAGATCAGTTCTGTGGCGTCCAGGACTGGGCTTTCTTTCGGGGCAGAGAAAGTTTCCCCGTCGAGCGCGCCGAAGAAAAGGCCCCTTGGCTTGCTTATTCGTGAGTGATCGCATCACAATGTCAGCATACGGGTTGGGTATTCCGAAACGGAAACGGGCTCACATGCCAACCAGGAACTGCCATGCATCTTAGCGCAAGGCGAAGACTGAGCCGCTTAGCATCCATCTCTCCGCAACCGTCTCAGACGGAGGTAAGCCATGCAGATTAGTCCCCTGGCGGGAACGCTCCCGGCAGCGTCAATGCTGGTGGACGTCCCCAAGCTCGTAACCGCCTACTACGTCCAGCGCCCGGATCCGGGCATTCCCGAGCAACGCGTCGTGTTCGGAACCTCGGGCCACCGCGGCTCCTCTCTGAATCTGGCCTTCAACGAAGCCCACATTCTTGCCACGACGCAGGCCATTTGTGCTTACCGCAGACGACACCGCATCAGCGGACCCCTCTTTCTCGGTAAGGACACGCATGCTCTTTCCGAACCAGCCTTTGCCAGCGCTCTCGAGGTTCTGGCCGCCAACCAGGTCGACGCCATGATCGCCGGCGGTGAAGATTACACGCCGACTCCTGCCATCTCCCATGCCATCCTTACCTACAACCGTGGTCGCAAGACCGCGCTCGCTGACGGCATCGTGATCACTCCTTCGCACAATCCTCCCGAGGATGGCGGCTTCAAGTACAACCCACCCACGGGCGGACCTGCTGATACCGCTGCCACTCGCTGGATCGAGACCAAAGCCAACGAATATCTCGCCAACCGCTTGCGCGGCGTGAAACGCTTGGCCTTCGAGCAGGCGCTTCGCTCCTCCACCACCCACAAGCATGACTACATCGATGCCTACGTCAACGACCTCGAAAACGTCATCGATGTTGAGGCAATTCGGGGTGAAGGCCTGAAGCTGGGCGTTGATCCCCTCGGCGGTGCCGGAGTTCACTATTGGCCCCGCGTAGCTGAACGCTACAAGCTCAACCTCACGGTCGTCAACGACGCGGTGGATCCCACCTTCCGCTTCATGACCCTTGATTGGGATGCAAGGATCCGCATGGACCCCTCCTCGCCCTATGCCATGCGGAGTCTCATCTCCCTCAAAGACCGGTTTGACATCGCGTTCGCCTGCGATACCGACCACGATCGTCATGGCGTCGTGACAAAAAGCGTGGGCCTGTTGCCGCCCAATCACTTTCTCGCTGTTTGTATCTCCTACTTGTTCTCGAATCGCTCGGAATGGCGCAAGGATGCCAGCGTAGGGAAAACCATCGTCAGCAGCAGCATCATCGATCGTGTCGCCGCGAAACTCGGCAGGAATCTCTACGAGGTGCCTGTCGGCTTCAAGTGGTTCGTCACCGGCCTGCTGCGTGGTTCTCTGGGCTTCGGCGGCGAGGAGAGCGCCGGGGCCTCGTTCCTCCGCCGCGACGGTACCGTCTGGACCACCGACAAGGATGGCATCGTCCCCGCGCTCCTCTCCGCCGAGATCACGGCCAACCGGCGGCGTGACCCCGGCGAGATTTATCGCGACCTTACCAAGGAACTGGGCGATCCGGTTTACGAGCGTATCGAAGCGCCCGCCACGTCGGAGGAAAAGGCCGTTCTGGAAAAGCTGTCACCCGAGCACGTGCGGGTGTCCGAACTCGCCGGGGAACCAATTGAAAAGATTCTGATCGCCGCTCCCGGCGACGGTGGGCCCATCGGAGGCGTGAAGGTAGTCGCGCAGAGCGGATGGTTTGCCGCTCGCCCCTCGGGCACCGAGGAGATTTACAAAATCTACGCCGAGAGCTTCCGGGGAAAAGACCATCTGCTGCGCATCCAGACCGATGCGCAGCAGATCATCCGTGGTGCGTTGGCGACGGCCGGCCAGACGGCTGCCTGATAGCCCGCAAGCTGGGAAATCAAGATGATCAATCAAGGCACCGTCAGTTCCACTGAGAAGTCTCTTCTTCCCGCCCTCACCGAGCTTGCCTTGGACTTGCGCTGGGCCTGGAACCACTCGACCGACGAGCTCTGGAAACGGCTCGACCCGGAGCTCTGGGAACTCACTCACAATCCTTGGGTGGTGCTGCAGACGGTTTCTCGACAAGCCGTTCGCCATGCCTCTGCTGATCCCGTTTTCTCCAGGAAGGTGGAGCAGATGCTTCTCCGCAAGCATGAACTCGAGGGCACACCGGCATGGTTTCAAAAGGTGCATCCTGGCACCGATCTCACCCGAATTGCGTACTTCAGCATGGAATTCATGGTGAGCGAAGCCCTGCCTATCTATTCCGGAGGACTCGGCAATGTGGCCGGAGACCAGCTCAAGGCAGCAAGCGATTTGGGGGTCCCGGTGGTGGGCGTCGGCCTCCTATATCAACAGGGTTATTTCCGTCAAGAAATTGATCGCAACGGTTTTCAGCGAGCTCTCTATCCCTTCAACGACCCTGGGCAACTGCCCATCCGACCGCTGCGCGATGCGAACGGCGAGTGGCTGCGCATCCCCCTTCATCTCCCGGAGGCTACGCTCTGGGTGCGCAGCTGGCAGGCCCAGGTCGGCAGGACCAAACTGTTCTTGCTGGACACCAACGACCCCGCCAATCTGCCGACTCATCGCTGCATCGCCGGCGAGTTGTACGGGGGAGGATCTGAGCTGCGTCTCCAGCAGGAACTCGTACTAGGGCTGGCGGGCTGGAGACTTCTGTCCGCCCTCGGGCTTCAGCCCGAGGTCTGCCACCTGAACGAGGGGCATGCTGCCTTCCTGGTCCTGGAACGCGCGCTCAGCTACATGCAGGAGCATGACCAACCCTTCGACGTTGCCCTGACCATAACCCGGGCCGGAAATCTCTTCACCACCCACACCCCGGTCGAAGCGGGCTTCGATCGTTTCACCCCAGAACTGATGCGACAGTACTTCGGGAAATATGCCCAGCAGGTACTGAGGATCGAATTTGACGAGCTGATGGCCCTGGGACGACAAAACCGCTTCGATCCCTCTGAGCCCTTCAACATGGCCTACCTGGCGATCCGTGGAAGCGGCGCGGTCAACGGCGTAAGCCAACTCCATGGCAAGGTCAGCCGCAAAATCCTACAGCCACTGTTCCCCCGCTGGCCCGAGGTTGAGGTCCCAGTCGGCCACGTGACCAACGGTGTGCATGTCCCCACCTGGGACTCGGCCGAGGCCGACGCTCTTTGGTCTACCAAGTGCGGTGAAGAGCGCTGGCGCGGAGCCCTCGACAGTATCGAGCGTCTGAATACCGTCACCGACCACGAACTCTGGGCACTCCGCACCAGTGCGTGCCAGTCTCTGGTCAAGTACGCGCGCAAGCATCTGTCGCGGCAGCGCACTTACCAGGGGGCGTCGGCGCAGGAGATTGCCCAGGCCGAGACCATTTTCGATCCGCACGCCCTGACCCTCGGTTTCGCGCGCCGCTTCGCGACCTACAAGCGCCCTAACCTCCTCCTCCATGACCCCGCGCGGCTGGTCCGCATCCTTACCAACCGGGAACGGCCTGTTCAATTGATCCTGGCCGGTAAAGCGCATCCGCAGGACCGTGGCGGCCAGGCCATGATCAAGGAATGGAGCGACTTCATCACCCGTCCCGATGTCCGCTCCAACGTCGCTTTCCTTAGTGATTACGATGTGCTGTTGACCTCCCATCTGGTGCAAGGTGTCGATCTCTGGCTCAACACGCCGCGGCGTCCCTGGGAGGCTTCCGGCACCAGTGGCATGAAGGTCCTGGTCAACGGTGGCTTGAACTTGTCCGAACTCGACGGCTGGTGGGCGGAAGCCTATTCCCCCGAACTCGGTTGGGCGATCGGCGACGGACAAGAGCATGGCGAGGACCCGAGCTGGGACGAACGTGAGGCTGAGGCCCTGTACGACCTCCTGGAAAGGGAAGTAGTGCCTGCTTTCTATGCCCGTGACCAGCGCGGAGTCCCCACCGCCTGGGTCGCGAAAATGCGCGCCAGCATGGTGCAGTTGACCCCGAGGTTCTCGTCCAATCGTGCGGTACGCGAATATGTGGAGAAGTACTACCTGCCGGCGGCCGCCGCGTATCGTGAGCGGGCCGCCCATGGGGGCGAACTTGGGGTCGACCTATCGAACTGGTACAAGTCGATTGCGCGGTCCTGGTCAGACTTGCGGTTCGGCACGGTGACCGCGCAAAAGCAAGGCGACAACTATGTTTTTGAGGTACAGGTCTTCCTCGGACAACTCGATCCCCCTGCCGTCGAGGTTGAACTGTACGCTCAGCAGACTGAGAGCCGGGGATTCCGACAGAAGATGACGCAGGCGCCGTCGCCCAATGCCCCAGCTGGCTATCGAGTGTACTCCTCACGCGTACCGGCTAACCGCCCGGCAAGCGACTATACCCCGCGCCTCATTCCGTCTAACCCCAGGCTCTCGCTGCCCCTTGAAGCCAACCAGATTCTGTGGCAGCGCTGATCCGGAGCCTGTGTCACCGCTGGTCGGGAGGCTCGGGATGGGCAGCAGTTCTCGGAAGACCGCGCGCGATCTTGTAAACATGCTCGCGCTTCGTGCTCAATCGAGATTCGAATTCTGCTGGGGCTTCAGACGCAGCGTCGACGTTGCGGCTACTCCGCGTCGCAAGGTGCTCTAGCCCAAATCCCTGACTCACGGTTACCACCAGAGCAATGGCGCCAGGCCGAGCACCGCCAGACTCGCCAGAAAGCAGAAACCCTGAATTCCTGTTTTCTTGCCCGCCAGAACGTATGCGTAGATCCCTTTGATGAAGTTGTTGCTGGCAGCGGCGATGAGGACGGCGACGGCCGCAACCTTCAGCGGGGTAACCGTGCCTGCCGCTTGGGTCATCCCCAGGATGAAGGGATCCACATCCGTCACCCCCATGACGGCCGCAAGCGTATTGACCCCCGCTCTCCCCAGGTAGGTCACGGCCAACTGGGTTGCCACGATCATGGCTAGAAACAGGATGGCGAACAGAAAGGCGGCCAGCAGTTCCAATGGATTCTTGGGTTCGAACTCGCGCTTCACCGCCGCGCCCCCTGCGTCAGGTCTGCGGCACCACAACCATCCCGTCGCAACGGCCAGGCCCGCAAGGGCGAGAAACCCCGGCGCCAGCGTAAGCGCCAGGCCGCGATTGAAGATCGCAACCAGAACCACAAGACGGACATACATCACGCCCGAGGCGATCAGGATGGCGCCCGCGAACAGGTGAGGATGTTCCTCGCGTGCCGCCCGTCGCGATATCACGACTGTCGTAACCGTCGACGAATATGCTCCCCCCAGGAATGCGGCCAGCACCACGCCGCCACGCTCCTTTGTCACCTTTTGTAGAACGTAGCTGCCATAGGAAATGGTGCTTACAGCGACCACTACAAGCCAGGTCTTGAATGGGTTGATGTGAAAGCGTCCCAATTCCTGCCTCGGCAGTATGGGCAGAACGACTGCCGTGAGCAGCAGGAACTTCGAGAAAGTGAGAATCTCGTCCGGAGGAATCCGGGTGGACAGCCTCTCGAGGACTGTTTTCAGTTCCAGCAACAACAGGCTGGCCACGCTCAAGGCGGTGGCGATCCAGAAATGCCCGTTGTAGATCAGCGCCCCTACCAGAAACGTCGCCAGGCCCGACATCTCCGTAGTGACCCCGGCCGTCTCCGACGTGGAGAGCTTGCGCCAGTAAGACAACAACAAGAAACTGCCCACCACCAGAAAACCGATCGTCAGAGGAATCAGCTGCGCACCGGATAGAAGGGCCACCGAGTAGCCAATCAGCCCAATCAGCGGAAACGTCCGCACTCCCCCGAAGACGTAATGCCCCCCGGCAACCTTGTGTTCTTCTCGCTCCAGCCCGATCAGAAACGACAGGAACAGAACGAGAAGAATCTTCAGCGCCTCTGGCGGAATCCACTGAATCGGATTCACGATAGCCTCTCTGAGACCCGCATTCTTTCACAACTGCATCCCAGCAACCATACCAAGAGGGATTCATGGGGGCGCCGCGAAGACTGTTGCGCCAGCGTTGCGGAAGATTTCGGGACAGGGCAGCCACCATTCCGGACCGGCGCCGGATACAATGAACCCTCAATCGACCCCACGCTAGGTCATCCTCGGCATCGATAGAGCAGACGTTGCCTGTGCCTCGTAAGCAGCCGCGAGGTGGCGCTTCGGTCAGCAGTTTGAATCGGGCGATCGGGAGAGATGAGCGTTTCGTGCGCCTCACGCAGCCAACAGCGTGGACGGCCAGACTCCACAATTCAATAGTCTCCATCCTTGCTACAGTACAGCTACCACCAGCCCTGGCAAATCTGGCAGTCACCCACTTCCATGCCAATAATGCAACCTTCTCGTTGCGCTGGGTCTTCTAAGTAGGTTCTCGGATCAACAAGATGTGACGACAAGATGGCTCTGAACAGGAATCTGGAATGCGGCTTATCTGAAACCAACAATGTTTGTCTCCCGCAGCGCGGGCGACGCTTGCGTAAGAATGGGCAGAAATTGCGGTTTCGCTGCGGAAATGACGCTCCGTGGGAGACCTGCGTCGGCGGACTCGTTTATAGAGGGAATTGTCGTTCGTCCCACGGTGCTTGGAAACCCGCACTCAACGCGCACTGCTTACGGCTTCGAAAGACTGCCTGATTGACCGGCTTGTTTGAGAGCATTTCCGCTACCATGGAGTGAGGACGGGTTCTGAAACGGCCGCGCTCGCGACGGTGGTGCGTTACCGGGGGAGCCGACGGAGGGCGGTCGCTGAGGGGACGACCGTTCACGGCCATGATGTTTTCGACAAATCCTCCGCGGTTCAAGCCTTCGTGCCTCATGATCGGGGGAGTGGGGCGGGATATTTCTCCGGCTTATTTCCAGGACACCACACTCACAGGCTGCCGCAAAGTCCCCTGCCGTGAGCGCGGCAAGTTTCCTCGGAGGGAGTGTTGAAATCACAAATCAAGCTCGGCACCGTCTTCGGCGTTGAACTGGGCCTGCATTACAGCTGGCTGGTCATCGCGCTCCTCATCATCTTTTCGCTGGTTACTCAATTCCACTCCGTGAACCGCAATTGGAGCGACGGGCTCGTGTGGGGCGTCGCAATTGTGACCGGCATTCTTTTCTTCGCATGTCTGTTTGCCCATGAACTCTCGCATGCCCTTGTGGCCCAGGCTCGCGGTATCCCCATCCATAAGATCACCTTGTTCTTGCTCGGCGGCGTCGCGCAAATCGAAAAAGAAGCATCCGACGCCCGCACCGAAACTGGATGGCCATCGTCGGCCCTTTCACCAGCGGCGTCCTCGGGCTGATGCTGCTCGCCCTCGCCTGGGTTTGCGGCTGGGTGCCGCGCTCTCAACCGGCAACCCCCGGAATCGCTCTCCTGGTCTGGCTTGGCTACATCAATCTCCTTCTGGGCGCCTTCAACATGATTCCGGGGTTTCCCCTCGACGGCGGCCGAGTCCTGCACGCCATCCTCTGGTGGATTCTGGGTGACGCGGAGCGCTCCACGCGTGCCGCTGCGCGGATCGGTCAGATCATTGCCGTTTTCTTCATCGGCTCGGGAATTCTCCAGTTTTTCCAGGGAGCCGCACTCGGAGGCTTGTGGGTTGCCTTTATCGGTGGTTCCTTCTACAGGCCGCCGGCGCTGCCTATCTACAGGTTCAGGCCGGCGCCCTTCTTCGTGGCCTGCGCGTCAAGGACGTCATGTCTACCGATTACACCACGGTGGATCCCAACATGTCCCTGCAGCAATTCGTCCACGAACAATTGCTCCGTACTGGACGGCGTTGCTTCCTGGTTGTCCAGGATTCGCGCCTGCTGGGTCTGATTACGCCCAACGAAGTGCGCGGCGTCGAGCCGCAAACCTGGCCAGATACCGCCGTGCGTGCCGTGATGCGTCCGGCGGATAAGCTTCATTTCGTCTCGCGCGAGATGCCCGCCATGGAGGCCCGGCAGATCATGCGACAGGAAGACGTCAATCAGCTACCCGTCATGTCCGACGGCGGAGTGGATGGTATTGTTACCCGGGCCCACGTCCTCCAAGTGCTGCGCTCCCGCGCAGAGCTGAATTCGCCCCCCATTCTCCCCCGCGCCGCTTGAGCAGTGGGCCCTTAGGACGGTGCGGCGGCGGGCGTCGGGCCCGTCAAACGGACAGCCCCTGAGCTCACCATTCGTCTTACTGCGCGCCCTCCGAGCCCGAACAAACCGACCGTAGCGGCATCTCGCCGGCGTTCCCCATCCGGCGGCAAGGAAACCAGCCCGAGTCGGTGGCGCGGCCGCGCCAGGCACAAATCCAGCCAGACCTGCCGCGGCGCAGGCCGGTTCCCAGGCTGTGGATCTGGGTAAAGGCCTTGAGCATGATCCCGAGAGCCAACAGCCCGATGACTAGGGAGATTCCAAGAAGCCGGGGCCTGTTGACCCTTGGGACAGACAGAGACTGCACGAGGACCCATTTCCATAGCGTGGGTAGCCGCAGTCCCCATGCGCCGGATGACATACCCTCCTGTGGCGCGCCTCGCCTGGTAGCACCGGCATGTTGTCGGCTGTTGCAGGACATCCCTGCCGTCGCCCGGCCCGGAAGCCGCCCCACCCCCTCAGAAATGCTCGGTCTTGCCCCCGTACTTCACCACGCCCGTCGATTGATCGATGCGCTCGCTGATACGCGCAACGTCCTCGTTCGTATAGGTGCGACTCGCTTTCTGCCCTGTGCCCGCGGCAGGCACAAGTTGCGCCACTCCCACTGCTACACTCCCGATGCCCAAGTTGAATTCGCCCGCTTTGGCCGTCGCCACAGGTGCCGAGCTCGCTCCTGTCGTCCCCGTGGTCCCATAGAAAACCGGCACGGTCTCCACCCCGATGGCTGGGGGCGCGATGAACTCATTGGAGAGGGTTGCGTTGGTGGCTCCCGCCACATTGCCAAACGTCGCATTGCTGGCCCCAGCCGCCGCTGGAGAAATGGTGGTCAACGACACCGAGGGTGTGGTCACCAGCGGAACAAAAGGAGCAGCGTACGCGCCCGGTGCCCAGTTGCTGGCCGTGCCTCCAATGACCACAACCTGCGCTCCGGCCAGCACCGAGAGCAGCAGGGCAAAACCGAGTGCCTTCAGCAGTCGCATAAATCCTCCAGGAACCTCGGATAGTCTTACCGTCTCTCTGGCTGCCGGATCGGGGGAGAATCCCCGCCAGAGCGACCCCGTTCTGGATCGATTATACGATTGCACGGCTCCTTTTCCTATGGCCAACGTAGGCCCACAGCCTCCAAACCCCGCTCCAGGCAACGCTTTTCACCCGGTTCGACTCCCGTCCTCGACCCCGGCCGCCTGCCCCGCCTCTGCCTTTGCATCTTGCTCCCGTGGGAGTTTCATGTCTCGGGACGACGGACTGCTGGTCCATTCTCTTCGACCAGTCCACCTGCGAAGCTTGGGCGGGGACGTCGGGATCGTCATCCCCCGGCTGAGTCCAGCCATCAGTCCAGCACCTTCTGCCAGCACGACCGCTCATCTTCCAGAGCCTAGGAATCTGAGCTCCCGGCGCCTCCGCGCCAGCTTCCAACCGACCTTATCTAAGTCACGCGATTGATGGCCGCACCACGCGGTACCCGGGTTGTGCCGTCAGTCAGGGGAAGCGATCGGAGAGTGCCTTGGCGGGCTGAAGACGATAGCGTTGCGGCAGAAGGCTCGGCATCGCGGACTGCGCAAAGCGCACTGGATCTTTACCCTTGCCTGCGCCGCCTACGATCTGGTACGCCCGCGAAACCCGCAGTTCAGACGGCGTCGACGTCTGTCTCCCGTCGCATCGAGTTAGAACCCACGATGGAAGCCACGGAATCCCAACCGTGCGAAACACCCTGTGGATCAATTTTGCAAAAGTCTCGAGGGCAGCCTGAAGGGTGGGGGTTCTGTTACCGTGGCCGGCCACCTGAAAACCAAGGGTGTACCGTTCGCCTGCCTGAATCGTGCCGGTACGCTTTGTGGGCCGCCTTCCGGCGGCCCCTGAAACCTGAAACTCTAAAGCTTGCTCTCAGTCTCCCGCCACCGGTTCCGCCTCCGCCGCCTTCGGCGCCGACTTCACCCCCAACGCCCCCAGCGGAATAAACCCGCCCTCCGACACCGCCGTCTTCTCCTTCAGCACCACTTCCCGGTACAGCGCCGCCATCCGCGCGTTGTACGCCGGATCGTTTTTCTGCTTCTCTTCCCGCGCCCGCAGCTTCTCCTCCCGCGCGTTCTTCGCGATCCCCAGCCGGTCCAGATCGTGCTGCTCTTCGTTCGTCACGATCTCATCCTTCAGCACCAGTGAATGCTCGGTGTTTTCCAACTGCACCTTCTTCCCGCCCGCGAAGATCTCATGGCGCCCATGCTCTTCGTACCACTTGGTCAGTGTCGCCGTCATGTGCATTTTCTCGATAATATTGCGCCAGCCGATGCCCGTGTTGTACGCGCAGAAACTGATCTCCCCTTCCTGGGTGGCGTAGGGAATGATGCACTGCTCGGTTCGCCGGAAATCGTAGTTGAACAGGTCCTGGAACCACATGCCGGCGATAAACAGAAAATTCCACCGGTCCTGCCGCCGCTTCATCACGTCCTCGATCGTGCGGTCCGGCCCCACCTTCCCGTAGTTATGCCCCGTCGCATTGAAGTTCTTGTCGAACTTCTTCAATAGGTCGATCAGCTTGAAATGCGTCGGCGCCTGGAACGGATCGTAGTTCTTCATCAGGCATAGCGCCATGCCGAAGATGGTCATGCGCTTCCCGCGCGCCGCGTCGTTCACCTTGGCGATGTCCTTCGCCAGTTGGTCTCCGTGCAGGAACGCCGTCACCGGCACCGCTTCCTTGGTCTCCTTGTCGATCATCACCGCCATCCCCGTCCCGCAATTCGGATGGCAGCCGCACGACAGCTGTCCCCAGTTATTGTTCGCGTCCTTGGCGTGCATCAGGTCAGCCCAGTCCGAAAACGTCCCCATGAACGAAATCGGGAACCAGTCGCGCGCCGGCTCACCCAACCCGGTCTGGTTTTTTACGTCGTGCGCCAGGTGCGACAGCGTATAGCGCTGCGCCGCCCGCCGCTCATCCGTCACCGCCTCGTCGCGTCCTGTGAACGACACCGGCTGGAACGACAGGAACCCGATCTTCTTCGGATTGTCCAAGGCAAACTTCACGATGCGCCCCACCTGCTCGTTATTAATGCCATTGACGATTGTGATCACCGGCACGATCTCCACTCCGGCCTTGTGCAAGTTGTCAATCGCCTTCAGCTTCACATCGAAAAGGTTCCCGACCTTGCGGTGCGCGTTGGCTGCATTTCCGATCCCGTCAAATTGCAGGTACGCATACCGCAGCCCGGCTTCCGCTGCTTGCTGCGCAAACTCCAGGCTCTTGGCGAACTCGATCCCGTTCGTCGCCGCCTGCACCGAGTTGTACCCTACCTTCCGCGCATACCGCACCGCATCCAGAAAATAAGGAGACAGGGTTGGCTCTCCCCCCGAAAACTGCACCGACATCTGCCGCTTCGGCTTAATGGTGATGGCATTGTCCAGCATCGTCTTGATGTCATCCCACGTCAGCTCGTGCACAAATCCCACCTGGTTCGCATCCATAAAACACGGATCACACATCATGTTGCAGCGGTTGGTCAGGTCGACAGTGAGGACCGAGCCGCGACCGTACTTGATGGTGGAGGTGCCGTGGTGATGGAGCTTCTCGTCGTTGTGGGCAAGAATGTCGCGGCCAGGGAAGACGGTTTCCAGGTGACGGGAGAAGGTGGGGTCGATGGACATGAGGTCTTCGAAGTGGCCGTGCTTGGGGCAGTCCTTGACCATCCAGATTTGGCCGTCGCGTTCAACGATCTGGGCCTTGATTTCGCCGATCTTTTCGTTGAGGAGGATCTCGTGGGGGAGTTCACCGTCGAGAATCTGCTGGCGGATTTCGGGCACGCAGCGGGGACAGAGCGAGTCGGTCGAGCGGGGCCAGCCGAGAGGGGGCTTGGATTTTTCGTAGGACTTGAGCAGGGGCTTGTCGGACCATTTGGGAGTGGGCGAAGGGTTGGGCTTAATCCGGTTGAGGCGTTCGAATACAGCCCACACGCCTGTCGCAGCGAGGGTAGCGATCTTCTCCATGTACTTCACCGGCTTATGCATGTCCTCTCCCTTTCCACATGTTGGGAAGCGATGGCGAACCTCGAGAGAGCTGCCACGTATTCCCTGGGTTACACTCTGCCAGGCTTGCTCTGCTTTTACCTTCACAGCCACGGACCGGGGTGTCCGCGATACACGTTCTCTGTTTCGTATCTTATTGAAGGCAAGGGAGAGAATCATCCGGAAGGCAACGAAAGGGGCAAAATCGAGGCTGAGCGGTAGGAATAGCTCGTTAATCGGGGCTAAAGCGTTGAAAGAAAAGAGCGAACCCCGACCGGGGAGGGATGGGCGCCCAGGACTGGGCGAAAGCGGAGAATCAGCGGAGGCCGAAAAACCGTCGAGCCCTGAAGGCGCGGAAACATGGAGAAACAAGGGGATGTGGTCAGGGGAATCAACCGGGAGCGGGGGGTTAGACTGAGAGGTCCGCGCCGGAATTGTGGATTTCCACTTCCCGACATTCGCGAGATTTTCCCGGCAGTTCTTATCGAGATTCTTTTCAACGGTGGTGGCCATGCGTTCGTCGCCGGATGTGGTGATCGTCGGTAGCGGGATGGGAGGAGGGACGCTGGCCAACCGGCTAGTGGTGCGGCATGGCATGAAGGTCACGATGCTGGAGCGCGGCGGATATCTGCCGCAGGAGGCCGAGAACTGGGATGTGCGGGCGGTCTTCCATGAGCAGAGATATGTGCCGGAGGAGAAGTGGTTCGACAAGCAGGGCGTGGCGTTCCGTCCGGGGACGTATTACTACGTGGGGGGCAGCAGCAAGATGTTTGGTGCGGCGATGCTGCGGCTGCGGGAGAGGGACTTTGAGGAACTGGAACATGCAGGCGGGGTGTCGCCGGCGTGGCCCATCACGTATGCGCAGCTAGCCCCGTACTACGACCTAGCCGAGGAGATGTACGGCGTGCACGGCGAGGCCGGGGCGGATCCGACGGAGGCGGCGGGCAGGGGGAAGTATCCGTATGCGGCGCTGGCGCATGAGCCGGTGATTGAGCGGGTAGCGGAGGCGCTGAGGGGGCACGGCATGAAGCCGTTTCCGCTCCCCCTGGCGGTGCAATTGCACGAGGGCGGGCCATGCGTGCGCTGCCGGACGTGTGATGGCTTTCCCTGTAAGGTGCACGCGAAGACCGATGCCGAGGTGGCGGCGGTGCGGCCGGCGCTGGCGACGGGCAGGCTCGAGCTAAAGCTTCATGCCAAGGCGACACGGTTGCTGCTGACGGCGGATGGCCGCCGGGTGAACGCGGTGGAGTACGAAAGCGACGGGCGCACGGAGCGGATCACAGCGCCAGTGGTGGTGCTGGCGGCGAGCGCGGTGAATTCGGCAGTGCTGCTGCTGCGGTCGGCCTGCGAGAAGGCACCGCGCGGTGTGGCGAACTCATCGGGGGTGGTGGGGCGGCACTACATGGCGCACAACAACACGGCCCTGATGAGCGTAGGGTGGGAGCTGAATCCGACGAACTTTCAGAAGACGATCTGCATCAACGATTTCTATTTTGGGGATGAAGAATTCAAGTATCCCATGGGGAATATTCAGGGGCTGGGCAAGTTGCAGACGGGGATGCTGACGGCGAAGCAAAGATTCCTGCCCGGGTTCGTGGGAGACCGGATGGCGCGGCGCAGCGTGGATTGGTGGATCATGTCGGAAGACTTGCCGGATCCCGAGAATCGGGTGATCGTTGACGGGGAGCGGATCCGTTTGCACTACACGGCGAACAACATGGCAGGACACAAGCGGCTGGCGAAGCGGATGGTGGAGCTGATGAAGAAGATCGGTTTCGGGCTGAACCTGGTGAAGGACATGGGAGGGCTGTCGGTGTCGCACCAGTGCGGGACGGTGCGGTTCGGGAGTGATCCGGAGAGGGCGGCGCTGGACGAGTATTGCCGGGCATTTGATCATGAAAATCTCTTCGTGGTAGATGCCTCGTTTTTTCCGTCGTCGGCGGCAGTGAATCCGGCGTTGACGATTGCTGCGCAGGCGATCCGGGTGGCGGACCATATCGTAAACATGAGCTGAGGGGCGGAGCCTAGGGGTAGCGGTAGGTGCCAGGCGAGGTCTCGCGAGTCGGGGCCGCGCTACACGAGCCGTAGAGGGGTGTGCTACGGATTTACCCGTAGCAGCACCAGCGTTCCGCCTTCGAGCTTCACATTGCTCTTTTCGGAACTAATCAGGGAACCTTGCGCCGGGTTGGCCGCGGGGGAAAGCGTCAGGTGGGAGAAGCCGACGACGCCCTGCGTATTGCTGTTGATCGGCGGCTGCTCCGGGGTTGAGGTCGGAGGGCGGGTAGGGGTTGTGCCACCGACCGGAACTCCCGGTTGTGGCGGCATTCCTGCGCCCCCGCTCGGGAGCCCACCCGCGCCTGGCCGTGTGCCGCCCAGGCCGGGAGCATTTCCACCAACCGGACTGTTGTTCTCATTCGGCGGGGAAGGAGCGATGATGGCCTGAATGGACACGGGCAAGGTGACGTCAGCTCCGTTCTTGATGACGAGGTGATCGAAGGCGAGTCCGAGTTGTGATTCCTTTTGCTCTTTAGTGCGGGCCTGGGCTTGAGTGACGTGGCCCAGTACCTTGGAGTCGCTGGGCACGACCACCTCGCCGTTATCAGCCTTCAGGTCCACAGACACTTTCGCCTCGACGGGGTCGCCGGCCTTCGCTTTCTTGGCGTCGAGGGATTTTGCCAGCGTTACTGGGAAAACGGTGCCAGGCGCGATGAGGAGAGCCGCAGCCGGCTGGCTGGAGGCTGATTGTGGGGGTGTGGTGGTGGCGGGGGTCTGCAGGCCGCGTTGGCTCGCCTGCCCGAGAGCTAGCCCGCCGAGCAGAAGTGCCCCAGCGAAGCGTAGGGCGGAGAGTCTGTGCATCGAATCGTCTCCCTTCATTCCTTGATTCAGCTTCTCGGACGCGCTCGGTTCCCTCGTCTTTAGATGCAAGGGCAGAGACAAGAGTACAACGGGGGAGCGTCTCAAAGAACCAAAACTGGCATATGTCTGCAGACACGAACAGCCAAACAGACCACCCTCATGTTGACGGTTGCGTTGTGCTTGTCAAAGAAAAGGGGGAAGCCAAAGAGCGGGCGGGACCTCGGCGCTACCGAAAGGGTTCGCGGCTCACTGGTGGCGGAGGACGATGAGTTCGAGGGCAGGTGGGGGCAGGGAAGTCGCGATTTCAAAGTGGTGGCCGCTAGCCAGGGTGTGCTGGACGAGGCGGAAATCTTCGGTCGCGGTCAAGCGGTAGCGCTCGATGGTAAAGGCTCCTTCGCCCCAGGGAAGGTTCTCGACCAGGAGGTGGTAGCCGCGGTTGTTTTCATAGTGGATGTCCTGTCGCGGGGGCAGGGATTTGAGCTTGGAGAAGTCGGGGACGGGCATATTCTTAGGCCACGCTGCTCGAGGCACAGTCATGGGGCGGGGATGGAGGCTCGCGGGGATTTCGTAGTTGCTGATGAGAATCTGGACGCTGTTCTGGTCGCGGGAACGACCGGCGATTGCCGCCAGGCCGACGGTGTCGGCACCGCTGAGGGTAAGCCGCTCGGGGGTGTCGAGCATTTTGCCCACGGCGACCAAGGTATAAGCGGGCTTGAAATATTCACCGTGCCGGTCGAACAGGCCCATCCAGGCGGCGTCAGCGCGGTAGAAGTGAGCGATGTCCACGGAGGAGTCCTCGAGGTAGATGAGGACATCGCCCATGAAGGCGGCGTTTTCGATGCCTTGGAGGCGCGGGCGTTCGGGATCGGTGAAGTCGGGGGTGAGGTTCCATTCGCTGAGAATGCTTTGGGCGCTGTGGAAGCCTTGGGCGTCGAGGAGCGCGCGGAGCTCGGCGGCGATGCGGTTGAAGTCGTAGGGATCGGCGGAGGTCATGGTGTAGTGGTGCCAGGAGTAGAAATCAAGTGGCACGTGGTGCTGGGCACAGTATTCGAGAAGCCCGTCGCGGAAGGGGCCGCCGTCGTATGCGAAGGCCTTGGCGTCGGCCCCCACCTGCAGTGAGGGATCCACGGATTTGAGGGCGTGGGCCGTCTTCTCGTACAGCGCGTAGAAGATCTCGGGAGTATCCGTCCAGAAGAAGGGCGTGTCGGGCTCGTTCCAGAACTCCCAGTAGCGGACTTGGTCGTGGAATCCCTGGGCCCAGCCCTGGTTGTAGTGCAGGGCGATGTGCTTGACGACGGAGGCGAACTTGTCGGGGTTGGGGAGCGAGGTGTAGTCGGCGCCCCAGCTGCGACCGACACGGTAGTAGACCTGGGCGCCGGCGGCGCGGATGCCCTGAATGACCTTGTCGGTGGGAGCGAAGTTGTAGCTTGCCGGATTCTCGGGGTCGGCCTTCCAGTCAGGAAAGATGGCGGCAGCGTTGCCGGCTTTGACCACGCGGATGCGCTGTTCGGCTTCGGGGAGGAGCCAGGCGAGGAGTGCATTGTCGTTGGAGAAGCGGGCGTCAATGTCGGTGGGGCCCATGGTGTCGTGAGTGCGGATGGTGTCAATGTGGAGGTCTTTATATTGGCGGACGAGGTTGGGGAGGCCGTCCATGATGGGAGTGGGGACACCGTTGACGCCCTGGAAGGAACGGATGGTGCCGGCGGGCTTAGAGGCGTCGACGCGTATGTCGCGAAAGCCGGCGGAAGTTGGGTGTGGGGTGGTCTGGCAGAAGGCGGAGAGTGAGGCGGCGATCAGGAAGGCGGGAGTGCAGCGAAACATAGAACGTCTCCTTGAGGATTGGAGCGGACAGAGCAAGCTACTCCCGGGGGCATGGCGGAGACAAGCCCGCGTGGTTGCGCTGAGAGAAGCCTTCAGTCGCCGAGGGCGCGGAAAGATGAGAATGGGGAAAGGGGGCGAGCATCTCCCGACTGAGGGCAGGACATTCTGCCTGCAGTTTCTTCTGTTTTACGGACCGTGATCGCCCTAATTTTCGCGGATAAAGGTGGCTTTCTTGGCGGTTTCGTGCTGCTTTTTCAGCGTGCGGGCTAGGTCGCCCAGGGGAGTGGATTGGGATGGTGGCGCGACTTCCCAGAGCGGCCGTTCTCCCTGGGCGGAGGTGTAGGAACCGCCAAGCAGGCTCTGTTCACGCGACATCGAAGCCTGGCTGGCGTGCTCGGGATGGCTGGTCTGGTGCAGGGGTTGGGGCTGGCCGTTCATCGCCGAGACGGCGGCTTGGCCCCAGGTGAGGGAAGCGTAAAGCAGGCAGGACAACAGCAGGATAGTTTTCATCGCACTCGTCTCCAAATATGGAAGACTCCTGGGCTCGTTCGGCGAGCGATGCGCCCACCGATCCTCATCGGGTACCTCGCGAGTGTAATGGTCATAGGGTCCCCCGCGGGCTGTGAGGCTCCGCTAGGAACGGTGCAAGCCAGGGGCCAAATGGACGGTGGGCAAATGTAGGGTTAGCGCTGCGGGTAGGGCGGAAGGGAAATGGTTTGCACAATTTGGGACAGAGGGGGGGAACGACAGGAAGAAGAACTGCCACGCCGCAACCGAAAGGAAACGCAAAGGACGCAGAGAAAGGCAGAGGGTTTGAAAGGACACGAAAGGGTGCTGGTTGGGCTGGACGCGAAGGGGGCCGCGGTCGATTATACTCCTGACGTTTCCGCGGACTGTGGGCAACCGGGCCGATGCGATGCGCATGAACAAGAGAGCGTTTCTGAAGCTTTGCTCCGCAGCGATGACGGGCCGACTCCTCTCACCCCTGTTGGCCTGGGCGGGGGGTGACAAGTTGATGAATTGGGCGGAGAACGTGGAATACAGCACGGAGAAGCTGTACTCCGCTGATTCGGAGGGGCAGGCGCAGGAGTTTGTGCGGAAGCAGAGCAGGCTGAAGGTGCTGGGCACGCGGCACTGCTTCAACTCAATTGCCGACAGCCGGGATCAGTTTCTATCGCTGAAGGGGATGGACAAAGTGGTGGGGCTCGATCCGGATACGCGCACCGTGACGGTCGAGGCAGGGATGACTTACGGGCAGCTGTGCCCGTACCTGGACGAGAAGGGATGGGCGCTGCACAACCTGGCGTCCTTGCCGCACATTTCCATTGCAGGGGCCTGCAGCACGGCGACGCACGGCAGCGGAGAAAAGAACGGCAACCTGGCTTCGGCGGTGGCGGGACTGGAGATGGTCGACGCGGCGGGTGACGTGGTGAAGCTGACAGGAGCGCGGGAGGCTGGGACGCTACGGGGTGCGGTGGTGGGACTGGGCGCGCTGGGGGCCATCACGAAGCTAACGCTGCATATCCAGCCACGGTTCATGATGCAGCAGTATGTGTACGAGGCTCTGCCGTTGAAGGAACTGAAGGAGCATTTTGATGCGATCGAAGGGGCAGCGTACAGCGTCAGCCTGTTTACGGACTGGCAGAAGAAGCGGGTGAACGAGGTGTGGCTGAAGGTGCGGATGGAGGATGGGCGGAAGTTTGAAGCGCCGTCAGAATTTTTCGGGGCGAAGCGGGCAACGAAGAACCTGCATCCGATTGCGGAACTGCCGGCGGAAAACTGCACCGAGCAGATGGGAGTGCCAGGACCGTGGTACGAGCGGCTGCCGCACTTCCGCATGGGATTCACGCCGAGCGCTGGCAAGGAGTTGCAGTCGGAGTATTTCGTGCCTCGGGAGCAGGCGGTGGAGGCGATTCTGGCGATGGAGCGTCTGCACCGGCAGGTGGGGCCGCACCTGCTGATCAGCGAGATCCGCACGATTGCCGCCGACGAGCTGTGGATGAGCCCCTGCTACCACCGGGCCAGCGTGGCAATTCATTTCACGTGGAAGCCGGACTGGCCGGCGGTGAGCAAACTGCTGCCCGTGATCGAGAGGGAACTTGCACCCTTCGGCCCGCGTCCGCACTGGGGAAAGCTGTTCACGATTCCGGCGGCGCAATTGCGCGCCAGTTACGAAAAGCTGCCGGCGTTCGTGGAGCTCGGTCGGCGGTTCGATCCCCTCGGAAAGTTCCGCAATGAGTTCCTGAATGCAAATGTGTTCGGGGATAGCTCGACAGGCCAGGTGGGGATGGCAGCGGTCCGGAGTGAGAGTTGACGGACTTTTTGGGGGAGAATGACTGAAAAGCTCTCAACCGCAGGGGACGTTATGGGTTGTGGGAAGGGCGCGAAGAGAAACAACAAACTCCTAACGGCGAAAGGCGTAGGAATGCTCCTGGAGGGGGTTTCACAACTTTTTCTTCCCAGACAGACCGGCGGGGTTTTCGTGCGTCCGCTCGCGGAAGGTGCCGCGCAGGCCGGACGCCAACCCTACGCTTGACTCTCCGAACTTGTCGCGCAGGCGGTCCGCGGCCGCCATGGCCTGTTTCCAGCGCGCCTGGCGATCTTCGTCCATCAGACCAATCTGTTCCGCCGGCTTCTCGAACGACGAAGTCTGCACGCCCAATAACCGGACTTCAGCGCCGTTTCGCCAGTTCTTGCGGAACAAGGTGCGGACCAGCTCGAAGATCTCGGTATCGAGCTGTGTGGGGTCCTCGAGCGAATGAGCCCGCGTGATGGTGGTGAAATCCTTGTAACGCAGCTTGATCTGAATGGTGCGTGCGTGCAGGCCGTGTTCCCGCAGCCGCCGGCCCACCATTTCGGAAAGGCGCATCAGGGTCGTCTCGAGCTGATCCTGCCGGGCAGTGTCCTGGTTGAAGGTGTGCTCATGGCTGATCGACTTCGGATCCCTATCCTCGCCCACCTCGGTGTCGAACCATCCGCCCGCATCTTCCCCACGCGCCTTACCGGCCAGCGCCAGGCCCCACTTGCCGAACCGTTTCCCCAGTTCCTGCTCGGACAGCTTGGCGAGCTCTGCCACCTGACGGATTCCAAGGGCATGCAGCTTCTGCTCCATTACCTTGCCGACGCCGGGAATGTCGCGCACGTCCAGGGGCGCCAGGAATTTCGCCTCCTGCCCAGGCACGGCCCATAGGATGCCGTTCGGCTTTGCCTTGGCCGACGCCACCTTGGCCACGAGCCGTGAGGTTCCGATTCCGATCGAGCAGTTCAGACACGTTTCTGATTTCATGCGCTGGTGCAGTGTGTGCGCCGCCCGCAGCACCGGCCCGTGCAGTCGTTCTGTTCCTGTCATGTCCAGATAGGCTTCGTCAATCGACGCCATCTCCACCAGCGGCGAAAAGCCATTGAGGACGGAGTACACCTTTGCGGAATATTCACGGTACCGCTCCGGATGGCCATCCACGAAAATCGCTTGCGGACACAACTTCGCCGCGGTGCGCAAGGGCATGGCCGAATGCACTCCGAATTGGCGCGCTTCATACGATGCGGCCGAGACTACTCCGCGCTCATCTCTCTGTCCGCCGACCACGACCGCTTTCCCCTTCAGCCCGGGATCAAACAACTCCTCTACAGACACGAAGAAGGCGTCCATATCCACGTGAAAGATGGTCCTTGGGAAAGCTGCCATGGGATTCGCCAAGGGGCGCTCAGCGGATTTTAGCAGTGTTGCCCTCTGGGGACGCGTGTTTCCCGTCCCAGAACGGCTCGGAAGCGGGCGGTGGCGTTCCGCTTTCAGGGTCCACAACCGTCCTGGAAAATGCCACCCCTTCCGGGTGTATTCGAGCTATATACGGGGTGGGTTGTGCCGAATGCGCCCCTCGGCGTTTTCGAACCTTACACCATCAGCCTCAAGGGCACATCGACCGGCTGACCAATTAGCTGCTTCACGACGCCTTTCACGGAATCCGTCACGTCCCCCGCCTCGGGGCAAGACCTTCCCCTGTGTTCAGGGCAGGCTGCCGCGAGGTCAGCGATGAAAAGGCGCCTCCCAGCCGACTGTTACGGCGCTGGAATGGCGGACGCGATCGTAAACCTTCACGTATTCCCGCGCCGAGGCGTTCCAGGAAAAATCCCGCCTCATCCCGTTGCGCATGAGCACCTGCCACGAGGCCTGGTCGCGGTAGGCTTGCAGCGCTCCACGGATGGTCAAGAGCAACGATTCGCCGTTGTACTCCACGAATTTGAAGCCGGTTCCCTTGGCGCCCCTCGCGTCCCAGGGTTCAATGGTGTCGTCCAGGCCGCCGGTCGCCCGCACGATCGGTACGGTTCCGTAGCGGAGGCTGTAGATCTGGTTCAGCCCGCAGGGTTCATAGCGTGACGGCATCAGGAACAAGTCCGCCCCGGCCTCGATCTTGTGCGCCACGGCGTTGTCGTAGGCGACCTTGACAGCGATCTTGTGCGGAAACTGCTTCTGCAAGCGCAGAAACATCTCCTCGAAGTTACGATCACCCGTCCCCAGCGCGACCAGGATCATCTCCTCGCGGGCGATCCGGTCCATGATCTGCGCGATCAGGTCAAACCCCTTCTGCGCCACAAAGCGTGACACGATGCCGATGACCGGCAGCTTGGCATCGGCGTTCCCCATTCCGAACGTGTTGAGAAGATCCAGTTTGCACTCCGCTTTGCCGCTTAGGTTTTCGGCCGAATACTTGGCCACGATGTAAGGGTCCGTCTCCGGGCTCCACTCGCCGTAATCGACTCCGTTGAGGATGCCCGTGACCGTGGCCGCCCGGTCGCGAAGTACTCCTTCCAGTCCGAAGCCGAACTCGGTGGTCTGGATCTCCTGGCTGTACTTCTTGCTGACCGTGGTCACATAGTCGGACAGGACCAGGGCTCCCTTCAGAAAGTTCACCTGGCCGAAGAACTCCATCTTGGATATAGTGAACAGGTCCCAGGGCAACATGAGCAGAGGCAGGATCTCCGGGGGGAAAATGCCTTGGTAACCCATGTTGTGAATGGTGAATACCGTGCCCACGTCCCGAAAGGCGGGGTCCTCAGCGTACAGGGTCCGCAACATGATCGGCACTAGGGCCGTCTGCCAGTCATGGCAGTGGAAGATTTGCGGCACCCCTAGGATCTTCGTCGCCTCGACCACCGCGCGCGAGAACAAGGCAAAGCGCTCCGCGTTATCGGGGTAGTCTCCCGCGGCCGTGCCGTACAATCCATCGCGGTCGAAGTAAGGCGGATACTCCACGAAGTAATGCCGCACCTCGCCTTCGCTTCCGGTGCCGAGCACCGCGCAGAAGCGGTACTTGTCGTCAAACGGGACGGTGATGCTGCGCACCGGCGTGGTCGCATTCATCAGCCGGGTTTGCCGGTAGCGGGGCAGATACACGCTGACCTGGTGCCCTTGCGCGGCTAGTGCCGGCGGTAAGGCGCCCGTCACGTCGGCCAGCCCGCCGGTTTTCGAGAACGGAACTCCCTCGGAGGCAACGAAGGCAATATGCATGAGGACCGGACCTCCCAGCCACAACCCGCACATCCCCGGCGCAGCATATTATGATAGTGGCAGCTGGCTTCAGGAGTGTCGCGGGGTCGCGGCAGCTGCCGTGTCGAACGCAGCGGCCGCTGCGTCCTTTGGACCCTGAGGGTCGCGGGGGGTAGGCGACGCTGATGCACTCCGAGACGGCCTCCACGAAGCCGGGCCCAAGAGCCCTGCGCCTGGAATCGCGGGATGAACGAGCCAGTCTAACTGGCTGCTGAAAAGGGGGTCAACGTGCCAAAGGTCGGAGCCGCCCGGCCCCAGCGCAAACCGAAATTGGGTCAGCATTTCCTCAACAGTGAGGCTACGGCCGGGCGCCTGGTCGACGCCCTGGGCGACACTTCCCAGGCCACGGTGCTTGAGATTGGTCCGGGCCGCGGCATCCTCACTTCGCTCCTCGCCCAACGCGTGCGGCGGCTCATCGCAATCGAACTCGACCGGGTCCTCGCCGCCCAGCTGCGGATGAAGTTCGCTCTCTACCCCAACGTTGAAATCATCGAGGGCGATGTGCTCGCCATCGACTTCGGCACACTGTTCGGCCCCAAGCCGGGATCGACGCGGCCGGGACTGGCGCACACGCCCGACCCGGTTCGCGTCATCGGCAATCTGCCGTACTACATTACTTCAGACATTCTGCTTCACCTGTTCTCCTACCGGCAGGGTTTCGACACGCTCCTACTGATGGTGCAGAAGGAAGTCGCGGACCGGCTTGCCGCCGCCCCCGGCTCGCGCGACTATGGCCTGCTCACGGCCACGACGCAGGTCTATGCCAAGGTGGAAAAGCTGTTCCCGGTTCCGCCGGGAGCTTTCGCCCCGCCACCCAAGGTGCACTCGGCGGTGGTCCGCCTGACCATGGCGCCGCGCCTCGATCGCCTGCGCGTTCCGGAGGAGGAATTCATCCGTTTTCTGAAGCTGTCGTTCGGGCAAAAACGCAAGACGTTGTGGAACAATCTCAAGTCGGATTTCGCCGAAGACAGGTTGCGCGCCGCTCTGCAACAGGCCGGAGTCAAGCCCGGCGTGCGCGCCGAAGCTCTGCCGCTGGAGAAAAGCGCGGCCATCTTCCGCGCGCTGTCATCAAGGAACGGAAACCAACCCGGCCAATAGCCCGTCTCCGAAAGGAGGTCTGTTATGGGCGCTACCATTCGCCATCCTGCGGTTGCCGGACAATTCTACCCGCGCAATGCCGCGTCCCTGCTATCCGAGGTCCGCTCCTACCTTGCGGCGGAGGTGACCCCGCTGGCTGCTCTCGGCTGCATCGTTCCCCATGCCGGCTACATGTATTCCGGGCACGTCGCCGGTGCCGTCTACGCGCGCATCGACATCCCAGGGCGTTGCCTGTTGCTTTGCCCGAATCATACCGGTATTGGCACTCCGCTTTCCCTCATGGTGGAAGGCGTCTGGGAGACTCCGTTGGGCACAGTCGCTGTCGATTCCGCATTCGCCTCGGCTCTGCTTCACCGATGTCAGGGTCTGACCGACGATCCCAGCGCTCACCGCGCTGAGCACGCTATCGAAGTGCAGTTGCCTTTTCTCCAGGCGCGCCGCTCCGATTTCCGCTTTGTGCCCATCGCCATTGGCACCGGCCGGTTCGACGCGCTGCAAGCTCTGGGCCAGGCCATCGGGGAAGTCGTTGCGGGAGAGTCCGAGCGCGTGCTCATCCTCGCGTCGAGCGACATGAACCACTACGAATCCGATCAGATCACCCGCATCAAGGACCACAAGGCCATCGAGCGGATACTCAACCTTGATGCCAGCGGCTTGTACGAAGTGGTCATGAACGAAGACATCAGCATGTGCGGTTACGGTCCCGCCGTTGCGATGCTGACCGCCGTGAAACGCCTGGGCGCTACCCGCGCCGAGCTTATCCGCTATGCCACCTCTGGAGACGTCTCCGGTGATCGGAAAATGGTGGTGGGATATGCAGGGATCGCGGTGCTCTAGGATTCACCCGAGACCGCCTGTGCGGAGCAAAGACGAAGCGAGGTACCCGCGCGATATCGCGCTCGGATTCTTCTGTGCCGAGACCCGGGTCTCTCATTCAGGGAAAAAGCTATCCAGAAATACGTTGCGATCCTGTTTCCAAGGATGAGTGGCGCGCTTTGATCGGCGGCTTCATCAATCCGAAATCCGGAGACCGATACCCGGACTAGGCAGCTTACCCGAAAGATAGAAGATGGGAGACGGACTCGCAGGGGTGGTTTTGACTGGGAGTTCCGCTCGGCAGACTTACGCCCGAAAAAACCAAGGGCGGCCTTTCGGCCGCCCTCCGCCTTACCCATACGCACGAAGTCTTATCGATGAGGAGGTGTTCCGCCCGGGTGTCCACCCATGCTGCCGTGCGATGCACCGGAGAAGCCTCCCGAGTGCCCTGAGCCCGGAGTCGCCGTTGCCGAACTTGGGCCATAGCTCGGGCTCATGCCGGCCGAAGAGTCGGTGTGCACGGTGGCAAATCCCCGCTGGGTGACCTCATGTGAGGCCCGGCCCAGGTTGTTGGCGAAACCGCGCGGAACACCCCAGCCGGCAGATCCGGCCTGTACCAGCATGTGGCGGGGCATAATCAGGGGATTACTCATGGGGCCGCGGCCGACGGCCACGGTTGTCGTGCCACGGCTCGGAGGCTGCGGTGTCACAAACCGGCTGGGAGGATTCACCACCGGGGGTACGGTGTACCAGCCACCGTTCCACCCGCCTGGCTGCCACATCCAGCCGTAGCCGGTCACGAATGCCCAGTTGCCGTAGCGATAGGGCATCCAGCCCCAGGGATATGCCGAGATCCAGGTGTAGCCGTAGCTGGGGTAAAACATCCACGCGCCATCCATGAACGGGTTCCATCCCGCCCCGATGAAGTAGGGCTGCCACATGGTTCCGTAGCCCGGCACGTTATAATACGAGCCGTAGTAGTTCAGGTCGCTGACGCCGTAGGAGTAGGGATAGCTGTAGTTCGACCCGGCGCTCGCGTACTGCTGCTGGTACTTGTCGAGCCGCCGGTCCCAGCCGTCAAAGGGATCCTCTTCCACGTTCTTGGAAATCTCGTACTTGTCGCCGGCGACGAGATCAAAGGTAGCGGTCCGGTTCTTCGTCACCTCAACCTTGCCTGAGGGGCCTTCGGCCTGTACGTCGCCTTTGAACACCGCCAGTTCCGCGTCCGTGTCCTCCACGTCAACCCGGAAGTGGGCGGAATGATCCGGTTTCACGCGCTCCCGGCCAAACGCCACCGTGAACTCGTCCTCCTTCTGCTTCGCCTCGTAGGCGAAGTAGGCCTTGCCCTGCTTCAAGGTCAGCGTCGAAACCCGGGCTCCGGAATCGCGCAGGGCCAGCTCTGTGAATTCCATCTCGCTGTTCGGCGTCACGCGCACGGCGCTGCCGTCTTCAAACTCGATCTCCAACCGCCCGTTCTTGGTGGCGACCTTCATCCCCTCGGTCAACGGCATGTTTTGGATCGCCTTCTCATATCCCTGGCCCAGGTTGCGGTCAATCTGCACGTCGCCCTCGACGTAGCTTAGACGCACGATGCGAGCATGCGAATCGGCCAGGGCTGGCGCAGGAACGAGCGCAAGAGCCAGACCTACGAGCATGCAACTCAGGCTTCGTTTACCCATAAGCGCCTCCAACACACCAATCCCCACTCCAATTAGAACACGATTCCCGCTCGCGAGTTGCAAGTCTCTGGTGTCATTCCTGCCTGCCCTTCCGGTACCTCAGCTCCAGTCACACAGAAAGGCAATCGATCTTAGGCCCCATCAACTCCTTTAGACCAAGCATCTTGCGAGCTTCGGCCGCGGTGTAGGGCGCAGGCAATTGGCGGGAAGGGCTTGAGGAGGTGGGGGCGTTGACAGAGGGGCTGTCCGAGGCTTGCACTTCCCGAACCCGCGGAGTACGAGGTTCCCAGGTTTTACCGCGACTCCTGCAACAGCCGCAGGGCGCGCGCTCGGGCTCCGTTTATGACGCTTTGGTCCTCGCTGATCTTCTTCAGGATCGGCGCCACCGCCTGCACCTCCTCGAGGGCGTTCGACCGCTCCATCTCGTCCATACGCTTCAACTCGTCATCCAGGGCAAGCTTCTGGTAGCGATGGAAGTACTCGAGCCTGCGGCCGAATTCCAAGGTCATCGAGATTCTCTGGAATAGCGAAGTGAGTTCCTGGACGGGCTGGGAACTGGAATAGTTGTAGCTGGAGCGGGTGCTGCGTTGCTCATCCCGGTAGGTGAGGGTTTTCACGCCGGTGTTGGCCAGATTATGTTTCTCCGAATCGAGCTTTCCAGCGAAATACCCGGCCCGGCGCGCCAGTTCGAAGATTTTTATGCGGTTGCCTGCCGACAGCACGAACTCCATGTGGAAGGGTTCGGGTGTGTCACCCTCGGGAGTCAACTTTCCGGTGGAATCGTAGGCCGCGTGCCCGTCCGCACTCACCGTCACCATATAGTGGTCGGGAATCGATTCCGGAAAGTCCAGGGTGAAGGTAATTGTGGGAGACAGTGCGGGGGCAGGGGCCGCCTGGCTGCCGTTCTGAGTCCCAGCGGCCGAGGCCGGGTGCAGAGCGAGAAACGCGATCAATGCGAAGACCACCGCCGAGGAAGAGCGAGACCGGCCACTATCGTGGAAGCGACGCTGAGCCCTGATCATAAGCAACGCGATGAATTATTCTAACTCTGCCACCTACCCTCTCTGCCGTGCCATCGTGGCCGAGGTATGCAAATGGCAGATGGCAATCGCCAGCGCATCGGAGACATCCTCCGGCCCGGGGGCCTGCGCGAGCCCGAGCAGCCGCATGACCATCTGCTGCACCTGCGTTTTTTCGGCCCTGCCGTAGCCGACCACAGCGGACTTGATGGCCAGCGGCGCATACTCCGCGACTTCCAGCCCAGCCGCGGCAGCGACCACCATCGCGACGCCCCGCACCTGGCCGAGCTTCAGCGCCGATTTCACGTTGAGGGCATAGAACACGTCCTCGATGGCGACCTCGTCCGGCTGGTGCTGGCGGATCACTCCAGACAGCTTCTCTTGGATGCGGCGCAGGCGAAGGGGCAGCGGCTGATGGGTAGAAAGGCGGACGGCGCCGCACCCAAGGCAGCGGAGTTCGCCCGAGCCCTCCAGCTCCACCACTCCGTAGCCGGTGCACTCGGTGCCGCAGTCGATACCCAGGACCCGCATATCAGGCAGTCTATGCGGGCGCAGACCAGAACTCAACGAAGTTCACACAGGAGCGCCCGAGACACGGTGGAACTGGCGCTACGGCCGGTGCGGTTCTAGGCCAACCTCCGTTCTTGCCATCGCCGGCTAAAACCGAGGATTCAGAGCCTGGGGGGCAGCGGTGAGGCTCTGTTTCCCCCGCTACTCATCGTCTGGGCTAGTCATCCCCACGGGCTAGTCATCTTCTGCGCGTTCCGCGGTTAGAGGATTTGCGCCTGCCCGTCGAGAGATTTCGCGTTCTCGCTCACCTGCCACGAGAACCACGCAGCCGCTTACCACCAGGGTCAAGCCCACGACTACCAGGCCCCCGGCAAACTCCCCGGTGTATCTCCGCACCAACCCGATAACGTATGGCCCGAAGAAGCCTCCAAGGTTGCCCACTGAATTAATGATGGCGATTCCCACCGCCGCCGCGGCGCTGCTGAGCAAGGCTGTGGGCATTACCCAGAAGGGACCCATCATCGACTGCACTCCCATTTCTGCCAGGCTTAGGGCCACGATCGCCGGCCATGCCGAATGGGTGACGGCCGCCACCCATAACGCCAGGGCTGCCACGAACCCGGAGGCCGCGACGTGCCAGCGTCGCTCGCCAGTGCGGTCCGAGTGCAACCCCACGGCCACCATCCCGATGGCCGCCGCCACGTATGGGATGGTCGACAGCAGTCCAATCCTTAGGTTGTTCGCGCCGGTTACGCTCTTGATCAAGTTTGGCAGCCACAGGTTGATTCCGTAGACCCCCGTGCTCATGCCGAAATACACCAGTACCAGCAACCAGATCTGCCGGCTGCGAAAGGCGACAAAGCGGCCCGCCAGGGAGCCCTGCATGCCGCTTTGCCGCTCGCGGGCCAGCGTTTCCAGCAGCCAGGTCCGCCCTTCGGCCGGCAGCCAGCTTGCCTCTTCCGGGCGCTCAGTCAGGAAAAACAGCACCGTCGCGCCCAGGGCCATCGCCGGAATCCCTTCCATCAGGAAGAGCCACTGCCACCCGGCCAGGCCGGACCGGCCATGTAGCCCGAGCAGTGCTCCCGAGATCGGTCCACCGATGACTCCTGACAAGGGCGATGCGGTCATGAACCGCGCGACGGTTCGTGCCCGTGCTCCTGGGGGAAACCAGCGCTTCAAATAAAGGATGACACCGGGAAAAAATCCCGCCTCCGCCGAGCCCAGCAGAAAGCGCAATGCATAAAAGCTCCGCGCCGTGGTCACCAGAAGCATGGCCGACGAAATCAGCCCCCAAGTCACCATCAGGCCTGCAATCCACCGGCGCGCTCCCACGCGCTCCAGCAGCAGGTTGCTGGGCAGCTGGAAGAAAAAGTATCCGGCGAAGAACATCCCCGCACCCAGGCCGTACACTGCATCGTTGAAACCCAGCTGCTTTTGCATTTCGAGCGCCGCGAAACCTACGTTGATCCGGTCGAGGTAGGCCACCACGTAAAGAAGAAAGAGAAACGGCACCAGGCGCCAGGTCAGCGCCGCAATGACCCTTTCTTCCAGATCCGAAGGTTTGCCCCTATCCACGTTGCCTCGGAGTGCTAGTCTGAGCCTGTGCCCGTGCTTTGCGCAGAAGTCCTGAACCGCGGGTTCGCGGAGCGAGGGGGAAGGTTCTCACAGCCCCAGGCTCTTGCGGATCTGGAGCACAATCTGCTCGGGCCGCGCGCCCGCATCCACGACCACCGCCGCCTCAGGCTCCTGCAGATCTCGGAATTGTCCGGCGAGAATTCTCTCGTCGGCAAAATGCCCACGCCGTTCGCGCAATCGGACCGCCATCATTTCAAAACTCCCCTTCAGGTACACCAGCCGGACCTGGGGCCCGACTAGGAGGCTCTCCCGGTAAGCCCGCTTGAGGGCAGAACAGGCCAGCACCACGTTCTTGTTCTCCGCGATGTATCCGGTGATCGCCACGCGCAGGGCCTCCAGCCAGGGCGCCCGATCCGCGTCGTCCAGGGGGATCCCCAACCTCATCTTCTCGACGTTCGCCGCCGGATGGAAACTGTCAGCATCGGCGAACTCCCATTCCAACTCCCGGGCCAGAAGGCGACCTGTCGTAGTTTTGCCCGATCCGGTCACGCCCATCAACAGCACAACCACCAGGCCTCCCGCAGAATCCCGCGGAAGATACTACCCGACAAGTGGGAGCCTGTCTTCCGGCGCCGGGGCTGAGCCGGTGCCTAGCTCCAACTAACCCAAGTTCGTCACGACTGAGGGAGAAAGACAGCTAAGTCGTTCAGAATCAGCTCAGGCAATCGCCGAGTCTACACTACATTTTCGATTCAGTTCGAACCTCTCCGGGAGGCTGAGACCAAGT
>Ga0187779_10000238_pt1 | contig 39929 bp, 34 predicted proteins | sample 1015_Q2_SP10_10__FD_132435 | JGI IMG/M metagenome (GOLD analysis project Ga0187779, IMG submission 132435) | Tropical peat soil microbial communities from peatlands in Department of Meta, Colombia - 1015_Q2_SP10_10_MG | ecosystem: Environmental > Terrestrial > Soil > Wetlands > Peat | place... | reverse complement strand
TGGGCTGGGTTCAGGAGCGCCTGGCATCCCTGGTTGGCCGGCCGCTCTTCTGGGTGGTGGCGATGGGCCTCCTGGCCGGTGTCCCGCTCGTCTCCGGGCTCCTCCGCCGCCCACCCCCGCCACCGCCGGTCCTGGCGACGCTCCCTCCCTTCACGCTCAGCGCGCCGAGCGGCGAGCCCATCGACCGGGAGGCGCTCGCCGGACGCGCCTGGGTGGTGGGATTCGTCGACCTCGGGTGCGTGGCCTGCGCCGAGCGCCTGACCGGCGCGCTGGAGCGGCTCCAGTACCGCCTGCGGAACGTCGGGCCGACTGCCGGCCTGCTCGCAGTCGGGGTGGGGGGAGCTTCGCCGGCGGTCGACCTGGCCCTCGAGGCCGCCCGCCATCATGCCAACCCGCGCCAGTGGCGGGTCGCCCTGGGGCCCGGAGCCGCGGGGCTCCTGGCGGCGGTGCGCTCGGCCGTGCCGGCTCGGGCGGCGATGCTCGACGCGGCCGGGGCGGTGGTGCTGGTCGATGGCGCCGGGCGCGTCCGCGCGGTGGAGGCCATCGAGACGCGCGAGGGCGCCGACCGGCTCATGGCGCAAATGACTTTGCTTCTCAACGTCCGCTGATTTTCTCGCAGGGGAAGGGCGACGGCGCGCTGCGCAAGCAATTCCTTTCGAGCAGTAGGGCGCGTAATGCAAAAATTAAGAGTTGAAAGGGCGGATCGGAGCGTGTCTCCTCCCGGCTTTCTCGCACCGGAGGGGCTGCATGAGACGCGGAGGGTTACTCGTCGCGGTCTTGGTGGCAGTGGGCGGTGTGCTGCTGCCGACGTCGGCGAGAGCGATTCCGGCCTTTGCGCGCAAGTACGGCGTGGCCTGCTCCACCTGCCACACCAACTGGCCGAGGCTGAACCAGTTCGGCGTCAACTTCCGGGACAACGGCTACCGGATGAACCGGGAGCGGGACAACCCGGTCACCCAGCCCGGCACCTACTGGCCGCTCGCCTTCCGCACCACCGTGGGCTACCAGTACCTGGCCAACACCGACGTCCCGGTCCAGGTGACGCCGAGCAACCCGAACGGGCTGGCCACCACCCAGACCGGAACGTTCGGCTTCACCGGGCTGGACATCCTCACCGCCGGGACGCTCGGGGAGCAGATCAACTTCCTCGTCGTCTACACGCCCGGGCTGGCCAGCTCCGGATTCATGACCGCGCCGTCCCTGGACGGCAGTGACCTCGAGTCGGCCTGGGTGGGGTTCACCCGTCTCTTCGGCACACCCTTCCTCAACGTCCGGGTGGGCAAGTCGTCGCCCGACCTCCCCGTCGACGAGCACCGGAGCTACTGGCTGACGGTGGCCCACCAGATCTACTTCTTCCAGGCGCAGGGCACGGCGGTCACGTACAACCCCGGCGACAACCAGGCCGGGGTCGAGATCTACGGCCACGACGAGCTGAGCAATCTCCGCTACCAGGTGCAGATCGCCAACGAGGGTGGCCAGTCGCTCTTCTCGGCGAACGTGATCAGCGACCCGGTGGTGTGGGCGCACCTCCAGTACTTCATGCTCACCGGCGGCGACATCCTGGCCTCGTTCTCCCCCGGCGTGTTCGGCGCCACCGGGTGGCAGCCGGCCAAGTTCCTCAACGACCCCACCGGGACCACACAGGTCAGCGGGACGGGGTACTCGATGCAGAACTACTACCGCATCGGCGGCGAGCTCCACTTCCAGTTCCTGAGCGCGGTCAACCCGCTCACCCTGGACGGCGTCGTCATGTTCGGCAGCGACGGCGGCGGTCTGATCAACGGAGGCGTCAACGCCGACGGGACGCCGACCCAGCGTGCCAACTGGATGGGTGGCTTCGCCGAGCTGACCTGGACGCCGTCCATCAACTGGACCTTCGGCTTCATGTACCAGCGGATCGCCACCCTCCAGCAGGGGTCCACCGACTTCTCTCATGCCGAGGGCGACTTCACCGCCTGGTCCCTCCTCGTCCGCTACTACGTCGAGCTCTCCAGCCGGGCCGGGGTGGCGTTCCATGGTGAGTTCAGCCAAGCGTCGACCACCACCGCCGGGCTGCCGCCCGGGGTCGGCCCCCCCCAGGGCACCACCCTCCTCCTCGCCGTCGACTTCGCCTACTAGAGAGGGAACCCCGATGACACCGCACCGACCCCTGTTCGCGGTTCTCCTCGGCGCCTCCGCCCTGGTCATGCTCACCGGCGCCGCCGACACCACGCCCAAGCCCGTCCCCATCGACATGCCCCTGGCCAACAAGGGCCAGGCCGTCTACGCACGGTTCTGCGTCTCCTGCCACGGGGAGCTCGGCGACGGCCGCGGCTACTCCGCCCAGTGGCTCGAGCCCCGCCCGCGCGACTTCACCAGCGGCGTGTTCAAGTGCCGCTCCACCCCGAGCGGCACGCTCCCCGTCAACGAGGACCTGCTCCGGACGATCAACGTCGGCGTCTTCCACACCTACATGCCGCCCTGGGCGGTGCTCGGCGAGCCGTCGCTGCGCGCGGTGATCGAGTACATCAAGACCTTCTCCCCCAAGTGGAAGGAGGAGGCCCCCGGGACGCCCATCGTCATCCCGCCCGAGCCGGCCGACGACGAGGCATCGCGCAAGCGGGGCGCGGTGGTGTGGAAGAACAATCAGTGCGAGAAGTGCCACGGCCCGCAGGGGAAGGGCGACGGAGCCTCGGTGCCCACCCTCCGCGACGATTGGGGCTTCCCCGATGCTCCGTTCAACTTCGTCGCCAGCCCGAACCGCAAGTGCGGCAATACCAACTCCGACCTCTACCGGACCTTCATGACCGGCGTGAACGGCAGCCCGATGCCCTCCTTCGCTGACAGCATCAGCCCGCAGGAGGCCTGGGACCTGGTCCACTACATCCTCACCCTCCGGCAGCCGGCGGGGAGCGAGTACAACATCGCGGAGCACTTTTGAGCTCGGCCGCCCACGACCATGCCGCACCGGTCATCTGGCCGGTCGATCGCCAATTCGGATCCGCTCGCCCGGCCAAGCTGGCGATGTGGATCTTCCTCCTCTCCGACTGGCTCTCCTTCGCCGGTCTGCTCCTGGCCTACGGCATCCTCCGGGCCAACAGCGCGGTGTGGCGGCTCCCCGGCCAGCCCGGGCTGAACATCCCCTTCACCGCGCTCCTGACGCTCGTCCTGGCCGTCTCCAGCGTGACCATCATCCGGGCCTATGACGCGGCGGCGGCCGGGAACCGGAAGGGGACCAGCCTCTGGCTGGCCATCACCGCCCTGGGCGGCATCCTCTTTCTCACCGGGCAGTACGCCGAGTGGGTGGGGATCCTCCATCCCGGCCTGCTCAAGGAGGGGCTGGTCTTCGGGCAGTCGGCCTACGCCAGCACGTTCTACGTCATCACCGGCTTCCACGGCCTGCACGTCATGGCCGGGTGCCTCTATCTGCTGGTCACCCTGGCGCGGAACCTCCGCCACGCGGTGGGGGCCAACGAGGTCGAGCTGCTCGGGCTGTTCTGGCACTTCGTCGACTTCGTCTGGAACATCGTCTTCGTCGTCGTCTACCTCATCCCGACGCCGGGGGGCCCATGAGCTCCGACGCTGAGGCCGGGGGAACATCCGGCCATCGAATGACCTCCACCCAGACGGCGCTGGTCCTGGCCGTGCTGGTGGTGCTCACCGCGCTGGAGGTGGGGGTGGCCATGCTCTTCCGTGGCCCGAGCGGCCTGGTGACCACCCTGCTCTTCGCCCTGGCCATCGCCCAGGCGGCCTACTTCGCGCTGGTGGCCATGGGGCTCCGGGCCGAGACCCGCACGATGAAGAAGCTGGTGGCCCTCCCGCTCGGAATCGCCGCCTTCTATTCGCTGGTGCTCATTGCCGAGGCGCTGTGGCGGGCAGTGTGGCGGGTGACCGGATGACGGTGCTCCTCTTCCAGCTCCTGGCCTGCCCGGTGTGCGCGCAGACCGGGCCGTCCCGGGTGGCCTGGCTGCTTCCCCTGATGGTTGCGGTTCCCTACCTGGTGGCGGCGGGAGTGGTCCGCGCCATCCGCCGCGTGGAGTGAGTGGGGTGGAGGTTCTCCGAACGATGCCTTCCCTGGTTCCTCAGATCCTGGCTTTCCTCGGCGGTCCGCTCGATGCCGTCCACCTGCCGCCCGACGGCTCGGAGTCCGGGTGGCGCATCGACGAGATGATCAACACCACCACCGCCTTCGTCTCGCTCCTCTTCGTGCTCATGGTCATCTGGATGCTCTGGTCGGTGATCAGGCACGGACCGGAGCACGAGGCGCTGCACGATCACGGCGCGGAGTGGAAGTCCTGGCGATGGACGGCGCTGGTGGCGGCGCTGATCTTCTTCGTCGTCGACGGGGACCTCTTCACCCGGAGCATGATCGCGATGCGCGGGACCTACCTCGACTTCGCCGGGGCGGAGGCGACGCCGGGTGCGGTGCGCATCGAGATCAACGCCCACCAGTGGGCCTGGAACGCGCGCTACGCCGGCCCGGACGGAAAGTTCAACACCCCGGACGACATCGTCGTGCTCAACGACCTGGTCGTCCCGCAGGGGGCGCCGGTCATCTTCCAGGTCACCTCCACCGACGTCATCCACGGCTTCAACGTCCCGGGGATGCGGATGAAGGTCGACGCCGTGCCGGGCACGGTGACGCGCATGTGGTTCCAGCCCAGGGACGCCGGGGTCTACGAGATCATCTGCGCCCAGCACTGCGGCGCGAACCACTACAAGATGCGCGGAACGGTGACCGTGCTTCCCCGGCCAGAGTTCGACCGGTGGGCCCAGGTCACCTCCGTCAACGCCGCCCGGGCCTACGACCCCAAGGACATGGAAGCGCACTGGGGTTGGGAGTGGACCGAGCATTCGAGGGTCGAATGACCGCCCAGGAAGCAGCCCTGAACCGCCAGGCCATCGAGGCCCTTCAACCCATCCACGCCCCGCCGACCAGCTTCTTCCGCAAGTACATCTGGTCCCTGGATCACAAGGTCATCGCCAAGCAGTACCTCTGGTCCGGACTCCTCTTCCTGCTCGTGGGCGGCATCCTGGCGATGATGATCCGCTGGCAGTGGGCCTTCCCCGGCCAGCCCATGCCCATCCTCGGTCCCACCGTGCTCGCCCGCTCCGGCGGGGTGATCGGCCCCGGGCTGTACATGCAGATCTTCACCATGCATGGGCTGATCATGATCTTCTTCGCCATCACGCCCATCCTCATCGGGGCCTTCGGGAACTTCACCATCCCCTTGCTCATCGGGGCGCGGGACATGGCCTTCCCCTGGCTGAACGCGCTCTCCTTCTGGGTCTTCGCCCTGAGCCAGTGCCTGGTGATCGCCGCCTTCTTCGGAGACCTGGGCGCCGCCGGAGCCGGGTGGACGACCTATCCGCCCCTGGCCACCAACATCGGCACGCCGGGGACGGGACAGACGCTGATGGTCGCCGCGGTCTTCGTCACCGGCGTGGCCTCGATCATGGGGGGGATCAACTACGTGACCACGGTCATCCGCCTGCGGGCGCCGGGGATGACCTACCTGCGCATGCCGCTGACCGTGTGGGGCCAGTTCCTGACCGCCATCCTCAACGTGCTCTTCGTCCCGGTGCTCGGCTCGGCGGCTCTGCTCCTCCTCATGGACCGGATCTTCGGGACCCAGTTCTTCATCGCCGGAGCGGCGGCGGTGAAGGGAGGCGGCGACCCGATCCTCTTCCAGCACCTGTTCTGGATCTTCGGGCACCCGGAGGTCTACATCCTCATCCTCCCCGCCTGGGGCATCGTCGCCGACCTGCTCTCCTATTTCAGCCGGAAGCCGGCCAACTGGTACCGCGGCTCGGTGCTGGCCATGTCGGCGGTGACCGTTCTCAGCGCGGTGGTCTACGGGCACCACATGTTCCAGACGGGGATGAATCCGCTCCTCGGCCAGGGGTTCATGCTCCTCACCCTGATCATCAGCATTCCGGCCGAGGTGCTCTTCCTGAACTGGCTCCGCACCATCTACAAGGGCTCGGTGAGGCTCACCGTCCCCATGCTCTTCGCGCTGGGGATGGTCTTCGTCTTCGGCTTCGGCGGGCTGACCGGCCTCTACCTCGGCGCGGTGGCCCCGGACATCTACCTCCACGACACGATGTTCGTCGTCGGCCACTTCCACTTCACCATGGCCGCGGCGTCGTTCCTGGCCAGCTTCGCCGGTCTCTACTACTGGTTCCCGAAGATGTTCGGGCGGATGATGAGCACCCGCCTGGGCAAGGCCCACTTCTGGATCAGCGTCATCGGCATCACCCTGGTCTTCGGCGGCCAGCTGCTGGTCGGCTACGCGGGGCAGAACCGCCGGCTCTGGAATCCCTTCGAGTACGACCTGTTCCGGCCCCTGGCCCCCCTCAACCGCTGGACGAGTTACGCCGCCTTCACGCTCTTCTTCGGGCAGCTGATCTTCGTCTGGAACTTCTTCGCCAGCCTGGCGCGCGGTCAGAAGGCGGAGAACAACCCCTGGCAGGTGGGTACGCTGGAGTGGTCCACCAGCTCGCCGCCGCCTCCGCACAACTACGACCTCATTCCCGTCGTGCTGCGCGGGCCGCACGAGCTGTCCAACCCCGAGCTCAAGGCCGCCCTCGGCCGTGACTGGGTGGGGCAGGCCGAGGTGGTGGCCACCCAGCTGCCAGGTGCGGCCCGGGCCTCGGGACGGGGAGCGACGTGAACGTGGCCGCCGCCCGCGGGGTGATCCCCTACCGCCCGGTGCGGGCGCGCGGCGACGACACTGCCTGGCTGGGCATGGTCATCTTCCTCGGCAGCTGGGCGATGATGTTCGCCTCGCTGTTCTTCGCCTACGGGGTGCTGCGCCTCCGGCAGCCCTCCTGGCCGCCGGTCGGGACGCCGCCCTTGCCCCAGCTGCTTCCGGCGGTGAACACCGGCGTGCTCGCCCTGAACGCGGCCTCGCTGCAGCTGGCCCTCCAGAGCGCGCGGCAGGGTCGGCGAGGCCAGGTGGTGGCCGCGCTCCTCGGCGGGCTCGCCTTCGGCGGGCTGTTCGTGGCCCTGCAGGTCCTTCTCTGGGTCGGGCTGTTCCGCTCCGGCCTGGTGCTCGAGGATGGCTCGCTGGCGGCGGTGGTCTACGGGCTCACCGGCTTCCATGCCCTCCACGTGGCGGTGGGACTGGTCGGGCTCCTGGCGCTGGTGCCGGCCGCGGTGGCCGGGACCCTCAATGCCGCCCGCCACACGCGGCTCCGGTTGTGGGTGATGTACTGGCACTTCGTGGGGGCGGTCTGGCTCACCCTCTACGTGCTCATCTTCCTCCTCTAGCGAGGTCCTCTCCGTGCGCTGCCTCCTCTCCGCACTCGCCTTCCTGGTCCTGCTCGCCGGCTGCAAGCGGGAGGACAACGTCTTCACCGCGCCTCGCAAGCTCGCCGGCAAGGTGGTTCCGGCCGAGGTGCTCAACGAGGGGAGGGTCGCCTACCTCCAGTACTGCCGCGCCTGCCACGGCGACAAGGGCGACGGCCGCGGGCCGGCCGCCGAGGGCCTCCGTCCCCCGCCGCGCAACTTCACGCAAGGGGAGTTCAAGTTCGCCTGGGTGCTGGACCAGAAGCTCCCGCGCGACGAGGACCTGGTGCGCATCGTCCGCAGCAACCTCCACGGGTCGGCCATGCTCGGCTGGGAGGTCCCCGAGCCGCAGCTGATGAAGATCGTCCAGTACCTGAAGACCCTGTCCGACGCCTGGAAGGACGATGACGCAGTGGGCGAGCCGGTGGTTCCGGCGCCCGACCCCTGGGTCGGCCGCGAACAGGCCGCCGTCGCGCGGGGCCGGCTGCTCTACCACGGGTACGCGCAGTGCCTGAACTGCCACCCGTCCTACATCTCGCCCGACGAGATCAGCGCCGCCTCGGTCGCCCTCGGCGGCCAGCCGAAGACGGAGTTCCGCCCGGCCATGTACCAGCCCGAGCTCAAGGAGAGCGACTACACGGTGGGCGACCTCAAGCTCCAGCTCCTTCCGCCGGACTTCCTGGTGAACCCGGTGCGCTCGCCGCGGCCGGAATCCCAGCGCGCCGACCTCTACCGGCTCCTGGTCGCCGGGGTGACCGGGGCGGCGATGCCGGCCTGGGATCCGAGCGTCCTTCCGGAGAAGACGAGCGACGTCTGGGCGCTCGCCTACTACGTCGACTCGCTCGTCCGCCTCCGCGGGACGACCGCCGGCCTCGCGCTGCGGAGCCGGCTCAACGCCGCCGAGAAGCAGAACGTCAAGGGCGGACCGCGCTGACCCACCCGGCCCTGGCCCTCGTGCGCCTGACGACCCTCCACCAGGTGGTCATCGGAGGGGCGGCGGTGGGCGCCGGCCTGGTCTGCCTCTACGCCGCTCTCCAGGCTCGCTCCGGCCGGGGAGCGACCTGGGGCGTCCTGGCCGCTGCGGCGGCGAGCACGGCGGTGGGTCTCATCCTCTACCTCCGTCGCTTCCGCCGCACGCACCGAGGTCCTCCGCCCGGCTGAGGGTCACCAGCGGAAGAGCGCCTCGGCATTGTCCCGGAAGACCTGGGTCTGCTCGGCGGCGGTGAATCCGAGCCGCTGGACGCTGCTCGTCGCCTCCTCGAGCGAGGTGAGAGGCCAGTCGGACCCGAAGAGAACCCGGTCCATGCCCACCTGCCGGCACACCCACCGGAGCTGACCGGTGTCGGGCGAATCGACGTAGAGCGCCGCCACGCCGGAGAGGTCGAACCACACGTTGCGGGGCGTGAAGGGGTGGAGGTCGAGCACTCGGAAGACGAGCGCATCGGTGAAGCGCACGCCGCCGAGGTGGGTGAGCACCAGGCGCGCCTGGGGGGCGGCCAGGGCGAGCTTGGCCACCTGGTAGGCGGCGTCCGGCCACCAGCCCTCGACGTAGACCACCAGGTGCAGGGCGCTCGCCCGGATGACCAGCGCGCGCACCTCGCTCGTTCCCAGGTCCAGCCGCTCCGGGGAGAGCTTCACCCCCTGGAACCCGAGGCTGGCCACCCGCTCCAGCTCGCGGAGCGCGGCCTCGCCGTCTGTCACGGGAAGCGCGCCGACGGCGAGGATGCGCCCCGGGTGGGCGCGGGCATAGGCCTGGAGCTGGTCATTCACCTGGCGGACCTCGGAGGGCTCGGCGGTCGCCGGGGCCACCGCCAGGAGCACCACACGCTCCACCTGCGCCGGGCCCATCTCCTGGGTCAGGTCCCCGGCGCTGGCGCCGGATCGGGGACGGAGGCGTCCGGCCGGGTCGTAGTGGGCGTGGGCGTCGACCGACTGGCCCGACCAGTGAGGCGCGCAGCCCACCGCCAGGGCGACGGCCACCAGGAGGGGAGAGTGCCGGTGGCCGCTCATGAATCGCGCAGGGTGACCACCGTCACGCCGTCTCCTCCCTGGTGTTCCTCGCCCGGCCGGTAGATGCGCACGTAGGGCGAGCCGGCGAGCGAGCTGCGCAGCGCGCTGCGGAGCGCCCCCGTCCCGTGCCCGTGCACCACCAGCACCGTCGGCTCCCCCTCGCGGAGCGCCCGATCGAGAAAAACCTCCACCTCGCGCAGCGCATCGTCGGCGCGAAGGCCTCGCACGTCCAGGCGGGGCATCCCGCCCTCGAGCGGTGCCGACGCTTGTCCGTTCTCCGAGACATCCCGGGCCCGGCGCGGGGCATGCCAGGTCCGCGCCCCCCCGGCGGATCCCCGCGCGCCGGCCAGCACCTCGCGCGGCACGCGGAGCTTGAGCGCTCCGGCGGCGACCAGCGCCTCGTCGCCCTCCAGGGCCAGCACCTCCACGTCCCGCCCCAGGCCCAGGTGGTGGACCCGTGCCCCCACTTCCAGGGCGGCCGGACCGGGCGGGCCCTCGCCGCGCGCCACCTCCCTCCGGGTGGCGTCCGCCCGCCGGCGTGCCTCCTCGGCGCGCTGGGCGAGCATGGCCCGGGCGGCCTCGGCCCGCTCCAGGGAAGCCCGGGTCCGGAGGTCGGCCAGTACCTCGGCGACCTCGGCCACCGCGCGGTCGATCTCCCCGGCGAGGCGAGCGGCCTGCTCCGCCTCGGCGGCCCTGAGGTGTGCCTCGGCCGCCTGCCGATCCTCCTCCAGCGTCCGGGTCCGCCGCTCGGCCTCGGCCTGGGCCGAGCGCGCCGCCTCCTCCGCGGCCTGAAGGCGCCGGCGCTCCTCCTCGAGCGCCGCCAGCGCCCGGGCGAGAGGCCCGCCCGTTCCGGCCGCCAGCGCCCGGGCCCGGGCGACCACCTCCGGGGCCAGCTCCATCCGCTCGGCCAGCTCCAGCGCCGACGACGTCCCGGCCGCGCCGAGCTGCAGCCGGTAGGTGGGGGCCATCCGGCGGGCGTCGAAGCCCACCCGCGCGTTGAGGAACCGCGCATCGACATGGGTCAGGGCCTTGAGCTCCTCGAGGTGCGTGGTGACCAGCGCCCGCGCGCCCCGCCCGAGGATCTCCTCCAGGAAGGCGATGGCCAGGGCTGCGCCCTCGCGGGGGTCGGTATCGGCGGCGATCTCGTCGATGAGCACCAGCGATCCGGGCCCGGCGGCCTCGCCGATGCGCTTCAGCTCGACCAGGTGGGCGCTGAACGTCGAGAGGCCCTGGCCGAGATCCTGGGCGTCCCCAACTGCCGAGTGGACGGAGCGGTAGAGCGGCAGGCGGGAGCCGGCCCCGGCCGGGATGGGCAGGCCGGCGCAGAGCATCACCGCGCACAGACCGACGGCGGTCAGGGTCACCGTCTTTCCGCCTGCGTTGGGCCCGGAGACGACCAGCGCCTGGACCGTCCCGGTGAGGCGCAGGTCGTTGGCCACCACCGCCACGCCCCGCAGGACCAGGAGCGGGTGGCGAAGCTGGAGGAGCTCGAGCGGACCGTCCGGCGGCTGCAGCTCGGGTGCGGCGGCGTCGAGGTCGTCGGCCAGACGCGCCGCCGCCTCCGCCTCGTCCAGCTCGGCGGCCCGAGCCACGCCGGCACCGAGCGCCTCGGCCTGGGCGCCGACCTGCCGCGAGAGCTCCAGCAGCACCCGGCGCTCCTCCTCGGCGACGATGGACTCGGCGATGGCCAGGTCGTTTCCCAGGCCCACCAGCGGCTGGGGCTCGACGAAGAGCGTCTGGCCGGTCTGGCTGGCATTGTGGACGATGCCCGGCACGTCGGCGCGGTCCTGGGCGAGCAACGGGACGACGTAGCGCCCGTTGCGGACCGAGTAATAGCTCTCTCGCAGATGGGCGGCGAAGGCCGGCTCGCGGAGAAGGGCCTCGAGGCGCGCCTTGATCGTCCGGTGGAGCCCCCGGACGCGGGCCCGCGCGTCGCGCAGGGGTTCGCTGGCGCGCTCGGACACGGTGCCGTCCGCCTCGAAGCTCGTGTCCAGCCGCGCGGCGAGCGACTCGAGCTCGGGGAGGCCGCTGGCCATCGCTGCCAGGCAAGGCAGCTCGGCGGCGCGGGGAAGCAGGGCCTCGCGGGTCCGCAGGAAGGCGAACAGCGTCCTGGCACAGGCGCGCAGCTCGGCCGGCTCGAGCAGCCCGCCCTTGGACGCGCGCTCCGCGCTCCCGCGCAGGTCGGTCACCTCGTCCAGGGGCAAGGGCTCCTCGGCGGCCAGGAGCGTCCGCGCCTCCTCGACCACGGCCAGCGCTCCCCGGACCGCGTCCGCCGATTCGAGAAAGGGCCGCCCGTGTGCGCGCTCCCGTCCGGCGTCGGTGCGACAGCGGCCGGCGAGGGCGGCGAGGATGTCGCCGAAGCCGAGGTCGTGGAGCGTCCGCGCGGAGTAGGCCAAGCCGGTGGGGGGTGTCGGACGGCGCTTGGTGTCTTGTCAAGCGCTCCGGGGCGCGCGCTGGCCGGCCCGAGATTTCCTCCTGCGTGGCCGGCGCACGAAGTGGCAGCATGCAGCCCGGAGAAGCCCTCGGGCAGGTGGATGGTGAGCGTTCGGACGGGACTCGATTCCTGGGTGGCCCTGGACTTCCGGCCGCTGCGCGGCCGGCGCGTCGGGGCCATCGTCAACCCGACCAGCGTCGACCGGACCTTCCGGCACCTGGCCGATCTGCTCGCCACGGCCGAGGGAGTCCGCCTGGTCTCGCTCTTCGGGCCGGAGCACGGAGTGCGCGGGGAGGCCCAGTACCTGGAACCGGTGGCCGCGGCCACCGACGCGCGCACCGGCGTCCCCGTGCACTCGCTCTACGGCTCGACCGTGGAATCGCTCCGGCCAAGGCGGGAATGGCTCGACGGCCTGGACGTCGTCGTCTTCGACGTCCAGGACGTGGGCGCCCGCTACTACACCTACCTGGCCACCATGTCCCTGGCGCTGGAGGCATGCGCGGCGGCCGGCGTGGCCTTCGTCGTCCTCGACCGCCCCAATCCCATCGGCGGCGAGGTGGTCGAGGGGAACCACGTGGGCGAGCGGTTCCGGTCCTTCGTCGGCCTGCACGACATCCCCGCCCGACACGGGATGACCGCCGGCGAGCTGGCGCGACTGCTCAACGGCGAGCTCGGCTGGGGCGCCGACCTCACCGTCGTTCCCTGCCAGGGGTGGAGCCGCCGGATGCGCTGGGGGGACACCGGCCTGCACTTCATCCCACCCTCGCCGAACATGCCCACGCCGGACACCGCACTCGTCTACCCGGGAATGTGCCTCCTCGAGGGCACCAACCTCTCCGAGGGCCGCGGGACCTGCCGGCCCTTCGAGCAGCTGGGAGCCCCCTGGCTCGATGCACCCGGTCTTGCCGAGGCGCTCACCCGGATGAAGCTCCCCGGGCTGGCCGTCCGCCCGGCGCACTTCATTCCCACCTTCGACAAGCACCAGGGCAGGTCCTGCGCCGGCGTCTTCCTGCACGTGATCGATGCCGGCGCCTTCCGTCCGGTCCGCACCGGCCTGGCGGCCGTCATCGCGGCGCGGCGGCTCGCCCCCGGGGAGTTCGCCTGGCGCTCGGAGGCCTACGAGTTCATCACCGACGTGCCCGCCTTCGACCTGCTCGCCGGCACGGACGCCGTCCGCCTCGCCGTCGAGGCCGGGGCTCCCTTCCCCGAGGTGGCGCGCCTCCTCGATGACGGCGCGGAGGCATTTCTCGAGCGCCGGCGGCCGCATCTCCTCTACGCTTGAGCCCCCGGACGGACCCCGGATGGACAGGCACGTCGCGCTCATCGGCGGGTCCTTCAACCCGCCCCACGTCGGACATCTGCTCGCCGCGCACTTCGTCCGCGCCACCGAACCGGTGGACGAGGTGTGGCTCGTGCCGGCCGACGTGCACCCGTTCGGCAAGCGGCTCGCTCCCTTCGCCCACCGCCTGCGGATGTGCGAGCTCCTCTGCGCCGATGCCTCGGGCTGGCTCCGCGCCTCGGACGTGGAGCACCGGCTCGGGGGCGCCGGCCGGACGGTGGACACGCTGCGCCACCTGGTCGAGCGCTTCCCCGACCACCGCTGGACTCTGGTGGTGGGCAGCGACATCCTCGCCGACCTGGCGAAGTGGAAGGAGCCGGAGGCCATCCGCACGCTGGCGCGCATCCTGGTGCTGAACCGCGCCGGACACCCGGCCGCCGGCGCGGTGGGCCCGGCCATGGCCCACGTCTCCTCGAGCGAGGTGCGCTCGGCCCTCGCCGCGGGCGGGGACGTCTCCCACCTCGTGCCGCGCGCCGTGCTCGACTACATCGCTCGGGAGGGGCTCTACCGCGGCTGAGCTCTCATTCCAGCGCGATGCCGAAGGTGTTCAGGGCCCCCAACCCGTCGGTGAACCGCCAGGCGAGCTGGTAATAGAAGGAGAGGGCGAGCGCTCCGCCGAAGGTGGTGCGCAGGAGCACCGCCGCCCCGGCTGCCGAGTGGGTGGTCCAGGCCAGGTCATGGGTCCAGGCGACGTTCCCGAAGGCCTGGAGATCGACCTGGCGGAGGAAGAGCGAGGGGAGGATCCACAACACCGAGGCCCAACCGCGGTCGATGATGAACGGGAACTGGTAGGTGAATCCGGCGATGAGCGAGCTCGTGCAGCGGAGGGTGGTGTCCTCGTAGCCGCGCAGGGGCTCGACGAAGGCGATGTCCGGGAAGACGGTCAGGTTCGGTCCGGGCTGGGCGCGGTCCGCTCCGGGATGGACCTCGACGATGCCTCGGGCGCTTCCCCCCACGCGCAGCAGCCGCTCCGGCGCCCCGGGGAGTGAGCGGCCGCGGAGCGAGAGAAAGAGGTTGTCCCGGTCGTACCAGGGAAGGGGCAACCAGCCGCCCAGGGTTCCGCCCAGGTCGGCGAAGTCGTAGCCGCCGACCGGGTAGAAGGACGCCTGACCGGCGAGGTGGAGCCCCCGGCGGATGTCTCCGTAGGGCGTCGTCTCGGTCGCCGTCCACACCGCTCCGAGGCCCGGGCCGCCGAGGGTGGCGTGGAGCGGAGGCGCCCCGTCCTCGTCGCGATGCAGGACCAGGAAGCTCAGCGTCACCGGGGTGGTCCAGAACGTGCGCGCGGCGGAGAAGGTGAGGCTGTCATCCACCACGCCCGGCGCCGCCGCCCGGGCGGCGACCAGCGTCAGCGACACCGGGGCGAGGAGGTAGTTCCCGTAGCCGATGCCCAGGCTCGGCCCCGGGTCGCCCTGCTCGTAGAACAGGTTGACCGCGTAGGCGTTCTCCCCGAGCCGGTCGCTCCCCTGCACCGACACCCCGAGCACCGGGAGCCACTCCGTGCCCCCGGCCGCGGTGGTGCGCGTGGTGAGCAGGAAGAAGGGAGTCCTGAGCGTGGGGATGAACAGGCCTTCGAGGGCCGGTGCCGGGGCATCGCGCGCGAGCAGGAGGTCCCCGGGCGGGGGCGGAGGGATGGCCAGGGCCGTCAGCATCGGCTCGGGCCCGATGGCGGCCGCGGCGGCGGGCAGCGAGGACGGGGACCCGGGGAGGGTGACCTCGTCCAGTGTCCAGCCGTAACCGTGGCGGTTGACCAGCGCCAGCCGGCCGGCGGGCAGGGGCAAGGGGTCGAGCGCGCCGTAGGGGACGTCGGTGACCACGTCGATGGCTCCGGTGCGGACGTCGATGCGCGAAACCTGGGCCCGCCCGTCCACCTCGCGCAGCGCGACCAGCGTCGAGGCGTCCTGCCAGCGGGCGTCGTAGTTGAAGCGCCCGTCGCGGGTGAGCGGCCGGGTCGTTCCGTCCGGCAGGAGCAGCCACAGGTCAAAGCCCTCGCTGCCCCGGCGGGAGTAGGCGATGGCGCTCCCGTCCGGGGCGGCCACCGGTCCGGCGAGCGTGGTGTTGCCGGTGAAGTGGGTGAGCGCGGTGCGCGCGCCGGAGGCCAGGTCGAGACGGAACAGGTTGGCGTTGTCCCCGCGGCTGTGGACGAAGAGGTAGCCCCGGCCATCCGGCGTGAGACCTCCGCCCAGGCCCTCGAGCCCGTCCCAGATGCGCTCGACACCCCCGGACCTGGCGTCGAGCTCGAGCAGGCGCGGGGTGTCCGTCCCGTCCTCGGCGACGTCCGAGAGCACGAGGTAGAGCCGCCGCCCGTCCCCGGAAAAGGACATCCCGCTGACCCGCAGGGGGCTGGTCCCGATGTAGGGACGGCCCGGGAGCAGCTGCGCCAAGGCTCGGCGGAGGACGAGCCGGCCGTCGGGGCCGCGCAGGCGCAGCTCGGCCGGCGCGTCCAGCCCGACCAGGACGGCGGCGATGCTTCCGTCCGGCGACGACGCCGCGCGGGCGAAGTAGCCGAGGTCGGGGTCGATGACCCGCTGGCCGGGCGGGCGCCTCCGGGCCTGGGCGGTGCGGGCCAGCTCCTGGGCGAACTCGCCGACCAGCGCCCCGATGCTCAGGCCGTAGACCGCCTTGAAGCGCAGGGTGACGCCGAGCGGGGAGAGCCAGCTGTGCCCCTGGATGTTCACCACCTGCCAGAGCTTCTCCTCGCCGTAGGTGCGGGCGAGCCACTTCACGAAGTACTCCCCGACCAGGTAGTTGGCGCCCACCGGGAGGAACTCGCGGTTGGTGGAGATGAGGTCGCCCGGCTCGAGCTGCCCGCCGCGCTCGGCGACGATGGAGTCGAAGAGGCCGCGCCAGAGGGGGCTGTGGGGCCGGCCCACGTGGCGGTCGATGCGGCCCTCGTAGTAGGTCGCCAGCCCCTCCAGGAACCAGCTCTCGGGCATGAAGTTGGGCGCGTAGACGTCGCCGAGCACGGTGTCCACCAGCCACCACAGCTCGTACGTCTGCTGGAACTGCACGTAGTGGACCGCCTCGTGGCAGGCGATGTCCTGGATGCCGTTGGTCCCGAAGTCGAAGAGGTCGAAGAGCTCCAGGGTCATCTGGCTGGCGAGGACCATCTGGGGAGGCAGTCCGGCGAAGGGCGGCTGGACGTAGGCGTTGTCGAAGTGGGCGGTGGTCAGGTAGGCCACCAGGCGCGGCCGTGGCTCGGGAGCAAGCACCAGGGCCCGGAGGTGCGCGATGCAGGCTTGGAGCCGGTCGGCCACCCGCAGCGCCTCCGACCGACGGTCGGCCGGGTAGTACAGCTCGAGCGAGGACGTCTCCAGCTTGCGCATGTCGGCATGCACGAAGGAGGCGGTGATGGCCGGATCGAAGCGCGGGCCCACCGCGGCGCAGCCGGCCGCCAGGGCCCCCGCGAGCGCCACGCCGAACCGGGCTCGTGCACGCGCTCGTCTCCGGCCTGCCAAGCCCGTCGCCACGTCTACCCTGTTCTACGCTATGCAACCCACCCATGGCGCGCCCGCCGGCACATCTCGACGCCGCTCTCGAGCAGCTCACCTCCTCGCTCGCCCAGGTCGAGGGCCGGCCGGTGGATCCCCTGGTCGCACCCTGGCCGGAAGTGGAGTCAGGGGTGATCAAGCTCCTCCGAGGCGCCTACCTGGCCGATCGTCCCGAGCATCAGCTCGTCGCCCTCGGGCTGGCGGCGGCCTTCGGCCAGCGCCTGGCTGCGTCCGACGGCGCCTTCTGGTTTCCGATGCGCGAGTCCCCGGAGGGCGTCATGCTCGGCTTCCCGGATGCCCTGCTCATGCTCTCCCCGTTCGCCAGCGTCACCGACGCCCTCGGGCGCGCGAAGCTGGCCCGCCTGGACGAGGTGGCCCGGGACATTCACCGCGCGCTCGGCGAGGCGCGCTTCGCCCCCGCCGCCGGCGCCCCGCTGCGGCTCTCACCGCAGGACTATGCCCGGCTCTTCGACCCGGCCTTTCTCCAGCTCGCGCGCCTCGACCGGCGACGGCTCGACGAGCTGTGGGCCGCCCGCCCGGACCAGCTGGCCCGAGATCTTCGCGACGCGCTGACCCGCGCCGGCGGCCGTCTCGCTCCCGAGTCCCGCGCCCAGCTCGAACAGCAGCTCCTGGGGAGCCTGGGCCGGCTCGAGCCCGCCCGGAGCCTCGGGGAGCAGGTGGAGCGAGCGCCGCGGCTGGCCGAGCTGCTGGCCGATCTCTTCGCCGGCGTGCAGCACACCGGCTCGGCGCCGGACGAGTTCTGGGAGGACGCCGTCCTGCCGCTCCTCTTCACCGGGGCGCCGGAGAGCTTTCCGCCCCTCGACGCCGAGGAGGTGCGCGCCGCCCAGCAGGGCGCCGACCCACTGCTGCTCTTCCTGGACACCGTCCCTTACCGCCAGCCGGCCCCGGACAACGCTGTGCTCGGCGTCTTCGACGTCGAGCAGGTGGGCCCGCTGCACCCCCGGCTGGGGCTGGGCGGGGCGCCGCGCATGCTCAGCGTGCCGCGGGGGACGCTCGAGAAGCTCCTCTCCGGATTCGAGCCGCGTGCCGTGGCGTCGGCGCTGGAGCGCTTCGCCGCCTACCTCTCGGCCAAGGCAGGCAAGCCCGTCCAGGCGTCGGAGGCGGGGAAGCAGATGCAGGATGCCGCCCTGGCGCTGCTGGGCGAGCTCCAGGCCACCGTGTCGACGGACGGGGCAGGCTCGGTCCTGGTCCTCCGCCGGCTGACCGAGGCCGAGGCGCTGTCCGACGCGGCGCTGGCCCCGCTGCGGCAGGCGCTTCAGGGCCCGCGCATCATCCTCGCCCCCTGAGGCGTGGACGGTCCGCCGGTGCGGACGGCAGGGCCGGTCGATATGCCGGAAGGGCTCGGGACGTTGAACCAGCGTTCCCTGGCTTCTCCCCATTCCGGGGAGGGCACGGCTCCGGCGGCTCTCAATCTCCCCTCGCCGCCGGGGCCGTCTTTTCTCTGTCCGGCGTCGAAGGCAGAAGGGAGCCGTTGCTCACCGCCTTCCCCGGCGGGTCGGGCGCCCGGGGCTCGTCCTCGAAATCGAGGTTGGACGGCTTCTCCGGGTAGTCGAGCCGGGGCAGGGCCGTCACCGGGACCGAGGAGTCCACTGTCTGCAGGCGGACGTCGTCGATCCACGCCGTGCCGCCGCCGGCGAGCAGGAGCCCGAAGGCGAGCTCGGTGGCGTCCTCGGGGATGTCGAGCACGACCGAGTAGCGCATCCAGGGGGTGGTCCCGCGGATCGGCCGGTCGCTCATGTTGTCGAACGCCCCCTCCTGGCGGCCGGGAAGGTCGACGCGCATCCAGAGCGCGGCGTAGGCGGCCTGCTCGGTGCGGATGATGGCCGTGAGGCGCAGCCGCTTCCCCCGGTAGAGCGTCGCCTTGAAGATCTGCATCAGGCTGCCGAAGCCGAGGGCGCCCTCGGTGCGTGCCCGGACGAAGCCCGACGCTCGCCCCCGGAACTTCACCTTGGTGTCCACGCCGGTCTCGTAGCCGGCCGGGTTGGACCCGGCGGAGAACCAGCCGCCGGTGGTGGCGCGGTCCTGGGCCCGGACCGGAAGGGAAAGCACGAGAAGGGCCAGGGCGGCCGAAGGGACGGTTCGACTCATCGGACCGCCATGGCCCGCTCGAGGCGCACTCCGGCCACCGGTGCGAGCTGCTCGTAGCGCGGGAAGCTCCGCCGCCCGAGGTCGGAGATGTCGAAGTGGACGCTGGTCGTCTGCAGGGTCCGCGGAGCGTCGGGGGCCCACGGCTCGCCGTCATCCGAGACCGGCCGCGGCACCTCCCGGGGCATGAGCAGAAGGGCGGCCACCCCGGCGGCGAGGGCGACCAGGGGGGCCAGCCGTGCGGCGCGCCGCCAGGTGGGTCGAGGGGCGGCGTCGGCGATCTCGGCGAGCTGGAGCTCGAGACGGGCGGCGGACTGGAGCCCGGCGGCGCACCGCTCACACGCCGCGACGTGCGCCTCGAGCTCGAGCTCGGCGCCCGGATCGAGCAGGTTGCGGACGTACCCCTCGAGCTCGGCGGCGCTGAGGTGGCGGTCAGGCATGGCCCAGCTCCCGCCGAAGCCGGCTGCGCACCTCGCACAGCGTCTGCCGAACGCGCTGGAGCGACAGGCCGACCCGGGCGGCGATCTCCCCGTGGGACATCCCGCCGCTCTGGTAGGCGAGGAGGAAGACGCGCTGCGCCGACGGCGAGCAGCCGCGCAGCACGTCGAGGGCGCGGTCCAGCTGCTCCTTGTGGACCAGCCGCTCCTCGGCGCTCGCCCCGGGGGAGGGCGTGGTCCGGACGGACTCCAGGTCCTCCACCGGTCCCGCCCGGCGGCGCCGGTCGTCGAGCGCGAGGAACAGCGCCTGGCGAATCGCCAGGGCCGGGAGCACCAGCTCGTGGAGCGCCCCGCGCCGGCTCTGCTCGATGAGCCGGGCCCAGGCGTCCTGGGTCATCTCCCGTGCCGTCTCCACGGGGAAGCCGCGGGCGAGCAGCGCCACGCGCACTGCGCGATCATGGCGCCGGATGAGGAGCTCCCAGGCCGCCCGGACGCCGGCCAGCGCCTGCCGCTCCGCGGAGACGAGGGCGTCGTCGGCGGGTTCACGCCGCGCGTCTCCAGCGAGCAGGGACAGCGAGAGGGCGCGAGAGCGCATGGCCGTGGCCCCCAAGGCCGGTTCGCCAGGGAGCAGAGCAGCGGTCCTGGCAGGGGTCAAGGGCGTGGGCAGCGGCGGACCACGGCGATATGTCGGCCTGCCCTCGAACGTTGGCGTTCCCCTCGTCAGCGCCGGGCCCGGCGCCGCGACGGCCTCCGGGCGGGACCGAGCAGGAGGGCCAGGCGGAGGGCGGCCGGACGGGGCAGCCCCGGGGCGGCGCGCTCCAGCGCTCGGTGCATGAGCATCCGGTAGAGCGGAGCCACCTCGGCCGGCAGGTGGGCCAGGTGGCCCTGCACCACGTCCGCGTCGCCCCGGACGACGGGGCCGGTGAGGCCTCGCCGGAGTCCCCGCGCCCTCACCCCGGCCAGGGCTGAGCCCATCAGGCCGAGGAGCGCCTTCTCCGCCGAGGCCCGGTCGACACCTGCGGAGACCCAGGTCTCGACCGCGGCGTCGAGGAGAGAGACCAGCCCGGCGGCGGCGAGCGAGGCGCCCGCGTGGTAGGCGCTCCGGCCTCGCTCCGGCACCCTCAGGGGGTGCAGGTCGAGGGCGCGGGCGAGCCGGACCAGCTCGGGGGCCAGCCAGCGGGAGCGGGTGGCCACCGCCACCGCGTGACCGGCGAGCGGCGTGTCGGAGCCGGAGACGGCCACCAGGGGGTGGAACGAGCCAGTGGCGCGGCCGCCGGCCGGACCGTGCAGGACGTCGAGCGGAAGCGCCCCCGAGCAGTGGACCAGCGCCGCCTCCCGTGCCAGGGCGGGAGCGAGCGCTGACGCCACCGCGCCCAACGCGCCGTCCGGAACGGTGAGCAGGCAGATGCGCGCCTTCCTCAGATCTGCCTCGCCGGCCTCGCGCAGGCCGAGCCCCTTCGCCGTCCGCCGCCCGGAGGCGAACCGGGTCCGGACGCGGACCTGGAATCCGGCGCGTTGCAGCTGCGAGGCCAGCGCCCCGCCCAGCCGGCCCAGGCCGACGACGAGGAGGCGAGGGCGATGCGGGCTGCCCATGGGCCGTGCCCCGGAGCCTCAGCGCCCGGCGTCGCGCCGGAAGCGGAGCGTCCCTCCGCCGGCCGAGACGCGGACCCGGTCCCCGGGCGCGAACTCGCCGGCCAGGATGGCCTCCGCCAGGGGCCCCTCGACCAGCCGCTCCACCGCCTGGCGCAGGGGCCTGGCCCCCAGGGACGGGTCGAGGCCGCTGTCCACGAGCAGGCGGATGGCCGCGTCGTCGACGGCGAAGGCGATGCCCCGCTCCGACGCCAGGCGCCGGCTGCTGTCGTCCAGGAGGAGCCGGGCGATGCGCGCCAGGTCGGAGGGCTCGAGCGGACGGAAGGCGAGCCGGTCGTCGAGCCGGTTCCAGAGCTCGGCCGGGAGCGCCTTGCGGGCCGCGGCCACGGCGGAGGCAGCGTCCTCGCCCTCGACCCCCGCACCGCCGAAGCCCACCCGCGGCCGGACCTCGGAGAAGGCCTGGGCGCCCAGGTTCGAGGTGAGGATGACCACCGTGTTGGAGAAGTCGACCGAGCGGCTCCGCCCGTCGGTGAGGCGCCCCTCCTCGAGGACCTGGAGCAGCACCATCTGGACGTCCGGGTGGGCCTTGTCCAGCTCGTCCAGCAGCACCACCGAGCTCGGGCGGCGCCGCACCGCCTCGGTCAGCTGGCCGCCATCCTGGTAGCCGACGTAGCCGGCCGGCGCTCCCACCAACCGCGCGGTGGCGTGCGCCTCGGAGAGCTCGCTCATGTCCAGGCGAACGAGGGCCTCCCGGCTGCCGAAGAGAACCTCCGCCAGCGCGCGGGCCATCTCCGTCTTGCCCACCCCGGTCGGGCCGAGGAAGAGGAAGCTGCCCATCGGGCGGCGGCTGGCGAAGCCGGCGTAGTTGCGCCGGACGACCTTGGCCACCCGGTCCACCACCTCGGGCTGGCCCACCACGCGCTGAGCCAGCTCCTCCTCGAGGCGGAGGAGGCGCCCCGGGTCACCGGTGAGGAGGCGCTCCACCGGGAGCCCGGCCAGGCGGGCCACCACCTGGGCCACGTCCTCGGCCTCCACCGTCCGGCGTCCCGCGCGCGCGCAGCGCGAGCCGGCCAGGTCGGCCACCGACACCGCCTTGTCGGGGAGAAACCGGTCGGTGACGTAGCGGGCGGCGAGGCTGGCGGCAGCCTCGAGCGCGGCGCGGGTGTAGCGGACGCCGTGGTGGGACTCGTAGCGGGGGAGGAGCCCGGCCAGGATCTCCACCGTCTCCGGCACCGAGGGCTCGCGGACCGGAACCGCGGTGAAGCGGCGCTCGAGCGCGGCGTCGCTGGAGAAGAAGCGCCGGAACTCGTCGTGGGTGGTGGCCCCGATGCAGGGGAACTCGCCGCGGGCGAGCGCACTCTTGAGGTCGTTGGCGGCGTCCTGGGCGCCCTCGCCGGTCGACCCCGCTCCGACCAGGGTGTGGATCTCGTCGACGAAGAGCACCACCCGCCCCTCTGCTCGCCGCATCTCGTCCTTGAGGCCGTTCAGCCGCTCGGAGAGCGAGCCCCGCAGCGAGGTGCCGGCGACCAGGTCGGCCGTGGACAGCTCGACGAGGACGGTCCGGCCCAGCGGTCCCGGGGATGCCAGCAGGCGCTGGGCCACCGCCTCCACCACCGCCGTCTTTCCCACCCCCGGGTCACCGACCAGGCAGGGGTTGTTCGCCCGTCGCTTGCCGAGGACGTCCAGGACCTCGTCGATCTCCCGCCCGCGGCCGACCACCGGGTCGAGCCGGCCGGCACGAGCCAGTGCCGTCAGGTTGCGGCCGAGCTGGGTGAGGAGGGGGAATGCCTGGGCATCGAGCGCGGCCGGGTCCTCGCGGGCGGACGGCACGACACGGAGCGTCACGGGCTCCGGAGCCGGCTCCGGTGAAGCCACGTCGGGATCGACGAGGTCCCGGGGGGAGACCAGCGGCAGCGCGGCCGCCACGGCGACGGCCGCCGCCGGACGCTGGGGCACCGCTGCGGCGCGCGGCAGGGCGACCGGGGCGGGCGGCGGGACCTGGGCGCGCTGGACGAGCTTGCGCGGCATTCGGCCGCTCAGGAAGTAGGAGAGGGCTGTGTTCCGGAGCTGGGTGAGGTCCAAACCGGCGGCGCCGAGGAGCGCCTGGGCGGCGCAGCGGACGCGCGTCACGGCGATGAGCAGGTGGAGGCAATCCACCTCGGACGAGCCGCAGTGCCGGGCGATCTCGCCGGCGCGGGCCTGTAGCTCGGCGAGCGTCCCCTCCGGCTCGACGGGGGTCCCGGTGAGCCGCGCCAGCAGCGCGTCCTCGTCGATGCCGCGCTCGCGCAGCAGGCGCGCCCCGGGGTTGTCCACGGTGAAGAGGGCCAGGACGAGATGCGCGGAGGTCAGCGTCTGGCTGACCGAGCGCGCGATGTCCTCCGCCTCGGCCAGGACCTGCCCCAAGTCGCTGCTGTCGACCATCCTCGGGCGGTCCTCCGCGGGCGCCGGCGGCGACCTCGTCTTCTCTGGCGTTTACACCCCCCTTCAAGGCGGGGCAAAAATTCTGCTACAGAGCGCAACACCGCGGGATTTGGCCGGTCTTCGTGCCCCCGGGGCGGGCTGGCAATCGCTCGTGTCTTCCCTTCGTAAGCCGCGTCGCACGATGGCGCTCCTGCTCACCCAGGTCCTGACCAACCCGGCGGAGGGTGTCCCGGCAGCCATCGAGGTGAGGCGTCCCCTGTGGCCGGTGGTGCTGCTCTCGCTCGCCACCGCGTTCGCCGGTGCCTCCTTCGCCGTGCGATGGAACGCCGCGCCGGCCATCATTCAGAAGCTGGACGCGAGCGGGCAGCTCAAGGGGATGCCCGAGGCCGACCTGGCCGACCAGATCCAGCAGGCGGAGCGACTCCGGCTGGTGACCGGCATCGCCGGGGGGCTGGTGCTCCCGGCCCTGATGGTGCTCGGCATCGCCGTGGCACTGGCCGTCCTGGCCTGGCTCCTGGGGAAGAAGGGGACCTTCCAGGCGTTCTTCACCGCGGCGGCGGTGGGGATGTTGCCCATCGCACTGTCCAAGCTCCTCTACGGGCTGGTGGCCCTGGTCCAGTCGTCGCTGAGCGAGGATCGTGCGGCCACGCTCGTTCCCTCGTCCCTGGCCATCCTCCACGTGCACTCTCCCAAGCTGATGCGCATCCTCTCCGGCATCGACTTCTTCCACATCTGGGCTGCCCTGCTCATCGGCATCGGCTTCGCCGCGGTGGTGGGCATGCGCCGGCGCCAGGGACTCCTGGTGGGCGCCTGTCTGTTCCTCGCCCAGCTGTGCGTCTTCGGGCTCGGGCTCCCGGCCGGAGGTGGCCAGTGACCGGCCTCCTCCTGTCCCTGGTCGTCGCCGCCGCGCCCACGTCCACGCCCATCACCCTCGAGGAGGTCCGGAAGGAGGCGCGCAACAACCTCGCCGCGGTGACCCAGGAGCTCACCTGGCGTCAGGCCTACGAGCAGGTGGCCATCAATCGCGGCGTCCTGTTTCCGCAGGCCCAGCTCGGTCTCGGGGCGGCGCGGCGCTGGAGCTCGGAGGCGAACCCCTACGTGGTCAACGGGCAGGTCCTGGTGGCGACCGTGGCCAACACCTTCAGCCTGCAGCTGTTCATCAGCCAGGTCTTGGTCGACGTGGGCAAGTGGTACACGCTGGCCCAGTCCGGCGCGCAGGAGACGGCCGCCAAGGGTCAGGCCGAGGACCTCATGGAGGCCTCGGACCTGGAGGCGGTGCGGCGCTTCTACGTCCTCTACACGGCGCAGAAGTCACTGGCCGTGCTCGAGGAGACGGCGCGCAAGAGCAAGGAGCTCTGGGATCGCGCCGCCGCGCTCTACGAGGCCGGCCGCGGGACGCAGGGCGACGCCCTGGCCGCCCAGGTCAATTACGGGACCGACCTGAACAACGCCATCCAGCAGCGACAGGTGGTGATCCAGGCACAGGCGGACCTGGCCTCGTGGATCGCCCGCGACGAGACCGAGCAGCTGGTGGCGGTCGAGCCGGCCGCCTGGACGCAGCCCACCCCGCCGCCGCCCGCCTTCGACGCCGCGCTGGACGTCGCCCGGAAGGAGCGCGGAATCCTCAAGGCCACCCTGGCGCAGATCGATGCGGCCAAGGCCGGGATCTGGATCAACAACGCCGGCTACATCCCGCGGCTCAACTTCTACGCGCAGTACAATCGGCAGTCCAACACCGCCGACGAGACGTTTTTCCAGTTCAACAAGAACAGCATCTGGCAGACCGGGCTGACGCTGACCTGGAACTTCTTCGACGGGCTCTCCACGCCGGCCACCGTGCGCCAGGCGGAGTGGATCCTCGCCTCGGCCAAGGTCACCTACGCGCAGACCGAGCGGGACGTCGCCGGGCAGATCCGGACGGCGCTCTCCGCGCTCGCCCAGCAGCTCGAGGCCCTGGGCGTCCTCACCGACAACCGGGTCACCGCGCTGAAGAACCTGGAGTACTTCCAGGAACGCTTCAAGGCCGGAGCGAGCAATACCCTGGACGTCCGGGACGCCCAGGTGAAGGTGCTCTCCGCCGAGTTGAGCCTTTTGCAGACGCGCGCCAATGTCGAGGTGGCCCGGGCCAACCTCGAGCGCGCCATGGGAACCATCGCCAACGGAGCCAAGCCATGACCTGGTGGAAGGGTGTCATTCTCGGATTGATCGGGCTCGGCGTGGTGGCCATCGCTGTCGGCGGGCTGAGGGACCGGCCGCCCCCGGCGGTGGACGTGCAGACGGCCAAGGCCCGCAAGGGCGCCATCTCGCGGGTGGTGGTGGGCGCGGGGAAGATCGAATCGGTGACCACGGTGAAGATCTCCTCCAACCTCTCCGGCGACCTGCTGCAGCTCTTCGTGAAGAACGGCGATCCGGTGAAGAAGGGGATGGTCCTGGCCCGCATCGACGCCCGGCCCTTCCAGGCCCAGGCCAAGCAGGCGCTGGCCAGCGCCGGGGCGGCCAAGGGGGACATCGCCAACGCCCAGGTCGACGTCGATCGCTACGCCCTGGAGCTGAAGCGGACCAAGGCCCTGGCCGACCGGGGCATGTCCTCCACCGCCGAGCTCGACCTGGCCAAGGCCAACTCCGACGGCGCCCTGGCGCGGCTCGCCTCGGCCAAGGAGCGCTACACCAGCGCCGTCGCCCTCTACGAGCAGGCAGAGACCAACCTCTCCCGGACCGAGCTCATCTCTCCCATCGACGGCAACGTCATCGAGCTGTCGCGCGAGATCGGCGAGCGGGTGCGCGGCTCGGACTTCAACGAGGACACGGTGATGACCGTGGCCGCCCTGAGCAACATGCAGGTCAAGATCGAGGTCGGCGAGCACGAGGTGGTCTTCCTCAAGAACGGCCAGCGGGCGGAGCTGAGCGTGGACGCTCTCGAGGGTCAGACCTTCGAGGGGTCGGTGGTGGAGATCGCCCAGAAGGCGACGATCAAGAATCCGGGGACGGAGTCCGAGGTCACCACCTTCCCGGTCAAGGTGGCCCTCGATTCCCGCCCGCCGGGCGTCCTGCCCGGGATGTCCTCCGAGGTGCGCATCACCGCCGAGACCCGGGGCGACGCGGTCATCGTCCCCATCCAGGCGGTCACCGTGCGGCCGGAGAAGACGCTGCCCGACGCCAAGGGGACCGGCGAGGCGAACACCACCCTCACCGCCAAGCGGAGCCGTGAGACGCTGGCCAAGATCGTCTTCGTCGTCGACGGGGACAGCAAGGCCCACGCCCGGCGGGTGAGGACGGGCATCGCCTCGGACACCGATCTGGAAATCCTCGAGGGCCTCCAGGAGGGCGAGAAGGTGGTCGAGGGGCCCTTCCGCACCGTCTCCAAGGAGCTCAAGGACGGCGATCGCCTGAAGGAGAACCAGCCCGGACCGGCCGGCGCCGCGAAAGGGCAGCCGGCGCGGGGTTGACCCGCCGCGCGGGGGGACCACGGCCATGCTCATCCAGCTCCACGACATCAAGCGGTTCTACAAGGTCGGCTCGGAGGTGGTGCACGCCCTGGACGGCGTGACCCTGTCCATCGCCAAGGGGGAGTGGACGTCGATCATCGGCCAGTCCGGCTCGGGCAAGAGCACGCTGATGAACGTGCTCGGCTGCCTGGACACGCCCACCTCGGGACGCTACGTCCTCAACGACAAGGACGTGAGCGGCATGTCCGACAACGAGCTGGCCGACATCCGCAACCGTGAGATCGGTTTCATCTTCCAGACCTTCCAGTTGCTTCCCCGCGAGACGGCACAGGCCAACGTGGAGCTGCCCCTGGTCTACCGCGGGCTCCGGGCGCGCGAGCGCCACCAGCGCGCCCGCGATGCCCTGGAGCAGGTGGGGCTGGGCAACCGGGTCCACCACCGGCCGAACGAGCTCTCCGGCGGGCAGCGCCAGCGGGTGGCCATCGCCCGGGCGCTGGTCACCGAGCCCTCGCTTCTCCTCGCCGACGAGCCCACCGGAAACCTGGACTCGGCCACCGGCGAGGAGATCATCAAGCTCTTCGAGCAGCTCCACGACGCCGGGCACACGCTGATCCTGGTCACCCACGAGCCCTCCATCGCCGCGCGCTGTCCGCGGGCCGTCCGCCTCATGGACGGCAAGGTCGTCTCCGACGGCCCCGGGGCGCAGGTCGCTCTGGAGAGCCGCGCCGAGCGGGCGCGGGCAGCGGCGGCCGCCGCGGCCCCGTGAATGCCCGCGTCGACCTGATCGAGGGGGGCCGCATCGCGCTCGGGTCGCTGCGGGCCAACCGCCTGCGCACCGGGCTGACCGTGGCCGCGGTGGGGATCGGAGTGGCCACCCTCCTGGCGATCATCGCCATCATCCAGGGGCTCAACGCCTCCTTCGCCCGGCAGCTGGCCAGCCTCGGGACGAGCACCCTGAACATCGCCCGCATGCCCCAGATCTCCATGGGCCCGACCTGGTGGCTGTACCGGAACCGCAAGCAGCTCACCGTGGCCCACATGCAGGCCATCGCCGACCAGTCGCGCTATGCCACCCTGGTGGTCCCGGAGCTGAACGAGGAATCGAAGGACGTCTCCAGCCGGGACCAGACCGCCTCCAGCGTGGACGTGGTGGGAACGCTGGCCGACTACCAGCGCGTGGGTGGATACGAGGTCACCGAGGGCCGTTTCATCACCGATGCCGACAGCGACAACGAGCGCTTCGTCATCGTCCTCGGCTCCCAGGTGGCCGAGGCCCTCTTCCCCGACCGGAGCCCGGTGGGGGAGAGCGTCCGCATCGACAATCGCCCCTACCGGGTGGTGGGGGTGCTGGCCCGGAAGGGGCAGCTGCTCGGGCAGAGCCTGGACCTCATCGCCTTCGTGCCCTTCAAGAGCTTCCTCTCCGTCTACGGCAAGAAGGACTTCCAGATCGACGTCGGCTCCGACGACCCGAAGGACCTGGACAAGCTCGAGGACGAGGTCACCGGCATCCTGCGCCGGGCGCGAAACGTTCCCCCCGACAAGCCGGACGACTTCAGCATCTTCCGCGCCGAGCAGCTGGCCGACACCTACAAGAGCCTCACCGGCGCCCTCTACGGGGTGGCGGTGGCGGTGGGGGTGATCACCCTCATCGTCGGAGGCATCGGCATCATGAACATCATGCTCGTCAGCGTGCGCGAGCGCACCCGCGAGATCGGCATCCGGCGGGCCCTGGGCGCGCGGCGGCGGACGATCGTCGTCCAGTTTCTCCTCGAGGCCTCGGCCGTCTCGGCGCTGGGCGGAGTGATCGGCACCACCGTCGGGCTGGGCATGGCCAAGCTGGTCGCGGCGGTGACCAGCCTCACCGCCGCGGTGCAGCCCCTGACCGTGCTGGCCGGAGTCGGCTTCGCCGCCCTGGTCGGGCTGATCTTCGGAATCTGGCCGGCGGCACGGGCGGCGCAGCTGGACCCGGTGGAAGCCCTCCGGCACGAATGAGCGCCCTGGCCGCGATGCTGGACAACGTTCGCCTGGCGTTCGGGACGCTCCTCGCCAACCCCCTGCGCTCGCTGCTCACCCTGCTCGGGGTGGTCATCGGCGTGGCCACCGTGGTGTCGATGATGGCCCTCATCGAGGGGCTACGCCTCAAGGTGACCCGGGACCTGGCCCAGCTGGGGGCCAACGCCTTCACCGTCTCCAAGTGGCCGGGGGGCGTCAACTTCGGACGGATGGACTGGAGGCGCTACCAGCGCCGGCCGTCCTTTCGCCTGGCCGACGTCCAACTCATCCGCGAGTCGTGCCCGGCGGTGAAGACCGCCTCCGGTCAGACCGGGTTCGGGGCCTTCAAGGTGGCCAGCGACCGGGCCGAGACCTCGCCCAACGTCTTCGCCATCGGCGCCACCTCGGAGTGGCTCGAGACCAGCGGCATCCTCGGCATCGCCGAGGGCCGTTTCTACTCGCCCAGCGAGGTGGAGGACGAGCGCGCGGTGGTGGTGCTCGGCACCGAGGTGGCCGCGCAGCTCTTCGCCGGGGAGAACCCGGTGGGGCAGACGGTGCGCGTCGGCGGGAAGATCTTCCGGGTGGTGGGGGTGCTCTCCAAGCGGGGGAAGTTCCTCGGCCTGTTCAACATGGACAACGTGGTGGTGCTGCCCCTGAGCACCGGGCTGAACATCTTCGGCAAGGACCGGAGCATCCGGATCAACGTCGTGGCCCAGGGCCCGGAGGTGGTCCAGCGGGCGCAGGACGAGGTGACGGCGGTCCTCCGGCGCCGGCGCAACGTCGCGCCGGGCGCGCCGAGCAACTTCGAGATCGACACCAACGAGTCGGTCACCCGGACCTTCAACAACCTGAGCCAGGTGATCACCGCCGCCGGGGTGGGCATCTGCCTCCTCTCCCTGGTCGTCGGTGGGATCGGGATCCTGAACATCATGCTCGTCTCGGTGACGGAGCGGACGCGGGAGATCGGCATCCGCAAGGCGCTGGGGGCGAAGCGCAGGCGCATCCTCGGCCAGTTCGCCATCGAGGCGGTGGCCCTCTCCTCGGTGGGCGGCGTGCTCGGCTTGCTGGTCGGGTTCGGCGTGGCCTTCCTGGCCCGGTGGGCCCTCGGCTTTCCCACCCTGGTGCCGCCCTGGGCGGTGGGGCTCGCCCTGCTCATGAGCAGCGGGGTGGGGCTGCTCTTCGGCATCTACCCGGCCGCCCGCGCGGCGCGCCTCGACCCGGTGGAGGCGATGCGCCTGGAGTAGGCTCGCTGAGGAGACACCCGAAGGTCCCCCGAGGGGAGCCCCACCCATGAGCCGGAATGCCTTCGTCCTCTTCCTCCTGGTCATCGCCGGGTTCACCGGCGTGGGCATCGTCGGATGGCGCCGGTCCGAGGCCCAGGAGGCCACCCTGCAGCGGGACCTGTCGGCGCAGCGGCTGCGCGCCGATGCCCTGGAGCGGCTGGGATGGATCCGCTCCATCCCCGACGAGAAGCAGTACCGCGAGGAGGTCCAGTCCTTCTTCAAGTGGTACTTCGAGGCCGTCGACGCGCACCGCAAGCGCTTCGGTCTCAGCCCTGGATTCGACGAGTATCTGGCCGAGCTCGAGCAGCGGAAGGCGCAGGAGAAGGAGCTGGAGAACCTCCCCGTGCTGCCGGACGGGCGGCGCGCCACTGCGCCGGCGTCGCGCACCTCGATCGACCGGCGGGCCTTCTACGCCTGGGAGAAGTCCCTCTTCGACCGGATGCGGACGGGCAAGTACCAGCCGGCCTTCTCCGGCACCGACAAGGGCATGCGTCTGGACGTGGTCGGGGCGGAGGTCAGCGCCGCCGGCGGGCGCCCGCGGGTCCAGCTTCCCATCGTGCTCTGGGGAGCGCAGCGGTACACCAAGGAGGACGAGCGCTCGGGCGCCAAGCGCGTGATCACCTCGGCCGACTTCGGGGCCATCTTCCGGCTCCTCGACTCGGGTGGGAAGCTGGTGGCGGAGATGTCCGCCGGCCCTCCGGGACTGAAGAACGACTTCCCCGAGCGCCTCATCGCCGAGTTCCCGCCCCAGGCGGTCCTGGCCCAGTACGAGTTCGACCGGGTCCCGGCCGGCGTGGCGCAGATGGAGGCGACCTTCAACGTGCGCTCGCACGCCCCGAGCGGCGGTGACGCCAACGCCACCTACACCTGGAAGACGCCGGTGCCGGAGGAATGGCGGCTCGGTCCGGGCGAGACCTGGGAAGGCGCGCAGGAGAGCGTCCGGAGCGAGGAAGACATCGACCCGGCCAAGGCCGCCAAGGCGGCCAAGGCGCCCAAGCGCTAGTCTGCCCGGCGACGCCGCCCCTCACATCACCAGCCCGAGGCTCGCTCCGAGCCTCCACAGGCTCAGGTCCCCGGCCGCATCGAGGACGGCCACGTCGAGGGCCTCGGTGGCGCCGAGCGCGTGGACGCCCTCCGCATCGGCCAGCTCCGCCACCACGCGGCCGGAATGCGCATCCACCGCCCGCACCGTCTCGCCCGGGACGAGCAGCACCCCGCGCACCAGGACCGACGAGGCGGCGGAGCGAGACGACTGCCCTCCGAGGCGCCACTCGAGGTGGCCCCGGGCATCGATGCGCGCCGCCGAGCCGTCCCCGGCGGTGACCAGGGACGCTGCTCCGTCGCCGGTCAGCGTCCACGGGCCGGGGCCGGGGGGAAGGCGGCGCTCCCAGCGAGGGGCTCCCCGCGCCCCGAGACAGACGAGCACCGCGCTGCCGTCCCGGATGCCGAGCGCCCGGACGCTCGTGCCGCGGGGAAGGGGCGGCCCGAGGGGCACGAGGGTGAGGTCGTGCACCCAGCGCACCGCCCCCGACCGTGCGTCCGCCGCCAGGATTGCGCCCCGGTCCGCCGACCCCTGCGCCGCCACCAGGGACCGTCCCCAGGGCACCGGGGGGCCGAGGAAGGGCAGGGCGCTGGCCAGGCGAAACCGAACCGTTCCCTCGGCCGCGTCCAGACCGTGAAGGATGCCGAGCTCCGAGGCCACCAGCACCCGACCCGCCTGGAACCCGAGGTGGAGCCGCTGCGAGCGCTGAGGCAGAAAGCGCCAGAGCTCGCGGCCGGTGAGCCGGGACACGGCCCGGACGCCCTCCCCCTCGGTGGTGACCAAGAGCTCTCCGGGTGTGGCCAGGAGCTCGCCCTCGAGCGTCGCCCCGTCGTGCTCCCGGAACCAGCGCACCCGCGAGGTCGCCAGCTCGGCCCGGAGCCATCGCCTCTCCTCGGCCAGCAGCGCCTCTCCGCCCTCGCCCACGGCGATGCCCCGGGGCGCCGCCCAGCGCCTTCCCAGGGTGCCGTCCGAGGCGACGAACGAGGCATTCGTGCCGGCGGCGACGACGAAGCCGCGGGGAAGGGCCAGGATGCGCGCCGCCCCCTCGCCGCCGAGGCCGGCAGCCCGGAGGCGCCGGACGAATCCCAGCCGCCGCACCCGGGCCCCCCGCTGGAGCGGCGGCGCCGGCCGGGAACGGCGGGGGCGCGCGGTGGTCGACTCTGGCCCCGGCTCGGCCAGGAGGGCGCGCAGCGCAGCGTGGACCTGTCGACCGCGGGCGGTGAGGTCGACCAGGTGGGGGTTGTGCACCAGCTCCGGCTCGAGGGCGGTGAGCAGACCGGCCAGGTCCAGCGCCGGGGCGGCCAGCGCCCGGACCAGCTGCTCTCCCGCCCAGCTCAGGCTCCAGCCCGGAGAGGTCACCGTGGCCCGGGCGAGGTCCACCTCCCAGGCGGGTGGGACGCCGGCCGGGACGATGCGGATCCGAGCGTCGCCGGCCTCGAGCGCCCGGACCGCCTCCTCGGCCTGGCGCAGGAGCTCGAGGGCGAGGAGCCCGACCGGTCCGCGGAGCTCGCAGCGGACCGCGTCTCCGGCCCGCAGGCCCAGGGTTCCCGGCAGGGCGAGCGGCCCGATGGGCACCGGGACCTTTCCCCGCGCACCATCGAGGAGACCGCCCGGATCGAGCGCTTCGAGGCGGAACCCCGGAAAGCCCCGCGGCTCGATCCGGATGCTCCGTGCCGTCCCCGCGCCGGCCGGAGCCCTGATCTCGCGCTCTGCCCGGGCCAGGAGCTCGCGCGCCCGCCGTCGCAGCGGCCCCGGAACCGGGGCCGAGCGCAGGTCGGTGAGCCAGTCACGCCCGATGCGTACCGCCGCCCGCTGCCAGGCCTCGACGTCGACGGTGACCGGACGCCGGACCTCCCCCGCTGGCCGGGCCAGGCGCAGGATCTGAAGCACGAGCTCCTCGCCGGTGCGGACGAGGAGCAGCGTCTGCGCCGACTCGGGAAGCGTGACCTGGACCACCCGCTGTCCTCGGGCCAGCGCCGCCGTCGCCGAGAAGACCTGCTCCATGACCTGCGTCAGCGGCTCCTCGCTCGCCGGTCGCAGGAGCGGCACGCCGTCCAGCTCCAGGCCGAAGCCGTCCACGGGGTCGGCGGCTCCCTCGTGCTTCCAGCGCTGGCCGAGGCGGATGCGGAGCATGCTCGATTGACAGGCCGAGAGGGCGCCCGCTACGGTGCCCGGCCCTTTCCATGACATTCTACGAGGCTGCGATCCGGGTGCTGGAGGCGGAGAAGCGTCCGCTCACCACCGCGGAGATCACCGAGCGGTGCCTCGCCCAGGGCCTCCTCAGTCACGTGGGCAAGGACCCCGAGGAGACCTTGCGCTCGCGGCTGGCGGTGATGGCCCGGCGGGCGCGCGACCGCCGGGTGACGCTGGTCGGGCCAGACACCTTCGCCCTGGCGGAATGGGGCCTGCCCGAGGATGCCCAGGCGCTGGCCCAGATTGCCCAGCCCGAGGAGCTCCCGGCACTCGAGGAGGCGGCGCCCCTCAGGTCCATCGAACGCCATCCGGACGCTCGCGCGGACGGCTCCCGTGGACGTCCGGTGCGACGCCACCGCCGCGACGAGGGGGACCGCGAGGGGGCACGCCGGCGATTCCCGCCCCTGGATGAGGTGGCCTTCGAGCTCCTCAGCGAGGCCACCGAGCCGCTCACCGCCGCCGCGCTCCTCGAGCGGGCTGCGTCGCGCGAGCTGGCGTCCGCCGAGACGCGTCCCGAGAAGCTCCTCCTCGCCCTGGTGTCGGAGAACCAGCGACGCATCGACGCCGGGCGGCGCCCGCACTTCGCGCTCTCCGCGGAGGGCGCGCTCAGCCTCGACCGCTCCGAGACTGCTCCGGCGGAGATCCAGGCCCCGTTCGCGGCCGCCCTCCAGCTTCCGGTGGAGGAGGGCCGCGTGGTGCTCGGGGTGCCCGAGCGCGCCGAGCCCGGGCCAGAGGCGGCCAGCGTGTCTGCAGCTCGCGCCGCCGTCCGCGAGGCGCGCCGGAGCGTGGCGCGCGCGCTGCGCTCCCAACTTTCAGCCCTCGACGCCGCCACCTTCGAGCGGGCGTGCATCAAGCTCCTCCACGCCCAGGGCTTCCGGGAGCTGAAGGTCGCCCGGCGGGGACGGGAGGGCCCGGTCGTCTCCGCCCACCGCCGGGAGGGAAGCCTGGAGCTGCGCTACGCCATCCGCATCCTCAAGGGCGCGAGCGGAGTGGACCGCCGCGCCGTCCAGGAATGCCGCCGGGAGATGAGCCACGCCTCCGCCCATCTGGGCCTGGTGCTGGCCAGCGGCGATGCGCGGGGGGAGGCGCGGAGCGAGGCGCTCGGACAGGGCGCGCTGGTGTTCCTCTGGTGTGGTGAGGGGCTGGCCGACAAGTTCCTCGAGGCCCACGCCGGCGTGCGGCTCTTGCCCGCGGAGCTCTTCGAGGTCGATCCGGCCTTCTTCCAGGCGGCGGCCCGCGTCGCGGCCGAGGTCCGTGAGCGCCGGGAGGTCCGGCGAAGGGAGCGCGCCGAGCAGGGCGAGGGCGCCGCCGGGGCGGCGGAGGCGGCCGGCGCCGGAGCCGACGCCCCGGGTGGAGGGGAGCCGGCGGAGGCCGCCCCGGGCGAGGGGCCGGAGCGGAAGCGCCGGCGGCGGAGGCGCCGCGGCCGACGCGGGCGCGGGGTCCGGACGGGTGAGGCCGCTCCGGCGGCGGGCGGCAGCGCCGATGCGCCGGCGGAGGAGGTCCCCGCGGCTCGGCCGTCGGAAGACGGTCCGCCGCCCGGGGGAGCGGGCAACGACGGCGTGCAGTAGAGTCCCCCGTCGTGGACATGAAGCGCTCCCCCTTGCTGCTGGCGGCGGTGCTCGCCGCACTGGTCGCGTGCCGCCCGGCGCCTCACCTGGTCGAGCGGGTGGAGGTCGTCGCCGCCTCGGTGGCGGATGCGCCCCTGCTCGGAACCACGGCCGCCCAGCTCCAGGCGGCGCTCCAGCGGCGCATCGCCGCCGAGCCTCGGCTCAAGCTCCTCCCGGCCGGGGCCCGGGCACCGGAAGGAGCTCCCGTGGTCCGCCTGCTGCTCGAGCTCTCCGGCGTGCGCGAGGTGGTCCGGACGGGCCACGAGGGGCCCGAGGTCGAGGTGATCGCCGACCTGACGCTGCGCCGCAAGACCGAGTCGGGAACGGAGCGGACCGAGCTCTGGGCCTCCGGGGCCGTGCGCCCGATGGGCCAGACCTTCGAGGACCGCCAGGACGCGGCGCGGAGGGCGCTCGACCAGGCGCTGGATGACCTGGTGCGCGGAGCGCGCGCCCAGCTCGACGCCCTGGACCAGCCGGACAAGGTGCTCGTCCGCGATCTCGACTCACCCGATCCGCGCACCCGGGATGCGGCGCTGGACGTGCTCGCCGCACGCAAGCACCCGCGCTCGGTGCCGGTGCTGCTCGAGCGTCTGCAGTCCGATGACCCGCTCGAGGTCCGGCGGGCGATGGGGGCGCTGGTGGAGATGCGCGCCACCCAGGCGGTCCCGGCGCTCATCGACCTGGCCCGCGACAAGGATCCTGGCTTCCTGCGCGAGCTGGTCTATGCCCTGGGCGCCATCGGCGGCGATGAGGCCCGTGCCTACCTGTACACCGTCGCCCAGGGGCACGACAGCCCGGTGGTGCGAGAGGCTGCCCAGCGCGCCCTGGACGAGCTCACCCAGCGGGCGGTGCGCGCCCAGGAGCAGCTCCAGGGGGCGTCGGCCGAGGCGAAGCGGAGCCCGAGCCGGTGAGGAGCGCGCTCGGCGCGGCGGCGCTCGGATTGCTCGCCTGCGCCCACGGCGGCGCACCCGCGGTCGCGCCCCCGGCGGACACCAGCCCGGAACGCTACTTCCCGCTCGCCGTCGGCAATCGGTGGAGCTACCAGGGCTCTGGACCGGGCGCCCGGTCCACCGAGCAGGTGGAGATCAAGGCCGTGCACGATGGCCAGTACGAGGACAGCCGGGGCCGCCTGCTCTGGTTCAGCCCGGACGGCCTCCGCGACCAGTCCCGGGTCCTGCTCCGCGCTCCGGTGGAGACGGGGCGGACCTGGACGGTGAGGCTCGGGCCGGACTCGGTGGAGCGGTGGCGCATCGTCTCCGTCGGCCAGCCCTGCCGAGCGCCGGCCGGTCAGTTCTCCGACTGCGTCCAGGTCGAGAGCCGGACGGCCGCGGCCAGCGGGGCCGAGCTCGTCGACCACATCACCTTCGCTGCCGAGGTCGGCATCGTGCAGATCCGCACCACCCTGGTGCGGGGAGCCCAGGAGACTCCCCAGACGGAGCTCGTCCTCACCGCCTATCAGGTCGTTCCCCCCCGGCCGCGCCCCGGAAGCTGACGCCCACTCACCCGCGGGCGACGTCATCCCGGCAGGTTACCCTTCCGCTCCCGCGCCCCCGAGGGTGAGGATGCAGGCCTTGGCCACCGCCGACCTCCAGGAAGCCACGCACGAGGAGCTCATCCTGGGCCTTCTCGTCGAGGGCGGGTCCGACTTCGTCTCCGGCGAGGCGCTCTCGGGAAAGCTCGGCCTGTCCCGCACCGCGGTGTGGAAGGTGGTCAACGCGCTCCGCCGGAAGGGGTACCGGATCGAGGCCGTCCCCTCGCGCGGCTACCGCCTGCTCGAATCTCCGGACCGCCTCACCTCCCTGGAGCTCCTCCCGCTCCTCGAGACCCATGACCTGGGGAGGACGGTGCATTCCTTCGACGAGGTGGACTCGACCAATGCCGTCGCCTTCCGGCTGGCGCTCGAGGGGGCGGAGCACGGCGAGCTGGTGGTGGCCGAGCGCCAGACCGGTGGCCGTGGCCGGCGCGGGCGCAGCTGGTCCTCTCCCGGCGGGCTCAACCTCTACGCCTCCTTCATCCTCCGTCCAGACCTCTTGCCGCAGCGCGCTCCGGAGCTGACCCTGGTGGCCGCGGTGGCGGTCGCCGAATCGGTCCGGGCCGCCGGCGCACCGGCCGACATCAAGTGGCCCAACGATCTGGTCGTGGGCGGAAGGAAGATCTGCGGAATCCTGACCGAGCTCTCCGCCGACCCGGACCGCGTCCAGTTCGTGGTGCTCGGCATCGGAGTCAACCTCAACGCCCGGCGCGAGGACTTTCCCCCCGACGTCGCCGAGGTGGCCACCAGCCTCCTCGAGCTCACCGGGCGCCCCGTTCCGCGCGCGCCGTTCACCGCCGGCCTCTGCCGGCGACTCGAGGAGTGGCTCGACGTCCACGGCGCCGAGGGCTTTCGTCCGGTGCGCGAGCGCTGGCGCGCGCTGGCCATCACCCTCGGTCAGGAGGTCCTGGTGAAGGCGGAGCGGCGAGAGATCCGGGGCGTGGCCGTCGACGTCGACGAGGACGGCGCGCTTCGGGTGCGCACCGAGGACGGGACCGAGGAGCGCATCCTGGCCGGCGACGTGGAGCAGGTCCGGTCCCGCGTCGCGCCGCCGATGCCGCCCCGGGCGTGGTAAGCCTCCCGCCCGGGTGGCCATGCTCCTCGCCATCGATGTCGGAAACACGAACACCGTGCTCGGCGTGTTCGAAGGTCCCCGCCTGCTCGACCACTGGAGGCTGGCCACCGATGCCCGGCGCACCGCCGACGAGTACGGCCTGTGGATCCGGCAGGCCCTTCCCTATGCCGGCATCGACCCCTCCGGCATCGGCGCGGTGGTCGTCTCCAGCGTCGTCCCGCCGATGCAGTTCAGCCTGGAGCGGATGGCCTCGCGCTACTTCGGGGTCCGCCCGCTGTTCATCGGACCAGGCGTGAAGACCGGGATGCCCATCCTCTACGACAACCCGCGCGAGGTGGGCGCGGATCGCATCGTCAACGCCGTGGCGGCCTTCGAGAAGCACCACCAGGGGCTGGTGGTGGTGGACTTCGGCACGGCCACCACCTTCGACGCCGTGACCCCGAAGGGGGAGTACCTGGGGGGGTGCATCGCGCCGGGCATCGCCATCTCCATGGAGGCGCTCTTCCAGAACGCGGCTCGCCTGCCCCGGGTGGAGTTCGCCCGTCCCCCGGCCGTGGTCGGCCGGAACACGGTGCACTCCATGCAGTCGGGGCTGGTCTTCGGATACGCCGGCCTGGTGGACGGCATCTGCGAACGGATGGCACGTGAGCTGGCCTTCCCGGTGAGGGTCCTGGCCACCGGCGGGCTGGCTTCGCTCCTGGCCGCGGAGTCCCGGTGCATCGCCGAGGTCGACGAGCTGCTCACGCTGGAGGGGCTGCGCATCATCCACGGGCGGAACCATGGACACGACTGAGGCTCCTCCCGCGCTCGACTTCCTGCCGCCGGCGATGCGCAAGCACGTCGACCCGGCCTCGCCGCTCCCCCTGCGAATGATGGCCGCCAAGGCGCTCGTGCCCCTCGCTCCGGCGGACATGCTCGGGGCCCTGTACCTGCTCACCCGGGATCCGGACGAGACGGTGCGTGCCACCGCCGTCGCCTCGGCGGACAAGCTCCCGGATCGCATCCTCGGGGCCGCGCTGCGGGACGAGGAGGTTCCTCCCATCGTCCTGGGCTGGTTTCTCGAGCGCCTGGTGGGCAACGACGCCTACTGCGAGATGCTGGTCCTCAACGCCACCACTCCGGACGAGGCGGTGGCCGAGGCCGCCGCCCGGTGCAGCCTCCGCTCCCTGGAGATCATCGGACAGAACCAGCTCCGGCTCCTGCGTCACGAGAACATCGTCCGGCAGCTGTGCGCCAACCCGGCGGCCACCCCGGCGCTGGTCGACGGCGTGTGCGACTTCTGCGTCCGGAGCGGCCTGCACATCGTCGGGCTGCCCCAGATGCGCGCCGCTCGCGTGCGCATCTACGGGCCGGCCGCGGCGGACGAGATTCCCGATCCCGGGCCCACCGCCGAGGAGGTGCTGGCCGAGTACGAGGTGGGAGACGAGTCCGCTCCGCCCCTCGAGGAGGGCAAGCGGCTCACCTTCGCCCAGCGCATCATGCGCATGAGCATCGCCGAGAAGATCAAGCTGGCCACCAAGGGAAACAAGGAGGCCCGCGGCTACCTGCTCCGCGACAGCAACAAGCTGGTGGCGGTGGCCGCCATCCGGAGCCCGAAGATCACCGACCCGGAGGTCCTGGCCAGCTCCAACAGCCGCCAGGCCCACGACGACGTGCTGCGCGTCATCTTCGGTAACCGGGAGTGGGTGAAGATGTATCCGGTGAAGCTGGCCCTGGTGAAGAACCCCAAGGTGCCGCTGCCCATCGCCATGAAGTTCCTCTCCACCCTGCGCGAGTCCGAGATCCGCGACATCTCCCGGGACAAGAACGTGCCCTCGGGCATCCAGCTCCAGGCCCGCAAGATGCTGGAGAAGAAGAACGAGCCCAAGAAGCCCGGTCACTGACCCCGGGCGGATGCGGGCTCGTCCTCGCCGGGGGGCTTCTCCGGCGCCAGGAGCTGACCGGCCATGGCCACCGCGCGGCGGGCCCTCTCCCGCGCCTTCTCCTCGCTCTTGAGCCGCGCGTAGAGGCGGGCCACGCGCTCCTCGTGCTTCTTGGCCACCGCCTCCAGCTCCAGCGCGCGCTGGCGGGCCGTCCCGAGCTCGTCGTCTCGGGACGCGTCGCGGAGGGCGAGCTGCTCGCGGGCCGAGGTCAGGTCGGCGTGCGCCTGCTCCAGCTCGGCGCGGAGGACGTCGAGCTGGCGCTGGGCCCCATCGGCGTGCGCCCGGTTCAGCTCCCGGTCGCGGCGGGCGGCGGCGAGCTCCCCCTCGGCGCTGTCGCGGGCCGCCTCCATCGACTGGGCCTGCGAGCGGAGGTCGGCCGCCTCCTGCTCGGCGGCGTCGGCCCGGGCGCTGGCCGCCTCCACCGCCGCCTGGGCCTCGAGGGCCCGGGCCTCCGCCTCGCGGGCCTCGGCCTCGGCGCGTTCCGCGGCCTGCTCGAGCCGCTTGCGTTCCTGCTCGGTGCGCAGCTGGAGCGCCTTGAGCTGGCCGTCGCGGCGCGCCACCTCGCCGCTGAGCTCGAGGATTTGCTGCTCGTGCTTCATCGCCTGCTCCCGGAGGTCGGCCAGCTCCTGCTCGCGGGCGTGGAGCTCGGCCTTGAGGCGAAGGATCTCCCGGTCGCGGCGGAGCACCTGTTCCCGTGGCGAGCGGGCCTCCGGACCCGCCTCCTCCTCCGCCAGGGCGCCGCG
>Ga0187779_10000236_pt1 | contig 40077 bp, 36 predicted proteins | sample 1015_Q2_SP10_10__FD_132435 | JGI IMG/M metagenome (GOLD analysis project Ga0187779, IMG submission 132435) | Tropical peat soil microbial communities from peatlands in Department of Meta, Colombia - 1015_Q2_SP10_10_MG | ecosystem: Environmental > Terrestrial > Soil > Wetlands > Peat | place... | reverse complement strand
CGGCACCTGCGCAGCCTGCGCCTACAGCTGCAGAGACTCAGCCTGTCTTGACCATGCCGCCGTCTGCGCCTGAGGTATTGCCGCTATCTGACGTCGACCCCGCCATTGCCGAGGCGCTCACGGAAGTCGACGTGCTCATCAAATACGGACTTGCTGCCAAAGCTGTAGAGATGCTTGAGGGGATGGCCGAGAAGTTCCCCGAAAACTCGCAGATACGCATCAAGCTGAAGGACCTGTACCAGGAGCAGGGGGATGTTCGGAGAGCTGCGGATCACATGCTGGTCCTTGCTGATATTTATGCCAAGAGAGGGATGCAAGACGAGGTTAAGCCTCTGCTGCGAAAGGCGCTGGAGCTGGACCCGAGCAATGCGGAGATCGCCGCAAGACTCGGTGTGGCTCCTGCCGCTGTTATAGAAGCACCCTCTACCCCCATAGAGGCTGCTAGAGCACAAGAACAGGAATTTGATACAAACGTTACCGCGGGTCAATCTGCGGATGAAATCGTGCCGCCGGAAGTCCATCCCGCCGAAATTACATTCGCCGGTCTGGAGATGGCCCCATTCGAACCAGAGGAGGCGCCGTTAGCGACTGCGCCTCCCGTCGCAGAAACGATTTTCGAGGAACCTCAACCGGCCGGACACGATTTCGGAGGACCTGATGCGATCGAGCAAGCGTCTCCCGCACCGGAGCTGCCGGCGGAAGAACCGCCTTCGGCTGTTGGTGAATCTCCCAGCTCGAAATCTGAGCGACAGGAGCCACTAGCCGAAGCTGAACAGGAGCGGGAAGGTCATTGGGAGCAGTCCGGCATGGAACCGGTGCAGCAATCTTCTACCCAGGGATTGCCGGCAGCGGAAACCAACATAGGCGAGATTTGGGCGGAAGCAGAATTCTACTATCAGCAGGGTCTGTTCGATGAGGCAAAGAAATACTACGCAAAAATCATCGAACGGGCTCCCAGCGACAGGCGGGCCATCGAGAGACTTTCCGAGATCTCGCGCGAAGAGGAGGAAACAGAGGAATTTTCCAAGCTCGCAGAAGCCGTTGAGGGACTGGAGAGCGCGGTCACGGGCGGAGTGACCGAGGGAGAGATGGCCTTGACCGCGTCGGATGAGGAAGCGGTCCGGTCGCTGATGAGTGAGATCCTAAAGCTTAAACAGGAGCAGAAGCCTGCGCCTTCTTCCCCCACTGAGCACGTGGCCGCCCCGGTTTCGTCCGTGTCGTCGAACAAGCAATCAAGCGGTCGCGATGAAGGTGACGACAGCCATTTCGACGGCTGGGAGCAGGAAGGACCGGGAGAGCAGTCCGGGGAAGGCGACTTTTTTGACCTGGGGCAAAAGCTCCGGGAAGAAGGGAAGGTTGATTCCTCCCCGGCGCAACAGAAAAAACCAGAGGATTTCTTCGATCTCGCATCTGAGCTCAGAGATGAGTTGAGCAGCATCACGGTTCCCGCGCGGCCTGCCGCATCAGCCGATGACCAGAGCCTCGATGATATCTTCGAGGAATTCAAGAAAGGCGTTGAACAGCAAGTGGCCAAGGAAGACGCGGACACCCACTATAATCTTGGTGTGGCGTATAAAGAGATGGGGCTCCTCGATGATGCCATCGGCGAGTTCACTCTGACGCCTGAAGGAGAGCCGAAGTTCGTCCAGAGCAGGTATATGCTCGGGCTTTGTTATATGGGAAAGGGAGAATATCATAATGCTATTGCTGAGATCGAGAAAGCCCTCAATTATGTAGAGAGCTCGGGCGTAAAACAACAGGAGCTTATAGGAATGCATTATGACCTGGGACTCGCCTATCAAGGAGCGGCGAACAGGGAAGGCGCGCTTGCTCAATTCCAGTGGGTTCATGACGCGAATCCTGGCTATCGGGATGCGAACGCCAAGCTCGCAGAGCTTAAAAAGGGTTCCTTTATTTCCCTGGAGCAGCTAAAAGACGATATCGAGAAAGAGATCTCCGCCAAATTTCTTGAGGAAGGCGAGAGAATTCAGCGTGAAGAGAAAACGAGAAAAAACGAAAAAGTCAGAAGCTGATATGCCTATTATTTAGGCTGCTGATTAAATTTAAGGCAATAACAGGACTTTTTTCTTTACTAACCTCGTGAAATCCCGCATTTTTTGTTCTAGCATTAAAATTGCTTCATAAATAGACAGGAGGTTGCCGCAATGAAGAAGATCGAGGCGGTCATCAAGCCTTTTAAGCTCGATGAGGTAAAGGATGCATTAAATGCCATAGGCGTTCAAGGTATTACCGTGACCGAGGTGAAGGGCTTCGGGAGGCAGAAGGGTCATACCGAGCTTTACCGGGGAGCGGAATACGTTGTGGATTTCCTCCCAAAAGTGAAGATTGAGATAATCGCCGCCGACAATCTGGTAGCCAAAATCATTGAGACCATCGAGACAACGGCCAAGACGGGACGCATCGGAGATGGAAAAATTTTCGTCACGTCGGTTGACGAAGTTATCCGTATCCGCACTGGGGAGAGGGGAGAAGCGGCAATATGAAAAGGAAAGGGAAGAAAACCGGGAAAAGTAGCAGTACCCGGAAAGCGGTCCGGAAAGCAGCAGCAAGTAAATCACTCAAGAAAGAATCTGCAACAAAGAAATCAGCGTCCGCTGGACGGGCGGGAGATGCAAGCAAACAGAAGACCAAAGAGGTCTCTGTACGAATTTCAGAAGAGGAGGGTAAAATGACACCAAAAGATGTACTGAAGTTGGCAAAGGAGAGCAAGGCAGTGATGGTAGACATGAAATTCATGGACTACCCCGGGCTGTGGCAGCACTTTTCCGTTCCGGTGGATGAATTGACCGAAGCCGTCTTTGAGGAAGGTCTCGGGTTCGACGGATCCAGCATTCGTGGATGGCAGGCGATTCATACAAGCGACATGCTTGTGGTCCCTGACGCTGAGACGGCGGTGATGGACCCCTTCACCAAGTACCCGACGCTTTCGCTCATCTGCAATATCGTTGACCCGATCACGAAGGAGCGCTACAGTCGTGACCCGCGCTACATCGCGCAGAAGGCCGAGGCTTACCTCAAGTCGAGCGGTATCGGCGACACCTGCTATATGGGCCCGGAGCCGGAATTCTTCATATTCGACGATATCCGCTTCGATCAGAATTCGCACGAAGGCTATTACTTCCTCGACAGCGTGGAGGGTATCTGGAATAGCGGCAGAGACGAAAAGCCGAATCTCGGCTACAAACCCAGGCACAAGGAAGGGTACTTTCCTGTGCCGCCCATCGACTCCCAAGAGGATATCCGCTCTGAGATGGTCGAGGAAATGCAAAAGGTCGGCATCTATGTCGAAAAACAGCACCACGAAGTTGCGACAGCAGGTCAGGCCGAGATCGACATGCGGTTCAACCCCCTGGTCAAGATGGCTGATCAGCTCATGTATTTCAAGTACATCATCAAGAACGTGGCCAAGCGCCATAATAAGACCGTGACCTTCATGCCGAAACCGCTATTCGGTGACAACGGCTCCGGCATGCATACTCACCAGTCAATCTGGAAGAACGGCAAGCCTCTGTTCCACGGCGATGGATATGCGGGCATGTCGCAGCTTGGCCTCAACTACATTGGGGGCATCCTCAAGCACGCCAAAGTGCTCGCAGCTTTCACGAATCCCACGACGAACTCCTATAAGCGTCTGACGCCTGGCTTCGAGGCACCAGTGAACCTTGCGTACTCGAGCCGTAACCGCTCGGCTTCCATCCGCATCCCAATGTACAGCCCGAGCCCGAAGGCAAAGCGCATTGAGGTGCGCTTCCCCGATCCGTCCTGCAACCCCTATCTCGCGTTCGCTGCCATGCTCATGGCGGGCCTAGACGGGATTGAGAACAAGATCGATCCCGGTCAGCCGCTGGATAAGGACATCTACGACATGGCACCGGAAGAGCTTGCAAGCGTGCCTTCAATGCCCGGTTCGCTTGACGATGCACTCAATAATCTTGAAGCAGACCACAACTTCCTTCTGAAGGGTGATGTGTTCACCAAGGATGCCATCGAGACGTGGATCAGCTACAAGAGATCCAAGGAAGTGGATGCCCTCCGTCTTCGGCCCCATCCCTATGAGTTTTTCCTCTACTATGACATTTAGGCGATCCGGGGCATAAATCAGTCAAGAACGGGACCTCCCATCAACAGGGGTCCCGTTTTTTTTAATCTCTAGGAATATTCCGATCTCAGTCATCGTGAATGATCGTAACAACGCCGGGAATGCAGTTGATAAAATAAGACACTGCGAGGAGGCGTACGTTACTCGCACAAGAACCCATCATATGCTTTCAAGGACGTCAGGACCTGCCCCTGCTGGAGAAAAGACCTAGGCTCGGTCATTTATCGAACGATAAATATGGGGTGCTGAGGTCCCAACTGTTCCTCTTGCAGCCGGCAGTGCCTTCGTCGGCTGCGCGTTCAGCGGCAGAGTCGATGATTAAAAATCTGAAGGGGGAAAATCGGGAGCCATGGAACGCGAGTCACGAAAAACATTTCTTCTTGATTTTTTTGCCGGTTCGTACGATAATGGCCGCCTTGAATCAATTACAACATTTTCGAGGAGGTTGGTCACATGCGCATCATCTTATTGGGTGCACCGGGCGCCGGCAAGGGCACGGTGGCGAAGCTTCTGACGGCACTTGACGGTTCGGTGCAGATATCGACTGGAGATATTCTGAGGGGTGCAGTAAAGGCGGGGACGCCGCTTGGAAAAGAGGCCAGGGGATACATGGACCGCGGCGACTTGGTCCCCGATTCATTGATCATGGGCATCATGGAGCAGCGGCTACAGGACCCTGACATGAAAAAAGGTTTCCTGCTTGACGGGTTCCCGCGAACCATCCCGCAGGCCGACGCGCTCGATGCTTTGCTCAAGAAACTCAAGATCAAGCTTGATCTCGTGGCGAACATTGATGTCCCGCGGGAAGTGATCCTCGACCGACTGACGACTCGCCGGACGTGCTCGAATCCTTCATGTCAGGAGATCTACAACGTAAAGAGCAACCCGCCGGCCGCCGGCGACAAGTGCAAGAAATGCGGCAGCCCGGTGGTTCAGCGTGCCGACGAGACCGTTGAGGCAATTTCCAAACGGTTGGATGTCTACAATGAAAAAACAGCACCACTCATCGGTTACTACGAGAAAAAGGGCATGCTCCTGACCATCCGCGAGACGAGTAGTGACGGCGTGGTGAAGGCTATTCAGAAAGGGATTGCAGCGAGAAAGTAGTTCTTATTCTTAGGCGGCGGGAAAAAGCAAAGGCGGGATGAGATCATCCCGCCTTTTTTGTCGTGTAATATTTACAATAATTCCCTTTGCTGATGAAATCCTCAACTAGGTAGGCATCCTGTCGATCTTCTCCCAGGGAACCTCAATAACTTCCCCGTCCATGGGAACCATTTTCAAAGAGGGTTGCGTGAAGGGGGCGGTTAACTTCTGCGAAGGGAAATATGCGCCGCAACAAACAAGATTGACGATTGCACCAGAATTCGGACCGCGGGCCACTTCAAACTCTGAGCAGGGGAATTTTTTATTCTCTTCAAGATCAAATAAATACTGACCCCGAAGAAAAAGGGTACGACCATCCTTCAGATGAAGAAAATAGCCTCCCCCTCCATCCTCCCATTCTTCAAATCTGATAGCTTTAGTGGCATGGAAGCGGGTCACTTCGGCGACACCACCGGCGAGGTCATCGTGATAAGGGGTGAGTGAAAAACCGCGACGCAATTTCAAGTAAGAGCGAATGCTGTAGACAAGCCAGGCGACAATGACGATTAAAAAGAGAATCGGGAAATATGGACTTAAGAAGCCCAGAACGCGATCAGCAACATAAAGGCTGCCCATACTGATGGCCGAGCACAACGCCGCCACAAGCAAGGCCCCGGTCACAGTGATTGGATTCCCAGCCTTGGCTATCAAAGTTTGGCGCTCTTCGTTTGTTAAGGGTCTTATGGAGGCCATGTTTATCGCCTACCGCTGACTATAAAAAAATAATCTAATTTCTGATCAAACAACGTGTCATTTGCGGATGAAGAGGGGAAAACGAGAAAAATGACAAATTGCCTTCTCGGGCGAACCAGTGCTGTTCAGCAACTTGAGGCTGAAGATGGTATCCCGAGTGTCGCGCTATAATCTGACCGGCACCCCTCGTTCCTTCAAATATTCCTTTGCCTGCCTGATCGTATATTCCCGGAAGTGGAAGATAGAAGCTGCGAGAGCGGCATCGGCCTTGCCTATTGTAAATCCAGCATAGATGTGTTCCAGATTTCCGACGCCACCGGAGGCGATGACGGGGATTGTGACAGCTTCGGCCACAGCGCGGGTCAGCTCCAGATCATAACCAGTTTTCTGGCCGTCCTGGTTCATGCTTGTCAGCAGTATCTCTCCAGCTCCGTACTCTTCCATCTTCTGCGCCCACGCGACAGCATCGATGCCCATGGGCTTCCTTCCGCCGTGAGTGTAAACTTCCCACTGTAATCCAGATCTCGGAGTGTGGATTGCGGAATCAATGAGGAAGAGCGACCTGTATTTAGGATCAGCGGCCCATTTAAGCGGAGGCTTGAAATTCTCGTCATGCTGGACGACGCGCTTGGCGTCGATGGCGACGACAATGCACTGGCTGCCGAAGCGCATGGATGCCGCCTTGATGAACTCGGGGTCGTGCACTGCCGCTGTGTTGATTGATACCTTGTCCGCTCCAGCCAGAAGAAGATTCCGAATGTCATCCAGATTCTTGATCCCTCCGCCCACGGTAAGAGGCATGAAGACCTGCTCCGCGGTCCTCCGCACCACGTCGAGGATAATACCGCGCTCTTCGTGAGATGCGGTGATGTCTAGGAACGTGAGCTCGTCTGCTCCCTGTTCGTCATAGAACTTGGCGTTCTCGACGGGATCTCCTGCATCGATCAGATTAACAAAACTGACGCCCTTCACGACGCGGCCGCCCTTCACGTCGAGGCATGGTATTATTCTTTTTGTCAGCATCTGATCTTTTCCTTCATGTTTGATGAAAAAGTTAATAATATATGCATCGCAAAAGGATCAGACTTGCGCGGATACGAAAAGGCCCAGAGCAAGTCCATTCAAGCGTGAACGATCTCCCCTGCGAACTCGGCGCGACATGCGAGAAACTATAGCGTTCGCTACCGAGAGCACCGGTTGTCGTTCAATTTCACAAACAATATGGCTGTTCTCAAATCGAGGGAGCCGCTGTAAATCGCCTTCCCGGTGATTACCCCGCTGACACCCGAGTACCGCACCGTAAGAAGGTTTTCAATGTCCTTCATCGTATGGACGCCTCCGGAGGCGATGACGGGGATATGGAGCGCCTCGGCGAGCATCTTGGTAGCCTCGATGTTCGGGCCCGAAAGCATGCCGTCACGCTTGATGTCAGTGTAGATGATTGCAATGACGCCGTAGTCCTCCATCTGTTTCGCCAGATCAATGACCTTGACTTTTGTGAGTTCAGCCCAGCCTTTGATCGCGACCATGCCGTCCTTAGCATCGATGCCAACGATGATTCTTCCCGGGAATCTTTCGCAGGCTTCCCGCACAAAAATAGGGTTCTCGATGGCTGCTGTGCCGAGAATTATCTTGTCGATCCCGATTGAGACCAGGGTGTCGATCGTGGCTATATCCCTTATCCCGCCCCCCACCTCGATCGGGATCTCGACGGCGGCACGAATGGCCTTGATGGCATCGAGGTTCCTCGGAACGCCCGCAAAGGCGCCGTTCAAGTCTACTACGTGCAGGAGCTCGGCACCCTGGGACTCCCAGTGCTTTGCCACGGTCGGAGGGTCGTCGGAGTAGATTGTGGCCTTGTCCATGAGCCCCTGTTCAAGGCGCACGCACTTGCCTTCTTTTAAATCAATTGCGGGGATGATTAACATAAGAACCTCAAAAAATACGTACTGCCGAGAGAAAGGGGGTCCCAGAATACTTTGAAAAAAAGGTAGTTGCGCGCCTTGCGTAACATCGCCAAGAAAATTTATCCTTAGTTATTTGTCGACAACGCATCTTCTGGTGCGTCCCCTGCGGTGGAATCAAGCCTTTTGCTCTCCGAACCGCTTCAGGATCGACAGTCCCAAGCTTTGGCTCTTCTCAGGATGGAACTGGACAGCGAAGATGTTGTCTTTCCAAACGCCCGATACGAACTCAATACCATAGTGCGTTGTTGTTGCGATCACGCTTTTGTCTTCAGGCACCACATGGAACGAGTGCACGAAATACACGTGACTGTTGTCAGGAACATCCTGGAGGGCCGGGACCTGCCGCTTGATCGATATCGAATTCCAGCCCATGTGCGGGATCTTAAGATCGGCGAACTCCGGCCCTTTGAATCGGGTCACGCGGCCTTTGATGATATCCAGCCCTTTCGAAATCCCAAACTCCTCGCTTTCCGTGAAGAGAAGCTGGAGGCCAAGACAAATGCCGAGAAAGGGTTTGCCGGACGTGATGGTCATATGCACAGCATCGATGAGGCCGTACTCACGGAGGTTTCGCATGCAGTCGGGGAAGGCCCCCACGCCGGGCAGGACTACTCTCGAGGCATCCAGGATCGTCTTTGCATCGCTCGTGACCACGGCTTCGTGGCCCATGCGCTCGAAACCCTTCTGAACGCTCCGCAGATTTCCCATTCCATAATCGATAATAGCGATCATATGATTGATAAAAAAGTGGACGCGGATTTTTGCAGATGAACTCGATGAAAATCAAGTTCCTGGGACACGCATTGGTACGGGAAAATGTAGATTAAGCACTTCGGGTCATATCCGATTTTCAGATTTTAGCAGTGTCCAAATTGCAATTTGGTATTCTTCCGCGTCGATCATCGTTCATCAGCGAATCGACGTTTCAAATCTTTCCTTTCGTTGAAAGCACGCCCTTGATCCTGGGATCAATGTTCGTGGCCTGGTCCAAGGCGCGGCCGAAGGCCTTAAAGATGGCTTCGAGCATATGGTGAACGTCTCGGCCGTAAAGGAGACGGATATGCAGGTTCATCCCAGCATGGTTCACAACGGACTGAAAGAAGTCCTCCGCAAGTCCCGGGTCGAAGTCCTTGAGCTTGTACCTCTTCGGCAACGCTACCTGGTACGACAGGTAAGGCCTGCCCGACAGGTCCACCACTACTTGCGCCAGGGTCTCGTCCATGGGCACGGTCACATCTCCGTATCTGCGGATGCCTTTGCTGTCACCGAGAGATTTTTTGATCGCTTGGCCGAATGCGATGCCCAGGTCCTCTACCGTGTGGTGGTCGTCGATCTCCGTATCGCCTTTAGCCTTGATCGTCAGGTCGAAGAATCCATGCTTGGCAATGTGGGAGAACATGTGGTCCATGAACGGTATGGATGTCTTGATATTATACTCGCCCGTGCCATCGAGATTCAAGGATATCTTGATGTCCGTCTCTTTGGTTTTACGTTCAATTGTCGCTCTGCGGGGCATGTAACTTCTCCTTACAGAAATTGGGGGGGCGTCAACAAACCCTGTAACTTCAAACTCTTAAGCTTTCAATATATTTCTCAGTTCCGCGATGAATTCACTGTTCTCTTCCGGTTTCCCGACAGTCACGCGGAGACAATTCTTGAGCGGTCCGAGCTTATTTAAATTTTTTATGAGGACCCCCGCCTGTTTGAGCTTCTTATAGATACGCGTTGCATCAGTCGACGTCCTAAACAGGATGAAATTGGTTTCAGACGGGTAAGCCGTAACGCCCTTCATCTGCGACAAAACATTATATAGGGTTTCCCGTTCTGAAATCAACAGGGAAATCTGCCGGTCGATGATGCTTTTATGCTTGAGCGCCACAACAGCCGCGGCCTGGGACAGGGTGTTAATGTTGTACGGCAGCCTGATCTTGTTCAGTTCCTTAATGACCATTGGCGAGGCGGCCAAAGCTCCGACGCGAAGGCCTGCAAAACCTATTTTCGACAGGGTGCGGAGGATGATCATGTTCGGGAACTGCTTGAGCTCGGAAAGATATGTCTTTCGGGAGAAATCAAAATATGCTTCGTCGATAACCACGGCTGCAGTGGCTTTATCCAGGATTTTTCGCACAGCGGCATCGGAGAAACGGTTGCCTGTAGGGTTGTTCGGACAGGCGAGGAAGATCGCCTTTGCTTTGACCTCTTTTGCTTTCTTGAGCATCCTATCCGAATCGAGGGAAAAGTCCTTCCCGAGAGGTACGGTGACAATGTTCTGTGAGAGCGCCTGGGAAGTGACCGCGTACATCGCAAAGGTTGGCACGGGGATGAGCACTGGACCACCGAATGCAAGGATTATCGCTTGAATAAGCTCATCCGATCCGTTGCCAAGGAGCATAAGGTCAGGGTCCATGCCCCAGAGCGCGGCAATTGCCTTTTTCAGATTTGTCGCAGACGGGTCAGGATAGCGGTTGATGAATGCCTGCTGTACTGCTTTCCCAATCTCGCGACTCACCTGATCAGGGGGAGGAAAGGGGTTCTCCATTGCATCGAGTTTGATGCGGCATGGCGTTTCATCGATATGATACGCGGCGAGCTTGCGTACCTGTGGTTTAATAAGCCTTCTGATATCTTTTATTGCCTTTGATTTCATGTGTGTTCATGCAATATACAAGAATCGGAAATCTTGTACAAGGAGAAAATTACATGATCGGATACCCTGCATGGACTAGCCAGGACCAGCCAATGGACGAACACGGATTATGTGTTTGAGCCGGTATCCAAAACGGGTGAAAGGAGTTTCATTCGAGATCACAGTCTTTTCGTTTTCATTGTGATAAAAGGTTTGAGATTTTCCAGGTCTTTTGGTGAGCATTTGAACCGTAGAGTTCCAACACCCGTTGTTTTCTTGCACGGAAATGAGGTATCATGATGGCATGAAAAGCATATCCTTGTCCATGCTTTGCTGCGTCCTCTTGTTCTATCATGCTGCTCATGCATCGGACTTCCGCTTCTCTCCTCGTCCCAACAAGGCGCACCTGATTCAGTGGAGAACTTGGGGAAAGGAGGCGTTCGATGAGGCGCAGAAGGAGGACAAACTCATCCTGCTTTCCCTCAGCGCTGTCTGGTGCCACTGGTGCCATGTAATGGACGAGACCACCTATTCGGATCAGGAGATCATCACTTTCATCAACGACAATTTTATCCCTGTCAGGGTAGATGCTGACATGCGGCCCGATATCGATACTTTGTATAACCAAGGCGGATGGCCCAGCACTGCGATCCTTACTCCGCGGGGAGAAGTCATTAGTGGCGGTAATTATATCCCACAGGAGGAAATGCTCGGGAGGCTAAAGAGAACGGTAGCGTTTTATAACGGCAATCGCGATGCCGTCTTAGAACGCATCGAAGAGATAAAGGCCATGAAGGAGTTCCAAAACATCGGAAAGGAAGACACCGGGGCGATGGACAAGGTCGATCTGGACTTTATTGTGCAGATTCTCAAGGGCTCCTTTGATGATAAGTATGGTGGTTTTGGAAATGGCCAGAAATTTCCAAGCCCCGACTCTATCGACTTCCTCCTTTCAGTGTATTCAAAGAACAAGGATGAAGAAATCATGAGAATCGTTATCTTGACTCTCGACCACATGGCGAAAGGTGCAATCTTCGACCAGGTCGAAGGAGGTTTTTTCCGCTACGCGACAAAATCCGACTGGTCGGAGCCCCACTATGAAAAGATGCTCGAAGTGAATGCAGGCCTTATCAGGAATTATGCCGAGGCGTCGCAGGCACTTGGCCGGAAAGATTATCTCCGCATCGTTCAAAAGAGCTCGCGGTTTGTTCAGTCCAAGCTGTTTGATGCCTCGAGCGGTGCTTTTTATGGAAGCCAGGATGCAGATGAAGGATATTTCAAAAAGGCGGACCGAAGAGGTGTGAAAACGCCTGCCGTTGACAGAACGGCCTATGCCGATTCTTCATCTCTCATGATCAGCGCGCTTGTCGCAGCCTATGAAGCCACAGGCCAGAGACAGTATCTCGATACGGCGGCCAAAGGCGCGACGTTTCTGCTGACAAAGCTCTACGCGACTCATGACGGCGTGTTCCACTATTATCGCGACGGGGCACCGCATCTTCCGGGGCTGCTTGTCGATCATGCTGTTTTCGGGACAGCCATGCTCGATCTGTATAATGTGACCGGTGAGAAAAAATATCTGATTGCCGCGAAGGAGATCGGCCGGATAATCATCGATCGTTTCTACGACCCGGGCATGAAGCGATTCAGAATGAATCTCGACTCATCGTCCGTCATGCCGGTGACCGCCGGCGTGCTTGCAGAGCTGAACGGGAACCTTGCCAATTATCGTGCGATTGGTTTTCTGAGCAGACTGGAATTTACCGGAGAATACAGCAGCCTGAAAGAGGCGCGTGATGCAGCCGTGAGCACCCTCTCGAGAGCATACGGGAAATTCACGCCTCATGCTGCGGCTTTCGGCAATGCACTTCTGTGGATCATCGGTGAGCCGGTTCAGATCACGATCATCGCCGAGCGAGCGGAAATTGGAAAATTTCTTCCGGTGATCAACAACATCTATGTTCCCGAGAAGTCTCTGACCGTGCTTTCTCCGTCGGCAGATGCCCGAGATATCAAGAAGCACAACTATGCGCTTAAGGAATCGGTCTATCTATGCGCCGGGAAGCGGTGCTCCGCAGCGATCAGCGATCCGGAACGGCTGGGCAGGGAACTGAAGGATCTCGCAGGCAGCCTCTCCTCAAAGTGAAGTGGGGGAAAATCACTTTCAATCAGGAAAGGCCGCCCTAGTGGCGTCCTTTGCCGTCATGGGATGACCTTGTTCAGAGGATACTCGACGATACCCGACGCGCCCCTGCGCTTGAGCCGCGGGATGAGATTGCGGGCCTGTTTTTCATCCAGAATCACTTCCAGGCTGACCCACTGGGGGTCTGTCTGGTGCGAGATCGTGGGCGCATGCATGGAGGGAAGCAAGCTGCAAATTTCCTTGAGGTTCGCCTTAGGTGCGTTCATCTTGAGGCCGACCTTTTCCTCGGCCGAGAGCGCACCCTGAAGCAACATTGTCATGTTGTCGATTTTCTTCTTTTTCCAGGGATCTTTCCAGGATTTCTTGTTTGCAATGATTCTGGTGGTTGACTCTAGCATCACCTCAAGTATCCTGAGCTTGTTCGCTCGCAGCGAACTACCGGTCTCGGTGAGTTCCACAATAGCGTCTGCAAGCTGTGGCGGTTTCACCTCCGTCGCACCCCAGGAAAATTCCACCTCTGCCTTGACGCCCTTGGACCGGAGGTACTTCTTGGTGTACCCTACGAGCTCCGTGGCGATACGCTTGCCGTTTAAGTCTTTAAGCGTCTTGATCGCGGAATCTTCGGGCACAGCTACTACCCAGCGTACCGGGGTGAGCCCGCCTTTAGCGTAGCGGAGTTCGGCGACCTCTATAACGTCCGCGCCCTGCTCGAGGATCCAATCCTTACCGGTTAGGCCTACATCGATCACGCCGTTGTCCACGTAGCGCGCCATCTCCTGAGCGCGCACGAGGATGCATTCAATTGCCGGATCATCGATGCTCGGGTAGTAACTGCGAGACGAGACCTGAACGCGGTATCCGGCCTTGGTGAAGAGTTTGAAGGTCGAATCCTGCAGGCTCCCCTTTGGCAAGCCGAGCTTGAGCCTGGGGACCGCCTGAGATGCGGACGTTGATGTGGTCTTTTTTGATTTCGCGGGCATAATGCCTCCTCTAAAACAGTCTTACAGGATTGCATCTGATTTCACCTTGTCCTGAGAATCCAGAAATCCTGTCAAAGTGGTCTTGGTTATTTCTTTGCCATCCTAACCCTGATCGTGTTCCCGTGTGCCTCAAGTCCTTCCACGTCCGCAATGTGCATCACGGCCTCTCCCACCTTGTCGAGCCCTTCCCGTGTGTAGAATATGAGACTGGACTTCTTCATGAAACTTTCCGTTGAAAGGGGAGAGAAGAACCGAGCCGTGCCGCCAGTTGGCAGAACATGGTTCGGTCCGGCAATATAGTCTCCCACGGACTCGGGTGTGAAGTGGCCGAGGAAGATGGCGCCGGCGTTCTTGATCAGGGCCAGCAGGTCAAAGGGCTTCTCCACGGCAAGCTCAAGATGCTCCGGGGCGATGGAATTCGAGACGTCAGCCGCTTCTTGCAGGGTCTTGACAAGCACGATGGCGCCGAACCGGTCGATAGCCTTACGTGCGATCTTTTTTCTTGAGAGGTTGGCGAGCTGCCGCTCGACCTCAGAGTCCATCTTCTCCGCGAGCTCGCGAGACGTCGTGACGAGGATGGAAGACGCAAGCTCGTCGTGCTCGGCCTGCGAGAGCAGGTCCGATGCAACGAATTCCGGATTTGCAGTGTGGTCGGCGATGATCAATATTTCGCTTGGTCCGGCGATCATATCGATGTCGACCTGACCGAAAACGTACCGTTTTGCCGTTGCCACATAAATGTTGCCAGGTCCCACGATTTTGTCAACCTTGGGAATCGTTGCGGTCCCGTACGCCATTGCTGCTATTGCCTGCGCACCGCCGATCTTGTATATCTCGCTCACCCCGGCGATGTCCGCGGCAACAAGGATGTAGGGGTTCAGATTCCCGCCGGGAACCGGCGAGCACATGATGAGCTGCTCCACGCCAGCGACCATTGCCGGGATCACGTTCATGAGCACTGACGACGGATAGCAGGCCTTGCCGCCCGGAACATAGACGCCGGCGCTTCGAATCGGTCGTGACATCTGACCCAGGATGACGCCGTCCTCCTCCTGGCTGACCCAGGAACTGGGTTTCTTTTTCTCGTGGAAGGCGCGGATGTTCTGCGCCGCGAGTTTGAGCGCTTCGACCTTTCTGGTGTCTACCTTAGAGTAGGCATCCTTTATCTCATCCTGCGAAACCTTGATGTCCTTGAGCGTGAGGGTCGTGCGATCAAACTTCTCCGTGTACTCGAGCACGGCCGGATCACCCTGCTTGCGAACCCGCTCGACTACTTCTCGGACCACCGTGGCGACTTCCTCGGTTGCGGCCTCTCCGCGGTTGATGATCTGCTTGAGTTCAGTGATGATCTCTTTCTGCTGCGAGTCTATTATTTTCATAAAAATCCTTAGTTACAAAGCGTTAACGAGGGAGTCACTGCGGCATTGAGAAAATCCTGGTTCCATTTCTTTTTTGCCTCTTCTGCGACCACGGCGTCTGTGGTTCCCGAGAATATTATACCCTTTTTATATCCGCTCCGAGCGCTTGAAGTTTCTCCTCAATATTCTCATAGCCCCGGTCAAGGTGGTAAATGCGAGAAACGATGGTCTGGCCTTCAGCAGCGAGGCCCGCAAGGATAAGGGAGGCGCTCGCGCGGAGGTCTGTTGCCATGACGGGTGCTGCTGAAAGTTTAGGCACGCCCTTGACGATTGCGCTCCGACCTTCAGTCTGAATGTTCGCCCCCATCCTGCGGAGCTCGGCAACGTGCGTGAAGCGGTTTTCGAAGATGGTCTCATTGATTACGCTCGTACCCTCTGCCAGCGTCATGAGACTCATGAACTGAGCCTGCATATCTGTGGGGAACCCCGGATACTCAAGCGTTTTGATGTCCACGGGCTTGATTCTGTGCTGTCCGATTACGCTTATTGTTCTATCGCCTGTTTTTATTTCGGCACCCGCTTCGACGACCTTGGACAGGACGGCGTCAAGGTGTCCCGGAAAGCAGTTCTTGATCGTGAGAGTTCCGCCGGTGATTGCCGCGGCGATCACGAACGTTCCCGTCTCTATCCTGTCGGGCATGACGCTGTAGCACATGGGCCTTATGCTCTCGACACCTTGGATTCTGATGATGTCCGTACCCGCCCCTTCAATCTTTGCGCCCATCTGAATGAGAGCGTTAGCGAGGTCAATGACTTCGGGCTCGCGTGCCGCGTTCTCGATCATGGTCTCTCCCTGCGCAAGCACGGCCGCCATCATGATATTCTCAGTTCCGGTAACGGTCACCCTATCGAAATAGACATGCGCCCCACGGAGTTTCTTTGCTTTTGCAATCACATATCCGTGCTCGATTTCAACTGCAGCGCCGAGCTTAGCGAGTCCCATCAGGTGGAGATTAATGGGGCGGGCGCCGATGGCGCACCCGCCCGGCAGCGATACCCGGGCCTTGCCCATCCGCGCCACAAGCGGTCCGAGTACGAGTACCGATGCGCGCATGGTCCTCACGAGATCATAAGGCGCCTCGGGGTTTGCAAGTCTGGTCGAGTCAAGGAGGATGTCGTGACCGCGCCGTTCGAACCGTATCCCCATATTCTGGAGGATTTTGCCGAGCGTCGTAACGTCTGCCAGGTGAGGGACATTGGCTATTGTGTGACCGCCTTCGCACAGCAATCCCGCAGCGATGATCGGAAGCGCAGCATTCTTTGCACCGCTTATCGCAACTTCGCCTTTCAGTTTTATTCCACCTTGAATTACAATCGTTCTCATATCAGTTTCGACCGTTTACCTGATCCGAATTCACCAGGAAATCCTAAACTCTAATCTTGAAATGATAAACAACAACATTGGAATATCGAGGCCTGATTTCGATATTATTTGTCCGCCAGTGAATCAAATCATTCCACAATGGCGAAATGATTTTTGCCGCGGCGACACAGTGAACGCGAAAAAATATCCAGCATACTTGCCTAAAAACCAAACATCTTTGCTGCCTTCACGATTTGGCCGTCTCAAGGTCTGTGCAGTTCTGGCTTGTCAGGGACAGGGATAAATCCTAATAATCCTGATTTGCACGAGTCATTTTTTTCTTGCTACGATTATACGCTCGATCCCTGCCAGATCGTTAAGTATTTCCGGCATCTCATATCGTCCGGTATCATTCACCAGCCTCCGGAGTTCATCTGATTGTCCCTGCCCCATCTCCATGATGAGCGCTCCATATTTTTTCAAAAAATCCGGTGCCGTGCTGACGATCCTCTGCTGGATTTCGGTCCCTTCGGGGCCCGCGATGAGCGCAAGCTCAGGTTCAAAGTCCCGCACCTCGGGTTGAAGCGTGGGCAGGTCTCCGGACCGTACGTAGGGCGGGTTCGAAACGATAATGTCAACCATCCCGCGAAGATCGAGTTCAGCGAGCGGTCCGAACAGATCTCCTTCGAGGAACCGAATGCGGTCCGACACGTCATGTTTCCGTGCGTTCTCTCTGGCAACGGCTAGCGCTCGATCGGACGTATCCGTTGCGAAGACGCGTGCGACGTTGACATCCTTTGCCAGGCTCACTGCGATGCATCCTGAACCGGCGCAGAGATCGATGACCGTAATCTTCCTGCCTGCAGTTTGAATGATCTTGAGCGCCGTTTCCACAACCAGTTCTGTTTCCGGTCTCGGGATTAACACGTCTGGTGTGACGTTGAAATCAAGACCCCAGAATTCCTGCTTGCCGGTGATGTACTGAAGCGGCTCCCGCCGCGCCCTGCGGTTGACCGCGTCCTCAAAGAGCCTCCGCTGTGCATCGTCAAGAGATTCGTTGCTATGGACGATGAGCCATGCCCGGTCTCTCATGAAAGTGTGGGAAAGGAGCACCTCAGCGTCGAGCCTGGCGTTGCTAATCCCCTGCATTGATAATTTTTGCGCTGCTTGGTATATCGCTTCAGCGAGAGTCACTGTGATATATAACGGATTGCAGAATATGGGTTTGCAATCTCCAATCCGCCAGAATTCCGCAATGGACTTACAGGTTCTTCAGTCGTTCGGCGTTTGCCGCTGCAGTCAATGCATCGATGAACTCATCGATGTCTCCGTCCAGTACAGACTCGATGCGGTAGAGAGAAAGACCGATGCGGTGATCGGTCACCCTGCTCTGCGGAAAATTATATGTCCTGATCTTTTCGCTGCGCTCTCCCGTCCCTACCTGAGCTTTGCGGTCCTGGGCGGTATCGGCTTCCTGTTTTTCACGCTCCCGCTCAAGCAGGCGTGAACGGAGGATCTTCATCGCTTTTTCACGGTTCTTGAGCTGAGAGCGTTCATCTTGGCACGCGACCACCTCGCCTGTCGGGATGTGAGTGATCCTGACCGCTGAATAGGTCGTGTTCACGCTCTGTCCGCCTGGCCCCGAGGAGCAATAGGTGTCTATCCTGAGGTCTTTCGCTTCTATCTGGACGTCCACGTCGTCGGCCTCTGGCAGCACAGCTACGGTCACGGTAGACGTATGGATCCGGCCGCTCGCCTCGGTTGCCGGGACGCGCTGTACGCGATGTACGCCGCTCTCATATTTGAGCCTACTGTAGACACCCTTGCCCTGGATCTGAGCGATGACTTCCTTCACGCCGCCTACGCCCGTAGTGCTCATGTCGAGCAGAGTGACTTTCCAGCGCTTTTTCTCGGCATAGCGAGAATACATCCGGAAGAGCTCGGCAGCAAAAAGGCCTGCCTCATCTCCGCCCGCGCCTGCGCGGATTTCGAGGAAGATGTTTTTTTCATCCCGGATATCTTTCGGTACGAGCATGAGACGAAGCTCCTGTCCCATCTGCTCGCTCCTGGGCAGAAGCTCCTTGAGCTCGGCTTCGGCCATTGTCCGCAGCTCGGGATCCGTTTTTTTGTCCCGGGTGATCTCTTCGGCCTCGCGTATCTGTCTCAGAATATCCTGGTACGCGCGGTAGTGGTTCACCACGTCCTCGATGTCCGACCGCTCCTTCGAGTATCTCTGGTACTGTTGGTGATTGGCGGCTACGGCCGGATCGGACAGGAGCCTGGTCAGCTCATCATATTTTTCTGCTACCGCATCTAATTTCTTTAACATAGGAAAATATCTACCACAGAGGCATGGTGGAAACCCTTGAGTGTGACTAAACGAACGGATGCGAAAAAAGGCATGAATCGTGGTCTTAATTTATTATTCCAACAAAAAACCCCGCGTCAGCGGGGTTCCATCGCAAGTGCTTCCTTTAGCGCCCTGATGGCGACCTCTATCTGGTCATCGGACGGTTCCCGCGTCGTGAGGTGCTGAAGCCAGAGCCCCGGAAGAATAAGTGCCTCGATGAGGGGATGTCCACGTTTCTTCGCGCTGTACTTGATGAATTCATACCCAAGTCCGGCGATTACCGGGAGCAGGATGATCCGCGAAAGGCCTTTTGCCCAGAGGGGCCAGCTGCCGGGGATGAGCGAGAACAGAATTATGGAAAGCGCTATCACCGTAAGAAGGAAGCTGGTCCCGCAGCGCGGGTGGATACAGGAGTAGGGTCTGGCAGTTTGCACCGTGAGTTCGACCCCGGCCTCGTGGGCGGCTATGGCCTTGTGCTCGGCTCCGTGGTATTCAAAAACCCGCCGGATGTCCTTCATGAAAGAGATGCCGGAAACATATCCCAGGAATAGCGCAACCCTGAGGGCGCCGTCCGTGAGATTAAAGAGGACACTGTTCCCGCTGACTGCATTGAATTGTGCACCGAGGAGGTTGGTGAGCAGGAGAGGGAGCGCCAGGAAGAGCCCCAGAGCGAAGGCAAGCGCAAGGATGATGGTCCCCGCCATGGCGAGAGGGCTGATCTCGTCCTTCGTTCCGTTGTCGTCGAGAGCTTCGTTCGCGGAGAAATTGAGCGCCCGTATTCCGAGCCACATCGCTTCGAAGAGCGCTGCCGAGCCGCGGATGATCTTTTTCTTCAGCAGGGGAAACCGTTCTCCGAGCGGCGTGAGCAGTTGCCTGAATACCGCAATTTCCGCGTCTGGCTTACCGCCTTTGCGCACGGCTACAGTAAAGGCGTGCGGTGAACGCATCATCACGCCTTCGAGTACGGCTTGGCCACCGATTGTTAATTTCTCTGACAAGACAGAAACCTCGTTTCAGGCTTGTTTAAGACCACCGTTCAATTTGTACCAGTGGATTAGGCCTTCTTGTACTTTTTCCTGAACTTGTCCACGCGGCCTTCGGTGTCGATCAGTTTCTGCTTGCCGGTGAAGAAGGGGTGGCAGTTCGAACAGATGTCGAGCTTCACGTCCTGTTTAGTGGAGCGGGTCTGGAACGATTCACCACAGGCGCAGTGAACGTTCGTAACCTTGTAGTCGGGATGAATTCCTTGCTTCATAGTGCTATCCTCCTGAAATAAAACCATAGCCACAGCGGACGGCTGTGGCTAATTTTGTTAAGGCAGAAATAATATACTAAACTATGTAAAAATACAAGAGAAAAATTTATCCCGTTAATAATGTCAGTTGCCCACGAAGTTGACGAATACCATTTCCCTGACTGTCGGTTATATCTTTTATGGGCTTCACGAGAAACGCATGGCTCACTAATTGAGTCTATTTGTTCATGGAGTCCAAGAAATCCCTGTTCGTTTTTGCTTGTTTGAGCTTCTCGAGCAGGAACTCCATGCTCTCCACGGTCGAGAGTGGGTTCAGGACCTTGCGGAGCACCCACATCCTGTTCAAATCGTCCTTGTCCACAAGCAGCTCTTCCTTTCGAGTACCGGACGCGTTGATATCAATGGCCGGGAACACGCGTTTGTCCACGAGCTTCCGGTCGAGGTGGAGTTCCATGTTACCCGTTCCCTTGAATTCTTCGAAGATCACATCGTCCATGCGGCTGCCGGTGTCGACGAGCGCAGTCGCGAGGATGGTGAGGCTACCTCCGTCCTCGATGCTCCGCGCGGCGCCGAAGAACCGTTTGGGCCGCTGGAGCGCATTTGCGTCCAGACCGCCGGAGAGCACCTTGCCTGATGCGGGGATGATGGCGTTGTGTGCCCGTGCAAGGCGAGTGATGCTGTCGAGCAGGATTACCACGTCTTTTTTGTGCTCTACGAGGCGCTTAGCCCGCTCGCTCACCATGTCGGCAACCTGCACATGCCGCTGAGGCGGCTCATCAAAGGTTGAACTGATGATCTCTGCCTTAACCTGGCGCTGCCAGTCTGTTACTTCCTCTGGCCGTTCGTCAATGAGCAGGACAATGAGTTTGATATCTTTATGGTTCTTCAGGATAGCCTTGGCGATGGCTTGGAGTAGCATGGTCTTTCCGGTCCGTGGCGGGGCCACGATCATGCCGCGCTGACCCATGCCGATGGGCGTGATGAGATCCATGGCGCGGGTCGTGTAGTCGGTCGGAGAATGTTCGAGCTTGATTTTCTTTTCGGGATAATAGGGCGTGAGGTTGTCGAAAAGGATCTTGGTCCGAGAGATCTCAGGGTCTTCATAATTGATGGCATCCACTTTGAGGAGCGCAAAATAGCGCTCGCCTTCCTTCGGAGGCCGTATCTGACCAGAGACCGTATCGCCAGTGCGAATGTTGAACCGTCTTATCTGGGAAGGGGATACGTAGATATCGTCAGGACCGGGGAGGTAGTTATAATCAGGAGCCCTCAAAAAGCCGAATCCGTCTGGCAGGATCTCAAGGACGCCTTCTCCGAAGATCATGCCGTTTTTCTCGGTTTGCGCCTGCAGGATGGCGAAGATGAGTTCCTGCTTTCGCATCCCGCTGACGCCTTCGACTTTCAATTCATCCGCCATTGTCGTAAGCTCTGCGATACTTTTTCCTTTAAGTTCTACTAAGTTCATGATTCTACTCCTTGGCCCGTGGTCTTCAAGGGCAGACGCGGTGTGTACCTGAGAGGTGGGTTGATAGTTAAGCCACTCCTGTAGCAGGCGAAATAGTTGTGTAAATAGTGATGATGATTGTTACCAGGGGAGCGAGTTCCATCGATTGTCAGCTTGTGTGAGTAAAGTGATTAATCAGCAATGGTGCTGTGTGACTGCGGTTTACCTACAGATGAAAAAGCCTTTCTGTGCTAAGCGGAATGCTCGTATTCGACCTGATTATTATGCTGGGTTAGGTAATAACAGGGGTTTTTGGTTAGGTTTACTTGATCTACAAAAAAAATATACCCCAGAAAGGCGTGTTTGTCAATATTTTATTTAACGTTATTGCAGAACTGCCGTTCTTATTGTAACTTTAATTGCTTTGTTTGACAATAGTTGCCTGGATTGCGGCATTGATGACCGACGTCCATCAAGGGGTTGCTGAACAATCCGAATGTTCTCGCCGAGCTGACACAAAAAGAAGTTTTGCTGCCGACAAGAATCGGTGCTGATTCTTACACGGTTCGATATACAAATAGAAATGCCTGGTAACAGAAGGCACGGGACGAAAAGGAAAATCCTCGACCTATGATTACCCTCATCCAAACAATCAAGCGATCAAGAGGTGAAATCGGCCACAACAGATTGTAACTGGGGTCGCCCCGCATCTTCCTGAGAATTCCGGTTGACACCTATTCGCTGCTGTCGTAGTATCTCCATCATGGTTCCAGATCGAAGAGATTTCATCAAAAAAGCGCTTGCCGGCCTGCTCATCATCCTCGGGTTCGGATTCCTGATACCGGGTCTCAGGATTTTCTCCCCTGCCGGCAGCCGCGATAAAGAGCTCGTCTTTTTCCCTCTCATCCTGGAGGAAGAGGTTCCGAGGTCCGGCGTCAAGAAGAGCGAACTTGCCTATGCCATATCCGGTAAGGAACGCAGGGTGAGAGTCTTCATAATATCGACTTCGAATGGACCGAGTGTGCTCTCGGCAACCTGTACGCACCTGGGATGTCTCGTAAATTACAACAAGGAGAAACATGAGTTCGTCTGCCCGTGCCACGGCGGACGGTATGATCTGGCCGGAAAGAATATTGCGGGGCCTCCGCCGGCTCCTCTTACGCGATTACCAATCCAGATGCGGAACGGAATGATTACTGTCGGGATCAAGGTGTGATTGAAAATGCGTCTCCTCGATTACCTGAACACACGCATGGTATTTACGGGCAGGCACCGGAGGGTGTTGGACAAGCCGGTACCGGGATGGATCAATTATTTTTACTGCTTCGGCGGTATGACGTTTACCCTGTTAATCGTGCAGCTCCTGACCGGTCTTCTTCTGTCCATCCACTATACACCGTCCGAGACAGAAGCATACAAGAGCATCCAGCGCCTGCATCTGAGCGTTCCCCTCGGCCACCTTCTCCGTTCGGTACATCACTGGGCAGCGAACCTCATGGTCGTGATGGTTACGCTCCACATGCTCAGGGTATTCATTACCGGATCATACAAGAACCCGAGAGAGTTGAACTGGATCGCGGGTGCTGTACTGTTCCTGATGACACTAGGGTTCGGTTTTACCGGCTACCTTCTGCCCTGGGACCAGAAGGCGTACTGGGCGACGGTGGTTGGGACGAATATGCTCGGTTCGGTGCCGTTCATCGGGCCCGCGCTGGCTGCGGTTGTCCGTGGCGGCGCTGAGGTTACTGGTCAGACGCTCCTACGGTTTTATAGCATGCATCTTCTCTGGTTCCCGCTCATAACTGCCTTTTTTCTCTGGATACATTTCCACATCCTAAGAAGACTCGGAATTTCAGGGGGGATGTAGCGAGTGTGAAATGGGGAACGCGGAGTGCCGAATGAGAAGAAAGAAGCCTATCGTCCTTGCTGAGCTGAGAATATCGAATGATGCTTCCCTATCCTGATGACGGAGTAACGGTGAACCAAAGCAGAGTAAAAAAGTTCTATCCGTATTATCTCTTCGAAATCACGCTCATTACTCTCTTTACAGTAGAGGCGGTTCTTTTGCTCGCCGTTCTCTTTCCCTCCGCGCTCGGGCGGGAAATAGATTTTTCTGCACAGTACAGCCCGAGGCCTGAATGGTATTTCCTTTTCTTGTACCAACTTACTAAATACTTCCCCGGCCGATGGACATTCGTTGGGGCCGTTCTTCTGCCGGGTCTTGCGTTCAGCATTTTTCTTCTGGCACCATTCCTCGACAGCGGGCCTGCTGTCTCGCTCCGACAGAGGAAGGCCGCTGCGCTTTTCGGATCCGGACTCCTTGCAGCAGTAGTGGGCCTGACGATCCTATCACTGTTATAAGTAAATTACAAACGCCTATAATAATCATAAATAGCTTGTTTCCATGTTGCTAATGTGTGAAATCGGAAAAGGAGTATTGACAGAGAACCTGGTTTTTGATAAGGTACTACACCTGCCCGCACGAAACATCGTGGCGACGCGTCATGTTCCGCAGTGTTACGAACTTACCCATGGGGAGGTGATGCTTCAAGCTGAAGCTGTACCATCCGCCTATCACCCTTATTTATTCACGGGTTGTTTTCACGAATGACCCGAATTTTCTTACATCGTTTAAGGAGGAATAACATGTCACTCAAAACTGATTCACCGGCTCAGACTCTGGACACTCTTGGGAGAGTATGCCCCTATCCGCTGCTCTTGACCAAGAAAGCACTCGAGAAACTCGGAAGCGGCCAGACGCTCAAAGTTCTGTGCGATGCACCAGCATCGGCTGAGGACAGCATCCCGCGCTACTGCGAGAAGAACAACTTTGGTTTCGAAGCCGTGAAGATCGAAGACAAGGGCATGTGGGAACTGTACATCAAGAAGTCCTAGTCGCAACCCGACAAAACAGGTTACGAAGACCATCGGAAGGAAACCAGAGGGGTAAGAATCTAAGGAGGGGGGAAGAATGGTTTCTACACTAGGTTTTGTTGTGTCCGGCCTGCTTATCGGCGCCGTGTTCGGTTTTGCTCTGCAGCGTGGCCGGTTCTGCGTGAACTCCGCGTTTCGCGAAGTGCTCTTTCAGGACTTTACCATGCTCCGGGCATATCTTCTCGCCGTAGCTGTTGCGATGATCTGCGCGAATCTCATCGAGGATATGGGCTGGCTCCAACACGCCGATGAGGCTGGGGTAATGGTCACGGGAACGCTTTACCGTCAGGGCTTTGCCCCCTTTGCGAACATCATCGGCGGATTCATCTTCGGTTTGGGTATCGTGCTTGCGGGCGGATGCGGGAGCGGAATTCTGTACCGCGTGGGGGAAGGCAATCTCGCTTATGTACTGGCGGTCGGCGGCTTCTTCTTCGGCATCGCCTTGACGAGGTTCGGTTTTCTGAAACCCGTCTATGATGCGCTGACATCATATCAGGTCTTCGTTGGCGAGGATCAGGTCCCGACGCTCTACAATATCACCGGTATCAACAAGTGGATCATCATAGCGGTGATTGCAGTGCCTATTTTCTTCTTTGTTTTCCAGGGCAAGCCGTTCCAGAAGGCGAAAAAAGGATACTCGTGGTCTCTCGTTGGTCTTTTAGTCGGACTCATCGCCGCGGTCGCCTTCTGGGCTTCTGACCATTATACCGGCAGGGCACGCGGACTCTCCTTTACTGGACCAGTTCGCGAGTTCTTCCTTGGCGTGCTCTTTGGTGATTCCAAAGCTGCGGCTTCCGAATCCAAAACGCTCCTCGGCATCACGATGTCATGGAGCGCCCTCTATGTGCTGACTGTGCCGATTGGTGCATATCTGAGCGGAAAGCTCCTGAATGAAGTGAAACTCAAGGTCCCGCCTGCCGATGAACTTCTGAAGGTGCTCCTCGGAGGGTTCATCATGGGCATCGGTGCACAAATCGGCGGTGGCTGCAATATCGGCCACAGCCTAACGGGCGTATCCACCTTGGCTGTCTCGAGTTGGGTAGCGAACATTTTCATCATCCTTGGCAACTGGACCATGGTGTATTTCCTGCTCATCAGGCCGATGAAAGATCTGGACGTTTGAGGACGTGTATGAGCAGAGCCGGGCAGCATTTTCCTGCCCGGCTCTCTTTTTTACCTAAGACGGAATAAAACAGTTGTTAGGAAATCAAGCTTGCAAGTGAATAGCTGTTATTGGTCCGATTTCCCCTTTTTTTGCTATATTCTATGTGAGAGGAGATGACATTATGGCAAATGGGATGCTGGGAATTATGGTTACGAAATATGAGAACCTGGAACATATCACCGGGGTAGTCAAGGCTGCGCACGCTGTGGGGCATCCGGTCGTTATATTTTTAACCGATGAAGGTGTGCGTTTCACGAGGGATCCGAAATTCTTGGAGTTGCTCAGTATTCCCGGCGTGGAGCTGTCCTGTTGCGATCATAGTTGCGAGCGGATCGGGATTCACGACAAGACAGAAGGGATAACGTACGGCAGTCAGTACAATAACGCAGGGATGCTGCATGACAGCACTCGGGTATTGGTATTCTAACAGATACGTGAAAAATAGGAGCGTTCCATGGGAGATATGAAAAAAATAGCGGTAATCGTGAGAGACAGGCAAGGCGAGGCGCTCCGCGTATCAGGCGGACTTACGCTGGCTGACGACACCATCGAGGTCTTCGTATTGGACCGGAAACTGGAAAAGAGCGACCCTGAAATCGCTACACCTCTTGAACTGGTGAACGATCTTGATCTGAAGATGTATTCAAACAATCCCGCAAACGGGTATACGACAATCAGTCTTGAGGAGATGGCGAACAAGCTCCTTGAATATGACATTGTAGTCCCATACTAACGCGCAAAGGGGGTCATTGTGAAGGTCCTGCATATCTTAAAAACACCGCCAGACGCAAGTACAAAAAAGATCATCGAAGTGCATGCGTCCGGACATGAGATGAAGACCATTGAACTCTATACGGGAGAAATCTCCTACGACAAGCTCATAGCGGATGTATTTTCACACGACAAGGTTTTTTGCTGGTAAGAGATAGGACATGGACGGTTCCTGGAGCCGGATTGCCGCAAGAACAGAATTCCGGCGGGTCCCGCGTGAGGGAAAAGGGGAAGGTCTTTATTTCTGCGAAAATAAATCGCTGCAGATTTGACACACTTTTGACACACTCTCGGTGTTTAAAGGGCAACCTGCGGGTTGACTGTTATCATCATCTATACCGGGTGCCTTTTTTATTGAGACGCGATGCACTCGTCTTCCGGCTTTACGGTCATGGGAGAACTCGTGGATACCTCTGTCATACTGTCGGGGATTGCGGTGGGGGCCGTCTTCGGATTCGTGCTTCAGCGGTGCAGATTCTGTCTCTATACGTCTTTCAGGAATGCCTTCTACATAAAAGACTTTATTCTTCTTCGCTCATACTTTCTGGCGCTCGTTATTGCTGTCATTGGCGCGAATATCCTTGACCAGTTCGGCATCGTGCACGTAAGTGAGACGGCTCAAGAATTTACCTGGCTGGCCAATAGCGTCGGCGGCTTTCTGTTCGGCACTGGTATGGCCCTTGCCGGCAGTGATGCAGCGGAGGCTTGGTCCCGAGTGGGAGAGGGCCTGATAGGGTCATGGATGACCGCGATTGGAATCATGATTGGTGCGTCCGCTGCCTCACGGGGGGCCCTTTCCGGTGTCGCCGCAGATATTGAAAGCTTTGTTCTGGTTTCGGCCGAAGGCGATCCGCTCACCATTTACGGACTTCTCGGCGTGAATAGATGGATCGTCATTGCCCTGCTTGTGGGAGCGGCGCTGACATTTGTATTCATGGGACGAGCACCCCAAAGTTCAGCACAGGCAGGATATCAGTGGAAAACGTCCGGGATCCTTGTCGGACTCGCGATTGTGCTCAGCCTCTTTGTTTCGGAACTCATGACCGGTACCGCTGAGGGTATCACCTTGATCGGTCCTTCTGACGGCCTTCTTGCGTCGATAGTCTCGGGAAGAAGGTGGAACTGGAGCATATCAATGGCCGCAGGCGTTCCGCTCGGATCATTCATCAGCGCAGCATTGTTCCAAGAATTCTCCTGGCGGTCTCCACGCGCCGATGTGATGGTTCAGCAATTTGCCGGTGGATTGATCATGGGTGTCGGCGGAGCGATCGCAGGCGGCTGCAGTATCGGCCACGGACTCACCGGGATTGCCACGCTTGCCATGTCGAGCCTTGTGTCAATGGCAAGTATCGTCTTCGGCAACTGGGCCATGGCTCACCTCCTTTCCATGAAAAATTCATCAGAGCGGTAAAGTTCTATGGCACAGCACCCGGGGAAGATGTGCGGGACATTGCCAATATTTGAACGCGCAGGATAGCTTTTCCATTCACGAAAACCCGGACACCTTGCCTTTGATCGCCGATGCACTGCAGAAATCCAGCAGGGGGCTGCCCGCCAACCGGACCAAGCAAGTTTTCCCCACCAATTATTTCAAATACTATCAAGCGCTAGTGCCTCGCCAGACGAAGAACTGGTAACCTCACATCGCCTTATTTCCTACCACACTTGTATCAAATGCCACAGTAAAGCAGTGTTGAATGCATGCATGGCTTAAGTATTCACTTGATTTATCACATCTTACTAAACTGGCAACGGTATTGCATTAAATACGCAGTCAAGCGGAAATAGAAATCCGCCGGCGCGGAGGCCTGATTGTGCATTGCCCGGATTGCAAGCAAACGAACGATACCGATGCTCTCTTTTGTACCGCGTGCGGAATACCACTTGCGGCAGCGCCGATGCAGACTGTCCGGATACAGCGCAGGGCATATTTCATCGCTCTTCTTTTCGTACCGGTAGTCGTTATTGCCGTCAGCATTGGTTACTATAAGTTCTTTTTGCCTGACGGGGTTGCCGCCGTAGTGAACGGCGAGGAAATAATGCTTTCCGAGCTTGATGTCGCTGTTGCCCGTGCGCAGGGAAGGCGGGAGGCATCATCAAACCAGCTCCGATATCAAATTCTCAATCAACTGATAAGCGAGCGGATTGTGATCCAGGAAGCGCGAAAGGCTGAAATATCGGTGACGAAGGAAGAAATCGAAACAGCCGCAACCGAAGCGCGAATATCCTCCCGTCTCGGTGAAGCGACGTTCAATAGGGAAGTTATTTCACAGTATGGCAGCCTGCACGCCTTTGAGGAAGCCCTTGAGCGACGTATCTTGGTGAACAAGTTCCTTTCTGCAAAGATCGCGCCTCCGGGCGCTGATCCGTCCACAGCGCGAAGCGCAATAAACCGGTGGCTCGATGATATTTCGGGGAGGGCTACGGTGCGGATATCACTGGCTGGGCAAGGAGCGGGAACGGGATGTGGTTGCTGCAATTCCGAAAACGGGCAAGCAACGCGGAGTTCGGGTATCTCGGAACATGGTTGTGCGGCAGCGTACAAAACGGCTGCTTCAGATGCGGGGAAAGCAGCAGACACCGGCCTTCGGTTCTGGTATGCGAAACACGGACTCGACTCGGTCACTACGCGGCTGACCGACTACGGTTGTCATATCCAGATTGACATTGTGAAGAACGAAAAAATTATCGGTTCCCTCCGATATCAGGATGGCAACATTACAGAGATGTAGGGAAGGAGATAAGAAATGAGCAAGTGCAGCAAGTGCGGCAAAGAAGTCAAGGAGAACGCGAAATTTTGTAAGTCCTGCGGCGGCAGCATAGAATCAGGCGTATCACTGGATGAGAAAAAGGCACGTGTGCTGACTCAGGAAAGGCCATGGAAAAAACCGCTGACGATTGCGGGAGCCTTGGCCATCGCTATTGGTGTGGCCTGGCTGGGCAATAGTCTTTACATGGCAAAACGAATGGAGGCGCATCCGATGTTTCCGCCGCACCGCGATGCGTCGGCGAGGCTCATGAACGCCACGCCTATTGTGGAACAGGGCGACGAGGTGCGCATACCGCTTAGGACCCTGGATGACGGTAATGCGCATTTTTTCGCTTATACCAAAGGCGGTAAGACCGTAACCTTTTTCGCGATGAAGGCCAAGGATGGGAGCATCCGGACAGCCCTCGACGCCTGTGTGGCGTGCAATCATGCCAAGTTGGGATACCGCCAGGAAGGCAGCATGGTAGTCTGTAATAATTGCGGCATGGGTTTCAGGCCTACCGATATAGGCATGATAACCGGCGGGTGCAATCCCATTCCGGTCAAGAAGTCGATAGTAGGTCAGACGATTGTTTTAAATGCAAGGGACCTTGAAGATGGTGCCCGGTATTTCTGAGGGTCATGCAGCGGTCGCAGTAATGAGATGAATCAAGGAAAAGAAGAGCGAGACACCCGCTCGTGTTTTTTGCATCATTTGTGCAATTCATGTCAAAGGACGTTGATAATGAAGCTGATTGACATTTCTCTGAACAACCTGCTCCGAAAAAAAGGCCGGACCTTCTTCCTTGTTTCGGGGCTTGCAATCGGGATCGGTGCAGCCGTGGCCATGACTTCTGTGGGCGACGCCATGAACCGGGAGTTCATGCATGCGCTTGACGAGTACGGGGCTAACATTTTCATACTGCCGGCTTCCGAAGGCTTGCCGCTCTCTTATGGCGGCCTCACGGTTTCGGCGGTGAATACCGGCGGCCGGGAACTCGCCATGGACGATATTGATCGCATCCGCACAATTAAGAACAAACAGAATATCAGTACGATTGCGCCGAAATTGCTCGTACAGACCGAAGTCAAAGGAGAAAAGATTCTCATCGCAGGTGTGGACTTCACGGCTGAGCAAAGGCTTAAGAAGTGGTGGCGGGTGAAAGCGGGAATGAGCCCGCGGGGCAACGAAGGGGCCCTGATCGGGAACGATACCGCAAGACTACTGCATTTGGCCCCCGGCGACAGCATTACACTCGACCGCGGGATGCTGTACGTGTCCGGCGTTCTCGACAACACCGGATCCCAGGATGACGGTCTGATATTCGCCGATATCAAGTGGCTCCAGCAACATTTTCACAGGGGCAACGCTGTAAGCCTCATTGAGCTTTCCGCTCTCTGCAGCGGCTGTCCTATCGAGGACATGGTGGCGCAGTTGAACAGCACGCTGCCTGGCGCTCGTGCCGTGGCAGTCAAAGAAACGGTGGAACTCAAGATGCAGGCTATGCATTACTTTCATAAATTTTCTATCGGTCTCTCAGCGCTCCTGCTCATCGTAGCGGGCTTGATAATTTTTTTTGCCATGACCGCCTCGGTCAAAGAGAGGGTTCACGAGATAGGACTGTTCCGGGCTATCGGTTTCCGAACCGGACACATTATCCAGGTGTTGCTCGCGGAGGCCTTCGTCGTAAGCCTGCTAGCGGGACTCGTAGGGTATTTCATTGGTATCATTAGTCCACGTTTCTTTGCGCCGCATCTGATGAGCGCCTACAACCTGACCTTCGCGCTTGATCCTATTCTGGCTGTGAGAGCACTGGCATCATCAGTTCTCGTCGGCCTTGCGGCCAGCGTTTATCCGGCAGTGCGCGCCGGACGGCTCGATCCGGTCGAGGCGCTCAAGACGCTGTAAGAGCAGAGGCACAGGGTACAATGGAGCAAAGCGTTATGTACATGTTCAATGCTTTTTATTAAATTACAGGAGCTGTCATGCCATTCATAGAACTCTCTAACGTAACTAAGACCTTTCTTGCCGGCGATGAAAAGTATGATGCCCTCAAAGGGGTTTCGCTCGGAATCAACTCGGGAGAGTTTGTTGCCGTCATGGGGCCATCGGGCTCGGGTAAGAGCACTCTCCTGTCGCTCGTCGGCGGCCTAAGTAAGGCATCCTCAGGCGTTGTAGCCATCGACAGTATCGATCTGGGCGTTCTCGGGCCGAACAGGCTTTCCGATTTCAGGCGCGAATATCTCGGGTTTGTGTTCCAGTCCTTCTACCTCGTGCCGTATCTCACTGCGCTCGAAAACGTAATGCTTCCGCTCACGATCCAGCCGGGGATGAACGGTACGGCGCGAGGCATGGCACGCGATGCGTTGTCCCGGGTCGGTCTGGATGCCAAGGCAGGACGCCTGCCATGCCAACTTTCAGGCGGAGAGCAGGAGCGGGTCGCGATCGCGCGTGCTATCGTGAACAAACCGGCTCTTATCCTTGCTGATGAGCCCACAGGGAATCTTGACACAAAAACAGGGAACAGGGTGCTTGAAATGCTCGAAGGCTTGCATGCCGAAGGCCGTACGATCGTGATGGTGACCCATAGTCGGGAGAACGCCGAACGGGCAAAGAGGATCATCGAGATTAGGGACGGGGAAGTAGTGATATAATTCAAATGCCGCGTACAAGATACAGGTTGCACCCTGAAAGGGCACACTTCATACTGAACATTAGGGGATATACTCGATAAGAAATACGGCACTGTGCCTGTCAGAACTCGAAGAGCAGACCCCCAAGCCAACTCGTCCCGCCGAGATTCACCGAGCCTGACGTAATGGTGTTTGCCAAGGCGTGTACATACTCCGCCTCCACGAATATGTAGGTATGGAACACGCCATAATCAAAATACATGCTTCTTGACGCGTCCGGATCAATCCCATCCAATAAGAATTGAAGTCCGGCCCTTCCATGATAGCCATTTGTCGAACCTCGCACCACTCCCTGATTCTGAACATCCTCCCTGTAGAACAGTCTCGTCCACCCTCCACCGATGTAAGGGACGAGGAACTGCTTCTCACTGGATAACCAACGGGCCAGAACAAATACGTTCAACGGCACCGACTCATATTTTACGCTGCCTGTGATTGTTTGGTGTATCGGTGCGAAGCCCTGGCCTTTATCCATGAGATACATGCCTTCCATGCCGACTTCCACCTTCCTCGTGATCTTGTATGCCACTGATCCGCCATACTCACTCGTGTATCTTCGGCCGTAAAAAGCCGACCAGTTGTCGACATCGGGGATGAATGCGCCACCCTTCAACTCAAGTGACCAATGTGGTCGCACCGTGACTTCTTCTGCGAAAGCAGTTGTCGAAAAGACGGACAAGATCATCACGAGGACGAGTTTTTTCAACGCATGCCTCCGGAATGAACGAGCCTTTTCCTGTACCGCAGACATCCACAAAGGAGTCCGGCCGATAGAAGAACCGTCAACTGTATGAGTAGAGATGTCCTCGTAAGGAAAAGAGCACCTAATACTGCCGGCATGAGCGCTGCCCGAACTGAGGGCTTGAGCCATGGATGGGCATCAAGAAATGCTGCTCCAGTCGGCCCGTATCGATAATACCAGCGGACGAACGACCTGCCAAAGCGACTAGTCATGAGATACCGATCACGGAATTCACGCAAAACTTGCACTTGCGGTGCAGAATAGAATCCGTATGCAGCCGTTGCAATAAAGCAGCCCTTGTTCGGAAGGTCGGGGTACGGGGCTATAGCTTCGGGGAAATCGGAGACTTCGTTCGACAAGCCGCTCTCCAGCACCGGCCCAAGGGGAACGGATGCTTCCTGAGAATAGATGCTCTCATGATCCACTCCCGGGGTGGAAGCTTGGCCGGTGTTGTCAACTGCCGTGACCGCAATAAAATATGTCGACTGAGCGACAGCAGAGACCGCCACTTTATACGGTTGCCCATTCGTGAGCCCGGTGAGGACAAAAGACGTTACATTTCCGGCATCGATAGTATTTTCGCTCGTCGATGCGATGCCGTAGTGAACATTGTAGCCGGTCGCGCCACTAGCGGAAGACCACGAGAGTAGAAGGCTTTCGTTCGCTGGTGAAGGGGGAGAGAGCACCGGGGCAGTGGGTGCCATCGTTGTGGATGTCAATCCGCTGATAATAGTGCTCGTAACGGTGCTTGCAATGCTCGACTTTGTCTGATAGGGAGCACCAGAAGCGTTCAAGCTGTAATAGATGTTGTACTCTCCCGGCGTGACGGTATTGGTCACCAGGTATGAGTTGTTCGGTGTCCAGGTGAGAGCTATTGATGATGCAGATGCCGCAGAGGCCGATTGGATACTGACAGGAAACGGGATTGTATCTGAACCCGGACCGCCATACGCCCCCATATCGCTTATTGAGCCATTAAAACTGTCAGGTCCGTTTATATTTGTACCCGCATCGATGCAAGGAGACCCTTGCTGTAAATGAAAATCCTTTGTTGCCGATGTTGGATCAACGAAGAGGGGATCCGGGTTAGCGACCAGGGCATTCGGGATGGAGTTTGTACCGATTGGTTCGGTAGCTGAAGGGGGTGGATTGAAACAGTTGAAATCAATGCCCGATTGCGATAGCGAGCTGCTTTGGCTTATGTTCGCTGTATTTTGCGAAAAGATGTTGTTAATAATTAGTATGGAATTCGAATCTCGCGTGACAGCGGTCCCGTTTTGATAAAAAGTATTGTTAGTGACAGATACGTTAGGAGAACCCTGAATTTGAACGGCAGTACCACTGAGTCCTACTGTGAAGACGTTATTCATGATTTTGAGTGTTGAATTTCCGGTAACCTGAATTCCGGTTGTAGCGGTCAGAATCGTAAAATTGCTGAATGTCACAAGGCCGGTTAAGCCATTCGCAATCACCGCAGTCCCGGTTCCTCCTCCACTGATGATTGTCCTTGCGGTTTCCCTGCCTGCAATGGAAATTCCGCTTCTTAACACAATTCCGCCAGGATAAGTCCCCGGTTCTACAAGCACCGAGTATGTCGTTCCGGTGTTTGCCGAAGCCAGACTCTCTGCGTTGTCTAGGGCGGCCTGTATAGTTGAAAAATCGTTAGGAACGTTCAGGGTGACCGTTGCCGCTAATAGCGTGCCGGCGGTTCCTATGTCGAGAAGGAAAATAATCGCGGCGAGGATGAGTGCCGTTTTTTTTGTCTGCATTGGCATTTTGCCTTCAATTAAGAATTAAGAAAAATTTCCTAAACCATATCACAAAGAGAGCGAAAAAGTCAAACCCCCGAACTTTTGAAAGCACGTCGCAAGAACAAACTATAAAAAACTGTTTTTAAAAATTTAGCTGGCCTGATTCGCAATGTATGCTATACTTTATTATCAAATAGTAAACGGCGAGCAGAACCCGCCCTTCATTTATTATTCGTTTTAGTAATTTATTATGCTGTAGTTGTCTCGGAGGATGGTGTCCATGGCAGTACGTGGTCATCTACGCCCATTTTTTTTCGTGGCGATGCTCTTGGTCGCATCGACAGCATCTGCGTACCAGCAGATAGAGTTCGTTCGCGAGATCGGTGATCCCGGTAATAAAGCCAAGGAGCATCAATTGAGTGCGCCGAGGGCACTTGCCCTTTTCGAGGAAAAAATCTATCTCGCCGATACTAATGCCCACCGGATTGTGGTGCTCGATATGAGCGGGAAGATGGTGCTCACGTGGGGCGTGAAGGGTGACAAGTTCGGGCAGTTCAAGTCGCCGGCGGGTATCTCTGTCGATGAACAAGGAAAAGTGTATGTCTCGGATACGGGCAACGGCCGTATCCAGGTATTTGATGCCATGGGAAAGTGGATCAGGAGCATTGGTGAAAAGGGCAGCGGACCCCGGGAATTCAGCAGTCCTTCGGGGATTGTCGTCCGCCGGGGGCTCATGTATATCGCCGATACGGGAAACAGCCGTGTACAGATACTCACTTGCGACGGCATCTTCACCGGACAAATCACAGTGAAGGCCAAGAAGGACGAGATGAGGGCTCCGGTGGCGGTGGCTTTGGATGTGCAGAACAGGGTCTATGTGCTTGATGCTGACGACAACACGGTCCGCATCTTTGACCCTGCAGGAACTCAGCTCGAGAAGTTTGGCTCCAAGGGCAAGGGCACTGAAGGATTTAATAAACCGCAGGGGATTGCCGTGGACAACCGTGGAAGCATCTACGTCGCAGACACGGGAAACTATAAGCTCAAGAAATTTAATGCTGAGGGCAAGCTCCTTGGTTCCCTGGGTTCTGAAGGTGACGGGTCTGGCCAGTTCCGTGAGGCCGCAGGGCTCGACATTGACCGTGACGGTAAAATTTTTCTTCTCGATGCCGGGAAGAACACGCTTCAAGTATTCACATGTGAGCATGGTAACGATCAGCCGATCGCGCCGGCATCCCCGCTGGCAACGGTTGAACTGGCAAGGGACATACCGGGGGATGTGAGCGCCCTTGCCGCGGACAAGAGGGTATGGGCAATTGTGGGCGATTCGATCACCGCTGTCGGCATACAGAGTGGCTATGTTATCGGTTCCCGCGGTAGTGATCCCGCGTTGCTCAAGAACCCTCGTGGACTGACCATGGACGGAGCGGGAAATTTCTGGGTAGCCGATACCGGCAATGACAGGCTCCAGAAATTCAGCTCTCAAGGCAGTCTGCTCCACGTGATAGGGAAATCCGGTTCTGGCGAGGGGGAATTCCGCTCACCGTCGAGTGTCGCGATCAGCTCCAAAGGCAGCATCTACGTAGCCGACACCGGAAATAAGCGGGTGCAGGTATTCAGCTCCAGAGGAATTTTCCTTGGCACATTCGGCAAGGGGGGAAAGCGCAGCGGGCAGTTCGGCGAGCCTGTAAGCCTGGCTGTGGATGAATCAGAGTTTGTTTATGTGGCAGACCGCGGAAACGACCGGATCTCAAAATTCGACAACAACGGCACTCTCGTTTGGGAAATAGGCAAGACCGGCAAGCAGGATGGCGAATTCAACGCACCTTCGGACGTCATTGTTTCTTCGGACGGGGAGATCTTTGTTCTCGATGCCGGCAACGCGCGCGTCCAAGTGTTCGACAACCGTGGAAATTTTCTGAGAAAGTTCGGAAGCGAAGGCAAGTGGCCTGGGGAGTTCCGGTCACCTCAGGGGCTGGCTATAGAGGCTGGCGTCAGGCTCTATGTGGGGGACCGAGGCAATGGAAGGGTACAGGTCTTTTTGCTCCGCTATTCACCAGCGGCGCCCCGGGGCCTTGCGGTTCAGGCGAGGGCGAACGAAATTCAGCTGACCTGGAAGGAAAACACCGAGACATACCTTGAGCACTATAGAGTTTACCGCGCTAATTCATCAACCAGTGAATTCAAGCTCATTGGAACTCCGTCGGAACCATACTATATCGACAGGAACCTTCCCAGCAACCGGACTTTCCTCTACCGTGTAGCGAGCAAAGCGAAAGCAGGCAATGAGAGCACAGCATCCGATCCCGTCGCTGCCATGACGCCGAAGCTTGTTCCCAGCCAACCCAAAAAGGTGTTCATAGAGCCGTCGGATAAGGAGATTGTGCTCTCCTGGCTCCCGAACGCCGAGCCATTCGTGAGCCATTACCAAGTGTACCGCACGAAGCAGCTGAAAACGGATTTCGAGCTTGTCATCAGGACGGAAAAGACTGTTTTTGTGGACAGACCGCTCCCCGACGAGACACGCTACTACTATCACATCACAGCTGTTGGGAAAGAGGGCGATGAGAGCCCCCCGAGCGAAGTGGTGTTCGCCGCGACGCCGAAGGCGCCCGTCACTGAGCCGCCGATCGAGATTAGCCGGATCGAGATTAACGAAATCTTTGCGGCCGCTTTCCAATATTATAAATCGAACCCCTTGGGGAAGGTCACAATCACAAACAATACCGACCAGACCTATTCAAGAATTAAGCTTGGTTTTGTCATTAAGGGTTTCATGGACTTTCCCGAGGAAATTGATATCGCGGAGGTCGCTCCGAAACAGCGTGTCGAGCTTCAGATTAAGCCGGTCTTAAATAATAAGGTCCTCGACATGACCGAGAATACGGTTCTTCAGAGTGAGATCGCCATGACTTATTACATGACGGGAGAACCCAAAACCGTTACACGGAGCTTTCCAGTGATGCTGTATGAACGGCACGCGATACGATGGGACCAGAAGGCGAAAGTAGGTTCGTTTGTGACAGCAATAGACCCGGTCGTGACGGACTTCACCAGGACGGTGGTGCAGCCGTATGTTGACACGTATCCCAATCTGCCCAAGTCAATCGTGTATGCGCGTGTCATCTACGATGCTCTCGGAGTCCTGGGGATTTCCTACATCGTGGACACGACGCCGTTCCAGGAATTTTCCGAAAACACAGCAATCGTGGATTACACACAGTATCCCCGCGATGTCCTCACGAGAAAGAGTGGGGACTGCGACGACCTTTCGATGATGTTTGCCGCCGCCCTGGAAAATATCGGGATTGAAACGGCTCTCGTGGACGTTCCGGGCCATATCTTCGTCATGTTCAATACGGGGATCACCGAAAACGAGCGGAGTCTGCTAGGATTCCCCGATGAACTTCTCGTCCTGCATCAGGGCTTCGCATGGATACCGGTTGAGATGACGATGGTTGGATCATCGTTCACGCGGGCGTGGCAGAAAGGTTCCGAAGAGTACCACGACTGGTCGAAAAAGGGAAAAGCTGAGGTTATCAGTATCCACAAAGCATGGGAACAGTTCAAGCCGGTAACGTTGCCGCCCGCGGATGGAAAGGCGATCAGGGTCAAGAGCGAGGATATCGAGGCAAAATACAGGGGCGAACTTCAGGCCCTCGCCGCACAGCGGCTTACCAATCTATCAGGGTCACTTATTGAGTCGCTCAAAAGAAATCCGAACGATCTGGACTCGTTGAGTCAACTCGGGCTAGCATACGGCGAGAACGGCTTCTATGCCGAGGCGCTTGAGCAGTTCCAAAAAATGCTTGCTGTTGACAAGAACAATGCAATAGCCCTCAACAACATCGGAAATATCAACTATTTGCAAGGAAGGCTGGACGATGCGCGCCAGGCATACGAGGCGGCGCTCAAAATTCACGGTATGGATCCAGGGATAATGGTGAACCTGTCTCGAGTATTTTTGCAGATGGGCAAGAAGGAAGAAGCTAAGCAGTGGTTCCGGGATGCACTTGCTCTCGACCCGCGGGTGGCGCGTCAGTACAGCGATCTTGCGGCGAGCCTGGGATCGATAAAATAGATCATTTCGGATTGTGTATCGGGAATGCGGGATAAATATGAAACAGCACTACGATTCAGGTTTAATCCGCATTTTGCACGGCGCGATCAGCATTTCAAAGACGGAGGCTTCATGGTGAAGAAGATAGTCGCTGTCGCCGTTCTTGTTAGTTTATCTTTCGCCATGTCTCTTGCGAAGGAGCAGGAAGGAAAGCCCGGCCCCAGCATTTCAGAGTGGCTGAAAGGACTTCAGAAGAAGCTTGAGCTGATCGTACCGAGGCAAACCGCTCCACTGAGAATGACGGCCGCCGGGGGTCGCGGCGTCCGGGAAGACTCCCAGCCCAAGCTTTATTGGAAAGGGAAAAAGGGCGACGAGGAAGTGACGGAAGAGGAACTTGCGAAGTTCAAATCGGCTCTCGATGCAGCGGAAAAAGGCGACCGCACCAGTGCAATCAAGGAGCTTGGAGAGTTCATGAAACAGTATCCCGACAGTGCTCTAATACCGGACGCCAAGAGGATGCTGGATCTGGTAAAGGCGGAAGAGAAGTAATGGGGAACCGCATTGACCCCTATTGTTTGTTGCAGGCCAACGGAAGGCAATCCCGCTTGGTCGCTCGCGATGAACTCCATAGTATCATTGTTTTTCGTCCTAGGATTGCTACGGCATCGCGCTTCCTGTAAATAACAATGAATTGATGAATCTTGACACTGATCTGCAAGCAGGGACATAGCCCTCACCTTTTTTTCTGGATGTTTGGCCAGCAATCTGATAGTCTTACCCGCATGATAAAATCGCCTGCGGCGTCCCGAAATCCATGGACATTTCTGCCCACGCTCTATTTCGCCGAAGGTCTGCCCTACGTCATCATCAATACAGTGTCGGTCATTTTGTACAAGCGCATGGGGATCGACAACGCACACATCGCGTTCTGGACCAGTTTCCTCTACCTGCCCTGGGTCATCAAGATGTTCTGGGGTCCGCTTGTGGACATCCATTCGACCAAGAGGGCGTGGGCCCTGTCCATGCAACTTTCCATGAGTGTGTGCATGTTTTTCCTCGCTTTCTCGCTCACAACAGCCGTCTTTTTTCCGCTATCCCTGTCTGCGTTTTTCGCCGGAGCGTTCATCTCCGCGACCTACGACATCGCCACTGATGGATTTTACATGCTCGCGCTCACCGAAAAGGAGCAGGCGCTGTTCGTGGGGATCAGGGCAGCCTTCTACCGGCTGGCGATGATCTTCGGCTCCGGTGTCCTCGTATACCTGGCCGGCATACTCGAGGCGTCCACCGGCGACATCGCCAGGAGCTGGATGAAGATCATCTCGCTTTCAGCGCTCATCTTCGCACTGGCCTTTGTGTATCACACGATCTCGCTCCCGGTCCCAACGGCCGACAGGAGACGTTCAGCGCAAGAGATAACCGATCATGCTTCCTTCGGAGAAGTCATCCGGTCGTACTTCATCCACAAGAAAATCGGGGTCATGCTTTCGTTCATTCTCCTCTACCGGCTTGGTGAGGCCATGCTCATCAAGCTGGTCTCCCCCTTTTTGCTTGATCCGAGGAGCGCCGGCGGACTGGAACTAACGACGAAGCAGGTGGGTCTGGTCTATGGGACGGTGGGCATTCTCTCGCTCGTCCTCGGCGGGATCCTGGGTGGATGGCTGATATCAAGGTTCGGGTTCAAGCGTTGTATCTGGCCCATGGTCCTTGCGATGCATATCCCCGACCTTTTTTTCGTCTATATGGCCTATGCACAACCGGGTAGT
>Ga0187779_10000233_pt1 | contig 40639 bp, 48 predicted proteins | sample 1015_Q2_SP10_10__FD_132435 | JGI IMG/M metagenome (GOLD analysis project Ga0187779, IMG submission 132435) | Tropical peat soil microbial communities from peatlands in Department of Meta, Colombia - 1015_Q2_SP10_10_MG | ecosystem: Environmental > Terrestrial > Soil > Wetlands > Peat | place... | reverse complement strand
CTCGGCGATTTCATCGAGGACAAGAACGCCATCCTGCCGATCGACGCGGCGATCCAGTCGAACCTGCGCGAGACCACGACACGCGTGCTCGCCTCTCTGACGCCGCGCGAGGAGCGCGTGCTGCGCATGCGCTTCGGCATCGGCATGAACACCGACCACACGCTCGAGGAGGTCGGCCAGCAGTTCTCGGTGACGCGCGAGCGCATCCGTCAGATCGAGGCCAAGGCGCTGCGCAAGCTGAAGCACCCGAGCCGGTCAAGGAAGCTCAGGTCGTTCCTCGACAACTGATCTGAAATGCAAAGCCCCGGCGAAGGCCGGGGTTTCCTCTTATTTCTGCTTCATCATCTTTTCGGGCTTGGCGCCGACGCGCCGGACGCTGACGATCTTGAGCGGCGCGCGGCCGGACTTCTCGGCGATCTCGCGGTCCTGCTCGATCAGGAAGCCGCGCGCGGGCTCGTCCTTCTCGAGGCCACCGAGGAGCTCCGCCGGCACGCGCCGGTTGGAGCGCTGCGAGTTATCCTCGTAGACGACGTCGAAGAACACGAACTCGCCTTTAAGGTTGCTGCCCGGCTTTTTTGGCATGGTGCTGTTTTCCGAAATGCAAAGCCCCGCGGCGGGGGGCGGGGCGATTTGTTGCGGGGTATATAGGCAAATCGGGGGCCTTTGCAAACCTGCCTTTTGCATGCGCGGCATACTCTTTCCCTCTCCACAAAGGAGAGAGGGTTCAGGCCGAGCTTGCCGGGCCGACTTTCGTCACATGTTGCCGCATGCCATGCTCGTAGGGGGCGACAGCGAGGCTGAATATGATCGTGCGTTTCTTTGCCGTTCTCATTTTCGTGGTGTTTGTGGCAGCGCCCGCCTCCGCTGCGCAGTGCGGCGGCAATTTCAACGCGTTCATCGCGCAGATGTCGCGCGACGCGCAGGCTGCCGGCGTGTCGCAGTCCGTCATCCAGCAGGCTTTCGCCGGCCTCACGCCCGATCAGAACGTGCTCGCTTTCGACCGCCGTCAGAAGGGCATGTTCCACTCCAAGAGCTTCGAGGAATACGCCCGCACCCGCGTCATCCCGGCGCGCATCAGCCGCGCCAAGAAGCTCATGCAGACGCACGCGGCGCTCTTGTCGCGCATCGAGCGGCAGTTCGGCGTGCCGCGCGAGCTCATCATGGCGATCTGGACGATGGAAACCGACAACGGCACCGGCGACATGGGCAAGCTGCCAGTGGTGCGCACCATCGCCTCGCTGGCGTGGGACTGCCGCCGCACGGACCTGTTTCAGGGCGAGCTCATCGCCGCGCTCAAGATCGTGCAGCGCGGCGACCTGCCGCTGCGCGACATGATCGGTGCTTATGCCGGCGAGATCGGGCAGACGCAGTTCCTGCCGTCGTCCTACATCAAGTACGGCGTCGACTATGACGGCAACGGCCACGTCGATCTGCGCCACTCGGTGCCGGACGTGCTCGCCTCGACCGCGAACCTGCTCAAGACAAATGGCTGGCAGGCCGGCCAGCCCTACCGCGAGGGCACGGCGAATTTCGACGCCATGCGCGAATGGAATCACTCGGAGGTCTATCGCAAGACCCTCGTGCTGTTCGCTGAAGAGCTCGGCGGCAGGCCGTGAGGCTTGACGCTTACTCGTCGCCCTCGATGATGCGGATGTCGCGTACCGCGCCGTCGCCGAGCGCGCGCAGCGCGTCCTGGTAGCCGGGGGAGTCATGCGCGTCGATCGCGTTCTTCAGGCTCGGGAATTCGCTGACGACGATGCGCTCCTTCTGGCCCGCTTCGTAGGTCATTTGCGGCACGCCCTTGCACAGATACCTGGCGCCGAATTTCATCGTCGCCGGCGGCGCGAGCTTGGCGTAGGCCTCGAGCTTGGCGCGATCCTTGATCTCGCGGTAGCTGGTGATCCAGTAAGCCTTCTTCACCATGCGCGTCTCCCGGTGGTTTTGAAAAGTCTATCGCGGCGGCGGCGCGCTTGTCATTGTGCATTGTGAAAGAGTGAGAACAACCATGAAGCTGCCCAGCCGCATCGTCGATATCTCGGTCGCGCTCGATAATGAGAGCGTGCTCGATCCGCCCTTCATGCGGCCGAAGATCCAGTATCAGACCGGCAAGGACACCGGGCCGCTGCTGGCGAGCTTGTTTCCCGGCCTAACCACCGCGCAGCTGCCGGATGGCGAAGGCTGGGCGATCGAACAGGTCAATCTCGCCACCCACAACGGCACGCACATGGATGCGCCCTATCACTTCCAGTCGAAGGACATCCACGGCAACCACATGATCACCATCGACGAGGTGCCGCTCGACTGGTTCTTCCGCCCCGGCGTCAAGCTCGACTTCCGTGCGCTGCCCGACGGGCACGTTGTCAGCGCTCGCGAGGTCGAGGAGGAACTGCGCCGCATCGGCCACGAGCTCAAGCCGTTCGACATCGTGCTGGTCAACTCCCGCGCCGGCTCGCGCGTCGGGAAGGACGATTACATGTCGGCGGGCATCGGCATGGGGCGCGAGGCGACGCTCTATCTCACGTCGCGCGGCGTGCGAGTCACCGGCATCGACGCCTGGGGGTGGGACGCCCCCTTCGTGCACACGATGAAGCGCTGGGAAAAATCGCACGACCCGTCGATCATCTGGGAGGGTCACAAAGCGGGCCGCGACATCCCATATTGTCACATGGAGAAGCTCACCAATCTCGAGCAACTGCCCGCGCACGGATTCACCGTCGCCTGCTTCCCAGCAAAAATAAAAAGCGCGTCCGGCGGCTGGACGCGCGCTGTGGCGATGTTCGATTGAGCAGCATGCCGGCGCGACGTGCACTATTAACCACTTGTTAAGTCGGCAGACGCGATTGCGGCAAAATCTTGAAGCGTGCGACAGCTGTACGACGCGGTTCATGAGTCGTGCGCATAGAGCGCATGTCAGCAAGGCCATACCTCAGCGCGCCGAATCCGTTTACATTGTCAAACAACAACAATAAGAAAATGAGCGAGGAGCCCAGGGAAGCCGAAAGGAGAAGGTTTCCATGGCTTATGCTCACGCTCCCACCGCGGTTCTGCCGCGCAAGCTCGCCACACCGAAAATCAAGCAGGCATCCAGGCGCAATTTCTTCGCGCGCCTGCTCGCAGCGATCGAGCGCGCCAATGCGCTGCGCGCCGAGCGCGAGATCACGCGCTATCTCGGCCTCTCGGGCGGTAAGCTGACCGACGATCTCGAGCGCGAGATCGAGCGCCGCTTTCTCACCCGCTAATTCTCAAATTATCAGGAATGAAAATGTCGACCCTTGCCATCCGCACGCCGCTCGAACACAAGTCACCGCTGCGGTTCTTTGCCAGCTTTGCCACAACGGCGCTGAACGTTCTCGACGTCTTCGCCGAGGCGCAACGCATGGCTCGCGAGGCGCAGCGCCGTTATCCATTCATCTGATCGGCGCTTACGCGGCGCCTTCCACAACGCGCATGTCGCGCACGACATTATCCTTGCCGAGCGCCTTGAGCGCCTCCTGATAGGCCGGCGTGTCGTGGGCAGCGAGCGCCTTGTCAATCGTGTCGAATTCGACCAGCACCACGCGCTCGTTCATGCCCGCTTCGTAGGTCTTCGCCGGCTTGCTGCGCACGATGAACTTGCCGCCGGCTGCGTTGATCGCGGGCACCGCCAGCTTTGCATAGGCCTGCCAGGCGTCGGGGTTCTTCACTGAGCGGTAGGTCACCACCCAATAGGCTTTCGGCATCACGTCCTCCCGGTCTTTTGTTGTCGGCGCATCTTAGCGGCTGTCAGCGAGCGGCCAAGGCCCCGGTGATGAGTTCGCGCGCGTCGGGCGAGCCATCGAGCGGCCGCAGCATGCGGCGCTTGACCTTCCAACCGTCGGCGGTGCGCACGAGATCCCAGCGGTTGGCGCCGGCGCGATGGATGCGGAAGCCGCTGGTCGTGCCGTGGCCGGACACTTCCATCGGCGCTGCACCGTGGTGCGGCGTGATGATCTGCAGATAGGAGATGGCGGTTGCGGTGTCGCCGTTGACCTCGATGCGGGGCAGGCCGGCGAAATGGCACAGCCCGCCGGCAATCGCCTCACGGTGCTCGGGCCTCGATACCACCGCGCCAATCGCCTCGTTGCCGGATGCGCCTTTGCCGCCGCCGAGATCGACCGTGCCGTCGCTCGCAAAAGCATTGCGGTAGTAGCCCTCATCGCCGGTATCGGCGGCGGGCGGATGGCTCGCGATTAGATGCAGGATTGCAAGCTTGTCCTCGACCAGACGCAGGCGCTGGTCGAGGCTCGGCTGTGACGAACTCATATGTAGTCCTCCCTGTCCCGCAGAGAGGATACACGGCCGCGCCGCGTGCGGCGACGCGGCTCGGAGCGTTCAGCGCGCCTGTTTTCTGTTCGTGTGAATGTCAGCCCACATCAACACTGCGGCAAATGCCGCGAACACGGCGACGATCGCGGCAACGATGAGAGCGGTATCAGCGGGCATGATGCGGGCTCCTCCAGCGTGTGGCGTTCGACACTGGAACCTGTCGGCCGGTATCATTTGCGGGTTTGATCTGAATCAAGGTTAACACTGCGACGTGTCGCCGCAGTTTTGTTAGCCGATTGAATCAATTCGTGATGGAACGGCGCGCCTTCTGTTTCGTTGCGCCACAAACTTGCCGGGGTTCCTAGAGACAAGCTGCGCATCCCCCACAAATCGATTCGCTTACGCCTCAACGACGGAGCCGATATGATTCGCAAATTTCTCCTCGCAACGACTGTTCTCACGCTCGCGATCGCTTCCTCTTCAGTTTCAGCAAAACATCGCCGCGTCGCTCAGCTCGACGCCAATGGTAATCTCGACGCGTTGATCTCGAGCCAGGCTGCTGCAAACGGTCTTCCGGAAGATCTTGTCCGCCGTGTCATCCGCCGCGAGAGCGGGGGCAATCCGCGCGTCGTGAGCGCGGGCAATTACGGCCTGATGCAGATCAAGCTCGCGACCGCGCGCTCGATGGGTTACACCGGCGACGCAACGGGACTGCTCGATCCCAGCACCAACATGACCTATGCGGTGAAGTATCTCGCTGGCGCTTATCACGCCGCGGGCGGCATCTCCGATCGTGCCGTGCATTACTACGCGTCCGGCTACTACTATGCCGCCAAGCGCAAGGGCCTCGATCAGGCTGGCACGGCCTACGCCTCGGCCGACGCCAATGGCATGGCAAGCTTCAAGCATGCGCCGCAGGCCGAAGCACACAGCGCATCGGGCGCTGCGTCTTCGTCGAGCATCTATACCGGCAGGCCTGATTATTATTGAGGTCGGGCGACGGTGTTATTGCGCCGTTAGGTATCCACTGCTCGCTTGTCCGGTCCCGGTGCCGAACAGCGCATCGAAGAAATTGACTTGAGTCGAGGCTTGTTGCTTCGCGTGCAGGGGTCGTGCGCGTCGCGAATGGCGGACGCGTTTCTTCGCCGATGATTGGGCTTGTTCGGCGGCTGCATTGCCGGCGGGCGCAGGCGGTGAGGCCGCCACGGGCGCAGGCTTCTCCATTTGCGACGCGGCGTTGCTTTCGCGCGGCGGCTTGATGCGCGCAGGCGTCATGATCAGTGGCGCCTTCTCCTCGTGCGGCACCACGGGCAACTCGGTCGACGACGTCTCGCCGATATCGACCGGGATCGCGGCGGCTGGTGTCTGAACAATCGTTCCCGTCACATCCTCAGGATCCGCGTCGGTGCGTGTCTCCGGCACGGCTGCGATATCAGGCGGCTTCTCGACCTTCGGCGCGGGCGCAGGGGGCACGCTGGCCACCGGCGTTTCAGGGAGTTCGCGCAGCCGCCGTAACTCGTCGGCGCGCTGTAGCGCCGCCCGCCACAGCATCTGCGGCCATTCCGGATGCAGCTCGCGCGAGATCAGCGCGCCGGTCATCGGCGAGAACGGGCCATTGAGCCGTGCACGATGATCGCCCGGCGGATTGAGCGCCAGGATCAGGATTGCGATGGCGAGGAGTACGCCGCCTACAGGAATCACGCGCAGAATCGGCAGCATAGGCTGTGCATAACTGAGTCGGCCTGATTTCCAAATACGACGACCGACTCATTTTCATGCCGTGCACCCTCCGTGACATGCGAGTAACAGGGTCGGTGACAGCCTTGACCTCGGTTGCTAGGAACTGCGCTCCGTCGTCATGAGGGTAGCGCCATGTTCAAGAAGCCGAATGTTCCGATCATCGCCATCGAGGAGCACTACTGGGATCCCGAGCTGACCAAGCACTACACCGGCTCCGAAGCCGGCCGCGGCGGCGACACGGACAAGATGCTCTACGACTTCGGCGAGCTACGCCTGAAGTCCATGGACGAGGCCGGCATCGACGTTCAGCTACTGTCTCACGGCGCGCCTTCGACTCAGAAACTGCCGGTCGACATTGCCGCCGACCTGACGCGCCAGGTCAACGACCGCCTCGCCAAAGTCTGCACAGCCAATCCGAAGCGCTTCGCCGCTTTCGCCGCGCTGCCGACGGCCGACCCGAAGGCCGCGGCCAACGAGCTCGAACGCGCCGTCACCAAGCTCGGCTTTAAGGGCGCCATGATCCACGGCATGGCGAATGGCGAGTTTCTTGACCTGAAAAAGTTCTGGCCGATCTACGAGCGCGCCGAGAAGCTCAACGTGCCGATCTACTTCCACCCGTCGCTGCCCGACGCCCGCGTGACCGAGATTTATTACCAGGACTATGCCAAGGATTTCCCACTCGTCGTACGGCCGGCTTGGGGTTACACGGTCGAGACGGCGACGCAGGCAATCCGGCTCGTGCTGTCGGGCGTGTTCGACAAGCACCCCAAGCTGAAGGTCATCCTCGGCCATTTCGGCGAGACACTGCCGTTCCTGGTCTGGCGCATCGACTCATCGCTCAAGCGTCCGGGCCAGAAGCCGCTCAGCTTCCGCGACGTCTTCTGTGGCAACTTCTATGTCACCACCAGCGGCTTCTTCTCCAATCCGGCGCTGCTGTGTTGCGTCATGGAGATGGGGGTCGACCACATCCTGTTTGCGGTGGACTGGCCGTTCGTGCCCGACAACAAGGGCGCGGTCGACTGGATGTCGACGGTGCTGCTGTCCGACGAGGACAAGGCAAAGATATTGAGCGGCAACGCCAAGCGCCTGTTCAGAATGTAGTCAGCCGACCGGGTGTTTCCGGTAATAGGTGGCGTCCTCGGCCGATTGCGTCCAGTTCGGATTGCCGCGCCAGGCGCAGTGGTGCGCGCGCATGTCGGCGCCGTAGCGCACGCGGAACAGCATGGTGCGTGCGAGTCCGTTCTCGTATTCGTGCACTTCACCGGGCGGGTGAACGACGAAGGCTCCGGGCACAACTGCAATCGTCTCTCGCGGCGTGCGCATGGTGCCGCCGCCGGAGAAGCAGAAATAAATCTCGGTCGCGTCGGGGTGGCAGTGATAGGGGCTGGTTTGTCCCGGCTCCCAGCACGCGACCGTGACGTCGCCACCCGACTCGGTGCCGAGAATCTTCTCGACGTGCCGCTTCGGATTCCACTCCTGCTCGCGATCGAGGCTGAAGACGTGCATGCATTTTCTCCCGGGAAACGCGCCTAGCCTAGCGCAAGGGCGCGTCCGGCAGTAGAAGGACGCCCAGGGCCCGTAGCTCAATGGTTAGAGCCGACCGCTCATAACGGTCTGGTTGGAGGTTCGAGTCCTCCCGGGCCCACCAAGCAATTGCGCAGCAGCCCACTAGCGTGGGGGTAGTGCTCGAAGGTGTGCAAGCCGTCGGGAGTGACGTGGAAGGGCTGTTCGTCGACGGCGTAGATCGCCATTTGCGGCGCGCCAAAGAGACTGGGATCATCTAGCGTGCCGACCTTCAGAATGACCAGCGGCAGACCCGGTCGCCGCGTCGTCAGATGGGTGCCGCACTCGCCGCAAAACTCGCGCGTCATCGGGCTTTCGAGGTCGGAACGCGAGAATGCGCGCGGTTCGCCGCTTGTGTAACGAAAGCTTTGCGGCGGCATGAGGATGAACATGTTCGGCGCGCCACCGCTGATGTACTGGCATTCGCGGCAATGGCACTGCGCTTTGAGTCGAGGCTCGCCTTCCGCCACGTAACGAATTTTACGGCAATAGCACCCGCCTTCGAATTTCATGGAGAAGCCTCAAGGTGAACTCAAGTGAGCAGGATATCGAATGTGCCGGTTCGCGTCTTACCAGCGTCAGGAATCAAAAAGCCGCGCGTCGTGCGCGGCTTTTTCTTAGTGTCTCGCTGCGATGTCAGCGGACGATGACGGTCGCGCCGACCTTGGCGCGATCGTAAAGGTCGATCGCATCTTCATTGGCCATGCGGATGCAACCCGACGATACCGCCGCGCCGATTTTCCACGGCTCGTTGGTGCCGTGGATGCGGAACAAGCTCGAGCCTAGATAGAGCGCACGCGCGCCGAGCGGATTTTCAGGGCCGCCGGCCATGTGCTTCGGTAGATCGGGGAAGCGCTTGAGCTCGCCCGGCGTCGGCGTCCAATCCGGCCACTCGCGCTTCATCGAAACGGTGCTGGTGCCGTGGAAGCCGTAGCCTTCCATGCCGACCGCAATGCTGTAGCGCATCGCCTCGCCGTTGCCGAGGACGTAATAGAGATAGCGGTTCTTGGTATCGACGACGATCGTGCCGGGCGACACGTTGGTCTTGTAGGCAACTTGCTGGCGCGGCACCTGGCTGTAGAACATGCCGAACGGCGTCGGCATCGTCCACGGATCGCGCTCGCTCGTTCTTGCCGCGGCCTGCGGCCCGTGACCCGCCGATGCGTAAGCCTGCGTCCCGTTGCTGGCTTGGTTGGACGCGCAACCACCAAGCCCGATTGCCGCAACGACAAGAGAAGCAACAACAACCGATTTTTTCACGACCGCACCCAGCCTCAATGAAAACCACGACTGCAGGACCGCGCGAAATACGCGATCCCGTGCTGCAACAGAATTAATTACAGCACGGCGGTAAAGCCGCTCTAGTGCGCAAAAGCCACACTCCCGGATGTTTTAACCTTTGCTGGCGGTATTTTCGCAGGTCGTCCTGCCCGAAAAAGCCTTGGCGATCAGTGCTTTGCGAGGAGGCCGGTCAGCTGGCAATCGACCGGACTTCCTCGACCATCTCCTTGTTGAGGATTTCCTCAAGCCGGCCGAGTGCGCGGGCGATCGTCGCCCCGTCCATGACGCGGTGGTCGTAGATGATCCGCACGTCGAGCATGCCGTCGGCGCTCATCACCCCGTAGTTCAGGAGCGTGGTGATCGGCGACAGCGGATGAAGCGACTCGGCGTTGAGCCCCGAATAGACCGACACGCCGAAAGTGCCGAAATAGTTGCTGCGCTGGCGGCCCCAGTTCAGGCAGATCCACCACAGCGCACGGCGGATCGGACGCGGCAGGTGCGTGAACTGCATGGTGCGGCGGAAATCCTTGATGCTCTCGACTGGCGCGGTCGCGGCGTGTTCGAGCAGGGCGCCGATGTCGCGCAGCGAGCGCTCCGCCGGCTCCTTGACCGTGATCGAAAACAGCCCTGGCTCGCCGTGGTAATCGCGCTCGATGATGATGGTCGCGCGGCTCTTCGGGTATTCGTAGAGGTGCGGCCACGGTAGCTTCACATAGGCGCGGCGGAGTTCGGGAAAGTCGCGCGCCGTCAGCGCGTAAGCCTTGGTAAAGATCGCCGTCCAGCGCGGCCGCTCCTCGCAGGTGGCGCGCGCTGCGATCAGCGGCGCAAGCGACATGCGCCTCTGCACCGGCACCGTCGGGATGCTTTTGGCGAAGTAGAGAAGATCCATCACCATCCGGCGCGGGATGGACAGCCGGATCATACGTCCGCGCATGGTGATCTCCAAGCCCGTGCCGACACTAGATGATCCACGGGATGATGCGCCTGGTTCGGGCCATGTAGGAGCGATACTCGTCACCGAAGGATTCAAGCATCATTTGCTCCTCGCGGCCGACGCGACAGGCGTAAAGAATCCCTGCTCCAATCATTCCGGCCAGCCCCGCAAACCAGTTTGCCAGCAGCAACAGCTGTGCAACGCCCAGCAAGAAGAACGAAGAATACATCGGGTGGCGGATCAGCCGATAGACACCGGATTTGACCAGCACATGCTGGTCGCGCACTTGCAGCGAGATCGACCAGTTGCGGCCGAGGTCTGCGTGGCTGCGCCGGAATAGCCATAGCGCTGCAATCATCGGCATAATTCCGAGCCACGCGAAGGCGGGAATGAACGGCCGGTCGAATGTGCGGGGAGAGCCCGTCAGCACGTAGATCGCGGGGATCACGAACAGCCCGATCACCGCGAGGGCGAGCAAAGCGGACTCGCGATGGTCGAACAGCGAGCGGCGAACGCCGACCTTCTTCGCCCTGCGCTCGAACGGGTAGCGAATAATGCACCAGCCGACGAGGCCTGCGAACCAGATCACGGCGGCGGTCGTCTGCGTCATCATCCAGTCATCCTAGGGCCGTGCCGAAATGGGGAACAACCATCTGTATTTACGGCACTTCTAGCGGGTTGCGGCAACGTCGGAAATCTTGACGCGGGCGAAAAGGCGATGGAAAAATAGTTTGGGACCTTCAATGAAGCCGAGGTGGGTCGTGACCGCACGCATCGTTTCCCTTGGTACGTTTGCCTCCCTCATTATCGCACTCATTTCTCCGACCACGTCGGGTGCCCGTGAGCTCGTCAGTTTCGGCGGCTACTCGGCGGGCACGATCGTCATCAAGACGAATGAGCGGCGCCTCTATTACGTCGTCGAGAATGGCCGGGCGCTGCGCTACCCGGTCGGTGTCGGCCGCGCCGGCATGGCATGGGCGGGCACGACCTATGTCGACGGCAAGTACATAAGGCCTGCTTGGTCGGCCCCGGAATCAATCCGAAAAGACTATTCGCGGTTGCCTGCTGTCGTTCCGGCCGGCAGCCCGAGCAATCCGATGGGTGCCGCAGCGATGACGCTGGCGGGCGGCGAATACGCCATCCACGGCACGAATAATCCCGGCTCGATCGGCCATTTCGTCTCCCATGGCTGCATCCGCATGTACAACGCCGACATCATGGATCTGTACAACCGGGTTGGGTTCGGCACCCGGGTCGTGGTGCTGCAATAAGGGGCGGCAAAATCTGCGCTCGAGTGAGGGAAATCGATGAAATCGAGAACCGTCCAATTCTTGTTCGCCCTGACCCTGGTGACGATATCCACAGCCCCGGCCAGGGCCTGGTGGCAGTTCGTAGCCTACGATCCTCAGGGGGACCGCAAGGTCTATTCGTATCCAACCGAAAAGGCCTGCCTCGCAGCGATTAAGCAGATCGATGCGGAGGTCGCGAAGAAGTATCCGAAGCTTTATCCGCGCGTCGGCAGCTGCGAAGAATATCGCTAGCTAGCCTTTGAAATAATTAGCGAATTTACACCAAGGGGTCTGCTGCGAGGGGCTCTCGCGATTCGGGAGTTTGGCCTTGTCGAGGTTTGCTTTTGCCTATTTGTGCACTACGGCCATCCAGGCGGTGTGCGGAAAAGCCCGGTGGTTACGTTAGTTTTTAAGCTTGCCACCACACAATTGTGTGGGGTGTGGCTTTTGTGCACTAGCTGACGGCGCGCGCTATCTGTACACGTGGGATCGTTAAGAGGGTAAACACGGGTGGCGTCACCATGAAAAAAATCCTGATTCTCTTCTGCTCGGTTATCCTTGCTATCGGCGTGGCTGGCTGCGCCGGCAAAGGCAAGGTTCCGATTGGCAAGGGCAAGGCCCCGGTCGTTCACACCAAGGGCTAAGGACTTCACCTCGCGCGAGGGTGACAAGAGTAGGGCCGGCGTTCATCGCCGTGCCCTTTCTTGGTTCCCAGTGCGGGTTGCCTAAACCAAACTAACAAAAATCTCCGGCAGCGGCCGGAGATTTTGGCGTCTGTGGCTGGGGGCTGATGTAATTCTAACCTTTAGTTCGGGTTAGGGAGTTGCCTATGCGGTACTCGTCCAGCTTCGTTCGTCGTACGACAATGCTCGTTGGCCTTGGTGTCGCAGCAGTTGTCCTTGCATCGTCACCGCGCGCTGCAAACGCGCAGACGGCTCCCGAAGAAAAGTGGGTCGTTAAGACCCAGGTCGGCAAAGGTCATCCTGGCCGTCCCTACTTTATTGAGTTCCGCGGGCGCGCGGCGGCGAATTACGGCCATCTGTACGTCCTTTACGGACGCGTGAACGGTGCCGATCAAATCGTCGCCAGTAGAATCGCTGGCCTTCATCCCGCCGGCGATGCCGCCGACTGCTTCAATTGCAGTCTGCTCAACTGGACCGTCGGCCATCTTGTGCCGGTTCCGTCCGAGACGGGCGCCAGCGACGGCGACCTTGAAGAAAAATACGTCACCGCGCGTTATCGCGTCTGGCTGACCGCAGCTGAGTACAAAAAAATCGATCTGTATATTCGCAAGCTGCAGGCTGACAATCCGACTTGGAACGCGTTGTTTAACAACTGTGTAGGATTCGGTCGCAGCATTGCTCAATACATGGGCTTAAAGGTCCCGGTGTTCGTCTGGCTCGAGCCGGAGACCTTCGTGAACGGGTTGCGCGAGGAAAATGGTTTGAAGGAAGAACAACTGCCGTTGCGCGACGCTGCTGGCGGTGGCGGTACACATACCGCCGCGGTACACGCTCAGCCGCTGCCGCCGCAGAAACCCGCGGCGCAACCGGCCAGCGACACGACCGACTCCGCCGTGAAGCCCGCGCCTGTGGCGCCCGTGAAGAAAAAGCCGGTGGCCAGCGCTAAGCCGAAGTCGTCGGCGACGACGGCCTCTGCGTCGGCGGAAGAACCATCGACCTTCGGGTCGATCTTCCGTCGTTCGCAAAATATGAACGGCAACCCGACTCCGTAGGTTTCGTTATAAAAGTTGTGAACGGCCGGGTCGCCCAGCCGTTTTGCTATTTGAGCGGCGCTGGCTTCTTGGCCGCGAGACGCGCGCCGAGTCTTGCGAGGTCCACGACCATGCGCTCGTGTGTTCCCGTGCCGATCTCTTCGGTCTCATCTCGGGCGCTGACTTTGAACTCAATGCGGCGACCGTCGACCTTAGTCACTTCGGCCTGAGCCTTGATCTGATGGCCGACGGGCGTTGCCGCAAGGTGGCGAACGTTGACGAGGGTTCCGACCGCGCTCTCGCCGGGCTCGAGATAGTCGCGCACTGCGTTAAGCGCTGCATTCTCCATGGCGGTCACCATCATCGGCGTAGCGAAGACCTGCGGCAGCGCAGCGTCCTTGAATTGATTGGCCAAATGCGCCGGCGTCACGCGCAGCGTGTAGGTTCCCTTAGCTCCGACGGGGATCGGACGCATGATTCAGCTCCCTGACTGGCGCACATGTGTGATCGCCGGTGCGAGCACAGCGAGCACGATGCCACACAACGCAATCGGCACGAAGGCAAATGCACCAATGCCCGTCATGTCCCAGGCGATCCCGCTGATTACCGGCACGACGACAGCGCAGCTGTAGCTGATGGTGAACATGGCCGCGGTGACGCGGTGCACGTCGTCGGACGGCGCCAGCAAAGGCGGCAGCGCCAGCGTCAGGACTAGAATGCCGGCGGCGAAAAACCCCGTGAACGTCGTGGAGAGGACGACGACCGGCCCGGAGCCGAACACAATGCCGCCGACGGCGGCGCTGCAGAAAAGTCCACAGACAATGTAAGGCCAAACGCGCAATTGGAGGCGGCCCGCGAACACCAAAAGCAGTGCCGACGCCGGCAATTGTCCCGCGTTCAACCCGGTCAGGGCCGCGCTGATCCAGCCGCCAAGCCCGCGGCTGTTGAGGTAGTCGGGCAGGAATGCATTGGTCGCGAAATAGCTGGCATTGACTGTGCCAAGCATGATGCCGAGGCGCCAGATCAGGCTACTGCCCCAGTCTGGCCACCAACGTCGCCGCGCCTGCGCTGCGTTTGTGGACGGCGCCGGCGCAAGGGCAAGCACCGCGAGCGCAATCACGAAGACCGGCGCACTCCAGAGTGCAAATCCCCATTGCCAGCCGTCGCCGACCAGCGGCAGCACCAGCGGCAGGGTCAGCGCCACGGGCAGCACCTCTCCGATCAGCAAACCGTTTGTGTAGAGGGCGGTCGCAAAGGCCATACGTTGCGGCACCCAGGCACGTACCGCAGTTGGCATCGTCACCTGCATGATGGCAACGCCAGCGCCCATCACAATCGTCGTGGCGTAAAGCCACGTGACGTCCAGCAGTGCACCGCGCAAAGCGCCGCCCGCTGCATTGAGGAGAAGACCGACGATCATCGCCGTCGCGACGCCCAGCCGTGCGATCAGCAGTGAGCCCGGAACCGCAGCGATGGCAAACAACATCGAGGGCAGGCCGGTCAGAATGCCGATCTGCGTTGCGTTCAGCGCGAGGTCGTCGTGGATGCGCGGAATAACCGGCGGCACTGCGAGAATCGTCAGCCGCAGCGCAACGCCTGCGAGCCAGAGCAGAAGCAGCGCGGTCAGCGCACGCGTGTGAGCCTGATGATCTTTCGACAGGTTCATTGCGGAGAACTTGATAAGGCGGGTCGTGCCCGTCGGTAGCAAATTCCTCGCCTTAGGGGCAATTCCTTGACCGCCCGACGCCCAAGCCGGCGTTCGGAAGCCTCTTAGATGGCGCGTTTACCGATCGTCAACGACGATGACGGATGGTTGTGCCGCCATGCGAAAACGCTATGGATTTCGAACATTGGGAGCCTGCAGCGCGGCCGCCATTGCCGCGCTCACGCTTTGGGCTGGCGCTTCATTCTCGAGCGACCCCCGCTCCGAGCGCGCCGCCTGGCAGGAGAAGTATCGCAGGCCCGCCGAAATCCCGTTCCCCGAGGGCAACGGCTATACCGAAGCCAAATTCAAGCTTGGCCAGACACTTTTCTTTGACCCGATCCTCTCCGGGTCGAAGACGCGCGCATGCGCGACCTGTCATAACCCCGGCTTGTCCTGGGGCGATGGTCTGCCGAAAGCGATCGGCGAGAAGCAAGCGGCGCTGCCAGTGCGCACGCCGACGATCCTCAATGTGGCTTGGGGCGAGCAACTCGGCTGGGATGGCCACTTCCGCAGTCTAGAAGCCGTCGCTTTCGGACCGATCACTGGTCCGAAGAATATGAATATGCCGGAGCCGCAACTGATGCAGCGGCTCTCAGCGATTCCCGGCTATGTCGACGCCTTCAACACCGCTTTCGGCGCCGGGCCGATCACCAAGCAGAAAATTGAGTTGGCGCTTGCCACCTATGAGCGCGGGATTGTGTCGACCGAAGCGCCGTTCGATCGCTGGATCAAGGGCGAGCAGAATGCGATTAGTGAGCCTGCCAAGCGGGGTTTTGACCTGTTCAACGGCAAGGCCAACTGCGCGCAGTGCCACAGCGGTTGGGCGTTCACCGACGGATCGTTCCACGACGTCGGCGTTGCGCACGGCAACGACATTGGCCGTGGCAAGCTGTTTCCGAAATCTGTGAAGCTACGTTACGCATTCAAGACGCCAACGTTGCGTGATGCCGCGCGCCGCGCGCCGTACATGCATGACGGCTCCGTCGCGACTTTGAACGCGGTCATCGATCTCTACGATCGTGGTGGTATCGACCGGTCGAGCCGCGCTGATGAAATCAAACCGCTCGGCCTTACAGCAGGCGAGAAGGCGGACTTGGTTGCTTTCTTGGATACATTGACCGGAAAGCAAGAGACGGTTGTTGTTCCGCCGCTGCCGCGCTAGCGGGCGGCGTCGCTAGCAGACGACGGCAGGTAGCAAAGCGCCGATGAGCGCCAGCCCGCCGATCAGCAGGAAACCCGCACAAGTTTCGATGAGTTCGACGCGCGCTGGGAAACGCTTGGCGACGTAGGCGGCCGTGGCGCCGGCCGTCAGGCTGATGAAGCTGACAATGCTGACCATTTCTTCTCCCCGCGCGATATGAATCTTCGCGTTACCGCCGTCATAGAGCGCCAATGCTTACCAACGCGCTGCTTCGGCTGGTGTTCAGGAGTGTCGAAGCTTCGGCAAGGTTAACCAAGACTTAATTTTTCCATCTTCTGCCATAAAGTTCCCTAAAATTCTGGTAAAAATGTAGGGATACCAGCGGGCTGTGTGGGCGGCGCACCCTGGTTCTGAACTGGCGTTTGTGTGGCGTGGCGTGAGGAGGCCTGAAATGGTCCGGCTGCCGAAGTGGCTGCCGTTTGCGGCGGCTATTCCGTTCGGATTCTTGGTTAATGTGGGCGCCGCGCAGGCGCACGTGAAATGGTTTTGCGCCTTCAACGTCGCCGGCCAGCCGCGGGGACTAGAGAATGTCCTCTGCCCTGACTTCGAATATCTTTTCGGCCTTTCGATCCTCGCGTTGATGTGCGGCTGCCTGTGCGAGGGCACCGTTCTCGGCGATGCGATGATGCGCTCGCTCGACCGCGCGACGCGTTTGATCCGCGACAATATCGAGATCATCTTCCGCGCCGGCTCCGCCTTCTTCTTCATTTCGATCTGGGCGCTCGGCGGCGTGCTGTTGACGCCCGAGCTCAAGACGGGTTCGGCCGCGATCGGCGTCATCCAGCTTGGCATCGCCGCCGGCATGCTGTCGCGCCGGACGATGCCGTTTTCGGCTCTTGGCATCGCCGCGCTGTTTGCCGTCGGCGTGTGGAATTACGGCATCTTCCATCTCGCCGACTATCCCGTGTTCCTCGGCGTCGCCGCCTATCTCGCCTTGACCGGCCTGCAGCGCGATCTGTTCGGCCTCCGCCCGATCGACGTCGTGCGATGGACGGCGAGTATCACCTTGATGTGGGCGTCAGTCGAGAAGTGGGCCTATCCAGAATGGTCGTATCCGCTTTTCGCAGAGCACCCGGCCATGAGCCTCGGATTTGACCCCGATTTCTATATGCGCGCTGCGGGCGCGATTGAATTTGCGCTCGCCTTTGCCTTGATCTGGACGCCACTGGCGCGCCGCATCGCCGCAACAATGCTATCGGCGATGTTCATCAGCGCGGTGTTTGCTTTCGGCAAGATCGATCTGATTGGCCACACGCTGATCGTTGTCGTACTGTTCGGCATCGTGGCCGACAACCCCGGCAAGCAGTCGAAGCTTGCACGCTATCCCTGGCTGGTTCCGGCGGCTTATACGGCTGCGCTCGTGCTGTTCCTGGGCGCGTACTATTTGATGCACGCCGTCCTTTTCGGAACGACGCTGACCTGACCTATTTGACGTGAACGGTCAGCTTCATTTTCGGATGAATCGCGCACAGCACATCGAACGTCCCCGCCACCGGGAATTGCACCGTTGTCTTGCTGCCCGGCTCCTGGTCGCCTGAATCAAATTTGAATTTGTCGGAGTCGACGTAGGCGTGATGGCGCAGATCGCCGTCGTCGTTGACGATCACGATGGTCGCGCCCTTGTTGATCGACATTTCTCCGGGCGCGAACTGGCGTCCCTTCTGCGACACGATGTTCTGCGACTGTGCTTGGCTCGCCAAGACGGCGAGGCCGGCAACATTTGCGCCGAGCACAAAGGCCAAGCCGGCCGCTCGCGCACGCGCAATCAGGGTGAACAAATCGTTGCTCATCGCGACCCGGTTTATTGCGAGACTCGATGGCAGGGTGGCGGTGGGCGGTTAAGGCACCGTTAACGAAGGGCCGAGGATTGGAACAACCGATCAAGCGGCCTTAACCCGTCGGGTGTAGGGGTGGAGGCACACAAGAAGAATTAGGCGTCAAATGCGTAAGCCAAGTTTTGCGTTGGTCGACTGGCTGTCGTCGCGCTGGACGAAAGGTCCTGCGGGCATGGTCGCGTTTTGTACCACCATTCGCGGCCGCATCCTGGTGGCGTTCCTGGTCATGAGCATGATCACGGCGGCGCTTGGCTATTACGCAATTCTGGGCGTCAAGGATGCCGGAATTCTAGTCGACAAGACCTACGATCAGTCGTTGATGTCGATTAACTACGCGCGCGCGGCAGCTGCGGATTTTGCAGCGATGCGCGCGGTGTTCGCGCGACGCTGGATTGAAACCGACCCGGCCCATCGCGCCAAGCTCGACCTTCAAATCGACGCGCTGTCTAAGTCGCTCGCCGACGACCTCGGCGTTGCAGTCAGCCGTTCGCAAACGGAGCGCGCCAAGGCCGCAGCTTCCAACGTTTTGCGGGCGGCCAGCGAATGGCAGAGCATGAGCGAGCATCTGCTCGACCAGACCAAACTCGATGCCAACTGGCAGACGCTCGATGCTTACGCGGCCAAGGTCGATGAGCAAGTTGACCTCCTCATCAACTACACTGCCGGCGATGGTTTCCTTTACCGGCAATCGGCCCGCGCGGCCGTCACCCGGGATATCGATCTGAGTGTCAGTGGGACGCTGCTGGCGCTCGCGTTGCTGGCGATGGTTGCCTGGGCATTGACAGGGCGGATCGTCAGGCCGGTCGCCGCGGCGTCGAGCGTCGCCGAGCATATCGCCGGCGGCAAACTCGACGTTGAGATTCCGAAGGGCTCTGCCGACGAGCTCGGCGATCTGCTCGCGTCCATGAAGGTTATGCGCGACAACATCAAAGAGATGATGGGTCGCGAGGTGGCGCAGCGGCAGACTGCCCAGACACGGCTCGCCGATGCGCTTGAGAGTTCGCAGGAAGGCGTGCTCGTGGTCGATGCTGATGACCGCATCGCCTTGGCGAATGCCCAGGCCGCGAGCTTCCTCGGCGTTCCAGCCGATCTGCTCAAGCCGGGCAGCCCGCTCGGCAAGCTGTGGCCTGCGCTGCAGCACTCAATCGAGGCCGGCCGCATCCTGCGGCGTCAATACAACGGCGAGCCGGAGGAAGTGCTTCGCACCGACGGCAACTGGCTGCGTGTCAGCCAGAGCGCGACGCGCGACGGTGGCTTTATCGTCGTTTGCAGCGACATCACCCAGTCGAAGCTGCAGAAGGCGCATCTGCGCCAAACCAATCTGCGTCTCGATGCCGCGCTCGACAACATGTCGCAAGGCCTATGCCTGTTCGACGCGAATAACCGGCTCGAGGTGGTCAATCGTCGCTTCCACGAGATCTTTGGGCTGTCGCGCGATCTCATCGAACCGGGCACCGACTTCCAGAAGATCCTCGACGTGACACGCGCGCGCAACCCGCGTGTGCCCGCACACCTGCTGGCCGATCAGGCCGAGTACATGCGCCGTCAAGAGACCGGAACACATTATTACGAGCTCGGCGATGGCCGCGTCATCGCCAGCGTCTGCAGCCCGACTTCGAATGGCGGCTGGGTGGCGACCTTCGAAGACGTCACCGAACGCCGGCAGGCCGAAGCCAAGATCATGCACATGGCGCGTCACGACGCGCTCACCGATCTGCCGAACCGCGTCCTATTCCGCGAGAAGATGGAGCAGGCGCTCGTCCACGGCGAAAAGCTTGCCGTGCTGTTCCTCGACCTCGACCGGTTCAAGACCGTCAACGACAGCCTTGGACACCCGATCGGCGACAAACTTCTGTGCGCGGCGACTGACCGCCTGCAAAAAGCGGTGTGTGGCGCCGACATGGTTGCGCGGCTCGGCGGCGACGAATTCGCCGTCATCCAGATGGGTGCGACGCCGGCGCATGCGAGCGAGCTTGCCTCGCGCATCATCGACACGATCTCCGAGCCGTTCGACATCTCCGGTCATCAGGTGGTGATCGGCGTCAGCGTTGGCATCGCAGTCGCGCCGGCGGACGGCAAGCAGCCAGACCAACTGCTGCGCAACGCCGACATGGCGCTCTATCGCGCCAAGAGCGAAGGCCGCGGCACCTATCACTTCTTCCAGCCGGAGATGGACGCGCAGGTCCAGGCGCGTCACGCGCTCGAGGTCGACCTGCGCAAGGCGCTGCTCGGCGGCGAATTCGAGCTCTACTATCAGCCGATCGTCGAACTCAATAGCGGCAAGATCACGAGCTTTGAGGCGTTGATCCGCTGGAACCACCCGACGCGCGGCGTGGTCGGCCCGAACGATTTCATCGCCGTCGCCGAGGAAATTGGCCTGATTATCCCCCTCGGCGACTGGGTGTTGCGTCAGGCCTGCCGTGACGCGGCTTCCTGGCCGGGCAAGCTCTCAGTCGCCGTCAATCTCTCGGCCGCGCAGTTCAGGAATCCGACACTTGCGCTCTCTGTCGTGTCGGCGCTCGGCAGCTCGGGGCTCGCCGCCAACCGGCTCGAGCTCGAGATCACCGAGACCGTGCTGTTGCAGGACGACCGCTCAGTTGTCGAAACGCTGCACAAGATCCGCGAGCTCGGCGTCCGCATCTCCATGGATGATTTCGGCACCGGCTATTCCTCGCTCAGCTACCTGCGCAGCTTCCCCTTCGATAAGATCAAGATCGACCGCTCCTTTATTCGCGAGCTCGGCAAGAAGGATGACTGCCTCGCCATCATCCGCGCCGTTGCCGAGCTCGGCAGCAACCTTGGCATGGTGACGATCGCCGAAGGTGTCGAGACCAAGGAGCAGCTTGAGATCGTGCGCGCCGAAGGCTGCACGCATGCGCAGGGCTATTTGTTCAGCAAGCCGCAGCCGGTCTCCGAAGTACCGAAGCTTTTGCAAAACGACCTACGTCGCGTCAACGCGGCCTAAGCAACAAGCTGTCAGGCTCACACAGAACCTGACAATTGACGACCAGGCGGCTCTGCTAATACAGCAGTGCCTGGACCCGCGAATACCAATCCTATGACGTCTGGTGAAGAACCGCGACTTTACGTGATCGGCGATATTCACGGCCGATTGGATTTGCTTGATCGCGTGATTGATGCAGTTCGTCGCGACGTTGATGAGCGTGGTCCAAACGCCATCACCGTGACGCTAGGGGATTATGTCGATCGGGGACCGGATTCTCGCGGCGTGATTGAACGTCTGGCAGCGAATCCCTTCTCGATGCCTTACGTCGCGTTGAAAGGCAATCACGAGGAGCTGCTCGAGACGTTTCTTGCCGAGCCCGCCAGCGGCTCGCACTGGCGCGTGCTCGGCGGCCTAGAAACCTTGCATTCCTACGGCGTGCCCATCGCTTCGTTGCGGCTCGGCAAAAACTACGATCAAGCATCAGCTCAGCTACAGCGGGCGTTGCCTGCGAGCCACCGGGAGTTCTTGAAGACGCTGAAATACTCTTACACGCACGGCGACTATTTTCTTTGTCATGCCGGCGTGCGACCCGGTGTACCACTCGATCGTCAGAATCATGAGGATCTTATCTGGATCCGAGATGGGTTTCTTACGAGCACAGCTGATTTTGGAAAGATCGTAGTCCATGGCCACACCCCGGTTCCTGAACCTGAGGTGCTGCCGAACCGCATCAATCTCGATACGGGTGCTTTTGCCACGGGAAATCTAACCTGCGTGGTGCTTGGAGAGGGCGGCCCCAGATTTCTTCGTCGGTGAGCAGGCATAAGCCTCGACGGCAATGACGGGCGTTAACCAAACTAGCTTTCTAATCTCGCGCTTGCCTCGGCATCGATGAAATCTGGTTTCTTGGAACGTAGCGAAACCGAAGTTCGGCTAGGCATGCCCGTTTATCTGCGGTAGTATTCATTGAAATTGAATGGGTTGAGTTGTGGGCGAGGGTGTTTATGCGGGCCGCGTTTCTTCGCTTGGTCGCGCTGGCAGCTGTCGGGGTTCTGGGAGGCTGCGCGGGGTATGACCCGCCGGGCACGACCTATATCCGAACCGACGGGCAGGCAGTTACGGCCGATCAAGTATCGGCCGATCGCAAGGCCTGTGAGTCGGCCGACAAACCGCAACGCTGTATGCTTGAAAAAGGATACTTCCTCGTCAAGAGCGACGAGGTTGGCGATAAGCAACAGCAACTCGCAGACATCGCCGCGCGAAATCAACAAGAGCGAGACGCAGCGATTGCCGCTGAAAAGAAACGACAAGCTGACTTACGTAGAGCCGAACTCAGAAAAAAGAAAAAAAAGAAGCAGCCGGCAAGCGCAACGACGAAGCCACAGGCTGGTGCGGCTGGCAGCGCGCAGCCAGCGAACAATATGCCTCCTGCCAGCAGCCCGCAATTTACTACAGGCACATCTCAATCGGCTAGTGCGCCATCGCAATCGGTCTGGACGCAGGGAAGCGGTAGTTCGCCTTGGCCGCAGCGTTGATTGAATAAGCTTGAACGTGTCGCTATCGCGAAGATTGGCAACATAGTTAATTTCAGAGCGAATTTCCTAGTATCTGAGCCTCTCCCTGCTTGAAAAACCGGTTCGCCTTTCGGCCCGCTACGCAAAGCAAATACAATTTTCACCGCCAAAATCTATAATGATCTGCCTGGATTTTTTGTGGCCGGTATGGCGCTAGCTGGGTACGGGTGAGGACAGGTTCAGGGTATGAGATTAAGTCGTGTGCCACGGCTGTTTGGTGCGCTGATCGCGCTGGCAACGCTGACCGCCGGCTGCGACTCGTTGCCAGGCTCGTCGGGTTCGTCTGGCAGAACGCCTGCGCTTGTCGACGAGGTAGTCGCGGCGACGAATGCAAGCTCAATTCGCCTAGAAGCTGGCGACAAAATTCGCGTTACGGTGTTTGGCGAAGATAAACTTTCAGGCGAGTATCAGGTCGATACAGCAGGACTGGTGGCCCTTCCACTTGCGGGCAGCGTGAAGGCTGCCGGGCTCACCGCACCGGAGCTCGAGCGTTCGCTCGAGCAAAAATTCAAGAGCACATACCTTCGCAATCCTCGGGTGACTGTCGAGGTTATGACCTTCCGGCCCTTCTACGTTCTCGGAGAGGTACAAAAGCCGGGTGAATACCCGTATCGCAGCGGTCTCAACGTCTTAAGCGCAATCGCAACGGCGGGCGGCGCAACTTTTCGCGCGAGCAATTCAAAAGTGATGATTCAACGTGCAGGCACGACAAAGCTTGAAGAGTTTCCGCAATCACCTAGCACGCTTGTGATGCCAGGCGATTTGGTGCGCGTTCCCGAACGCTACTTTTAGACTAATTCAATTAGCGGCATGTCGCATACATGTGAGCCAATGCGCTCCCTTCTAGAATGAGGGTGCGATCGTTCAAGCCACCGTTCCGATGCAGCCAGCTTTTGATGTAAGCTGGATATATCTGATAGAGGACTCGTGTTGCTGACGGATTGACTGCAAGCATGCCGAATTCGTTAGGGGCCAATGCAGCATGGAATCCAAGCCTCGCGCGGGGCGTAACGCAGATATGTTGCCGCGGAACCATCCCGGTCACGATGGTGCAGGCGGAGTAACAGTCGCCGTCAATAATGACGAGCTGCCCCGATCTGCGGATGTTTGAAAATTTTATGTAGTAGCTGCCAAGAGGGCCGCCCATGTCGTCCTGAATTCGGACGGCCGCGGTGCAAGGCTGCAAGGCAGCCCCCAATAGAACAACAATGGCGGCCAGAATACGCAGAACCATCAGAAATCTCTTTGCTGCCGCTTGGTCGCCACATGGCTTTTGCAGCGCGCCGAACATCATCGAAATTCTTCAGTCGTCGCAAGCGGGGACGAAAATACGTCGATGCGAAGCGACCTTCGGCTTGACTTTCACGGCGGGCAATCAGTCAACGCGTTAAATCGTTGAGACAACAACGGGATTCCGGGGTTTCGCGCATCTGAATGGTTAATCATAGCGTTACAACTAATGCTAATTTCACGGATTCCTGTTAAAGAAATCCCCAAGTATCTTCGTGGGGTTAGCCGGAAAACGGCAGGGGAAGCCCCCGCGACGCTTGGTGAAAGACGCATCTGTGAAACTGACGTTTTCGCGGACTGCGGTTTTGTTGAGTTGCGTAGTGGGGCTGCGTGGTGCGGACTGGGGGAAAGGCCGAGCGGCGCGCGCGCGGGGGCTTTTTGTCCCGTGCAGCTGCATTTTTGATCGCGCTTTTCTCTTTCAGTGCAGCCTATGGACAGTCGGCGCCAAAACCTCCTGATCGAGCTGTCTTTAATTCCAAAGTCGGCCCACTGACAGAGACGATCGCGCGCGAGGAGGGCGATCCACGGCCAAAAACCACAGACGGCGCATTGCAGTTTCTCGATTGGTTGATTTACGGCAACCTGTCCGTCGGCGGCGTATATGACAGCAATGTTTTCGCGGCGCCGAATTCACCGGCTGTCTCCGGCACCCGATTTCAGCCCTCGATCGTCGCAGAGCGAAACACTGGAATTCAGCGCACGCTGCTCTACGGCGTTGGCGATATACGATACTATCCGTCGATTGGCCGAACCGATGTTGTCAACACCACAGCAGGATTGACGCATCTGTGGGAGATCGAACGTGATTTTCTATTTCGTGCTCAGGCAGAAGCGACGCGTGGATTAGAAAGTTCCAGCTTGAACGGTGCGCTTGCGGCGCCGGGTGCTTCGTACACAGAACCGGTTAATTACACGAGCCTCTTTAGCTCGACGTCGATCGAGAAAGGATTTGGAAGATTTTTTGCGGGCGTTGGCGGCAGCATAAACGACACGACCTATGACAATACGAAAGATAATCTCGGCAACACCGTCAACGAGCAGTATCGCAACGGAACGAGAGCGACACTAAACGGCCGGATCGGATACCATCTGACGCCCATCACCTACACGTTCGTTGAGCCGTCGTTGAATTGGGGCCGCTTTAATGGCTCCAACCTGAATTCGGATGGCTTTCAGTTGATTGGTGGTTTGGGTACGGAGCGGATCAGTCTGTTCAACGGCGAGGTTTATGGCGGCTTTATTAATGAGCACTTTAGCGATCCGGCCACGCCGACACTCACGCGAGGTATTTATGGCGGCCGCATCTCCTGGTTCCCGACCCGGTTTGTGACAGTCACAGCCTCGGTCGATCAGTCGCTCGGTACTTCGGACTTCAGCCCGAATCTATTTGCTCCAGGATCCGTGACAATGCTCGATACAGAGAAAGTGTCTGCGACCTGGTCAATGACAAGACAAGTCGACGTGGAAGGTCGCGTGCTCTTCCGCCAATACGATTATCTGGATTCGTTTCGTCGAGACAACTCGACGGAATTAGGAATGGCGTTGACGTACAAGTTCACCCCACGTCTTGGCATTGTTCTAGATTACAGCCATGTGAACTTGTCCAGCAATCTCCCCGGCGCGGGCTATTCGCGTGACTTCGTTTCGGTTAGCGGCAAGACCCAGTTCTGAAAGGGCCAACCTGTGACCAACCTGTGCCAAATCTGAACACCGCGAGGTTTTGCAACTAGAGTTTGCCGGTGCGAAGGGCGGTTGGGGCTTCTTTTGGTGCCAAAAGCAGGAGTGGTGGGCATGCCCATTAAGAGTTGTAATGTTACGGGGCTCGCTATGTTGATTGAAATCGCACGGGATTTTCTCTATAAATCAATCTGATCTGGTGAGTTGGGGGTCATCATGCGCAAGGCCTTTGTACCGGTCGCCATTGCAACGCTCCTCGCTGCTGGACTGACCACGAGCGTGGTTTCAGCGCAGCAGTTGGCGTCAACGCCTCCAGGAGTTCCCGGTTTGGTGAGCAACCAGGCTCTCATTCAGAACACGATCGATGCATTTCCGAATGGCGGCCCGCCGCTTCGCATGCAGCTTGCGGGCATGGTCGAAAAGGATCCGAATCTTGCGTCGGATCTTGCCAAATTTATCCAGGCCAACGAAGGAATGACGCCGGCGCAAAAAGAAGCAGCCGAACTTGGTCTTGCAGATGCCCTTGATAAACTCGGTGTGGTTGCGTTCGTGGGTCCATTAGCGCCAGCGCTGCTTGGCGTTGTGGCTGCGGGTGGAGCGGGTGCCGCGGGCGCCGCAATCGCGACAGGCAACAAATCGAGTACGCCTGCGACGACACAAGCCAGCCCCAACTGATTTTTTCAAAAAGTCCGAGGCGAGGGACCGAGTGCGCGCACGTTATTGCGTGGTCGCACCAAATGGTTGCTGACCAAGATGTTCTCTGGTCAGTGCGCATGTCCCGTGTTTGCAAATCCTAAATCTGATAAATTTCAGGAATGGCGCAGCTTGAACCATCGTCAGTAAACGCGAACTCCGTCGAGAGCTTAGCGCCGTCGACAGAAGCTGCTGCGCGAATTAATGCATTCATATTTTGGGCAACCATCCTTGGTCTAGCGTGGGCGCCATTTTGGTTGGGGAGCAACCGTCCGATCGCATGGTATGTGAACGCTGTCTACTTCGGCGCCTTATTTATCCTATTTGAGGCGGCCCTTTGGTTGTCAGGGCGATCGCATCCAGTCGCGCTCGGGCGCGTTCGCTGGCCTGCGATAATTTTTGTACTTGTGAGCATGTGGATCTTGGTCCAAGCCAGCACCTGGGTGCCACCGTCATTTGAAAACCCAATCTACGTTTACAGCCGGCAGATTTTCCCGGATCAAAATATTGCGGGAAGCCTCACCATTAATCGCAGTCTCACATACCTGGCTCTGCTGCGTCTTGTGACCGAAGGCGCAGTTTTCTGGCTGTTTCTTCAGCTTGGCCGTTCGCCGCAACGGGCGCATTGGACGGTTGAAGCCGTAGCACTCATTGGGATTGCCTATGCTTTATATGGGATTGTTGCGTTCTTTGTTTTCCCAAACACAATTTTGTGGTTTCAGAAATACGCCTATCTCGACTCGGTGACCTCCACCTTTATCAACCGGAATTCTTATGCGACCTATGCCGGAATAGGTCTGATCTGTGCGCTTGCGTGCACGTTCAGCGCCTATAACCGCGAGGCTAGTCTTGTGGGACGGTCCGCGCTGCGCCGTGCGACGTCATTTGTGGCGTCGACTGCCGGCGCTGCCGGCTGGTGGCTCGTCGGGTCTTTTATTTTGGGACTCGCGTTAGTGAGAACGGGCTCGCGGGGAGGGATCATCGCGACTATTGCCGGCGTGGCCGTCCTTCTGTTGCTGACGCTCCTTCGCGGCCGCAACGTTGTGGTTGCTACCGCAAGTCTGTTGGGCGTGCTGGTGGCTGGTATTACGATTTTTGTCTTTGGGGATTTTTTCGCAGGCCGCCTACTTGCCCTAGGCTTCGAGTCCGCAGATCGCCTCGCTGTCTATAAACTTACGCTGCTTTCGATTTGGGATGCACCCTGGAAAGGTTTTGGCTACGGGACTTTTGAAGTCGTTTTTCCGATGTACAGGGATAACAGCGTCAGTCCATTCGCTTACTGGGATAAGGCGCACAATACCTATCTCGAGATCATTCAGGGTCTAGGAATTCCCTTTGCCATCCTATTCTTTGTGATGCTGCTAGGGCTTGTCATTCGAGCCGGCAGAGCGGCGTTGACACGGCGAAGTTCGGCGACGGCGGTTTTGATTGCGACTAGCGCCACTGTCATTGTCGCACTTCACGCTTGTGTCGATTTCAGTATGCAGATTCAAGCAGTCGCGTTGACCTGGACGGCGCTACTTGGAACCGCGATGGCGCAATCCTGGAGCAGCCGGATCAACACTTCAGCCTGATACAGAGCTGGTTGCGCAGCAATGACGCTCAACGAGTGGCAACAGCGTTTTCTACTTCGCCTCGCAGAGCTGGGCGGCTCTATCACTGTTCCTGTTGGGGTAGCGAATGAAGACTTGGTTGCTTTAATCGAAGCTGACTACGTGCTTGAAAGCGACAGTGGCGTGGGCCAGACACGATACGAAATTACAAAGGGCGGACGGACGGCAATCAAGCAATCTCTTGGCGAATAGAACGCATTGAGAGACGAAGTAGCGTGACGAGAGAGCGAAGACCCCCATTCCGTGCCGAGCATATCGGCAGCTTGCTGCGGTCCGGAATCTTGCTCGACCAACGAGCGCGGTATGCACGCGGCGAAATCTCACATGATGACCTGACGACGGCCGAGAACGCCGCAATTTCCCAAGCGATCGAATTGCAGGAGCGACTCGGCTTTCAATTCGTCACCGATGGTGAGTTCCGTCGACGCTCCTATCACAGCTTTTTCTATCAGCAGCTCGGCGATGTCGCCATCGATAACCTTGCCGCTGCCGATGCGGTAGGAGCGCACGGCGGGCGCGGAGCGCAACCTGTAGCTTCGATCAACAGCCGACTTCGTTGGACTCATCCTATCAATATCGACGACTTCAACTTTCTAAAGGACAAAACCAATCTGCCGCCGAAGATCACAATTCCGGGGCCGTGCGCTCTACATTTCCGTGGTGGTGACCGAGCGGTCTTGGCCCACGCATACCGTGATGTCGATCAATTCTGGAATGATACCGTCGAGGCCTTTGGCAAAGAATTGAGCGCTTTGGCGCGGGCAGGTTGCCGCTACGTGCAGATTGACGAAACCGCCTTTGCCAAGTTCGGAGATCCCGATGTGCAAGCTGGGTTGGCAGCTCGCGGCGACGATTGGAGCGAGTTGATCGACACTTATATCGAAATCACCAATCGGATATTGCGTGCTGCTCCAGCGATCCTTCATATCGGGATGCATCTTTGCCGCGGAAACCGTGGCGGCCACTGGCACGCTGAAGGCAGTTATGAGGAAGTTGCCGAGCGGCTTTTTAACGCGCTTGAGATTCCGTTCTATTTCTTGGAGTACGATTCTCCGAGGGCCGGCAATTTCACGCCGCTGCGCTTTGTTCCCAACTATAAATCAATCGTGCTCGGGCTAATTTCTTCCAAAACATCCGCTCTCGAAGATAAGGCGATGCTGCGTGCGCGCATTGAGGATGCGTCAAGGCATGTATCGCTCGACCGTTTGGCGGTCAGTCCGCAGTGCGGCTTTGCCAGTGTCGACACCGGCAACCCGGTGACGCCACAAGTGCAGGAAGCTAAGCTCCGCCTCGTCGTTGAGCTCGCTCATGAACTCTGGGGCGAGGCCTAAAAATGTGGGCGAGGAGGGAAGGATGATAAAACGGCTCGTTCTTTTGGCGCTTGGTTCCGTTCTCGCGATATCCGCGCCTTCATTGCGAGCGCAGCAAGACGATTATCCAAGCCATCCGGTCCATATTCTTGCCGCAGCGGCGCCTGGGGGCAATCCAGACGTGTTGGCACGGCTGCTCTCGCAGCGCCTATCGGATGTATTCAAGCAATCATTTGTCGTTGAAAACGTGCCCGGTGCCGGTGGTGTGCTTGCGGCTCAACGCATCGCGACATCCCCACCTGATGGCTACAGGCTCATGATCAACGATTCCGGGGCGCTCGCGATCAACATCACGATGAACCCTGAAGCAAATTACCAGCTCAAGGACTTCACGCCGATCACTGGCTTGGCCACGGTGCCGACCGCTCTTGTGATCATTCCTTCGGTGCCATCGAATAATCTCGATGAGTTCATTGCTTTGGCTAAATCGAAACCGAACGCATTGAACTACGGGTCGGCGGGGCCAGGATCAATTCATCAGCTTACGATGGAGATTTTTGCACAACAAACGGGCATCAAGTTAGTTCATGTTCCCTACCGCGGCGGCACCGCGCTTGTGAACGGATTACTAACCGGCGAAATCCAGGCCGGCTGGTCTGGGCTGCCGAACGTTATTTCTCAGATTAACGCGGGTAAGCTGCGCGGATTATGTGTCAGCGTACTCCAACGCGCTGCGTCCTTGCCGAACATGCCGACGTGCGACGAGGCCGGTATTAAGGGATTTGACATCGCGGACATGCTGGGACTGCAGGGACCGGCGGGTATGCCTCCCAAGGTAGTTGAACGTTTGCAGTCCGCGATCGCCAGGATTATCCGTGAACCAGCCATGGTCGAGCGCATGAAAACCTTAGGTATGGTGGCGGAAGAGAAAGGTACCGCGAACTATGCTCAATTCATGAAAGACGACCTTGTTCGCTACGCCAAGGTAATCGACGAGCTCGGCCTCAAAGGAAAGCACTGACACTTGCCCCGTGTCTGCTTATGGCCCAAAGCCGACATTGCATACGACTCACTATAGGTCGGATTCGATAGCCTTGAGTAATTCGAAGCGCAGCGGACCGTTGTTGCCTTTCAATGAGATTACAAAGCGCACCCGTCCATGTCCGCTGGTATCAGCATAACCCGCGAGTGTACGGACGCCCTCAAGGGTACCTGTCTTGTACGCGGCGTTTTTGTCCTTCTTGAGGAGTTCGGTATAGGGCTCAAAAAGGATCAGCACTTTGTCGAGACCACGCGCCGTGAGATGGTCGCCGCGGCTGATGCCTGAGCCTTCCTCGAGGTGGATAGAACCGGTGAGGTCGTGGGCGGCGAGTATTTCGTTTGCAACCTTGAGCGACTTCTCGAGGCTGACGGGACCGCCAAGGCGGTGACCACCAATTTCCAGAAAGACTTGGTTGGCAATGTAGTTGTTCGAGCCAACGAGCAGTTCGTGGAGAACCTGCGAGAGTGTGCGCGACTGACGATGAACGTAGATTGGCTTTAGATCCGCGGGCACAGTGCCGGTCGAAATCCTACCTTTGACGCTGCCGCCAGCGCGCTCGATGAACGCAGCAATCAATTCGCCAGCATATTGCAAGCTTACCGTTGGGTCCTGAGTGAGACTGATGCGGCCGCGGCCTTTCGGCCCCCGCGCCTTGAACTGGCTAACCGCTACTGGAGTAATCGGGGTCTGTTTTTCGGCAGCGAGAACGCTGCTGCCTTTGCGCACCGCATAAATCGTATTGAAGTTTACTGCGAGCGCGGAATTCAACGCGTCGTAGGATTCGCTGGAGTCCTCGATCCCCGGGATGCGGAGGTTGGAAGGATAGTAGCTGGCGTCGAGAACCATGCCGGTGAGTGGCTCGCTGCCGACCGCCTCGACTAATTTCGGCGCAAGCAGAGTAAGCTCTTCGGAGATAAGAAACGGGTCTCCGCCCCCACGCACGTACAGGATCCGATGGTTGTCCAGATAAAATTTGGTCTCAAAGCGGTATTCGCTGCCCAGAACCTCAAGCGCTAGCCAGGCGGTCACGAGCTTTGTCACAGAAGCTGGGACGAATGGTTTGTCGGCGTTCTGAGCCACCAGTTCCTTGCCGGCGGCGTCGACCACGAGCACTGTTCCAGACGGAGCCAACGCTGCTACCTTTTCCTTGGCTCCGGCAAACGCGGGCGTGGGCAGCAGGAGTAGAGCAAAGAGGAGCAGATAAGACCTCATCGCGACCCCAAATAACGTACTGGCAAACCACTATAGCTCGGGATACGAGGCGAGCAGCTTAAGAGTTGTGATCTGGATTCAGAAGACCGCCGTCGAGTTGTCGCGGGAGCGGGCAATCGATCGCCAGCCTCAATTCATATGCATTTCGAGCTGAGTGCGAGGATGTTGCCAATGGCCGCAAACTTATACCGTGACATCGTACAAACGAGGCTGCGTTTGGTGGGAATCAAAAAGACCGCCGCGGGGGCCGATTCCAGCGGCGGTCTGCCATCATCGGAGATCAGATTGACGACGGCCTGGATTACTTGGCTTCAGAAGCGGTAGTTGATGCCAGCGCGGACGATATTTGAGGTAAAGTCGACAGTCTCGTGTGAGCCGCAGGCAGACGTGCCGCACGTTGTCGAGCCCAAGTCTACATAGAGGTATTCAAGCTTCGCAGACCAATTATTCAGGAAGGCATATTCAACACCGCCGCCGACGGTCCATCCCGCCTGGGTCTTCGTTCCGGATGCACCTGTAGTGTCGGCTATATATTCGTTGCCGAATGCGCCGCCGCCGGTGAAATAGGGCAGCCAATGACCGAACGAATAACCAATTCGGCCGCGAACAGTCCCAAGCCACGTGTCTTTGAATTTGCAACCGTCACAAATCAGGCCGGCATTCGTTGCCTTCGCATTGACGTAATCGATATCGCCTTCAATGCCCCAAACCCACGAGCCGGTCTGATAGTTGTACCCGAGTGTTCCACCAAGCATCCAACCCTTGGGGTCAACGTCAAAGTTGCCAGCGGTGCCACTCCAGTGCGACTTGCCCCATAAGTAGCCGGTGTTTACACCGACATAAAAGCCTGTCCAGCTGAAAACAGGTTCGATTGGCTGAATCGGTGTCTTGTATGCTGGTCTGCCTAGATCGGCGGCTGTCGCGGTAAGCGGCGCCACGAGAATTGCGACGAGCGCAAAACAAAAATCCTTGGCTTTCATTGTGGGATGGCCCCCCTGGGTCAATAGACAGGACGGGCCAAGTCGAGCGAGGCATCGCGCGAATCAGTCACCGCCGATACCACAGAGGGGATATTGAAATAGTTAACGGATCCTTAACCACTCTGGGCCGCGAAATTCCGGCTAATTCGTCGGGGCGCTAGCTAGATGACGGAGGATTTGAAAATGAGACCGCTTATCACGGCGCTCATAATTGCGTTGTTGATCATATCGGCTCTTGCACAAAGCGACGTTCACTAACCGGCTCAGGTAAGAGCCAAAGCTATGCGAGCGAATACAACTCGCAAAAAGAACCGCAGAAGATGAGAACGATGCATCATAAAAATATGCACGAAAAATTGTACAAAGATACGCTCGAAAGCATACCCAACTCCAACGAAGACTTCGATCCGTGGAAGAACGTTCGCTAGGGTAGCCAGCTAATCTGCCTCTTGCGCTTCACACCTCCAGTTACATCTGCTTTTGGTTGATATGGTAGGCGTTTAGCTCGGTCACGGCTTGCGGCAAATTCCTCACGCAAGATCAGATTACGCCCCCCAAGGAACCAGCTGGACACTTGACCCAGATCAAGACCTTGCTCCGCCCTTTGACATTATGATTGCGCGAAAATTTTTCGTGAATTTGCGGGAGGGTGGAGTGCGCGCAAATCGACGGGCGATGAGCACGCCGCATATGACGTGTGCAATCTTGTTTTCAATCTGCTTTGGTGTCCTCGGTTCGCAAATAACCATGGCAGCCGAAGCAGAGATGCCGAAATTCGACATCGCTCAAACCTGCCAGACCTCCGGAGCGGTACAAACCCCGGCCAAGTGTGCTCACGATGAGGCGGCGGCCCGCGATCAACTGCAAAAGCTTTGGCCCCATTTTAGACAAGCGGACATCTCACGCTGCGTACAGACAACGACGGATCGAGCGGCTGCTGCGGGATATGTTGAACTACTGACTTGTTTGCAGGCTGCCACTGTCAACGAGAGGAAGTCGACAGATCCTTTCGGGCCCCTGCCGACCATAGCCAAGTAGCAATTTGAACGTCGATGATAGTTAATTCCTGTGCTGTACGGATTTGCGCTTTAGCCTGTAGCCGACTTAACTCAGCGCCATGAGGCAAAGCGTTGCCGCGAAAACAGACAACAGGTCGGTCAAAAGCGAGAACTCTGTTTATCGTTTTGACGACTGCTCTCATTGTCTACATTGTACTTGCCTATATTGTGCTGCCTCTTGCTTGGACGCATTACGAGCACCAAAAGGGACTTGCAGATGTCCCCATGGTCACCCGCACAGCTCAGGGTATTCCCGGTGATGCGATCAATGTAGGCCTAGTCGGGACCAAAGAAGATGTTCTTTGTGCCATGCATGCCGCTGGCTGGTCTCCCGCTGACCCCATCACTCTGCGCTCGAGTATAGAGATTGTCGGTAGCGTCGTTCTGCGTAGACCGTACCGCGATGCGCCCGTGAGCAGCCTGTTCTATCAGGGACGTCGGGAAGACCTTGCGTTTGAAAAGCCAGTCGGGACGAGCGCAGATCGTCGTCATCACGTGCGATTTTGGGATGTGCTGAAGAAAGGAGAAGAAGGCAGGCCGGTATGGCTCGGAGCAGCGACCTTCGACCGTGACGTAGGCTTGAGTCGATACACCGGACAGGTCACGCACCATATTGCGCCCGATATTGACGCCGAACGCGACGGGCTTACAAACGACCTTAAATCCGCGAAAGTTGTCGAGGCCATTTATGAGGTCTCTGGAGTCGAGCCGACGCTCTTCGGCCGGAATGGGGAGGGCGATCAGTATTACACCGACGGCGAGGTCGAAATTTCTCGCTTGGCCATGGGCTGTAATTCACGAGTCGAAACCGCAGTGGAACTACAGAGTCCGCCTCTAGTGGTACTAAAAAACGAAACGTGGAAGGCTATCGAACCTCTACTGAACGTCACGCTTCAATCGTCGGTTCGCACAAAGTGAGGCTGCCATGCCCTCTGTTGATCAACTGATAGTGTGGATTGTTGTCGGCCTGCTCGGCGGCAGTCTCGCTGGCGCGCTGATGACCTGGGGGCGCGGAGGCTTCGGTCTGCTTCGTAATCTTGTAGTGGGCTTGGCCGGCGCTCTCATTGGCGGGCTATTTTTCCGCTTATTCGGAATTTGGCCGGGTCTGGACAAGGTCGCCATTTCGCTTCGCGACGTGGTCGCCGCATTCTTCGGTTCACTTGTGGTGCTTGCCGCGCTTTGGATTTGGCAAAACTTCATACGACCGAAAGCAACCGGATAATCCTTTACGTCCGCTTTTGGCCCCAAGCGGGTGTCCGCCGCTCGTCTACTCCTTGATCCAAGTCAAATTCGCTAGCATAGTTATTTGCGTCTCTGGGCGGTGCTTTGGTTCGCAATCATCATTGGCCTGTTTTAAAAAGGGGGCAACGTGTTTCGAAGAATCTTCTCAATCGCGTCTTTGGTGACGGCGCACCTACTTTTCGCACCTGTGAGCAATGCACAGACGGTGGGCTTTGCGGCCGCGATCGATCGATTGGCGGTCAGTTGCGGCAAGGACATCGAAAAATTCTGCAAGGCCGAGCCGCTGGGCGGGGGCAGGATCAAACAATGTCTTGAGCGCAACCAAGCTTCTGTAGCGCCAACATGCACGGCGGCTATTGGTCAATTGACCTCACTGTTGCAAAAAAGAGCCGCTGCGCGCGCTTCAATAGCGCAAGTGTGTGAGCGCGACCGACTGCGCCTCTGCAACGGTATCGAACCTGGCGACGGCAACCTCATGGAATGCTTTTACAAGGTGAAGCAAAACGTCAGCCAACCCTGTCGTCAGGCGGTCGCGGATGCGGGTTACGAAGTTACTCTCGCCTCAGCCGGTTCTCCTGGCGCAATCAGTCTGAGCGGAACAGACCTCGTCAGCAGTCTGCAAGGCGCGGCTGATGCTGCTGCGCCGGCGATCGATGCTGCGCAGATGCGGCAGCTGGCCGCTCAATCGCTCAAAGACCCCGCGCGTGCAAGCCGCGTGAACCGGCCACCGCTCTTCGAGCAGCTGAGTAACCAAGCGCAAATTACCATCGCTATTCAATTCGATTTTGACTCGGCAAGAATCCGGCCGGACTCATTCCGAGCCGTCGGCCTAATGGCGGACGCGCTCAATCATCCTTATTTGCAGGGGTATCACTTCCTGATCGTTGGCCACACCGACGCGAAGGGTAGCCGGGAATACAACCTCAAGCTCAGCCAGGAACGCGCGGACGCAGTTAGAGACGCCCTGGTCAACCCGTTCGGCATAGCATCGGCACGCATTGAGACCGTCGGTTTAGGTGAGGAGCAGTTGCTCAACCGAAGTAATCCGGAGGCTTCAGAAAATCGTCGTGTTCAGCTGATCAACATCGGGAAGTAAATGGCGGGCGCGCTCTGTGCGTTCTTCCAGCCGTAGACCAAATCGGCGATTAAGGTTGATTGAATAGATGCTGGTTACTGGCAGGCTTCAAAAGTCTTGGCGCTGGCTCGTCTGTTCCGCCATCGGCGCAATCCTCCTGGGCTTAGGCATCCTAATTTACGAAACCCTACCCCCACGGACCGTCGTGATGGCAACCGGGCCTGAAGGCGGGGCCAATTACGAACTAGGGCTTCGTTACCGCGAAGTTCTGGCGAAAGAGGGAGTTACGCTGAAATTGGTGCCGACAAATGGCGGCATGCAAAATCTGGCGCGGCTGAGGAACCCTGGGTCCGGAGTTGACGTCGGATTTGTCCAAGGAGGCACGACCACCAAGAAGGAAACTCCGAACGTCGAGTCTCTCGGCACAATTTTCTATGAGCCGCTGTGGCTCTTCTTCCGAAGTGGGCTTGGTAACAATCTCGAAGCATTGCGAGGGCGACGAGTGTCGATCGGCCCTCAAGGCAGCGCGGGGCGCGAACTTGGTCTTACGCTGATAAAGCGCGCTAAGGTCGACACCATCGTTGGCGAGCTGCTCGATCTCCCTCCCTTAGTCGCCGCCGATAAATTGCTCGCCGACGAAATCGACGCCGCATTCATCGTCACAGGGTGGGAATCCCCCGTTGTGCAGCGCCTCGTCAACTCCGGCACGATCGAGTTGGCAAGTTTTCAGCGCGCCAATGCCTTTGCCGCGCTTTATCCTTTTCTGGATAAATTGATACTGCCCGCGGGCGTCGTGGACCTCTTAGGAAACCGCCCCCCGGCAGATGTCTTGCTGCTGGCGCCCAAGGCTAGCCTTGCAGTACGCACAGGCCTGCATCCCGCCGTTCAGCACTTACTGCTTAGCGCCGCAGTACAAATCCATTCACAACCCGGAATTTTTCAGAAGGCAGGGCAGTTTCCCGCAGCCGAATCGATCGACCTTCCGCTAAGCGAGGAAGCACAGCGCTTTTACAAAGGTGGAAGGCCAATTTTTGAAGAGCATTTGCCGTTTTGGATCGCGACCTTGGTCGAACGGATTGTCATCGTTTTTCTACCCATCGCTATTCTCGTCTATCCGATCTTGAAATTTTTACCGAAGAGTTACGACTGGCTGATGCAGTCAAAGATAATGCGGCTCTATGACGAGATGAGATTAATCGAGAATGAAGTCGCGCGAGGGACTGAAGACGATATCACAAGCCTGAGCGCGAAGCTTGATCATTTGGATAAACGCGCGAGCAGTCTGCGATTGCCAAATAACTATTCAGGTATGATCTACACCCTGCGAAGCCATTTAAATATTGTGCGGGCAAGTTTAGCCGCGAACCGCAAGCGGTTTTCTTCTGATGGTGGCTAAGCAAGGCGGTCAGTAATGTGAAACGACGTTCCTGCGTAGTTTGTATCGCTACGGGGCTCGTTAGCCTCGCGCTCGTCGGTTGCGCGACGCTCGAACGCTTGCCGCCCGTTCCTTATGCCGACGCGCAGCAAACGAAAATTCTTGATATCTCCAATGCGCGCTTCTATCTCAACGATATCAAGAGAATAAATGCGGTCGCTCTCGAGGCATATGAGAGGCGCAACAAGTTCAGGACCGCAACGACACCTCTCAATATCCTGGCAATCTCCGGCGGCGGCGACGACGGTGCCTTCGGCGCGGGATTGCTCGTCGGCTGGAGCGCTCGTGGCGACCGACCGGACTTCGACGTTGTCACGGGGGTAAGCACCGGATCGCTCTCGGCGCCGTTCGCATTTCTCGGCCGTGACTACGATCTGCAGTTGAAGGAAGTTTACACCGACACCGATGCCGCCGACGTTTTTGATAAGCGGCTGCCGGTCTTGTCGGCGATCGCGAGCGATGCTCTGACCGACAGCGCGCCTCTGCGGCGACTCATCTCTCAACGTGTCGACGACACCTTGGTACGGAGGATCGCAGAGGAATACAAAAAAGGCCGCCTGCTGTTCGTGCTGACAACCAACCTCGATCAAGGCCGACCGGTTGTTTGGAACATCGGCGCCATTGCGGCTAGCGACAATCCGCAGGCGCGCGAACTGATCGTCAGTGTGCTGCTCGCCTCGGCTTCGATACCGGCAGTGTTTCCACCGGTCATGATCGACGTGACCTTCGACTCGAGACGATATCAGGAGATGCATGTCGACGGCGGTACGATCGCTCAGGCGTTTATGTACCCGCCGTCATTCTCTTTCAAACAGGCCGCGTTTCACCGCGGGACAAAGGAACAGAGGCTCAGCGCGGCGCGCAAACGCATTGCCTACATCATCCGCAACGGTAGACTTTCGCGACAGGACGAAGACGTCAAATTGCAGACGCTGGCGATCGCAAAGCAGGCGATTGCGACCATGATTGCGTCGAGCGGCGTCAATGACACCTATCGCATGTACCTGATTGCCAGGCGGGACGGGGTCGATTTCAACCTCGCATCGATCGGTGACGATTTCACGGAGCCGTACAAGGGCCCGTTCGACAGGGAATATATGCAGGCCTTGTTCGATTACGGCTATTCCCGAGGCCATGCTGGCTATCAGTGGCAAAAGGTGCCGCCGGGTTATGCTCAGTAGAACGGTGTCCGCTCTTAGCCCAAAACGGACTCGAGCCGAGCTGGATCTAAGGCCTTAGTGACAAATGACGTCGGGTGCCCGGGAGGTTCCATTTTTACTATCTGTTAAATTGAGCTCCATAAACTGAGCTGGCCGGTAGAAAACCGCAAAACAGCCTAGTAGAGGCGTGATTGCCAGCTCTCTCGCTCATCCGCGAGCTTGAACAAGCCCTCAATAACGGCTCGTCCGATAAACGGGTTGAGCTTTTGAGGCGCCTGACAGGCTTGTTTCTCAACGAGGCAGATCGCCTCAGCGAGCAACAGGTCGCTCTGTTTGACGACGTGCTCCGGCAGCTCACAGAGCACGTCGAGCATAAGGCGCTGGCTGCGATCAGCTCGGTCCTGGCTCCTTTAAGCAATGCTCCACCTGAATTGGTGCTGCGGCTTGCCAACAATGACGACATCGTCGTTGCGCAACCTGTTTTGACACGGTCGCGGCGGCTCACAGAGGGCGACTTAATTCAGATCGCCAAGTCCAAAGGCCAAGGCCATTTGCTGGCAATTTCGCAGCGTGATTTTATCACTCCACCTGTGACCGACGTACTGGTCGAACGCGGCAACCAACGCGTGTTTCACACACTTGCGGCAAATGGTGGCGCACATTTTTCGGCGTTTGGGTTTGAGACTGTGCTCAAACGCGCAGAACAAGATGGCGCTCTCGCCGAACGGGTCGGATTGCGGTTAGACCTTCCACCAAACCTGCTTCAACAGCTTTTGGAGCGCGCAACCGGTACCGTGCGCACGCGGCTGCTTGCATCGGCGCCACCGGAACGGAAACAGCAGATCGAACAATTGCTGGCAGGTGTCGCAGAAAGCGTGACTCAAGAAGCTGTAGGTTCGCGCGATTTCAGCTTTTCGGAAACCTTGGTACAGCAGCTGAACAGGAGCGGCAAACTAAACGAGACGCTTCTCTGCGAGTTTGTACGTGAGGGAAAATACGAAGAGATGACTTCTACCCTTGCGCTTTTCTGCGGTGCGCCAGTTGAGTTCATTGAGCGGTTACTCAAGAACGTCCGTCCTGATGGACTCATTGTTGCTTGCAAATCAGTGAAGCTAAGTTGGCCGACCGTACGCGAAATTCTGAAGATGAGGTTCTCTCATCATTCGCTTTCAGACCAAGAAGCTGAAGACGCAAAGACTGATTTCATTTCGCTGTCGCAGGCTGCAGCCCAAAGAACGCTTCGCTTTATGCTCGTCCAGGAAAACGCGAAACTTACTGGTTAAACCGAGTTTAGTTCGTTAGGGGGGCCGTCATGACTGATGATAGACTTAGTGTGCCGCAAGGCCGCATCATCGAGTTCAACCAAACCGCGCGCAAAATTGCACACAATGGTTTGCAGAACTGCTCAGCTGAGCACATCGAAGGCGAAAATCATACGCCGAGCTGTAACAAGCTAGCCCATGCTATCGGGGTGGCGCTTTTCGCCGCCTACATCAGAGGCAAAGCCGACAGTGCGATTTCACTGCGAAAATTGGCGAACGATCAAAAACTAGATCAAGAATCGGCCTTGCGACGTTCGCAATAGTAAATGCTGAGTAAATAACTCAGCCAGCTGGTGAGCCATCCAACGCGGTAAATAAGAAGTAGCTAAATCCTGTTACCACCATAGCGCCAGCAACGGGCAGGGCTGCCCCATCTAGAATCCGACTCATGTTCCAGCGGTTTCGCGCATTTGCACACGTCGCAACCTATCTCGGTGCCGTAGTTATTGCTGGCATCTGGATCGGAGCTTTTTATCTTGCAACGAAGGAGCACAGACGCGCCTACGAAGACGGAATACGACAAGGTGATAATTTAGCGCGTGTATTTGAAGAATACATCTCTGGCGTGATTGGTGGAGCGGACGGCATGCTCCTCACGTTGCGGGACTCCTATGAGCGAGCTCCCCGAGACTTCAAAATTCCTAGCCAAATTCACCATAAGCAATTGCAAAACATAATTAGGGGTTTTGCAATCGTTGGAACCGATGGACTGTATAAACTATCAAGCGCACAGGATAGGTTATCAAATATCAATGTAAGCGACCGTGAGTATTTCCGTTTTCACGCAAATTCGAATGCTGACGAGATACATATAAGCGAACCATTTGTTGGTCGTGTGTCAGGCAGGTCGATATTTCAACTGACGCGCCGGTTAAGGAAAGCGAACGGATCTTTTGGCGGTGTGATTCTCGCCTCAATCGATATTCGCCAACTGCAGCAGTTCTACAGTTCGATCAACATAGGTCCCGAAGGAATTGTCTCACTTGTAGGTTTCGATGGCGTTATTCGGGCCCGTAGCGGTCGAGATCCGGCTGCGCAGGATTTTATCGGGAAATCGATCCCTCAAACGAAACTCTTTGCACTCTATCGTCAGAAATCCGCCGGCAGCTATTGGAATTTCGAAAATCAAACACGGCAATTCGAAGGGGTCCCCCGGCTGTTATCCTATCACGTTGTAGACGGGTATCCGTTGATAGCCGTCGTAGGCTTGGGCGAGACCGATATTTTTCAGCAGTCCACATTGACAGCGCATAGGTATTATTTGTTTGCGTTGCTTTTTACGACGCTAGTGCTTGTTGCGATGGGCATCGGGGTCACGCGGCAAAAAAGACTTATCGCTGCGCTGTCAGCGCTTGAAAGCTCAAAGCGTTCGCTTGAACAGACCAATTTGCTATTCGATACGGCGCTCGAAAATATGCCGCATGGTCTGTGTATGTTTGATTCCGAAGGCAATCTCGCCGTTT
>Ga0187779_10000232_pt1 | contig 40670 bp, 51 predicted proteins | sample 1015_Q2_SP10_10__FD_132435 | JGI IMG/M metagenome (GOLD analysis project Ga0187779, IMG submission 132435) | Tropical peat soil microbial communities from peatlands in Department of Meta, Colombia - 1015_Q2_SP10_10_MG | ecosystem: Environmental > Terrestrial > Soil > Wetlands > Peat | place... | reverse complement strand
ATGGCGAAGGAAAAATTTGAACGGACCAAGCCGCACTGCAACGTGGGGACGATTGGTCACATTGATCACGGCAAGACGACCTTGACGGCGGCCATCACCAAGGTGTTGCAGAAGCACAATCCCAAGATTGTGTTCCGCTCGTTCGATTCGATCGACAACGCGCCGGAAGAGAAGGCGCGGGGCATCACCATCGCGACGGCGCACGTGGAGTACGAGACGGACAAGCGGCACTACGCGCACGTGGACTGTCCGGGGCACGCCGACTACATCAAGAACATGATCACGGGGGCGGCGCAGATGGACGGGGCCATTCTGGTGGTGGCGGCGACCGACGGGCCGATGCCGCAGACGCGGGAGCACGTGCTGTTGGCGCGGCAGGTGGGGGTGCCCTACATCGTGGTGGCGCTGAACAAGTGCGATGCGGTGGACGATGCGGAACTGCTGGACCTGGTGGAGCTGGAGGTGCGGGAGTTGCTGAAGAGCTACCAGTTTCCCGGGGACGAGGTACCGGTGGTGCGGCTGTCGGCGTTGGGGGCGCTGAACGGGGAGGCGAAGTGGGAGAAGCAGATTGATGCGCTGATGGAGGCGGTGGACAAGTACGTGCCGCAGCCGCAGCGCGAGCTGGACAAGCCGTTTCTGATGCCGATCGAGGACATCTTCTCGATTTCGGGGCGGGGCACGGTGGTGACCGGCCGGATCGAGCGGGGCAAGGTGAAGGTGGGGGAGGAAGTGGAGATTGTGGGCTTCCGGGAGACACGCAAGACGGTGGTGACGGGGGTGGAGATGTTCAAGAAGCAGCTGGATGAAGGCCTGGCGGGGGACAACGCCGGGCTGCTGCTGCGGGGGATCGGCAAGGACGAGGTGGAGCGGGGGATGGTGCTGGCCAAGCCGGGCTCGATCACGCCGCACACCAAGTTCAAAGCCGAGGTGTACGTGCTGACCAAGGAAGAGGGAGGGCGGCACACGCCCTTTTTCAAGGGCTACCGGCCGCAGTTCTACCTGCGGACGACGGACGTGACCGGGGTGGCGGAGCTGCCGGCGGGGACGGAGATGGTGATGCCGGGGGACAACGTGAGCCTGACCATCGAACTGATCACGCCGGTGGCGATGGAGAAGGGGCTGCGGTTCGCGATCCGGGAAGGCGGGCACACCGTGGGCGCGGGCACGATTGCGGAGATTATTCAGTAGCCGAACGCGGCCTGCAACCTGCCGCCAGATCTTTCCTCCCGGAGATGCCGGGAGGGGTCAGAGAGCAAAAACAGTGATTGGAAAAGAAAGAATTCGCATCCGGTTGAAAGCTTACGACTACCGCGTGCTGGACCAGTCGACCGGCGAAATCGTCGAGACGGCGCGGCGCACAGGGGCGCAGATTGCGGGCCCGATTCCACTGCCCACGATGAAGAACAAGTACTGTGTGCTGCGGTCTCCACACGTGGATAAGAAGTCGCGCGAAGCGTTTGAGATCCGTACTCACAAGCGCCTGCTCGATATCCTCGAGCCGACCCAGCAGACCGTGGATGCGCTGATGAAGCTTGATCTTCCCGCCGGCGTGGACGTGGAGATCAAAGCGTTCGGGAAAGAGCATAAATAGCCGTCGGTGGTCCGAGCGGTGGATGCATGAGCGCCCCCAGCCAATGGCCATGGGCCACGCTGGGGAGGAGAAGGCAATGGCAAAGGTAGCGGGAATTCTGGGAAAAAAGGTCGGCATGACGCAGTTGTTCGACTCGAAGGGCGAGGTGCGTCCGGCGACCGTGCTGCAGGCCGGTCCGTGTGTGATTACGCAGCATAAGACCAGCACCCGGGACGGATATGAAACCGCTCAGATGGGCCTGGTCGAGTTCGTCAAGGAAAAACGACTCACCAACCCGATGCGCGGCCACTTCGCCAAGAACAACCTTCCGCCCATGAAGTTCCTCCGGGAAGTTCCCATCGAAGTCGACGAAACACCCGCTGCGAGCGCCGGGGCGAATGGCGCGGTCAAGGTCGGGGACCGGGTGCTGGTGGACATCTTCGAAGGCGAAAAGTTCGTGGATGTGGTCGGTGTCAGCAAGGGGCGCGGCTTTGCCGGGGTGGTGAAGCGGCACCATTTCGGAGGCGGCCCCAAGTCGCACGGCTCCATGTTTCAGATCACCGGCTCGATCGGATCCTCCGCTTTTCCCTCCCGCGTGTTCAAGGGTATGCGCATGTCCGGGCACCTGGGGGCGGGGAGGGTGACGGTGCGCAACCTGCGCATTCTGGGCGTCGACAAAGAAGACAACCTGCTGGTGGTGGAAGGCAGCGTTCCCGGCGCCAACGGCGGATACATCGTGATCACGAAGGCGAAGAAGCCACCGCGAGAACGTCGCGGCTTCGGTGGTGCCGCAACCGTTGATCCCTTGAAGGCGGCGAAGCGCTCGGCCAAGAAGGGATGAAACAGTGGTGGGTCGGCGGTCGTTGACCGTCGGCCGGAACGGGAGGCACGGAGGAAATCCAGTGCTTTCCCAGCAGAAGACGAAACATGGCAACCCTTGATATTCACGACCTCAGCGGAGCCAAGGTTGGCACGCTTGATCTGAGCGATGAGATCTTCGGCGCGGTGAACGAGGATCTGCTGTGGGAGGCGGTGCGGCACTACCGTGCGGCGCAGCACCAGGGCACGCATGCGACCAAGAACCGCAAGCTGGTATCCGGGTCCGGCAAGAAGTTGTGGCGGCAGAAGGGCACGGGACGGGCGCGCGTCGGTTCCATCCGCTCGCCTCTGTGGCGGCACGGAGGCACGGTGCACGGACCGCAGCCCCGCTCCTATGACTACCGCTTTCCGCGCAAAAAACTGCTGGGCGCGTTGCGTTCTGCTCTGGCGGCCAAGCTCGCCGACGGCAAGCTGATGGTGGTGAACGCCTTCGACGTGAAGCAGCCCAAGACCCAGCCCTTCCGCCAGGCACTGGACAAGCTGAAGGTCGACAAAACGGCGCTGCTGGTGGAAGTTCCCCGGCACGGGAACCGGAACCTGGAACTGAGCGCTCGTAATCTCGCGGGGGTGGAGCTGGTGGCGAGCCATGAGGTGCATCCCTACCACTTGCTGCGGTATGACCGCGTGATTTTCTCCCGGCCAGCGATCGAGCGGTTGCAACTTTCGCTGACGAACTCGGTGGCTAAGCGCGATCGCAAGCCAGGCACCGGCGAGGACCAAGGCGGGAAGAAAGCGACCCGCATGCCGCGGCGCCGCGGGCGTCACGAGAAAGCGGCGGAGGTGGCATAGTGAAGTCGGCATACCAGATCATTCGCCGTCCGGTGATTACGGAAAAAGGCCTGGCCATCAAGGAGCGGGAGAATACGCTGGTCTTTCAGGTGGCCAAGCAGGCGACCAAGACCGAGATCAAGGAGGCCGTGCAGGCCATCTTCAAGGTGAAGGTGGATTCGGTGCGCACGGCGAATTTTCCGGGCAAGGAACGGCGTCGCGGTCGTTTCGCCGGCTATCGTCCGGACTGGAAGAAGGCGTACGTGCGGCTGAAGGCCGGGGAAAAGATGCCGGAGTACGCCCAAAACCTGTAGTCGTCGGTCGTCAGTCTCGGACCACGACTGGCAAAGCAGGCTGGCGACGGAAGACTAAGAGCTGATTTATGGCCATCAAGACTTACAGACCGACCACGCAGACGCTACGCTTTCGCACCACCCTGGTCAACGCAGACCTCACCAGCCAGAAGCCTTACAAGCCGCTGGTCGAGCCGAAGAGCAAGACCGGCGGACGGCGTAACTCGGGCGACATCACCAGCTGGTTTCGGGGCGGCGGCAACAAGCGCAAGTACCGCGTGATCGATTTCAAGCGGGACAAAACCGGCATCCCGGCCACGGTGGCCTCGATCGAATACGACCCGAACCGCTCGGCTCGCATTGCGCTGTTGGCCTACGTGGACGGCGAGAAGCGTTACATCGTCATGCCGGACGGCCTGAAGCTGGGGCAGAAGATCGTGAGCGGCCCCGATGCCGACATCCTGGTAGGGAACGCATTGCCCTTGCGCCACATTCCACCGGGCACGACCATCCACAACATCGAGCTGCGTCCCGGCAAGGGCGCGCAGATGGTGCGGTCCGCGGGCGGGGCTGCGCAACTGGTTGCCAAGGAGGGCGATTACGCCCTGGTCAAGCTGCCGTCGGGCGAGACCCGCAAGGTGTTGCAGGACTGCATGGCGACGATTGGGCAGGTGGGGAACACCGATCATGAGAACATCACCATCGGCAAGGCCGGGCGCCAACGCTGGCTGGGCTGGCGTCCCCACAACCGCGGTGTCTCCATGAACCCGGTGGATCACCCGCACGGCGGTGGTGAAGGCAAGACCTCGGGAGGACGTCACCCGGTCACTCCCTGGGGCCAGCCCACGCGCGGGTACAAGACCCGCAACAACAAGCGCACCGACGGTTTCATCGTTGGCCGCCGGAAAAAAGGGTAGAGGTTGACTGCCTCAGCCGGGTTGGAGAAGGCTGAGAGCCCGAAAGCAGAGAGCTGAATGTATGGCACGTTCGACAAAGAAAGGACCGTTCATCGACGTCTACCTGCAAACCCGGGTGGAAGCCATGAACGCGCGCAACGAAAAGAAGGTGCTGCGCACCTGGTCGCGGCGTTCGACCATCATCCCGGAAATGGTGGGTCACACGATCGCGGTACACAACGGGAAGAAGTTCATCCCCGTGTACATTACCGAGAACATGGTGGGCCATAAGCTGGGCGAGTTCAGCTTCACCCGGAGCTTCAAGGGCCACTCCATGAAAGCGGCGACGGAGGCGGCGGCACGTCCGGCGGGTGTGCCGGGCGGTCCCGGAGCCCCGGTTCCGGCGGCGGGAGCGGCCGCTCCAGCCCCGGCGGCCCCGGCACCGAAGGCGTAAGGGAGACTGGCGAACATGGAATTTCGAGCGGAAGCCCGTTTCATGCGCGTCTCACCGCAGAAGGCGCGGTTGGTGCTGGACCTGATTAAGGGGCAAAAGGTGGAGGACGCGCGCAACACGCTGCTGTTCACCAAGAAGCGCGTGGCCGGCACGGTCAGCAAGCTGCTGCAGTCGGCGATTGATAACGCCAATTACCTGAGCACGGAAAAGGGCGTGGACGTCGATCTGGACCAGCTCTATGTGAAGCGCGCCGTGGCTAACGATGGCCCGCGGATGAAGCGCATCCGCCCGGCTCCCATGGGGCGCGCCTACCGCTACGTGCGGCGGATCGCGCACCTGGAGATTGTGCTCGCCGAGCGCGGCAAGAACGGGCAGGCGCTCACCACCGTGGTGGGCGAGGAAGAGAAACCGGCGGCCCCGGTGAAGACCGCGTCCCGGAAGGCGGCAAAGAAGAAGAAGACGCAAAAAGCAGTAGGCGCGAAGAAGTGAGCGCCAGCAAGGAGCGATATGGGACAAAAAGTCCACCCCTACGGTTTCCGACTTGGCTACACCAAACCGTGGAAGTCGCGCTGGTTTGTCGAGCGCGATTACGACAAGCTGCTGCTCGAAGACGTCAAGCTGAAGAATGAGCTGAAGGACAAGCTGAAGTCGGCGGGTGTGAGCACGGTCGAGATCGAGCGTCCCGGCAACAAGCTGCGCATCATCATCAAGACGGCGCGCCCGGGCATCATCATCGGGCGCAAGGGCGCCGAGATCGACAAGCTGAAGCAGGAGCTGCAGAAGCGCACGTCCCGCGAGGTCTTCATCGACATCCAGGAAGTGCACAAGCCGGAACTCGACGCGCAACTGGTGTCGGAGTCGATTGCGCTGCAGTTGGAAAAGCGGGTGGGCTTCCGCCGCGCCATGCGCAAGGCGGTCGATTCCGCGCTGCGCTTCGGCTGCAAGGGGATCAAGGTGCGGGTGAGCGGGCGGCTGAATGGCAACGAAATCGCGCGCTCGGAGTGGTACTTGCAGGGGCGTCTCCCCTTGCACACCCTGCGCGCCGACATCGAGTATGGCTTCTCGGAGGCGCGCACCACTTACGGTGTGATCGGAGTGAAGTGCTGGATTTACAAGGGCGAAATTCTCACCGCTAAGAAGCGGGAGCGGGACTCGCAGAACGCGGTGCCCAGCGGCGCATTCTAGTGCGAGCGCGGGGGCAGAGAGCTGATTTATGTTGATGCCAAAGAAAGTGAAGTACCGCCGGCAGCAACGCGGACGCATGACGGGCAAGGCCTGGCGCGGCAGCGAGTTGGCCTTCGGGGATTATGGCCTGAAGGTCCTGGAGCCGGGCTGGATCACCGATCGCCAGATCGAAGCCAGCCGTGTGGCCATGACCCGCTTTATCAAGCGCGGCGGCAAGATCTGGATCCGGCTGTTCCCGGATAAGCCGGTCACCAAGAAGCCGGCGGAAACCCGCATGGGCAAGGGCAAGGGAGCGCCCGACCACTGGGTGGCGGTGGTGCGCCCGGGTAAGATCCTGTTCGAAATGGAAGGGGTAACGGACAGCGATGCCGCCGAGGCGATGCGTCTGGCGTCGCATAAGCTGCCGTTGCGCACCATGCTGGTGAAGCGCGCGACCGCGCACTAGAAGGGTTGGACCGAGAAGCGAGACCGAACTGGCAGATTCTTTATGAAACCGGAAAAAATTCGCAATCAAACCGATGCCGAGCTCCAGCACCAGGAGCGCGAGCTGGCCGACCAGCTCTTCAAGCTTAAGTTCCAGCTGAACATGGGGCAGACCGAAAGTCTGAAAAAGATCCGCGGCCTGCGCAAGGACATCGCGCGGGTGAAGACGATCATCCGTGAGCGCGCCACGGCTGCGCAGGCGGGAACGGAGAAATAAATGGCGGAAACGACACAGCAGGTCGCGGGACGGCGCAAGCAAGTTGTGGGTGAGGTCGTCTCCAACAAGATGCAGAAGACGATTGTGGTGCAGGTGACGCGCAAGAAGTCGCACCCGCTCTATGGCCGCGTGATCTCCACCGGGAAGAAGTTCTACGCGCACGACGAGAAGAACGAAGCCCGTGTGGGCGACGTAGTCCGGTTGGAGGAAACGCGCCCGCTCTCCAAGCTCAAGCGCTGGCGCCTCAAGGAGGTCGTTCGCAAGACGGCCATCGTGCCCGAGCTGGCTGCGCTCACCGGGACCGAGGGCGCCCAATAGGGGCAACGCGACGACACAGGGAGACTGAGACATGGCCGTGATGATGAGAACCATGCTGGAGGTCGCCGACAACTCCGGCGCCCGCAAGCTGCAGATGATCCTGCCGCTGGGCGGCGGAACCGGACTGCGGGCTCGCCTGGGCGATGTGATCACCGCCAGCGTGAAGGAGGCCGCTCCCGACGGGCAGGTACAGAAGGGCAAGGTGGTGAAGGCGGTGATCGTGCGCACGCGCAAGGAGCATCGCCGCCGTGACGGCACCTATATTCGCTTCGACCAGAATGCAGCCGTACTCATCAACGAAGCCGGTGAACCGGTGGGCACGCGCGTGTTCGGTCCGGTGGCCCGCGAACTGCGCGAGAAGAAATTCTTGAAGATCGTTTCCCTGGCGCCGGAAGTGTTGTAGGCAAGGTTCGAGGGTTCGAACCAGTGAGCCGGAAGCCGGGAAACTTGCGACAAAGGTCTAGTTATGGCAAAAGCGGCAAGCACACAGCATGTACGCGTCGACATCCGGCGCAATGACACGGTAAAGGTCATTACCGGGCGCGACAAGGGCAAGGAAGGCCGGGTGCTGCGGGTGTTTCCCGGCGACGGCAAGGTTCTGGTGGAGCATGTAATGCTGGTGAAGAAGCACGTGCGCCCCAATCCGCAGCGCAACATCCAGGGAGGGATCGCCGAGCAGGAGAGCCGGATTTCCCTGTCCAACGTGCAACTGGTCTGCCCCACCTGCGGTCCGGTCCGCATCGGGCATGACGTCCGCGGCGATCGCAAGGTGCGGGTGTGCAAGAAGTGCGGAACCACGTTGGACAAATAGCCGGGAGCGGGATCAGAGTCCGGGATGCTCGCAGCAAGCGAAAGATTACCTCCGGTCTCGAAACTCGGAACTTTCCGAAAGCGTGAGCAAAGGTCGTTGCGCAATGGCAAAAGAGAAGGAAAAAAAGGGCAAGCAGGCGGAAGCGCAGGAACAGCGGTCGGCCGAGGCGCCGCGGCATAGCGCCAAGGAGCGGCCGCGGATGCGGGCGCGTTTTGAGAAGGAAGTCGCGCCCGCCCTGATGAAGGAGTTGGAGATCGGCAATCCGATGGCTGTACCCCGGCTCCACAAGATTGTGGTCAACATGGGCGTGGGAGAAGCCACACAGAATGCCAAGATCCTCGATCCCGCGGTGCATGAACTGATGCAGATCACAGGGCAGAAGCCGGTGGTGACGCGCGCCAAGAAGTCGATCGCGGCCTTCAAGGTCCGGGCCGGCATGCCGATCGGTGCCATGGTCACCCTCCGCGGCGACCGCATGTACGAGTTCCTGGATCGTCTGGTCAATATTGTGTTGCCCCGGGTGCGCGATTTTCGCGGGGTGTCGACCAAATCGTTCGACGGCCGGGGCAACTATACGCTGGGTCTGCACGATCAGTTGATCTTCCCGGAGATTGACTATGCCAAGGTGGATAAGCTCAAGGGCATGAACGTCACGATCGTGACCACGGCGGGCTCTGACGAGCAGGCCCGGGCCCTGCTGAAGCATCTGGGCATGCCGTTCCGGGCATAGAAGTTTCGGAGTGGGCAATTTGGCTGAAGGTTGGGGGCTGAGAGCTGACCGCCCATCCTCAAGAATCAGGAGCTAGGAACACAGTGGCAACTACGGCAAAACGAGTCAAGGATGCGAGCAAACCCAAGTTTTCTTCGCGGCGCCATCACCGCTGCAAGATTTGCGGGCGGCCGCGCGCCTACCTGCGCAAGTTCGGCATCTGCCGGCTGTGCTTTCGCGGACTGGCCCTGCGGGGAGAGATTCCCGGGGTTTCGAAGTCGTCCTGGTAGCGAGAACCAAGCCCGCACGGCGCAGGGACCGGCGCGGGTCGAAGAACCACGTCGCCCCAGATCTCTCGGCCCGGGGCCATCGGGGCCGGGCAAACGGGCGGCTCGAGGAGAAGCAAAACGATGAGGTTGACCGATCCGGTCGCAGACATGCTGGCGCGCATTCGCAACGCTATCAGCGCGCGGCACCAGAAGGTGGACGTGCCGGCTTCCAAGTTGAAGCTGGAAATCGCGCGCATCCTCAAGGAAGAGGGCTACATTTCCAATTTCAAGCCCAGCGAGGAAGAAGGCCACAAGGTGATTCGCATCTACCTGAAGTACGGGTCGAACAACGAGGCGGCAATTTCCAATGTCGCCCGGGTTTCGCGTCCGGGCTGCCGGGTGTATGTGCGGCGTAGCGAGATTCCCCGCGTGCTGGGCGGGCTGGGGATCAACATCCTCACCACGCCCAAAGGTGTCATGACCGGTCGCCAGGCGCGCAAAGAAGGCCTGGGGGGCGAAGTGCTGTGCGAAGTGTGGTAGGACAACTGCAGCCAGCAGTTCCTAGCTGCTGGCCGGTAGCCAGAGGCTGAAGGCTGGGAGCTATGTCAAGAATTGGAAAAAAGCCAATCGCCATCCCCCAGGGAGTGACGGTCAAGATTGAGGGCAGCACGGTAGCGGTCGAGGGACCGAAGGGCAGGCTGGAAACCCCCCTTCCTGCCGGGATTCGCATGGAGCAGAAGGACGGAACCTTGCTTACCCTCCGCCAGGACGATTCGCAGGCGGCGCTGCATGGCCTAGCCCGGGCTCTGGTCAACAACGCCGTCGAGGGCGTGACCAAAGGCTGGGCGAAAGAATTGGAGATCGTCGGCATTGGCTACCGCGCCGAACTCAAGGGCAAGGCAATGGTCGTGTTCAACCTCGGGTTCTCGCATCCTATCGAATACCCACTGCCCAGCGGCATCGAAGTCGCCATCGATGCCAAGCAGACCCGCCTGACCGTGACTGGCATCGACCGGCAGAAAGTGGGACAGGTGGCGGCCGAGATGCGCGGGTTGAGACCGCCTGACCCGTACAAGAACAAGGGGGTGCGCTATGTCGCCGAGCGGCTCAAGAAGAAGGTGGGTAAGACGGGAGCGAAGTGACAGCCGGGAGGCTGAGGATCTTAAAGGAATCCCATCGGTCTCGGGGCTCCCCCATGATACGGACCACGAGTGACAAAGGGAAACGAAGATGCTTACGAAATTCGGCAAGAACGCAGCCCGGCAGCGCGTGCATGATCGCATCCGCAAGAAACTGCAGGGAACGGCGCAACGTCCGCGGCTGAACGTGTACCGCTCGCTGAATCACATCTATGTGCAGGTGATCGACGATATGAGCGGCAGGACTCTGGTATCGGCGAGCACTGCCGAAGGGAAAAAGGCCGATCGCCCTACCGGCGGGAACGTTGCCTCAGCAAAGGCCGTGGGCAAGACCATTGCCGAGCGCGCCAAGGCCAAGGGCATCTCCAGGGTCGTGTTTGATCGCGGCGGCTATATCTATCATGGGCGGCTAAAGGCCCTGGCGAACGCGGCTCGCGAAGGCGGACTGCAGTTCTAGAGGTTGCGAAAAATCCGGAGCAGAGAGTAACGAATGCCAACAGTAACGAAGAAACTCGACGCGGGACAGTTTCAGCTGAAGGACCAGGTGGTCGCCATCAACCGGGTGACGAAAGTGGTGAAGGGAGGCAAGAACCTCTCGTTTGCGGCGCTGGTCGTGGTCGGAGACCCAAGCGCGGCGGTGGTCGGTTACGGCTCGGGAAAGGCGAAAGAGGTTCCCCAGGCCATTCGCAAGGGGATCGAATCGGCCAAGAAGAACCTGATCCAGGTGAACCTTACCCAGACGACCATCCCGCACCTGGTGCTGGGGCGCTTCGGTTCCGGGCACGTGCTGCTCAAGCCCGCCCCGGAAGGGACAGGAGTGATTGCCGGCGGGGCGGTGCGCGCGGTCATGACTTCAGCGGGCGTGCAGAACGTACTGACCAAGTCGATCGGCACCACCAACCCGCACAACGTGATTAAGGCCACCTTCGATGCGCTCAAGAAGCTGAAGAGCAAGCAAGCCGTGGCGGCGCTGCGCGGCAAGGCGGCAGAGGAGCTGTAAAAACCCGAAGTCCGGCGCGGGCTACCGGGGGAGGGAAGCACTGGCAATGGTGAAGAAATCAAATTCGGGCAAGATCCAGATCAAGTATGTGCGCTCCGCGATCTGTGCCCCGGTAAAGCATAAGAAGGTCGTCAAGGGCCTGGGCTTCACCCGGCTTTACCAGGTAATCGAGCGCCCGGATACCCCCGCCATTCGCGGGATGGTGAAAAAGGTTCCTCACCTGGTGGAGATTGTGGGGTAACAAGCATGAATCTATCGAACCTTCGGGCACCCAAGAAATCGTCGGAAAAGCGCAAACGTGTGGGCCGGGGTATGGGCTCGGGCATGGGCAAGACCGCCACCCGGGGCCACAAGGGCCAGCGTTCGCGCAGTGGCTCGCGCCTTCTGCGGGGTTTTGAGGGCGGCCAGATGCCTCTGCATCGCCGCCTGCCCAAGCGCGGCTTCACCAACATCTTCCGCCAGGAATACGCGATCGTGAACCTGGGTGCGCTTGCGGCTCTGGGCGAGACCACCATCACGCCCGAACTGTTGCGCCGAGCCGGAGTGGTCAAGTCAAAGGATCGGGTGAAGATTCTGGGCGACGGCGAACTAAAGGCCGCGCTCACCGTGCAGGCTCACAAGTTCTCCAAGTCGGCGCAGGAGAAGATCACCAAGGCGGGTGGCAAGTTCGAGGTCTTGCCGTAATGTTTGAGAAGCTGGCCAACATCTTCCGCATCCCGGATCTGCGCAAGCGGATTCTCTTCACCCTGGCCATGCTGCTGGTGTACCGCTTGGGCGGGCACATCCCCACGCCGGGCATCAACGCCGATCGCTTGCAGCAGTTCTTCGAACAGAACCGGGGCACCTTCCTGGGCTTTGTGGACCTGTTTTCGGGGGGCCAATTCCGCCGGCTGACCATCTTCGCGCTGGGCATCATGCCCTACATCACGGCATCGATCATCCTGCAGTTGCTCACCGTGGTCTATGAGCCGTTGGCCAAGTTGCAGAAGGAAGGCGAACTCGGACGCAAGAAAATTACCCAGTGGACGCGCTACCTGACCGTGTTGCTCAGCGCGCTGCAGTCGCTGGGCATTGCCATCAGTCTGCAGAAGGGCGGAGACTTCGTGGTTCACCCCGGCGTGGGTTTCATCCTGATGACCATGCTGACCCTGACTACGGGCAGCGCCTTCATCATGTGGCTGGGCGAACAGATCACCGAACGCGGGGTGGGCAACGGCATGTCCCTGCTCATATTCGCGGGTATCGTGGTGGGCTTGCCGCGGGGCGTGGCCGACCTCTACGACAAGGTCAAGAATGCCGCCTGGGGCACCTTCACCCCGGTGGCCATCGTGCTCCTGCTGGTGGTGATGGTCCTGGTCGTCGCCTTCATCGTCTACGTGGAGCGCAGCGAGCGCCGCATTCCCGTGCAGTACGCCAAGCGCGTGGTGGGGCGGAAAGTGATGGGCGGGCAATCGACGCACCTCCCGCTGCGGGTCAACGCCGGGGGCGTGATGCCGGTGATCTTTGCCTCCTCGATCCTGACCCTGCCCCAGACCATCGGCTATCCCTTGCACACCAATCGTGTCATCGGGCCGATTCTGGAGTGGTTGCGCTGGGGCGAGCCCCTGTACACGCTGCTGTATGCGGTGGGCATCGTATTCTTCGCCTACTTCTACGTGTCCATTGTCTTCAACCCGAGCGAGGTTGCGGACAACATGCGCAAATATGGCGGGTTCATTCCCGGAATCCGTCCGGGCAAGCGAACCGCAGATTACATCAATGAAGTGCTGACCAAGATCACCCTGGTCGGTGGGTTGTACCTGATCATCATTTCGTTTATTCCAGAATGGATGATCACTGGGCTTCATCTCGATCACCTTCCCTGGTGGCTGGGCGGAAACTTCTTCGAGAAGTTCCCCACCTGGTTCACGCACGGCCTGGGAGTAAATTTCTATTTTGGAGGAACCTCCCTGCTGATCGTGGTGGGTGTGGCGATGGATACCGTGACTCAGATCGAGGCCCAGCTGATCATGCGCCACTATGATGGCTTTACCCCGCGCAGCGGACGCATGAAGGGCCGCCGCTGGTAGGGGCGCTGGCCGAGTTTCATAGCAAAGGGAAGGTTGCAGGCGCGGGCGCGGAGACGGGAAGATCTGGAGAGGTGGCCACTTCGAATGGCCGACGAGACTTCGCGTGTTGCTGGACCCATAATCCTGCTGGGACCCCCGGGAGCCGGGAAGGGCACCCAGTCCAAGCGGATCGAAGAGCACTACCACATCCCGCAGGTCTCCACCGGAGACATACTCCGGGGGAATGTGAAAGCGGATTCCGCGCTGGGCCGGGCGGCCAAGGAGATCATGGGGCGAGGGTTGCTAGTGCCGGACGAATTGGTGTGCCCCATGGTCGCAGATCGGCTTCGCGAGCCCGACTGCGCCCGCGGGTTTATCCTGGACGGGTTTCCTCGGACCGCAGCCCAGGCTGGCTGGCTGGATGCCTTTCTGGAGCACGAGTTCTTTGACAACTCGCACCACGTCAACAGCTTGCCGATTGTGATTCGGCTGGATGTGGACTATAATGAGCTGTTGCGCCGGCTCACCGGACGTCGCTCGTGTCCCACCTGCGGACTGATCTATAACGTCCACCTTCAGCCACCCAAAGTCGACGAGCTGTGCGACGTCGACGGCACGAAACTCGTCATCCGAGACGATGATCGGGAAGAAGTGATTCGGGAGCGTCTGAACGCGTTTGAGGTGCAGACGCGACCGGTGGCCGACCATTACCAGCGGAAGGGGCGGCTGATAACGGTCAACGGGGACTTACCGGTCGACCAGGTGACGGCCCAGATCTTTTGCATTATTGAGAACACTGAGGATGGCAATCGTTTGTAAGTCCCCGGCGGAGATCGAGAAGATGCGGCGCAGCGGCCACATCGTGCGTCAGGTTCTCGATCATCTGGGCGGCTTAGTGGCGCCCGGCGTCAGCACCATGGATCTGGAACGAGCCGCCGAAAAGAAGATGAAGGAGTTGGGTGCGAAGCCGGCCTTCAAGGGCTATTACGATTATCCCTGCGTGCTTTGTACCTCGATCAATGAAGAGATTGTGCACGGCATCCCATCGGAGAAGCGCACCCTGAAAGCCGGGGATATCGTGTCGGTGGATTGTGGAGTGGTGGTAGACGGATATTACGGAGATGCGGCCGTCACCATGCCGGTAGGAGAGTCGATCCGCCCGGAACTCGAGAAGCTGCTGAAAGTGACGGAGCAGTCGCTCTACCGCGGAATCGAGAAGGTGCGGATTGGCAACTCGGTGGGCGACGTCGGGGCGGCCGTCCAGCAACACGTTGAGACCAACGGCTTCAGCGTGGTTCGCGAGTTCGTGGGACACGGGATCGGCACCAAGCTGCACGAGGAACCGCAGGTTCCGAACTTCGGGACCCCGGGCCATGGCGCGAAGTTGCGCGAGGGCATGGTATTGGCCATCGAGCCCATGGTGAACTTCGGCCGGCCCGAGACCCGGGTGCTGAGCGACAAGTGGACCGCAGTCACCGCCGACGGCAGCTACAGTGCTCATTTTGAGCACTGCGTGGCCGTTACCAAAAACGGGCCCATGATCTTGACGCAGTGAGAAACAGTTCTCCGGGATAACGGGAGCCGAGCGAAAACCGGCAGCCAAAAACTGAGAACTGGCAACCAGAACTGAGAACGGGCAAGCGAGAACTGAGTCTCGATGAGCAAAGAAGACGCGATTGAAGTCATGGCCACGGTGATCGAACCGTTGCCCAATGCCATGTTCCGAGTCGAACTGGAAAACAAGCACCAGGTGCTGGCTCACGTTTCGGGAAAGATGCGCAAGAATTTCATTCGCATCCTCCCCGGCGACAAGGTCGCGGTGGAATTGTCGCCCTACGACCTGAACCGCGGCCGCATCGTATACCGCTACAAGTAGGGAACGGGCCACCAGGCCACGGGGAACGGAGTGTATGAAGGTACGCGCATCAGTAAAGAAGATTTGTGATAAGTGCAAGATCATTCATCGCCGCGGCGTGGTGCGGGTGATTTGCGTGAACACCAAGCATAAGCAACGCCAGGGATAAGAGGGCAACTATGGCACGCATTGCAGGCGTCGATCTCCCCCGCAACAAGCATGTGTTTATTGCGCTGACCTACATCTACGGCATCGGCAATCCTCGCGCCAACCGGATCCTTGACCAGGCCCGGGTTGAGCCCATGAAGAAGGTGCAGGACCTGAGCGAGGACGAGGTCAACCGCATCCGCCAGGTCATCGAAGGAGAAGGCATGGTGGAGGGCGATCTGCGCAAGGAGGTTTCGATGAACATCAAGCGGCTCATCGAAATCGGCAGCTATCGCGGGTTCCGTCATCGCCGCAACCTGCCCGTCCGGGGGCAGCGCACCCACACCAATGCGCGTACCCGCAAGGGACCACGCAAGGGGACGGTCGCCAACAAGAAGAAGGCCGCGGCCAAAACCTGAAATCTGTCGGCCCTCAGCGATTGGGCTACCGACTACTAGCTCCTAGTAACTACGAGAGACTTATGGCAAAACCAGCAGCAGGGGGCGGCGCCGCCGCACCGGAGAAGAAAGGCAAGCGGAAGACGTTCAAGAAGAAGGAGCGCAAGCACGTTCCCCACGGGCTGGTGCATATCCAGGCGTCTTTCAACAACACCATTGTGACCATTTCCGACCTGGCCGGCAACGTGATCTCGTGGAAGAGTTCCGGTTCGCTGGGCTTCCGCGGATCACGCAAGGGAACTCCCTTCGCCGCGCAGCAGGCCGCCATGAACGCGGCCAACATGGCGCGGGATCATGGCGTGCGCAGCGTCGACGTGCGGGTGAGCGGCCCCGGTTCCGGACGCGAGTCAGCCATCCGCGCCTTGGCATCGGCCGGCATCGAAGTCAGATCCATCAAGGACTTAACGCCCATCCCGCACAACGGCTGCCGCCCGCCCAAGAGGCGGCGCGTGTAGCGGGTGGGCTGACGATCGAAGGCGAACCAGGAACCAGGGTTTTACTGTCCGGGACGAAGGGTGAAGCCAAACCCGTAAACCGGTCATCCAAAGGAGAGTAAATTGGCACGCTATACCGATGCAGTCTGCCGCCTTTGCCGCCGCGAAGGCATGAAGCTGTTTCTCAAAGGCAGCAAGTGCTTCAGCGACAAGTGTCCGATCGAAAAGCGCAATTTTGCCCCCGGACAACACGGCAAGGACCGTAAAGCCAAGATCGTGGGCTACGGCCTGCAGTTGCGCGAGAAACAGAAGACGAAGCGCATCTACTTCACCCAGGAAGGCCAGTTCCGCAACTACTTTGAGCGGGCCGCACGCACCAAGGGAGTGACCGGGGAGATGCTGCTGCAGCAATTGGAGCGACGCCTCGACAATGTTGTGTACCGATTGGGCTTCGCGATGTCCCGCCGCCAGGCGCGCCAGCTGGTACGTCATGGTCACGTTGCCGTGAACGGGCGCAAGGTGAACATTCCGTCCTTCGAGGTATCGGCGGGCCAGGAGGTTTCGCTCCGCGAGGGCAGCCGCAAGTTGCCAATCCTGGAGCAGGCCAAGGAGTTCGCCAGCCACCAGATTACCCCCAACTGGCTGGAGATCGACCGCGACAATTACAAAGGACGCGTGCTGGCTTTGCCCAAGAGAGAAGACATTCAGCTACCGGTCAACGAGCAACTGATTGTGGAGTTGTACAGCAAGTAGATGGGGTTTCATAGCGCGGCTGGTTGCAAGGCGAGTTTCGCACGGCGACCCTTGAGACCGGGCAAGCTGGAACCTGTGGTCCACATTTCGTGCCAGATCAGCCTGGGCTGACACCCGACCCGGCTCGGACCAGCCGGGGACGTCAGCCCCGAGCCCAATGGCCGAAAAAGGAGAGAGGAATGCTTTGGAAGGGTTTTCAAAAACCGAAAAGACTCGCCCACGATGCCGGCACTAAGACCGACAAGTACGGCATGTTCTGGGCACAGCCCTTTGAGAGAGGTTTCGGCACCACCATCGGCAACGCCTTGCGCCGCGTGCTGCTGAGTTCGATAGAAGGTGCGGCGGTCACCGCGGTAAAGATCGAAGGCGTGCTGCATGAGTTTCAGTCGATCCCGGGGGTGGTCGAGGACGCGACCGACATCATCCTCAACCTGAAACAGATTCCCTTCAAGCTCTCGGGGGATGCTCCCAAGGCGATTTACCTGCGGGCGGATCAGCCGGGGGTCGTGACCTCGGGCATGATCGAGGCCGACGCTGATGTCGAGGTGTTGGACAAGGACGTCTACATCGCCACCGTCAGCGAGGGCGGAAAACTCGACATGGAGATGCGTCTCAAGCGCGGCCGTGGCTATGTCTCGGCCGACAAGAACTTCGACGAGGATCTGGGCATTGGTTTCATTCCGATCGATTCCGTCCACTCCCCGGTGCGCAAGTGCAATTACACGGTGGAAGCCGCCCGCCTCGGCCAGATCACCGATTACGACAAGCTGACGTTGGAAGTGTGGACCAACGGCTCCATCACTCCCACCGACGCTGTCGGCCTGGCGGCGAAGCTGCTGAAGGATCACATGAACATCTTCATCAACTTCGAGGAGGAGATTGAAACCGCCTCCGCCTCTGAGGACCGCAAGCCCGAGATCCGCAACGAGAACCTGAACCGCTCGGTGGAGGAACTTGAGCTCAGTGTGCGCAGCTACAACTGCCTGAAGAACGCGAATATTCAGACCATCGGAGAGCTGGTGCAGAAAACCGAAGCGGAAATGCTCAAGACCAAGAACTTCGGCCGCAAGTCCCTGAATGAGATCAAGGAAATCCTGGCCTCGATGGGCCTGAGCTTGGGTATGAGGATCGACGAGCACGGGAACGCCGTGCCTGGCCCCACCTCCAACCAGGTCTTACCGGCCGCCGCCTACGGAGCGGACGACGAGCTATAAGACACCGGATTTTTCCGCTTTCGGGTGTCGAATTTCAAGCCAGCCGAGTGGGACAGGCTGCGGGGACTCGCCCGAAACGTGAATACCTGAAACTCGAAACGTGCAGAGGTTTGCCCATGCGTCACAAAGTAGCAGGATGGAAACTGGGCCGTAACACGGCGCACCGGCGCTCGTTGCTTCGTAATCTGGTCACTTCGCTGATCCTGGAGAACCGGATCGAAACCACGGTCCCCAAGGCGAAAGCGATGCGGCCGCACGTGGAACGAATGATCACGTTGGGCAAACGCGGCGACCTGGCGGCACGCCGCCTGGCGGCCGCTTACCTGATGACCGACCAAGCCGTCCGCGTGCTCTTCGACAAAGTGGCTCCGCGCTACGGCGATCGGAACGGCGGTTACCTGCGCATTATCCGGGCGAGCTGGCAAAAAGGCGACGGCGCCGAAACAGCCTTCGTCGAACTGCTGGGCAGCGAAAAGGAGCTCGACGAAAAACGCCAGAAGCGCGCCGAAGCCCGTGCCAAGCGGGTGGCCGAAGCCAAGAAGGCCATGGAAGAAGCCGAGGCGCAAGCGGCCCCGCCCCCAGGCGCAGCCGAAGGGGGGGAGAAGAAAGAAGAATAAATAGCCCCCTGGGTCTGGCTTTGGATCCAGGCCATCGCACCTCCGCCCGGGCCCCGCGGCGATCCCGGGTCACTTCCGTACATGTCCTCTGGCGTCTGACCAGGGTAACTTGTGGCTTTCCTGCCCAGGATTCAACATTTAGGGCACACCATGGGGTTTACCCGGAACCAGATTTACATCGCGGTGGGCGCAGGCGCGCTGATGGTGCTTATCTTCCTGGGTTATCTGGCTTGGCTCAACAACCAGGGCCCGGTGCTGAGGCGCTCGGACCAGCACGATCCGTTAACCGGCATCCCGGATTCCATCAAGCTGAACCCCTTGCGGGACCGCACATCCGAACAAGTGGCAGCCCAGTTTATTCGCGCCATGCGCGATGGAGATTGCCGCAACCAACTCTCGGACTGGGAGCGCGACTATCGCAGGAAGTATGCCGCTTTCATCTGTGACTCGGAAGCAAAGCATCCTCTGCTGGGATGGCAACTGGCGGAGTGGGAAGATCGCCCGCCCCTGCGCATCCTCGAGTACCGCAGCAAGCGGCTCACGGCACCGGGCCAGCGTCAGGTGTATGCCGGACTCTTCTCTGTAACCCTGGAGAAGCACGGCTCCCTGTGGGAAGTGACCAAGTACGACGCCCTTTACTGACCGTCTGACCTGCTGGTTGTCTCGCGCAACCGCCTGATTCGCCCCCCGAGCGGTCAGGCGTTTGACAACACGCCAGGTGGCGCGTCGGTTTTTTTCCGCATCCAGAAAAAGAGCAGGAGTTGAGCGGCGAACGCTGCGGCGCTGTCCAGGACCACGTCGTGGACCGTGCCCGTGCGAGAAGGAAGAAAGCTCTGATGCCACTCGTCCAGGCTAGCGACCAGCACGGTCATCAAGAAGCCTACGCATGCCCAGGCGATGGACCAGCGAGGATTTCCTGCCCGCAGGATCGTGACCCGCCAGGCGCGAAATAACAGGATACTGAGCAACCCATAACCCAGGACATGACCGGTCTTGCGCAGCAACAAATGCCACAGCTTGAACTGTTCCCAGTCAAGGCCGAACAAAAAGTGGAAGGCGGGATAGAGAATCCGGCTGGTGTGTTGCGAGGACAACAGGCTGGTCGACTCCACCGCGATGACTCCCAGCCAGAGCAAAGCGGAAGTCCATGCTCTCCAAAATGCCCGGGGGTCGCGAATCACAGGCGGAACTCACCGGCTTGGGGTAGGGTGGCTACGATCTTATTCCAGCGCATAGTTTGGGGCTTCGCGAGTGATGATGACGTCGTGGACGTGGCTCTCACGCAAGCCGGCACCGCTGATGCGCACGAAGCGGGTCTTCTGCAGGAGTTCCGGAATGGTGGCCGCCCCGCAGTACCCCATGCCGGATTGCAGACCGCCTACCATCTGGTGGACGATCATGGCCACCGAGCCGCGGTACGGAACCCGACCCTCGATGCCTTCCGGCACCAACTTGGCGAGGCGATTGCCATCGTCACCCAGCGTCGGCATGGCCGCGGAGGCTTCCTCGGCACTTTGGAAATAACGTTCGCTCGATCCTTGGGCCATGGCGCCGAGCGATCCCATGCCGCGGTAGGACTTGAACGTGCGCCCCTGGTAGAGGATCAGTTCTCCCGGACTCTCGTCGGTTCCGGCGAAGAGCGATCCAATCATCACAGCGCTGGCCCCCGCTGCCAGGGCCTTGGTGATATCGCCCGAATACTTGATGCCCCCATCGGCGATGATGGGGACACCCGCATCCTTGGTGGCTCGGTACGCCTCCGCGATTGCCGTGATCTGAGGCACGCCCGCCCCGGTGACAACGCGGGTTGTGCAGATGGAGCCGGGGCCGATGCCGACCTTGATCCCGTCGGCGCCGGCGCGAGCCAGTTCGCAGGCACCGTCAAAGGTGGCGATGTTGCCCGCCAGTAAGTCAATCTCGGGCAGCCTGGACTTTACCGTCTTGACCGCTTCCAGAACCCGGCTGGAGTGGCCGTGCGCGCTGTCAATGGCGATCACGTCCACCTTGGCCTTGGCAAGTTCCTGCGCGCGCTCCAGAAAATCTCCGGTCGCACCGATCGCTGCACCCACGCGCAGGCGGCCGTGAGAATCCTTGGCCGCGTTGGGGTACTTCAGTTTCTTCTGGATGTCTTTGACCGTGATCAGGCCCTTGAGGTTGTACTTGCCGTCGACCACCAGGAGTTTTTCGACACGATGTTCGTGCAGGATCTTCTCCGCGTCCTCCAGCGTGGTGCCGACCGGAACCGTGATCAGATTCTCCTTGGTCATCACGTTGCGTATGGGAATGTCGAAGCGGGTCTCAAAGCGCAGGTCGCGGTTGGTGAGGATGCCGACCAGTTTGCCGTCCTTCTGGGTGATGGGAACGCCCGAGATCTTGTACTTGCGCATTACTTCCAGGGCATCGGAGACCTTGGCATCAGGCGACATGGTCACCGGGTCGACAATCATGCCGCTCTCGGAGCGCTTCACCTTGTCCACTTCGTTGGCCTGCTGCTCGACGGTGAGGTTGCGGTGAACGATCCCCATCCCGCCCTGCTGGGCCACGGCAATGGCCATGTGCGACTCGGTCACCGTATCCATGGCCGCACTCACAACCGGAATGTGGAGCTGAATATTACGGCTGACGTGGGTTTGCGTGCTGGCCAGCGCGGGAACTACGTCCGAGTGCGCCGGAAGCAGCAACACGTCATCGAAAGTGAGCGCCTCGGGAACGGGAAAATGAATCATGTTGGAGTTCCGGGATCCGGAGATTTTTCTATTGTAGGGAGCGGAGCAGGTAGAGGCAAATCGGCAAAGCTCGTGCTTCAAGCAGCTTTGCTTGATCGATCACTCTGGTGGTGCGCCCCGGCGCAGCACGAAGCCAGCGAAGGGCCGCATCGAAGCGAGCGGGAAGCCGCCGGTCTGCCGCGGTTTGTTTTTTCCCGGCAACCGGCGTATAGTTTTTAGCGGAAACTGTTGTGTAGTACCGGGGTTTGGCGAAGCACACCAGTGGGCGAAAGCCCACTTTTTAGTTTGCATCGGCGGCCAGACGGCAGACATCCGGCAAGTTGTTGATGGTATGACGTTTAATCAAGGTTTGGTGCGTGGAATCGCGGAGCGTGTCGCGGCCTCGAGCGGCTTGGAAGTAGTCGATGTCGAGATGCGGGGTGGTGGTAAGGCCCGCATGCTGCGGGTGTGCCTGGACAAGCCCGGGGGGGTCACCCACGAAGATTGCGCCAGCTTCAGCCGAGAGTTCGGAACCATCCTCGACGTCGAGGATGCGGTCAACGGTGGTTCTTATGTTCTGGAGGTTTCCTCGCCCGGGCTGGACCGCAAGTTGACCTGTCTCGCGGACTACGAACGCTTCGTCGGCAGCCGCGTGAAGCTGACGACACGCGAACCGGTAGGCGGGAACCGGCACTTCGAGGGCCGGCTGGAGAGCATCCGTGACGGACGGTTTACGCTCGACCTGAGTGCAGCTCGGCGCAAGCACCGTCCGGCAGCAAAGGCGCAACAGAAACTTGAAATCGAATTCGCCAACGTGGAAAAGGCGAACCTGGTGCCGGAGATTTAGAGGCAGACATCGGACCTCGGCATCAGCGGTCTACCCAGGGTCTCACGTGGTTGTTGAGCGCGGTTGACGTCCAAGGTCCGAAGTCCAAGGGTCAGAATTTTTATGGCAAGCGAGCTCTATAACACCATCGACGCCCTGAGCCGGGAAAAGGGCATTGATCCGCAGATTGTGGTCAGCGCGGTCGAAGATGCGATCGTGGTCGCGACCCGCAAGTACTACAAGACACAGGAAAACTTGCGCGCCGAACTCGACAAAGAGACCGGCAAGATTCGCGCCTTTGCGGTCAAGACGGTGGTGGAGAGCCCGGAGCAGATTGAGGACCCGCTCCTGCAGGTTACTCTGGAAGAGGCGCGCAAAGTTGATCCCAACGTGGAAGTAGGCGGAGAGCTGCAGATTCCCAAAGTCACAGAAGGCATTCTGGGACGCATTGCCGCGCAGCTCGCCAAACAGGTGATTTTCCAGAAGGTACGCGAAGCGGAACGCGACACCGTGTACAACGAGTACATCGGCCGTGTGGGCGAGATCGTCAACGCGACGGTCAAGCGGGTCGAGGGTCCGGATGTCATCTTCGATATCGGCAAGGCCGAATCGCGCATGCCTCGCAAGGAGCAGTCACGTCTGGAATCGTTTGCCATTGGCGAGCGCGTACGGGTGGTCATCGCGCGCGTGGAGAAAGCCTCCAAGGGCCCACAGGTGGTGGTGTCCCGGGCCGCGCCCGAACTGGTCCAGCATCTATTTCAGACGGAAGTGCCCGAAATCTATGACGGCACGGTGGTGATCCGCGCCATCGCCCGTGAGGCCGGAGAACGGACCAAGATCGCGGTTATGTCCAAGGACAAGGATGTGGATGCAGTCGGAGCCTGCGTCGGCATGAAAGGCATGCGCGTGCAGTCGATCATCCGCGAACTGCGGGGGGAGAAGATCGACATCATCGAGTACCACGAAGATCCCGTCACCTTTGCGGAAAAGGCCCTGCAACCTGCCAAGGTGAGCCGCGTGACCGTGCTCGATACGAGTGAAAAGCATCTCGAGGTGGTGGTGGATGACACGCAGCTGTCCCTGGCTATCGGCAAGAAGGGACAGAACGTGCGTCTGGCCGCCAAGTTGCTGGGCTGGAAGATCGACATCAAGAGCGAAGAGGAGAAGCGCCAGGAAGTGGAGCAGCAAATGTCGGCGCTGGTCCAGCAGACAGCAACCCCGCTGGAGAATGTTCCGGGACTAGGCGAGGGACTAATCGAGAAGCTCAGCGCAGCCGGGATCACCACGGTCGAGGCCCTGGCAGATATGACCCCCGAGCAACTGGAGGCGATCGAGGGTATTGGCCCCAAAACGGTGGAAAAAATCAGTTTGGCGGTCAATAATTACTTTTCTAGCCTGGAAGGTGGAGAAGGTGCGGTAGCGGCTGCCGGGGACGAGCTTACGCGCGAAGCCTCCGAAGCGGAAGCAGAGAACTTGCCCGAACCCGTCACCGAAGCTCCTGGGGAGGAGAGTGCGACTCAGGAAGCCGCGGCTGGTGCCGACGCTGAGCCGGGTTCGATCGAAGAGGGGGCTGCTGAGGCCGAGGGCGAGCCGGAAGAGTCTTCCGCCGGGCCCAAGGAATGAACGGAATTGCCGGCGTCGGCCGTGTTCGCGGTCGCGCCCAACGCAACACTGACTCCGTGAGGTTGCTATGAAGACTTAGGAGCGGTGCGGGGCAAGAAGGAGCTGATGAGTAAGATTCGGATCAACGACCTGGCCAGGGAACTTGAAGTCAAGAGCAAGGCCATTCTCGATGTGCTGCCGCAGGTAGGTGTCACCGAGAAGAAAACCCATTCCAGCTCTCTCGAGGATCACGAGGCGGAAAAGGTGCGGGCTCATTTCCGCGCCGCAGCCGAGGCAACCTCGGGCGCCGTCTCCCGGAGCGCTCGTTCCGCGCGGGAAGCCGACGAAATCAAGACCAAGATCGATCTTTCGCACATCTCCAAGCCGGGCGACGTTCTGCGGCTCATCACTCAGAAACAGCAGGCTGCGGCGGCGCCCCCTGCTCCGCCCGCGCGCCCCGTTGCCCCGCGTCCGTCGGTCGAAACCAAGCCGGCGGCGGCAGCAACCCCAGCGTCCCCGACCGTGAGCGTGAGCGCTCCGCCGCCTGCCGCGGCCAAGCCCCCTGCGCCGCCACCCAGACTCATTACCCCGCAAACGGTAAGGCCGGTGGTAAGACCGCCGATGGCTGCACCGCCCCCGGTTCCGAAGCCATCGGCGACACCGGCCCCAACCGCGGCTGCCCCGCCGCCAGTTGCCAGCCCGCCCGCCATGGTGGCTTCACCGGTACCGCCGCCGGTTGCCGCGCCGCCCGCGGCGCCTCCCTCACCCCTGTCGCCCGCTGCGGGTGCGACCGCGCTGCCCGTCAAGCCGGCAGCGCCAGCCGTCCCGCAGCCGCGCATCATCGTGCCGCAGACCGGCCCCCGGCCGGTGTATAAGGCTCCTCCACCCTCTGCTGCCTCGACCGTTCAGGCAGGCGCCCCGAGGCCTGCTCCCGGGCGTCCGGTCCCCGGTCAACCGATTTTTCAACGCCCGCGTCCGCAGGCTCCCATGGCAAGACCCCCGTTGCGTCCCGGCGAACGCCGCCCGATGCATCCCACGCGGCAATCGCCCACGGGGGCGCGTCCCCTGGGTGTCGGGCCCGGTGCGGGGGCGCTTCCACCGCCAGGGCCGTCTCGTCCGGGCAGCCGTCCCGGGGCGCCGGCTCGCCGGCCGGGGCAGCGATACATCCCGCGCGGGGTGAAAGAAGGCCCGATGAAGGGCTATGTTCCGCCGCCACGGCTCTCGCTTTCCAATGAGCCGCAGCCGATTACGCGGAGCATCACCATCACCGAAGGCATCAGCGTGAAGGATCTGGCGGAGAAGCTCAGCATCCGTGCCAAGGACCTCATCGCCCGCCTGCTCGCCCGCGGAGTCTTTGCGACCATCAACCAGACGCTCGACGCGGAACTGGCCAGCGAAATGGCGCGTTTCTTCGGCGCTGACACCAACGTGATTAGCTTCGAAGAGCAAGCACAGAAAGATATCGCGGAAGCCGCCACCGGCGAGGAAGGCGGCGCCGAGGCTGTGCCCCGTCCCCCGGTTGTCACCATCATGGGGCATGTCGACCACGGCAAGACGACCTTGTTGGACGCAATTCGCTCCACCAACGTGGCCGAAGGCGAGGCGGGAGGCATCACGCAACACATCGGCGCCTACAAAGTCAGGATCCAGGACACGGAGTCCCCGGCCTACGGACGCGAGATCGTGTTTCTGGATACTCCCGGCCATGAAGCGTTCACCCGTATGCGCGCCCGCGGCGCCAAGTCGACGGACATCGTGGTGCTGGTCGTCGCGGCCGATGACGGCGTGATGCCGCAGACGCTGGAGGCGATCGACCATGCCCACGCCGCCGAAGTGCCCATCATCGTGGCCGTCAACAAGATTGATAAGCCTGAAGCCATGCCCGAGCGCGTGAAGAAGCAACTCGCCGATCGCGGCTTGATGCCGGAAGACTGGGGCGGCACCACCGTGTTCGTCGACGTCTCCGCCAAGAAGAAAACCAACCTTAACTTGCTCATGGAAATGATCTGCCTGGTGGCGGACCTTCAGGAACTCCGCGCCAACCCCGATCGTTCGGCCAGCGGCGTGGTGCTGGAAGCCAAGCTCGATCGTGGCCGTGGGCCGGTAGCCACGGTGCTGGTTCACAACGGCACCCTGCGGACCAGCGACAATTTCGTCGTGGGCAACGCCTACGGCAAGGTTCGCGCCATGTTCGATGACCGCGGGGCGCAGCTGGAAGAAGCTCCGCCTTCCACGCCCGTGGAAATCCTGGGCATGGAAGGCCTGCCGCAGGCGGGTGACCAGTTCGTCGTCGTGGCCGACCGCGACAAGGCGCGGGGCATCTCGGAATACCGCGAACAGAAGGCGCGCGAAGCGGCGCTGGCCAAGAGTTCCCGCGTATCGCTCGAAGGTCTGGCGGAGCAGATGAAGACCTCTGGCGTCAAGGAGCTCAATGTCATCCTCAAGGCCGACGTGCAGGGTTCGGTGGAAGTGCTGACGGACCTGCTGGCGAAGCTCTCCAACGATAAAGTGCGCTTGAAGGTTCTGCGCTCCGGAGTGGGCGCGATTACCGAGACCGACGTCCTGCTGGCCTCGGCCTCCAATGCCATCATTATTGGCTTCAACGTGCGGCCCGAGCGCAAGGCACAGGAACTCGCCGAGCAGGAGGAAGTGGACATCCGCCTGCACTCCATCATTTACGAACTGCAGGATGAGATCAAACGTGCTATGAGCGGACTGCTCGAGCCCACCATCAGGGAGACCTATCTGGGACGGGCCGAGGTCCGCAACACCTTCCGCATTCCCAAGGTAGGCACGGTGGCGGGCTGTCAGGTGGTCGATGGGGTCATCAAGCGCGACGCCGAAGTGCGCCTGTTGCGCGACAATGTCGTGGTGTTCAAGGGCAAGATCGCCTCGCTCAAACGCTTCAAGGACGATGCCAGCGAAGTACGCAACGGCATGGAGTGCGGCATCGCCATCGCCAATTACGGCGACATTAAGATCGGCGACACCATCGAGGCCTTCGTAACCGAGCGGATTGCGGCGGAAGTGATTGCGTAAGAGCCGTGGGTGCTGGCTGTGAGTCTTCCGGCTCATCACCGACGGCGAACGATCCGCATGATCGCATTCCTCACCCTCGAACTCAGCATCGAAGCGGCGCACTCCCTCAAAGACAAACGGCAAGTGGTCCGCAGTTTGAAGGACCGGTTACGCTCGCACTTCAATGTCGCCGTCGCCGAGCTGGAGGTCAGCAGTGTGTGGAACCGGGCGACCATCGGAGTCGTCAGCATTTCCGATTCCCGTGTCTACCTGGACGGCTTGATGAAAAACGTCGAGCGCCAGGCTACGCGCATTGCCAACAACGGCGGCGCGGAAATCACTGACTCGTTTGTGGATTTTGTCTAGCATCCCTCCGGTGGCTTTTGGCGTCTCCCCCGGCAGCCCCGATTTCTGATATTCTCATGCGTTTTATTCTGAGGTGATCGAGGTGGAGCGGCGCGGACAGAAACATCACCGGGAGCGTCTGGCAGAAGCCTTGCGCGAGGAAATCGCGACCCTTCTCGAGGGCGAACTGGGCGATCCGCGTATCGGCCTGGTGAATGTGAGCGAGCTCCAACTGGCGGCGGATGCACGTTCGGCTCGTGTCTTCGTGGTGGTGGAAGGCAACCCGCAGGAGGCCGCGCGGACCATGGAGGCTCTGCATTCGGCATCCGGTTTCGTCCGACGGGAACTGGCCGAGCGCCTGCACTTGCGGCGCGCGCCCGAACTGTTCTTTCAGCTCGACCGTTCGCCGCAACTGGAGGCCAGACTCGAGGAACTGCTCAGCCGCGCCCGGAAGCGGACCCCAGCCGGCGACAAGCGCCGGAGCTAGCATGATCAGGGAAGTGCTCCAACACATCGAACGGCGTACACGTTTCCTGCTCACCTCGCACGCCCGTCCGGATGGCGATGCGATCGGCTCCGCCCTGGCTTGCGGCCAAATCCTACGCGCCATGGGCAAGGAGGCGACGGTCCTATTGCACGACCCCGTCCCCCGCATCTACCAGACGTTGCCGTTCGCCGATTGCGTGTTGCAATCCGACGCGGTCAATGGCGACTACGAAGCGGCGATCCTGCTGGAGTGCGATAGTATCCAGCGTACCCGCTTGCACGGTCTTCACCGTCACTTTCTCATCAGCATCGATCATCACCTCAGCGGTCGTCCCTTCGCCCATGTCAACTGGATTGACCCGCAGGCCATCGCCACGGCCGAGATGGTTTACCGGCTGGCGCGCAGCGCCGGCGTCAGCATTGTTCCGGAGATTGCCACCTGCCTCTATACCGCTCTCATGACCGATACGGGTTCCTTTATGTTCAAGGGCACCAATGAGCACACCTTCGCCCTGGCTCGTGAACTGGTGCTGGCCGGAGCCGACCCCGTGCACTGCGCCCGCAATATCTACTTCGCCCATTCCACCGCCAAGATGCGCCTGCTGGGCGCGGCGCTCACCAACCTGCACCGGGAGGAGCGCCTGGCCTGGGTCTGGGTGACGCGCGAACAGATGGAACGCAGCGGCGCCAAGGAAGAGGATTGCGAAGGACTCGTCAATTATGCTTTGTCCATCCAGGACGTCGAAGTTGCGATCTTCTTCCGCGAGATGCTGGATGGCCGTTTCCGGGTGAGCTTGCGCAGCAAGGGCGCGCTCAACGTGGCCGAGGTGGCGGAGCGCTTCGGCGGGGGCGGGCACGAGTGTGCCAGCGGTTGTTCCGTTGATGGCCCGCTGGCGGCCGCCGTGGCCCGGGTCATCGAACAGCTTCGTACAGAGGTTCCGGGCTCCCGGTAAAATAGCTCGCCATCTCCACCGGCGGTCGGCATCCATGGTGATTCGGGCGAATCCTCGGCGGTGAGCATCCAGTTGAACCCTCGTACGCGTACGGATTGGCTGCTGCTGGCCGGATTCTGCCTGTTCCTCTTTTTCTACGGTTTGGCGAGCTTCGGCCTGTTGGGTGCGGACGAACCCCGCTACGCCCAGGTGGCGCGCGAGATGCTGGAGCGCCGCGACTGGATCGTTCCCACCCTTGGTGGCCAGACCTGGCTTGAGAAACCTCCCTTGTTTTACTGGCAGGCTATGCTCGCCTATGCTGTATTCGGGGTGAGCGACTGGGCGGCGCGTTTGCCCGGCGCGCTCGACGCGACCCTGCTGGTCCTCGGTGTCTATTTCTTCCTGCGGAGATTGCGCCCTGGGTTTGAACTCGATGGCGCATTAATGGCCGCTTCGACCGCCGCTGTGGTGGGATTTGCGCACGCCGCTTCCACCGACATGCCCCTGGCTGCCATGTTCACCCTGGCCCTGTTGTCCTGGTATCTGTGGTGGGAAACGTCCGGGAGATTCGAGCTCGCTCTGTTTTACATTTTTCTGGCCCTGGCCGGGCTCGCGAAGGGTCCTGTCGCCCCCTTCCTTGCCGGTGTCGTGATCGTCTTGTTCGCCCTGGCTGCCCATGATTCCCGCATCATTCTCCGGACCCTATGGATTCCGGGCATGATGTTATTCGCCCTCGTCGCCCTCCCCTGGTACGTCGCGATCCAGGTTCGCCGACCCGAGTTTTTCCGGGTGTTCATTCTCGAACACAACCTGGCGCGCTTCAGTACGAATCTATACCGTCACGACCAGCCGTTCTGGTTCTTCGCGCCGGTGCTGCTGCTGGGTCTGATCCCTTGGGTCGTCTTCATCGCTGTCGCTCTCTGGGAAACGGTTCGAGCCTGGTGGTCCGAACCCAGAACCGGGTTCGATTCCGACGCCGCTCTGAATGTCTTTCTCGGGCTGTGGCTCGTGGTCCCCGTGCTGTTTTTCTCTTTGTCACGCTCGAAGCTTCCGGGTTATATCCTGCCCGCCATCCCTGCCGGCCCCGTCTTGCTGGCGGAATATGTCCGAAGACGGGTCGCCCGGGATGAGCGCCCGTCCCCTTGGCTGGTCGGATTGCATGCCGTTGCGGCCGCCTCCCCGGTCGTGCCGGCGCTCATGATCCACAGCGTGCTCGTCCAGCATCGCCTGCCATGGAACACAGGCACCATGATCGCTTCCACGCTTAGCTTGATCCTCGCCGTTGGGATCGCCCTCACGCTCGCCAGCAAGCCGGGACTGAGATGGTTGCGCTTCGTCACTCTCATCCCCGTGGTGATTGCCGTGGCGGCGCTGGTCAGGATCGGGGCGCCTGGCTTCGACGCCGATTTTTCCGCCCGTCCCATCGCACGCGAACTGGCTCGCGTCGAGACCACGCCTCTTCCCCTTGCGGTCTTCGACGTGAAACGCGAAACCGAGTATGGGCTGGCCTTCTATTGCAATCAGAGGATCAGTCGTTACGAACTGCGTCAGGTCCCCGCGGAGCAGCACCTGGTCCTGGCCCCCCCGGGCTCGCTGGAGACCATTCGAACGATGGTGGGCGAACGCCGCGTGTCTTTCCTCGGCACCTACCCTCCGCAAGCCCTCGACTATTACTGGGTGGCGAAAGCCAGCCAGTAGCCGTGCGCGATCCGACCCTTTGGTCTTGAGCAGGGTGGCCTCCCCTGTGCCTTGAATTCGGCCTCGAGCCGGCCGCTGTTGGCTTCCCGTGTCCTCCCGGTTTGCTCAAGTGTCAGCAAAGCACTAGACTGCACTTTCACAGCCCCCCGGAACCACTCTCCGGGGAACACGCCTCCGGAGCCCCGTGGAGATCCTCGACCTCAGGCACTTCAATTCTGCCGATCTTCGCCCCTTGCTGGACGACGAAACCCACGTCTGGTCGCGCCTTCTCTCTTGGGACTACACCAGTTCCGCCGACATGATCCTGCGCTATGTGGACGCGAAGATTCTGCCGGGCTATGCCGCCATCGAACGCGGCCGCATCTTCGGCTATGCCTTCTTCGTGTATGAGGGGAGCAAAGGCGTCATTGGCGACCTCTTTGTCGCCAACGGCAAGCGGGTTCCCGAGGCGCATGCCGTGGAGACCCGCCTGCTCACGCATGTAATCGAGACCCTGCAACAGTCCCCGGGAATCCACCGTATCGAGGCTCAATTACTGGCTCATGATGCCGGCCTGCTGGCGCAGCCGTTCCAGGCCCAGGGATTCCGGCGGCACCCCAGGCTGTTCATGGTGCTTTCCCTCGCTCACCCTCCGCGGCCGGCCCCGTCGGTTTTTCCCGATTTTGAAATCCGCCCTTGGCTGGAGGGTGACTACCAGTCCGCGGCTGCGGTCATCACGGCAGGGTATCGCGGTCACGTGGATGCCCAGATCAACGACCAGTACCGTACTCTCAGCGGATCGCTGCGCTTCCTGAACAACATCGTTCGCTTCCCCGGCTGCGGTGTGTTCGACCCCGGCTCCTCGTTCCTGGTGTTGGGGAAGGCCAGCCGTCATGTAGCCGGACTCATCCTGTGCTCGCGCGTGCGGCATGACGTCGGCCACGTCACGCAGGTCTGCATTTTGCCCGAGTACCGCTCCCGCGGCCTGGGAGAAGCTCTGCTCGCCTCCACTGCCTGCGCCCTGCGCGCCCGCGGGTTCACCCTGCTTTCTCTCACCGTGACCGAAGCGAACTCCCGCGCCGTGGAGTTGTACAAGCGATTGGGTTACGAGACCAAGCGGGTGTTCGATGCGTTCGTGTGGGAAGAATAACCGCCCAGCGCTCTCAGTCTTGCAGGATGCGGCCGGCTTCATTGCTCTTGCCGACGATGCTACCTCCGCACCAGCCACATCGCCCAGCCCGCGACGATCACGCCACCCACGAACATGGCGAAGCAGTAGAGCCCGTAGCGCAGCATTTCGCGGGCCGTGTTGCGTTGCGTGATCCCGAAGACCACGGAAGCGAACACCGCAAACAGCACCGCGGCGCTGAAATGCGTAAGCTGAATCGTCATGGTTTCTTGCCGATGGCGATGTGATAAGCGTCGGCCACGGCGATGAAGTTCAGAAGCCCGGCCACGATCAGGTACTTGGTGCCGTAGTCGGCGGTGGCGTGCGAGATCGCACCCTGACCCCAGTCCATGGCGCGTGTCAGGATGTACCATCCGCCTCCGCCCACGTCACCGATGAAGCCCAGGACGTCGAGGATGTCCCCGCCGTTGGGCTTGTAAACCCGGCCCTGCATGGCCAATCCCAACAGGAACATCACGCTGACCGAAAGCAACAGGAGCAGCCCGCGCCAGTAGCGCTTCTGGATCAGGTGGCCCGCGCCCGGGATCAGCCAACCCAGCGCCGGAGCCACCACGGACATCATCGTGGCGGGCACCGCCTCGGTTTTCGAGGGCGACGATACCGCGTTGGCTTTGTCGGTGGTCGAGTTAGCCATTCAGATGGTCACAATCTCGCGTTGAATTTTCCCCGTCACTTCCACTCCTCGCGGCCGCACCAGCACGTTCACCTCGCTGCGCACCCCGAACTCCGGAAGGTAGATGCCCGGCTCAATGGAAAAGCAAGAGTTGGGCAGAATCTGACGCTCGTCATGCATCTCGAGGTCATCCATGTTGGCGCCGTTGGCGTGCACTTCGGTGCCGATCGAGTGTCCGGTGCGATGAATGAAATAATTCCCGTAGCCGGCGCCCTGGATGTGATCGCGTACGGCGCGGTCCACTTCCCAGCCGAGCATCCGCCGTCCGGCGGCGGTCGCGTCCGACACCGCCTTGATCCCCGCATCCCGTGCGGCGCGCACAATCTGGAAAATCTCGCGTTGCCGGTCCGTCGGTGCCTTGCCCACCGCCCCGGTCCAGGTAATGTCGTAGTACACCGCTCCTGCCGTGCTCTTTTTGGCCCACACATCGAGGAGAACGAAGTCTCCCTCGCGGATCGGAGCGGACGCGTCTGCGTGCGGCTCGTAATGCGGAATCCCGCTGTTGGCATTCACCGCCACAATCGGCGGATCGTCGGTGACCAGGTTCTCGCGCCGGAACGCCTCCAGGAACCACTGCTGCATGGCATACTCGTTCGTCCCACCATCGCGGACCCGGCGTCCAATCTCCTGGAACGCAGCTGCTGTCAGGGGATCGATAACGTCGCGCGCCGCGTAGTGGCTTTGTATCTGCTCCTCGCTCCACGTAGCCTCGAACAGTGCCACCAGGTCCGCGGAACTGACCACATTCTTTCCCAGGCCCCGCACCAGGTCTACGGTTCCCGCATCTACCAGCGAGATGGTGAACACGGTGTTATTGGGCGAATACTGCATGGCCACGGTTCGCACCGGCGCCAGCAAGGTCTCGAGGCTGGCGGACAGCTCCTGCCAGCCGGAGTACAGGCGTTTCGATCCGGGCAGCGTGTCCAGATGTCCGGCCTCGATCTTGTGCACCAGCTTCGAGGCTTGGCCCTCGGCGGGAATCAGGTAGAACCAACGGCGCGTCACCATCAGCGAATCGGGCAGGCCAAGCACCCGGTAGGCGATTGGGTCCCGCCGGTGATGATCGTAGAACAGCCACGCGTCCAGCTTGCGCTCGCGCAGGGCAGCCTGAATGGCAGGAAGATTCATGAGCAAAGCACCATTCTAAACAAGGCAGCGGATTTGCGCGAATCGCTCGAGGGCACACCGGCGGGGTGTGCCGCCAGCCGCCACCGCCCTGCCGCGACCAACGCCGCTCGACGCCGAGGGAGCCCGCTGACCTGATCCCGGTGCCCCCGGGCGAACGCCAGCGTGAACCACCGGTCACGGCGAAAAGCTCCGACCCTCGTCAAAAGGCTTGTGTCGCCAGAATCTTCCTGCGGCTGGCTTCGGGGAGGGTCTCGCAGGCTGTGCGCAGCACTAGGCGCGGCGCGCGTCTGCGGATCTTCATCAGGTAAGGGACAGTCCGGCGGGCGTCGGACTTCGCTGCCTCCCGCAGCAGCCACCCCAGGCCCTTCTGCACCATGTCATCCTCCTCGCCTAAGAGGCGATTGGACAGTCGCGTGATTTCGGCAAAAAGCCGCCTTTGCCGCGTGCCCCGGATCAGTGCCACGCAGGCCGCCCGCCGGTGCCACCGGTTGCCCGACTCTGCCCAGAGAAACACCCGGCGCACGTCGCCCTGTCCGGCCGCCAGCATGGGCGCGATCAGGTCATGCACCAGGGCGTCGTGCTCGGCCCAACTGCGAACCCGGGCCAGCCATGACTCGAAGCGGCGGAATTCCGAGTCGCCAAACTTGCCGGTCAACTTCTCCAGCAGGAGAACGGCAAACACCTTGTGTTCGAGAACTCGCCCGCGAAACAGTCGATCCGCCACTCGCAGCAGGAAGTCCTGCCCTCGCTCTCGCAGGATCGTCCGCCGAAAACGCATTGCCACACTGCGCAGTTCCGCGGTATACCATCCCCGCGATCGAATCTCCTCCTTGAAAAAACGCTGGACGCCCTCGGCATGCGGCGCTGAACCACCGTCTTTCAGCACTCGCCGGATGTGGGCCGCGATGTGCTCGGCTGTCGGTTTGCGTTCCGGCATCGGTGTTCCCGTGGTCTCTCCCAGGCCGAGCGAAGGTGATCTTGAGGAAAGCGCATGATACAGGAAAACTCAGAACCACGCAGTGTGGCAGGGCACACCCGCTCGAACGCTAGACAGTCCCCGTTGTCCCTCGCAGCGTCCTGTCATAAATCCACAGCAGCGCTGCCGTAGCCACACCGACGGCCGTCACCACCCACCAAAGGCGACCGGGCTGATGCTGGACTTCGCCGAAATAGTGGATCAACCTCCCGCCAAACTTCCCCCCAATCAGCGAGCCGATCCCGATGGGCAAGAAGGCGAAGCCCATGTAGGTCCCTTGCTGTCCCGGCGGTGCCAGCCGTGAGACATATTCGTAGTACCGCGGCGACAGCGTAAGCTCACCGAGCGCGATCCCGATTAACGTTGCCAAAGCGGTCCACACCGAGGCATGCACCGCCAGCAGCAGCCAGGCCGCTCCCGAGATCAGCGTGCCGAGAATGATTGCGCGGAAGGCCGGCATGCGCTCGGTGATCAGGCTAACGACCATGGTGAATAGAATGACGACTACCGGTCCGGTGGCGAGCAGCAATTCCGTGTCCGCCTTCGGATCCACGTAATTGTGGATGTACAGGGGCAAGATGATGAACTCCTGCCAGTACACGATCCAGTAGCCGGAGAAAATCAGCAAGAACGCCATGAATCGCGGGTTGGAGACTACGGTCGCAAAATTCTTGATCGCTCCACTCAGGGTGAGGAGCGGCTCATCCGGGCGGCGCGGCTCTTTGAACAGCAGCAGCACCGCGAAAAACATGGCGAACACGCTCAGCGCCGCCATGCGGAACACGTTCTCAACACTGAGGTGCCGGTGTACCCAGGACGCGACCGAAGGACCCGCGGCTCCGCCGATGTTCACCAGGGTGTAGTAGATCGAATAACCAAAGGACCGGACACTCTCCTTCGAGGCCCGGGCGGTGGTCCCGACCACGCAGGGCTTCACCAGCGCAACCCCCAGCGCGGGCAGGATCAGAATCGCGGTCACCAGCACGACCAGCGGCACGGCGTTGCGCACCGGTTCGAGCCATGGCGCGCCCACTGACCCGATCAGAAAATAAGAGCAGCTCAGGATCAGGTACGCCAGCGCCAGCGCCCGCCGGAAGCCCATGCGGTCCGCCAGAGTTCCGCCAAAGGCAGCCAGAAACCACACTAGACCGCCGAACAAGCCGGTCAGGCTGCTGGCCCGCTCCACTCCAAAATTGAGCGTCTCGTGCAGATAGCGCGCGAGCGAAGCGAAGGCCGCGTAATAGGAGAGCCGCTCGAACAATTCGCTGATGTTGGCGACCCAGAAGGGCCGCTCGAACCCGGTGCGGATCTCTTCGAACCATCCCGAAAGGTTCAAACTTGCTCCCCGATGGACGTGTCGGACGGGCACGTGTCGGACACGCACTCTTGCCTAAGCGCTCTCTGACTTGCTGCACGGGTGACGTCCCGAATCATCTTGCTCCGGCTGGCCCGGCCGGCAGCCATAGTAACGGAAGCTCCCGGGGCCTTCAAAAGTTTTGCCAAGCACGTAATGCCCGCCCGGTTTGCCGGGTCGTCGACGCGAACGGGTTGCACCGTGCCGGCCAGCGTCACTCCCGCAGCGCGATCGGGGATCGGAATCAAGGGTTTTTCGCCAGCGAGAAAGGGGTCTCGCTCCCCAGCAGGACCAGGAGCAGCAGAACCTGCGGGTTCGCCAACGTCCGCGGCCAGCCGATGCTCAGAATCAGCGCCATCACGAACACGGTCATGATCACATTGGCGCCGATGCAGAACAATCGTAGTCCCTGCACTCCGTATCCGTTCCGCAGCCGCAGCAGGTTGAGCATCGCTGTGAACAACAGTGCCAGACCAGTGCCGAAGATCCAGATCCGTCCGGTGTAGTCCCGCGGAACCAGCCAGCACTCTACGACCGCCAGGAGGAACAAGGCTCCCGCGCAAGCCCGATCAAGAAGTTTCATGGCTTACGCTCTTCGCCCCCGCAAGCGTTGCCCTTCCGGGACGACCGGGCAAGCATCATACGTAACGCTTTCGTCACAACCATTCGTTTCTCAGTCCCCACTGCCCCTCAGCGTCCCCTGGGGTTGAGCTTTGTGTCTTTCCCCGAAGATCGCAGTTCCCACCCGCACACAGGTCGAACCTTCATCGATGGCAACCGCGAAGTCGTGTGACATTCCCATAGACAGAACCTCCATGCTCACCCCTGGCAGCTTCCGCGCGGCAATCGCGTCGCGCAGCTCACGCAGTCTGCGGAAATACGGCCGTGCGCCCTGCGGGTCTTCGCTGAGCGGTGGGATCGTCATCAGTCCCAGGATCTCAAGGTTTCCAAGCCGCGGCGCGGCGGAGAGGATCGCTTCCAGTTCGGCTGAATTCAGAGCTACGCCGCTCTTCGCCGCTTCGCCTCCGACGTTAACCTCGATCAGAGCGCGAAGCTTCTTGCCCAGCTTGCCCGCCGCCTGGTTCAGCCTCTCCGCCAGGCTGAGCGAATCAACCGTGTCTATCGCGTCGAACAACTCCGCAGCCTTGCCGGCCTTGTTGCTCTGGAGGTGCCCGATGAGGTGCCACTCAGCCCCCGCCAGCCCCCGCAGTCCGGCAATCTTGCCGGCGAATTCCTGCACCCGGTTTTCTCCGAACACGCGCAGACCCGCGGCGTGCGCCTCGGCGATCTCGTCCGGCGGAAAAGTCTTGCTGACCGCCATGAGCGTGATCTCCGGGGGCTCCCGCCCCGCATGCACAGCCGCCGCCCCGATGCGCTCCCGGACCCGAGCTATGTTGTCAGCGATTCCCATTCAGCACAAACCAGGGAGGACAGATTCGCGAGCCGGTGTGCGATTGGCGGTTTATCGGTCTGCGCGGGGGGCAGGCAGTTGCGGCCGCGAGATCGGCTTGGGATGATCAGGGTTGGACTCAGACGCTCAGCCCAACGCGATCACATGATGGCCGTAGGCGGCGCCGGGTCCTCCGGACGACCCGCGTTGGCCAGCGGCACGCGAATCATCACGGCGATCAACGCAGCCAACGCGGCCACCGCCAGCCACGCGGGAGGTGTCCACTTGAACCACGCCACATCTTTGCCCGCACCCACCAGGCCGGCGATCACCAGTCCGCACAGCGCCTCGCCGGCGATCAGGCCCGACGCCGTCAGCACGCCGGCGTTCTCCACCCTCGCCTTCTGCGCGTCGTTGAAGCCGCGCCCATCCCTAAGTTTGTCGGTCACCCAGCGGATCACGCCGCCCACGAAGATGGCAAACGTCGTACCCAGCGGCAGATACATGCCCACCGCGAACAGCATCACGCTCTTCACTTCGATCAGGATCATCGACAGGCCCAGCAGAATGCCCACGATCACCAGCGGCCACGCCATGTCGCCGCCCACAATGCCCTTGGACAGCATCGCCATCAGGCCCGCCTGCGGCGCCGATAACGCCGGGCTGCCAAAGTGGTAGGCCTTGTCCAGCACAGCCAGAGGGAAGAAAAGTACCAGCGACGCCACCACGATCCCCAGCAGGTCGCCGATTTCCATTTTCGCCGGCGTTCCCCCCAAAATGTGACCGACTTTCAGATCTTGCAGCATCTCGCCGGCCACGGCGGACGAAACGCAGATGACGGCGGCAACGCCCAACACCGCGGCCACTCCGCCCGTGCCCGAAACCCCCAGCGCCACCATGAGCAGCGCGGCAATGACCAGGGTGCACAGCGTCAGTCCTGAGACCGGGTTGTTGGACGATCCGATCAATCCCACCAGGTTGCCCGAGACCGCAGCAAAAAAGAATCCCAGCACAATCATCACGACCGCGGACACCAGCGCACCGGTCAGTACCTTGGACCCGGAAAGATTTCCTGCCCCGCTGAGGAAGTAGTAATAGAGCACAATCATGGCCACGAAGACCACCGCCACACCGCCGAAGATTGCCTTGGCCGGCAGGTCGCGATCGGTGCGGCTGGTGGCGGCGTGCACCGCCGCCGACTTCTTCAGGTCAGAGACGGCGCGGCCCATTCCAACCGCCAGTTGTTTCCGCATCTTGAAAAGCGTGTAGATCGCGCCCACCAGCATCCCACCCACTGCGATGGGCCGCACAATCGAGTAGTAGATCGCTCCCGCCAGCAGCGGCCAGGAGATGGTTTGTCCCCCAGGCATGGACGCCTGTACATACGGTCCAACCGTGAACGTGAGCAGCGGTACCAGCAGCCCCCAGGCCAGCAAACCTCCGGCAAAGTTTAAAGCCGCCAGGCGCGGACCGATGATGTACCCGACTCCGAGGTAGGCGGGGCTGATGTCAGGCGCGGTGAACAGCGTCGCACCACCGGTCACGGTCGTGGCTACATTGGGATTCGTACTCGTCCTTAGCAGCAACCGCTTTCCCAGCGCGCTGATCCTGACGGGGAACGTATTGTTCGCCCGAAAGACGTTGATGGCGCCCAACAGGTACATGAACGCGCCGAACCCCATGTTGGCGAACAGGACCTTAGCTGCCTGCGAGCCCTGCTGGCCCGCCTTGTGAATCTGCGAGGCGGCCACCGACTCCGGGTATGGAAGCTCCGGGTCCTCGACCATCACGCGACGCAGCAGCGTCACCAGCAGGATTCCCAGCGTTCCCCCGATTACCATCAGGGCAACGGATTTCCAATACTGCTCGCGGGTAAGACCAGGCCACAGCCCCGCCATCACGAAGGCGGGGATGGTGAACACCGCTCCTGCCGCCACCGACTCGCCAATGGATCCCACCGTGCGTGCCATGTTCTCTTCGAGCAGCGAGCCCTTCATTAAGCGCAGCAAGGCCATCCCAATCACCGCCGCCGGGTAGGTGGCCGCAATCGTCATTCCCGCCTTTAAGCCGAGATAGGCGTTGGCGGAGCCAAGAATGGCCGTCATGACCAGCCCAATCAGCACCGCCCGGAGCGTGAACTCTTTCATCTCCATGGTTTCCGGCACGTAGGGCCGGAACTTCTGAGGGGTGGTATCGGCATTCACGCTAGTGGGAGTGCTCATAGAAGCCTCGTAACTGATTCTTGCCGCTGGATATAGACTATTTTCCAGAATTTGCCGCGCCCGCGCACGTTAGCACGTGCCCTTGGGCTTTTACAAGTACGGCGCGGTCTCTGGCCGCACGGGCGGCTGAAGGAATCGCCGGTCAGGAGCTTCGAGCCCTTTCACAAAGATTTCAAAATTCTTTCCCCGCTCTTGGGTTTACAATTACTCCCCAACGGTAGCGCCACCCGATTTCCCACGGGTTCCCGCCCCAGGAGTTCTACGATGTATGCGCTCCGCAGTCCTGCTTTCTGGGCCCACCTCTTCACCCAGTTTCATTGCTACTTCTGCGGGAGTGAAGAAGGTTACTCCTCACGCCGCCGCAGCCTGTTTGAACGAGAGGTGCTGCCCTGGTTGTATTTGCGTCCGGTGCGTTGTGGTGTCTGTTTCCGCCGGTTTTACCTGCCGGCGAGTGTTCCGTTGCGTTCGCGTGGACAGGCTTTGAACAGCATTTCGGATTCGACGCTCCTCCCCCTCATTTCAAGGGGAACCAACCTAGCAGGGAACCAACATCCGGACTCGGCCGCGCCTCCCAAGCGCGTTGCGTAAGACCTCGCCGGGCCGCTATACTGAACCAGATTCGTCTGGTTGGAGCCTCCATGCGCTCTCCCGACGACGGGAGGTCGTCTTCAGCAGTAGCGAGGACCGAACTCGGGCTACGAAGGCCGCAAGGGTAGGCTCTTCTTTCGTTTCCTGGGCAGGCGAGAATGCCCAAGGCCTGTTTGCTGCACTCTTTCCCGCTGATTGTGGGCTCTGCGGTACCCCTTGCTCAAAATTTCTGCCGGCGTGCGCCGGCTGCCTGGACGCCATGCGCCCCAGGCCCGGGTTGCTCCGCTCGAACCCCCGGGGACTTCGCCATGACCATGGCGGCACACGGATGACTTGAGCCAAGTTTTATGTCAGGGAAGTTGGACAACTCGATGCGAGGCATGATCAGCCGGTCGGCGGCGGGCATGGTGCCGGGGTCACCGGCTGCTCACGGGAACGGTCACGTCTTGCACGCGCCGGTGCTGGTGCTGAATGCATCCTATGAGCCCATCAATGTGTGCGCCGCCCGCAGGGCCATCGTGCTCGTGCTTAAAGGCGTGGCCATGGCGGAGGAGGAGAACGGACACTTCCTGCACGCCGCCCGCGTGGCCGTGCGGGTGCCTTCGGTGATCCGCCTGCTCGAGTATCGCCGCATCCCACACCAAACCCGGGCTTTGTCGCGAAAGAACATCCTGCTGCGCGACCGCAACACCTGCCAGTATTGCGGAGTCGTACTGGCATCGAGCGACCTGACCCTCGACCACGTCGTACCCCGCTCCCGCGGAGGCTCGTCCACCTGGGAGAACCTGGTGGCCTGCTGCCATCCCTGTAACCGCCAGAAGGGCAACCAGTTGCCCGGCGAGTCCGGCATGAAGCTCATGCGCGAGCCTCGCGCCTTCAACCTCCACACCAGCCGCCACATCATGCGCCTGATGGGACGGTCGGATGATAAGTGGAGGAAGTATCTGTTCTACTGAGTCTTGAGCCGCGAACCCAGGGTTGGGAGTCGGCCGGACTAGGGCCACGCCCTTGGGCGCTCCAAGCGCGTAGCTAGCGGGCTAGT